>Ga0210407_10005027_pt1 | contig 10285 bp, 4 predicted proteins | sample IncBWC27MmetaG_FD_150860 | JGI IMG/M metagenome (GOLD analysis project Ga0210407, IMG submission 150860) | Forest soil microbial communities from Barre Woods Harvard Forest LTER site, Petersham, Massachusetts, United States - Inc-BW-C-27-M | ecosystem: Environmental > Terrestrial > Soil >... | reverse complement strand
TCGATTCCTCCGCAGACACATCAGACCTTCGTTAATTACAATCCTCGTGAACCAAGTGGAGAAAGACGATTTCGCTTGGAAGCTGTCGAGGTGCATAAACGCTTTGTGAAAGCTCTCCTGCACGACGTCCTGAGCGTCCTCGCGGTTGCGCGTTAACCTGAAAGCGCGAGAGAAAGCCTTTGCTTCATGTCGCTTCACAAGAAATTCGAAGGCCTGACTCTCCCCGTTCTTTATCGCAGCGACTACCGCCGAGTCAGATTCATCCTGAAACACGCTTGTCATCGGTTCACTTGTCATCCTTGCTCTTCCTTCCGCCCCAAACATTTCGCGGTCCATCTCACCCAACTCTTTCCGGGAGGAGGCTTCTTGCTCTGCGGTATTTCCATGCCTCACTCGCGACCTTATGAGTTCCGCCACGGCGATCAACAGCATCGCTACTCCAGCGGCGCCGTGCCTTGAGGTCGCGGATGCACCTAGCGGCCGCCGTTTCATCGAGGATAGCCACTCGCCTCATTGAACGGACGAGGCGCGGATAGTGCAGCAGGATTGAAGGGATGTGATAACTGCGCAGAAACGCGCTGCGTGCGCCTTTTGTTGTCATTGATCACCCCTGGTGTCCTTATCGGCTGCCTTTGCTTTCGAGCGCTAGTCCTTCTTCTCAGTTTTCTCTAGAGGCAATTTGGATACCAAATCTCGACGCCTCTCTCGCAAGAGCGAAAGAGTTCATTTCAAGTCTGTTAGTCGCGTAAGAGAATTGTGTTCAGAGCTAGCGTTCCATGGATAGATGACGAAGTCTCGACTTCATGTCAAAGCGTCGAACGCTCGACAGGAGCGGTGCGGATGGCCACATCACTGGATACAAGCGCGTTTGTCGGTATTAATCCGACGGACGACGAATAAGTTCCGGATTGGCCGTGACGCGCCCACGAATAGGCAAAGCGGTAGGGACGCAAGGCACTCCCAGGACCCGACGCCTAGAATGGGTTACCTGGGTTCTCTATCACCGGTCTGGGCGATAGACCCAGTGAAGTCCGACTGGGAACGAAACCAATTGGACGGAATTATGGTTTTCAGTCGCGATAGAGAGTCAAGCGATAATTAAGTCCGGTTTCGTTCAGCCCCGGTCCATGAGCAGGAGCTGAGGCGGGGAGCTCGAGCCGAGGTCCCAGTCAGTGCAACCGGTGAATTCCCTCTACTTCTCGATGACGTTCACGGCGGCATTCCTCATCCCCAAGTCCATCTGCGTGCCTACCGCTTTCGACGGCGAAATGAGGTAGAAGACCATGTTTGAGGGCGTCCCTGACGTTGGAGTGATCGCAAGCGTAACGCGACCGCTCGCGTCCACCGAGTAAGTCCCCGTGAAGGTCTGGCTTCCTGCCGCTGTGGTCGACCTTCCGCTCAAGTTACCGGCGCCATCCGCTGCCAGGACCCCGGCGACAAAGCTGGTATCAAGCCCCGGGAACAAGGCGAGTGTCCCTAACGCGTAGTTTCCGGAAAACGAGGTATTGCTGAAGGGGGCTCCCGTCTGCTCCTCGAAAATCCCAAACTGGAACGCGTCGCAGCCCGTAAGAATGAAACCCTTTCCAGGGCTGACGAGGTAAAAAGGATTTGAACCGCAGGCGTAATTCATCTCGCCACGGCCGAGACCATTCGCGTCCACGGTATATGTTCCCCTAATTTTTTCGCCGGGCATGGGGATACCGAAATAATTCTCGTCACCTGTAAGGTTGAGGTTTCCCTTGCCATCAAACTGGAACTCTCCTACGTTGACGTCGTTTTGTTCGTAACCGTTCCCCGGTGCAAAGTCGCCGCCTGCTGCACCGAACGCGGACGCGCCCTGAAGTGAGCCCGGGGTGAAAGGCCCGCCGGATTGTTGGAGGGCCATGCCCGTTTCGCCGCTCCCGCTGGCGTCGATCCAGATCGATTCGCCCGAGGAAACGACGTATAGAATGAAATTCGAAGGATTCGCTTGACTGGAAATGTTCAGGGCTGCTTCGCCGCGGCCGGTCCCATCAACCGAGTATGTTCCTGTAAACGGCTGGTCGGCGGGGGGCGGGCCCGGTATGCTTGTCAGCAAGTCAACTTGGCCGGCGCTGAGAAAGCCGTTGCTGGCCGTGAAGCGACCCAGCACCGCCGTAAGGTTCGATCCCAGCCCTGTCCTGGCCGCACTAAGGCCGAAGGCGTAGCCACCGTTGATGGCCGCAGAGGAAAACGCTGCCGGATCTTGCTTGGAGAAAAAGCCGGTGACTGTCTGGCCCCTGCTGTCAGATTCAATCAGATGTCCCCCAGCTGCCACCCCCAGCGAAGAGAAGGAATCGAGAGCAAATGAAAAGGTGAAACTGAAGCTACTGGTCGGATAGTTCACAGCGGTATTGAGCCTCATGGTGCCCGAGTTGTCGGTACCGACCGAGTAGGTGCTTTGGGTGAGGCCCTGGTTTGTCCTCGTACCTCCGGCGATGGCTACATCCGCGTTGCCGGCGGTGATATTGCCATTTCCGTCCGCGGTGAAACTCCCCACGACGCTCATTGGACTGGCGCCATTGAATCCGCTAAACAGAAAGGCGTATTGCCCGCTCAGCTTGATGTTATTTGGACTCGCTGTCATTGCTGTACCGATACCGCTCAGGTTGATAATCAGGCCGAAGTTCTCGTCGGCTACAAGCAAGGCCATCCGATCACCCGTGGCGGTGGGCGTGAAGGTGACGCTGAATCCACAACTGGCGCCTGCGGCAATCACCGAAGGACAATTGTTTGTCTGTGCGAAGTCGGTGAAGTTAACGCCATTGATTCCAACCACGCTAATCGGGGCTGCCGCACTGCCTGTGTTGGTCAGGGTGACCGTCCTTGGCGTGCTGGTTGTGTTAATGGTCTGATTGCCGAAAGCCAGTGAGGTCGGATTCAGAGAGAACGACGGTGGAGTGTTGATAATGGTAACCGTAGCAGTGACTGCCGCAGTCGGGTCTGTGACTGACCTCGCCGTGACCATCACAGTGGGAGGATTAGGCACAGTTGCTGGCGCGGTGTATTTTCCGGTCGCGTCAATCATTCCGCAGCTTGCGCCCGTGCAGCCCTTCCCGGAGACGCTCCAAGTGACGGCTTGGTTGGCTCCGATGGGACTCACGGTCGCAGTGAATTGCTGTTCGCCACCGGCCTGAATGGTCGCACTGGTCGGCGAAACGGCAACCCCAGCCAGGGGCGAAGGCTTGTTGCTAACCGTGGAAGCCGTGCTGCCTCCGCATCCAGCAAGGAACAAAAGGCTGGCTATTCCCAAAATTACGGGCGTTCTCATTAGCACCGCTTTGCTATTCATGACGGCCTCCCGCTTGCTGCCCCTTCCGGACCTCAAGGTGGTGCCTTTCCCGCTAATCGGGTAGCTTCGTCCGCGTGCTCATGTACAGATCGTTGCCGCCAAATCCTCCTGCACGGTTCGAATAAAAGATCATCGTCTGGCCATCCCAGGAGAGCGCAGGCGCGGACTCGTTCGCGGAAGTGTTGATAACCGCATCGCCGCCCTTGTTGAGGTTGTCCTGGTTGAGGTTGATGGGGATCGACCAAAGATCCTGCACGGAAGCGCGCGTCGAAACCCAAAGATCATGGCCGCCGAGGCCTCCCGCGCGGGTGCTGGCAATGATCATTTCCAAACCGTCGCGGCGGCTGATAGCGGTTCGAGTGTCTCGTGCCGGGCTGCTCAGCTCCGCCACAAATACTCCCGGCGACCACAACTGCTGCCGGTTGCAACTGTCAAGATCGGATGTGCAGGTGCTCACATAAATGTCGAAGCCATTGGAGTTTGCAGGAGTCAGGTTCCGAGCGAAATAGAGATAAAGGATGCCGGTGGTGTCGTCGTCCCAAAAGGTCGGACCACCCTCATCGACGCCGGGAATATTCAGGGTGCAACCTAGATTGATTGGCGGTTCCCAGCCGAAATCGTCGCGCTTGTTCTGGCGATGCGCGGCCCATAATTCCGTGCGCCCGTTGGTATTGCAGCCGTCGGGGCGAGCGCTGAAGAAGAACACCCAATGTCCGTCGGTCGTGAGATTGGGAGAACTGTCATCGAAAGGCGAGTTCAGCGCTGTCACGTTCTGCGGTTTCTGCCACGGACTGTCGAGGCTGTCGCGTTGCGAGACCCACAGGTCAGTGCCGCCAGCGCCGCCTGGGCGATTGGACGCGAAGATAAGGCTCAAACCGTCCTTGGACAGCGTGGGGTGCTGATCATCGGAAGCAGTGTTGACCGTCGGACCCAGATTCACCAGTTCAGACCATGGCCCAAACTGTTGCGCTGAAGCCGCAGTGCAAGCCAACAACATAGTCCACGACGCGATTGCAAGAATGTGTTTCATAGAAGCCCACCTCGCGGGCAGGACGAATGTGGGGCGGGGCAGGTGCAGTGTCAATGAACTGCGGCTGGACTGTTGCCGGAATATTTCCGGACGGCTAATTCGCTGGAACAAAAGCAAGTTGCTCGCTCGTAAGTCAGGAGAATGGAATTGGAAAGGTGGGCGTGTGGGCTTATACTGCGAGCCAACCGGGTATCAGACTTGGTCACAAGCGCCCAATCGCCCAGCCGACTCCGCTTCGATAGCTTCGAAGTTGACCTTCGCTCGGGTGAGGTGTGGAAGCACGGGAATCGGCTCCGGCTGCAAGACCAGCCCTTTCAGGTGTTACGTTTGCTGCTGGAGCGTCGCGGTGAGATTGTCACGCGGGAAGAACTGAGGCAAAGGCTGTGGCTCGCCGATACGTTCGTGGATTTTGACGATGGATTGAACACGGCAGTCAAGAAAATCCGTGACCTGCTTGGCGATTCCGCTGAGCGGCCCCGCTACATCGAGACGATCCCGCGGCGCGGCTACCGCTTCATGGCAGTGGTGGAATCGGGGCAAGACGCAACGTCCCCTGCACTGCCTGCTGCAGTTGGGCTACGCATTCCGCAACGCGGTGACGCGGCAACGGCTGGGATTCGGCGGCCGTGGCTCGCCGTTACGGCGCTTCTCCTCATTGCTGCGCTGGCATTATCCGCTTGGAAGTACCGACTTCAGTTGCGGGGTGACGTGGGTTCAGTGCGCGCCATCGCGGTGCTTCCGCTGGAGAATCTCTCGGGCGATCCGTCCCAAGATTACTTTGCTGCTGGATTGACCGACGCCCTGACCACCGAACTCGCGCACACCGTAGGAAACTCGTTGCGGGTAACGTCACGAATCTCCGCGGAGAAATACAAGAACAAGCCGTTGGCGCAGATAGCCCGCGAGCTCAACGTGGACGCGGTGGTCGAAGGTTCGGTAATCCGCTCCGGTAATCGTGCCCGCATTACGGTACAGCTGATCAATGCGCGGGCAGACAAACACCTTTGGGCCGCCAACTACGATCGCGATCTGCACGACATGCTTAGCCTGCAAAGCGAAATCGCGGCAAGTGTGGCGCGCCAGGTACAGATCACGCTGAGCCCACGCATCGAGACTCGGTTGAAGGGACACCAAACTGTTGATCCCGAAGCCTACGATCTCTATCAGCGCAGCTTGTTGCGCGGTTTCAGCAATAACAAGCAGGAAATGGCGGCAGCGGTTGGGCTCCTGCAACAGGCTGTAGCTCGAGATCCCAACTTCGCTGCAGCCCATGCCCTGCTTGCGCGCGAGTATACGAACCAAGTTTTCTTGCTGCAGCCTCGGGACCCCGAGCTGGAGGTCAAGGCGATCCAGGAGGTCGATCAGGCGCTGAAGCTCGATCCTGATCTGTCGGTTGCGTACCTAGCTCGCGGTGTTCTCTTGTGGTCGCACCGCAACGGGTTTCCCCACGAACGGGCGATTGCGCAATTCAAGCGTGCCCTGGAACTCGATCCGAACTTGGCGGAGGCCCATCACCAGCTGGGGATGATCTACAGCCACATCGGTCTTCTTGACCGGGCTGACCATGAACTTCGAACGGCCCTCGACCTTGAACCGACAAGTATTGCTTTCCGCTACCGCACCGCAATCAACTTCTTCGATGAAGGCAAATTTGAGGAAGCGAGGATCCGGTTGCAAAGCACGCAGTCGTTTAATCCCGACCTGTGGGCTTATCAGATGACCCTGGTGTTGTTCAAGCTCGGCCAAAAACAGGAGGCGCTTGCCCTGATTCGCGATTTTCTGCGAGACAATCCAAACGATCGCGGTGGGCTGGGCAACGGAGTCTTGGCGTTGCTTTATGCCGACGCAGGACAAGGAGCGCTTGCACAAGCGAGCATCGAAACAGCCATACAAAAGGGCAAAGACTTCGGACACTTTCATCACACAGCTTATGCGATTGGCTCAGCCTATGCTGTCATGCACCGCGGCGACGAGGCAGTGCACTGGCTGCGTGCAGCAGCTGAAGATGGATTTCCTTGCTATCCCCTATTCGAGCATGATTCAAATCTCGACCACCTGCGCAATGATCCTGGCTTTTTGAGCTTCCTCGCGGAACAAAAAAAGCAATGGGAATATTTTCGCGAACACTTGTAATCTTTGACCCATTAGGTTGGCTGCACTCAGCTGCTAGGAATAGCCAATGGCCAGGAAGTTGTCATTTCGGTTTGTGCTCGCGTCCCTGCTGACCGCTTGTGCAAGCGACTGCGTATCTGGACAGACGACGGGCCGGATCACGGGGGTAGTGAAAGACTCTTCAGGCGGCGTGATTGTGGGGGCAGAAGTCCAGGCTGTTAACGAAGCCACCAAGGAAAAATGGAAAGCCGTTACGGATGATGCGGGGAACCTTTCCTTCGTGTTGCTGCCTCCAGGGCTGTACCAGATCGACGTAGCGGCAGAGAGCTTCAAGACCACTGTCTTGAACGATGTACCTGTCCGAATTACGGAGACGACCACAATTAACGTATCGCTTGCGGTGGGGAATCGGGTCGAGAAGGTAATTGTGAACGGCTCACCGCCTCTCCTGCAAACGGATGGACCGCAACTGGGACGCGTGGTTGACTCTCGTGCTGTCGCGGGCCTTCCCCTGGCCACGCGCAATTTCACGCAGATTCTGACTCTTTCACCTGGGACGGCCAGCTATCTCCCGGATAGCACGGCCGTCGGCCGTAATACCCAGGCCATCTCCGTTAACGGCGCCCGAGTTACACAAAACTTCTTTCAGATAAACGGCATCGACGCAACAACTATGGGGACCAACGGAGTAATCCTAGTCGGAGTTCCTGCTCCTGAGACGATTGAGGAATTCAAAGTGCAGACCTCACTCTATGACGCCACTTATGGTCGGAGCGGCGGTGCCAACATTCAGCTTGTAACTAAGACCGGCGGCAATGAAATCCATGGGGATGTTTATGAGTATTTCCGGAATGAGGTGCTCGATGCGAACAATCCGTTCCTGAAGGCATCGGGGCTCGCGCGACCTTTGCTGCGGCGAAATATCTTTGGAGGCGTCTTGGGTGGTCCGATCCGGAAAAACCGAGCATTTTTCTTTGTTTCTTACCAGGGATCGCGTGAGCGAAATGCGGCTTCCATCATCAATAGCATCTCCTCTAACGTTCTCGTCGCGCCTGGTCTCACCGACGATCGGTCTGCTTCGACCTTGGAGAGAACGTTTAACGTTTCTACGATTGATCTTTCTTCGCTGGCATTGCTCAATGCGAAGCTTCCGAATGGCCAGTTCGTAATCCCTACACCGCCGGCAAATGGGCTCTTCTCGGGATCTTCGCCCTCTAACTTCCAAGAAAACCAATTCAATTCGAATGCAGATTTTCGACTTTCCAGGAGTAATTCTCTGGCAGTGAAATTCTTCTTCGCGAATACATCTCAATTCTTAGTGCTGCCCAGCTTTCGAGGCACGGGGCCGAACGTTCCTGGGTATGGAACCGACCAGATATTCAACAATCGCGTGGTTAGCCTTCAGGATATCCATTCCTTCAGTCCCGGACTGATGAACGAATTGCGGCTCGGATACGCGTTCAACAGCAACAATGCGATTCCTCACGAGCCCGTCACGGACTCCGAAATCGGCGTCTCAAGACCGAATGCGGCCGAACTCCCCGGGTTGCCCCTAATTCGAATTGCTCCGGCTGCAGGTGGAGTGGTCGTCGGAACACCGACGAGCATCGGCCTGACAAAAGTATCGGTGGCCACTTTGGCCGACTCAGTTTCACTGCTGCGAAGAAATCATTCCATCCGCACAGGATTTGAAATTCGATTCAACAAAGTCAACTTCGCCCAGCAGACTTTCACGCGAGGCCAGATCGATTTTCTAGATTTCCACAGCTTTCTGACGGGCACGACTCAAGTCACCGCGTTTGGCAATGGCCTCAACGAGCGCAGTCAGCGCGCATGGGACCACAACTTTTTTGTGCAGGATAACTGGAAGGTATCGTCACAGTTCGCCGTAAATTTGGGCTTACGGTACGAGCTGGATCTACCCGTCTACGACACTCGCGGGCGGCTCTCGACGTTTGATCCGACTCTTTATGTTCCACGCCAGCAAGTGCAGAACGGCGATCCGATTGGACCACCCGTCGGAGGATTCGTGCAGGCAGGAAATGTAATCCCCAGCCTCGATCTGTCCGGCGTGCCGAATGTCAGCAAGTACGTGGTGCGCAGCATCGACCCAAATAATTTGGCTCCGCGCATCGGATTCGCTTACTCGCCCCTGCGTTCGAGCCGATTGGCAGTGCGCGGTGGTTACGGTATCTATTACTCGCGCGTGACGTTCGCCTATGCCTCGGCGAGCGCGCAGCTTCCTCCCATGTTCGCCTTGGGGGTTCGAAACGGCGCTGGATTTGACGATCCTTTCTTTCACCTTCCCTCACAAGGACAATTCCCGACGTTTGTGCCCGGTGTTCCGCTGGCTGGTCCCGCTTTCGATCGCGGGCTGCGCACACCCTATGTTCACCAATACAATCTGAGTGTGCAGTATGAGCTTCGGAAAGATCTGCTGGTGGAAACAGCGTATGTAGGCACAAGGGGTAGACGACTTCTTCGCCAGCTCGCGATCAATCAAGCTCAGCTAGCGAGTCCGCAGAACCCTATCACGAATGCAGTCACCGGCGCTGTGATCACGACCAACACCCCTGGAAACGCGATACCGCGAGCACCACTGCAAGGTGTGTCCATCAATGGATTTAGTCTAAACGAGAGCACTGCCAATTCGTCTTACGATTCGCTGCAGATGAGCCTGACCGAGCGACTATCCCATGGATTGCAGTTCCTTGCTGCGTACACTTATGCCAAATCCATCGACAATGCCTCGGGATCGGGCGGTGGGGCGGGGATCGCCGGCGTTGTGAACACCGGCGCAGTGAATGATAGCAGTCTAATCCTCGGGAATCAGGACGATTCGCGCGCGAATCGCGGCCTATCCGACTTCGACCGCCACCATCGATTTGTATGGAGTTATTTGTGGGATTTGCCGAAACCCGCGTTCGCCTCCAATTCGGAATTCGCCCGTCTGGTGGCGTGGAACTGGGAAACCTCCGCAATCCTCACGGCTATGTCCGGCTTGCCGATAGACGTCGTCGACACCGGAGCAGGAGACCTTTACGGGCTTGCAAAAGGCACAAATCCACTGGCGCGTCCCAGCCTTGTAATGGGAATGAGTTGCAAGGACGCGCTTCGCAACATTCCCGATGGATACTTCTTCAATCCCGGAGTTTTTGCTCGTCCCCTGGTCGCCGCTGGTCAACCTATCCCCAGCTCGGTTGGAACCGCGACGGCCTCGGCAGCAGGCACGGACATCGGGAACGTCGGCCGGAACTGTTTGCGCGGGCCGCGCCAAGTGAATTTGGATTTTTCCATTGCAAAGCATTTCCCTTTTGCCGAATCGCGAAGCCTCGAATTTCGAGCTGAATTCTTTAACGCATTCAATCACCCAAACTTCGCCAATCCGATCAGCAACCTGAACGCTGCCTTTGCTTCAGGTGGTAACATTGATCCTTCAACTGGACAGGTCCTCAATGCTGGCACCTTCGGCCGCATCATCTCCACGAGCAACAATCCCCGAATTATCCAATTCGCCTTGAAATTCAACTTTTGAATCCCGAGCACGATAACGCTAGCCGGACCAACCAGATAACATTCTTGCGTTGGCCTTGGGCGTAGTCGCGATTCATTAGCTACCTCTGACTCCGGCCGTTTGTGGACGAGTGGTCGGCAATTCGGAAGTTAATCACACATTTGGAGATATGCGGATTCGTTAGGTATCGATAAGTTTGAATGCATAGGTCGAAGGAGGAGCGCTTGGTGTAGAAAAGCTGAACTCAGCGACCAAGCTGATTCAGAGACACCAAGGAGGCTCCCCCATGCAGAATATGTATTACATCGGACTGGATGTT
>Ga0210407_10005023_pt1 | contig 10290 bp, 10 predicted proteins | sample IncBWC27MmetaG_FD_150860 | JGI IMG/M metagenome (GOLD analysis project Ga0210407, IMG submission 150860) | Forest soil microbial communities from Barre Woods Harvard Forest LTER site, Petersham, Massachusetts, United States - Inc-BW-C-27-M | ecosystem: Environmental > Terrestrial > Soil >... | reverse complement strand
TCGGAATGACAAAGGCGTGGACTGCGCGTGCACGCCAAGTTTCGGTGCGGCCGGTGGTCGCGCCCTACCGCTCACGTTTTTGCTTTAGCGCTTTCTCTATCTTCCCCAGCGGCAAGCAATTCACCACGTCCTCTTTTGTCAGCCAGCCTTTGCGCGCCACACCGATTCCGAACCATAGATCTCGTAATCGCTCGGCACGGTGCGCATCGGGATTGATCACGCACTTGACTCCTTTTTCTTTTGCGAGCGGCCACCAACGCCAGTCGAGATCGAGTCGTTTGGGAGCGGCGTTGATCTCGATCCATGTGCCGGTTTCAGCCGCCGCCTCGATGATGGCCGGTAGATTGACTACATAGGGCTCGCGTTGCAAAAGGAGTCGCCCGGTCGGATGCGCAAGGATTGTGACGAACGGATTGCTGATCGCCCGAATGATGCGCCGTGTCATCTCCGCTTCGCTAAGATTGAATACCGAGTGAACCGACGCGACGACGTAGTCGAGCTCCGATAGAAGATCGTCGTCGAAATCGAGCTTGCCGTCGCGGAGAATGTCGCACTCGACGCCGGCGAAAAGTTGAAAGCCCTCGAATTTCTCATTTAACTTCCGGATCGCCGCGACTTGCGCGCGAAGTTTTGGTGCGTCGAGACCGTGCGCCTGGATCGAGCTGCGGCTGTGCTCGGCGATGCCGAGATATTCGAGGCCAAGCGCCTGCGCGGCTTGCGCCATTTCCTCGAGGGTATTGTGACCGTCGCTCGCGGTCGTGTGACAATGAAAGGTGCCGCGCAGATTTTCTTTCTCGATCAAGCGCGGCAGCGAATGATTCGCCGCCGCTTCAAATTCGCCGCGACTTTCGCGCAGCTCCGGCGGAATAAAATCGAGATCGAAGGCGCGGTAAAGTTCCGTTTCATCGCGGACCTGCGGAATCTTGGTGGTCGATCGTTTCTTGCGTGAACCGGGAGGTGCGGGCGCAGGTGCGAGGCGATATTCATTCAGCGTCCAACCGCGTTTGAGCGCGCGATTCCGCAGCTCGATGTTATGCTCCTTGCTGCCGGTGAAGTAATTGAGGGCGAAGGGATATTCCGCCGCGCTAACCACACGCAGGTCGCATTGAATCTGGGAGCGAAGTCGCACGCTCGATTTGGTAGGCCCTTGCGCGATGACCGATTCAACCAGCGGATGATCGAGAAAGAATTTCGTGACCGCGGCCGGCTTCTGGGTTGCGACGACCAGATCCAGATCACGCGCAATCTCTCTGCGCCGGCGATAGCTGCCAGCGACACAGGCATGCAAGGCATCGGGATGGCCCGCGAGATCGTTTCTGAGCGATTCCGCCTCGCCCGCGATCTGGCCAAATTGAAAAGAGCCAAAATGTTTCGCCCGATCCGCGATCGCATGACAAATTTTTTCCTGCGTCGTTTGTCCAAAGCCCGGCAATTCCGCGACGCGGCCGGACTCGCACGCTTTCTGCAACCGCGCGATCGAGCTGATGTGAAGTTTCTCGTAAAGAGCCTTAATCTTTTTCGCGCCGAGACCGGGAATGGAGAACAGTTCCAGAATGGCTGCGGGAAAGTCCGCGCGCAGTTCCTCCAGATATTTTAGGGAACCGGTCGCCGCCAGTTCTTTGATTTTTGCGGCGATCGCTTTACCGATGCCGGGAATTTTCTCAAGTGCTTCCTCGTCCTGCAGATCGGAGAGATTGCCTCCGAAGGTCTCAAGCGAGCGCGCCGCGTTTGCATAAGCCCGAATCTTGAATGGATTTTCGTCTTTCAGCTCGAGGAGCGTGGCGATTTCCTCAAGGACGGCAGCGATTTCGCCCTTCGTCATTTGGTTAAACCGTTAGCGAAGATTCGCCTCCCGTCGACATTCATCGCTCTGGACGCTCCGCTCCTGGAGATGGTTTAGCGTGCGAAGCGCGACGCAAAGGCGACGGCTACAACTAAAGGCGGTCGCTAGGGGCACCCGACGCGCCTACATCCGGCCACGCCGTTTATAGAATTGGTAGCGCGCGATGATTGAGTCGACATACTTCCGCGTTCCAGGAAAATTGATATTGTTCAGAAACGCCCGCGCCGGCATAGCGGCGGCTCCGTCGCCTCCGCCCCATCGTTGCGCGCGGCTCGCGCCCGCGTTGTATTCGGCCAGCGCGAAAGGCATTGCATCCGGCTGATTGCCCCAGTGCTCGAAGGCGCGATGCAAATACCAGGCACCGGCCTCGAGATTTATTTTTGGATCGAAAAGTCTCTCCACATGGAAATTATCAATCTTGTTTTCTCGCGCCCATTCGTTGGCCGCTTTTTCGCTCACTTGCATCAAGCCGCGCTCTCTGGCGCTGCCGTATTTTTGGGGATCGAACCGGCTTTCGCGCCAAATGACTGCCTTCACCAGCATCGGATCGAGATGATGTGCCGCTGCGACCGCGCGAATCAAGCGGTCATATTGTTGAAACCGTGCCGGGCTGATCCATTCATACACGGTGTAAACTGGATCGCCCGATCGCAGGGCGAGATAAGCGAAGCCCGCGGCCAGCGCGAGCAACAGGCAAAGAACCAGCTTGAAAAAAAATCGGATCATGAGCGGTCGCGCGAAAGCTTGGAGGACTGAGTGATTGCGAAGAGACTCACGGCGAGCATAAATCCACGCATCATGCCATCGATCAATTAAATTCCGGCGTAATCGTATGATGAAGCCCAGCTACGTTCGGGTAATTATCGACCGCGCGATCCATCGCGAGCTCGACTATCTCGTGCCCGAAGCATTGTCGGAGCGCGTCAGTGTCGGGTCGCGTGTACGCGTGCCATTTCGCGACAAATCGGCGCTCGCCACGGTGGTCGCGACTCTCGCGCAAAGCGAGGTGGCGGGGATTCGCCCGATCGAAGCGGTCGTCGGCGATAGTCCGGTCCTCAGCGAAGAATTGCTCGAGCTGGGAAACTGGATGAGCACGTACTATTGCTGCCCGATCGAAACGGTCATGCGCAGTTTGCTGCCGCAAGTGATTCGGCGCGCGGAAATCGGTTGGAAGAAACAATTGTTCGTGCAACCCGCGCACAAGATCGACAATGAGGAAATCGAACGACTTCGGCGGCGCGCCCCGCGGCAGGCGGAACTACTCGAAGCAATCAGCCAGCTCGACGCGCCCATTTCCGCCGCGCAGTTACTGCGCAAGATGTCGCTGGACAATCAGACCCTGCGCGCGCTGGTAAAACGCGGCTTCGCGGAGTTGCGTGAGCAAGCGGTGGCGCGCGATCCACACGGCGACGAGCAATTTATTGCTACCTCGGATCTCGAGTTGAATGAGGAGCAAGTTCTCGCCCTGAAGCAAATCACCGAAGCGCTCGATTCTTCTGGAAATGCGCGCCCGATTCTGCTGCACGGCGTGACCGGCAGCGGCAAAACCGAAATTTATTTGCAAGCGATTGACACGACGCTCGCGCGCGGCCATAGCGCGATTGTGCTCGTCCCGGAAATTTCGCTCACGCCGCAAACGGTCGAGCGTTTCAAAAGCCGTTTCGCGGAAGCGCAAGACGCGGTCGCGGTCCTGCACAGCCATCTCTCCGAAGGCGAACGCCACGATGAGTGGCACAAGATTCACTCGGGCCGGGCGCGCATCGTGATCGGCGCACGCAGCGCGGTCTTCGCGCCGCTGAAAAATCTCGGGCTCATCGTTGTCGATGAAGAACACGAAACGACCTATAAACAAGAAGAAGCGCCCCGTTATCACGCGCGCGACGTCGCAGTCGTGCGCGCGAAGATCGAGAAATGTGTCGCCGTCCTCGGAAGCGCCACGCCTTCGCTCGAGAGTTATCACAACGCCAGCATCGGCAAATACCAGCTGCTGGCGCTCACCCAGCGCGTGGATGAAAAGCAGATGCCTCTCATGCGCATTGTCGATCTTCGACAGGAACGACGGAAAGAAAAGAAAGCTGCAATACTCTCCGAAAAATTGTCGCAGGCAATTGCCGATCGTTTGGAAAAACGCGAACAGACAATTTTGTTCTTAAACCGTCGCGGTTTTTCCACCTCGTTACTTTGCAGCGAGTGCGGCGAAGCACGCGATTGCCCGAATTGCAGCGTCGCCCTAACCTTCCATCGACATCCCGCGGCCGCGGGACGGTTGAGTTGTCATTTGTGCGGCCATACCGCTGCCGTGCCGAAGAAATGTCCGGCCTGTGGCAAGGATGCGCTGATTTATGCCGGTTTCGGCACGGAAAAAGTGGAATCGACCGTGGCGGCCATTTTTCCAAACGCGACCGTGTGCCGGATGGACGCGGACTCGATGACGCGCAAACAAGCGTATCGCGACACGCTCCTTAATTTTCGCGCCGGCAAGATCGACATTCTCGTTGGCACGCAAATGATCGCGAAAGGTCTTCATTTTCCAAACGTGACGCTGGTCGGGATCATCAATGCCGATCTCGCACTGCATCTGCCGGATTTCCGCGCCGGTGAACGAACATTTCAACTTCTCACTCAAGTAGCCGGACGCGCCGGGCGCGGCGAGACGCGAGGAGAAGTCTTTGTGCAAACTTACACACCGTTTAGTCCCTCCATTCAGTTCGCGCGGCACCACGATTTCCCCGGCTATTTCCAGCAGGAACTCGAGTTTCGCGAGCGTTGCGATTTCCCGCCGTTCAAGCACGCGATTTTGATAACAGTGCGCTCCGCTCATGAGGCGCGCGCGAAATTTTCTGCGGAAACGCTGGCGCGGAGATTGAAAGAAGCGCTCGGGCCGGAATTCATTCTGGGTGATGCGGCGCCGGCGCCACTGGAAAAATTGCAAGGACAATTCCGGTTCCACATTTTGATGCGTGGTGAAGCGATCGTGCGTTTGAGCCGGCTGGTGCGCGAGACTCTGGACAAATTGCCGTTTCCCGAAGACGTGGCCGTGGCCGTTGATGTCGATCCCTATCAACTGCTCTGAGAAATTGCATCCCCAGTAGGAGGTTGCTAAAAGCAGTGCATGAAAAAATTGTTCGTCGGGATCTACTTGATCCTGGCGCTCGCGTCGCTCTCGGCTCAATCGCAACAGAGCGGCAGAACGCTCAGCAGTTTCCTGGCGGCGCAGGGGCTCGCCGGCGCCAAACTCGAGCGGGGCTTTGGAAATCATCTCATGGTTCCGGTTTCCATTAACAACAAACGGGGGGCCCTGATGATCGACACGGGAGCGCCGATCACGCTCATCGACAAAAACAGCGCAGCGACATTCGGGCTAAAGGTTGAAAACACCGCCCGCACTGTCGGCGGGGTATTCGGCACACAGTGGGAACGTTACGGCATGAGCATGGTAAAGAGCATCGCGATGGGGAATTGCGTGCTGACCAACGTGCCGGTCGCGCTCTCGGATGAATCGAGGCTGAATGCGGAAATTAGCCGCTCCCTCCGGATCGCATATCCCAACATCTATGCAGATGTCGCATATCAATGGGCTTCTCGGCGCGCGTGAGATGCGCAAGTTTGGAATGATTGTCGATTGCACCCGGCAAATGCTTTACGTCAATCCCAACGGGCCGAGCGCGTTGGTTAGCTAGAAACTGGCAGAATTTCTTGCCGGCAGAGGATTTACGCGAGTCCCGATGCGCTTGAACTCAACCAATCATTTCGATGTGCAAGGCGCTCTCAACGGGCATCCAACACGCTTCATCGTCGATAGCGGCGCGGGAACAACGGTTCTGGGAAAAGAAATCGCGGTCCGCGGCGGCGTGCTTCCAGGAGGTCTGCCGCTCGTCTCCGATACCAGTGCTGGTCACAGGGTATACATCAGCGGTGGCGAGGTGAACGAACTCGCCATTGGCGACTTTAAAATAGCCAAAGCCCAAGTCGACCTGGCGCCCATATCCGGCGACGTTCTCAAGTCAAAAATCGCCGGCGAGGCAAACGCGGGACTTTTAGGCGAAGAATATCTTTCGTTCAATTTCGCAGTCATCGACATCGGCGGAATGAGCCTTTATCTGCGACACACCGATGTGCGATAAGAATGGTGCCGTTGTTGTCGGCGCCATTCTGTTGGATCGGCCCCCTTTATCCAGGAAAGAATCGTTGACCTTGCTCGCGGCAATCGAATACTTCGGCGGCATTTATGTCGATGCGGAAAATTTTGATCACAATCGCGATCGCGTGGCTGGCGGCGATTACGCTCGCGCACGCATTGCTGAATCTGCATCTGTTTAATTCCAAACACGCAACCGCAGCCGATCAGAAGAAATTCCGGATTGGATTTTTGCCGGTCACTTGTCATCTCACCTGCCCGGTGACGGATTTCATCAACAAACAGATGACCGGCGACAGTATTTTTGAGCCAGTGCGATTCAACGGCTGGCCGGAATTAAAAGAGGCTTATCTCTCCGCTTATACGCCGGCCACGTTCATTCTCGCGCCCATGGCGATGGCTTTGCGCGAACAAGGCGTGCCGATCAAAATCGTTTATCTCGGTCACCGCGACGGTTCCGCGGTGATGGTGCATAAAGATTCGCAGATTTACCGGATGGAAGATTTGCGCGGGAAACGCATCGCGGTGCCGAACCGATTTTCAAATCAGCGGCTGCTGGTTTTTCGCGCGCTGAAACAGGCGGGCATGTCGATCAAAGACATCGAGCTTGTCGAGATGCCACCGCCCGACATGCCGGCGGCGCTTTACGCTAAAGCGGTGGACGCGATTTCGAGCGGAGAACCGTTCATGGCACAAACGGAACTCGATGGTTACGGCCGTGTCCTGTGGTTGACGAAAGATGTGTGGCCAAATTTCATTTCGTGCGTCCTCGCCGTGCACGAGGACATGATCAAAAACAATCGTCCGACCGTGCAGTGCCTGGTTGATGGAATTTCAAAGAGCGGAAAATGGATCGACAAGAGCATGGACCATCGGATGGAAGCCGCGCAGTTCGTGAGCAAATTTTATTACAATCAGAATCCGCGACTGCTCACGTTCGTGCTGAGCAAGCCACCCGATCGCGTGAAATACACAAATCTGACGCTGCGCAAACCGGACTTCGAGGAAATCGAAAAACTTGGCCGCGAAGCCGGCATTCTGAACGGCACCGCGCATTTCGAGGATTACACTGACGCCTCATTCGTAACCGACGAAACCGCGGTGCAACCGTACGCGTGGGAGCCGCCGACAAGGCGATGAGCGCGGATTCGGAAACCCTGGGGAGCGCAGGCTGCCAGTCCGCCAGTCGGACGGACTCGTCCCGTGGCGAGCCGGCGGTGTCCGGCAGCTTGCCAGACACATCGAAGGACGTCGCGCCAGATATCGACCCGCGCACCTGCACGGCGGCTTTTCGGCAGGTTGCCGAAAGGAACAGCCCAGCGGCGTCTGCTCCCCGGAAACGTGTCTCCGGCAAAAGATTGTTCGTTTGGCCGCCGAGTACTGACGCGCTTCTCTGGCGAATCGTTAGACCGGTCGGCATGGCTGCGCTTTTTCTGACTGCGTGGGGCCTCGCGGTTCGTTGGTCGGGCAGCGATTTATTTCCGACTCCAGGAAACGTGGTGGCCGGCATTGTCGAGCTGATTCAGAAAGGTCTGCTCTTTAAATACATCGTCGCCTCACTTTTCCGCGTGTCGTGGGGATTCACGCTCGCCGTGATCATTGGCGTGCCGCTCGGTCTCGGGCTCGGCTGGTACTCGCGCGCGTTTCAGGCACTCAATCCTTTCATTCAAATCTTGCGACCGATCTCGCCCATCGCGTGGATTCCACTGGCAATTCTCTGGTTCGGCGTCAGCGATGCCGCTCCGATCTTTCTCATTTTTCTGGCCAGCGTTTTCCCGATCACTGTCTCGTCCATTGCCGCAGTACAAAACATGCAGCCCGTTTATTTGCGTGCCGCGCTAAACTTCGGGCTCAGCACGGGCGAGCTTTTCCGGCAGGTCATCTTCCGTGCGTGTCTGCCGCAGATCATTACCGGGATTAGGATTGCGCTCGGCGTCGCCTGGCTCGTTGTCGTGGCCGCAGAAATGATCGCCGTGAACAGCGGCCTGGGCTATCTCATCATCGATGCGCGCAACGCAGGGAAACGTTACGATCTCGTCGTCGCCGGCATGGTCATGATCGGTTTGATCGGGCTGGTTCTCGACTTACTCGTCAGGCAACTGGAGAAATTTGACGAGGTGCGCTGGGGATATGGCAAGCGCTGAAGCGCTTGAAATGACGAATGTCGAAGGAAATCCTGATGACCAAATGACAATGCCCTCGCTTCCTCGTATTCCCATTCGTCATTGCTCCTTTCTCATTAATTCGTCATTCGTCATTCGTCATTCGTCATTTCTCTCATGACAGCTGTCTCGATCCGCAACGTCTCGATGCGATTCGCCGGGAAGAAAAATGGCGACTCCATTCGTGTGCTCGAAAATATCGACGCCGAAGTGGCACATGGCGAGCTTGTCTGCATCGTTGGTCCGAGCGGGTGCGGAAAATCGACATTGCTCAACATCGTAGCCGGATTTCTCAAGGCGACTTCCGGCGATGTCCTGGTCGAAGGAGAACCCGTAATCGCGCCTGATCCGCGTCGCATTTTCGTTTTTCAGGAGAACGGCGTTTTTCCCTGGTTGAACGTACATGAAAACGTCGGCTTCGGTTTGCGCCAACAAACTCAGAGGCAACGCGACCAGACGATTGCGCGCTATATCAGCATGGTCGGTCTGGCCGGTTTTGAAAACGCCTACCCGCACGAGCTTTCCGGCGGAATGCGGCAGCGTGTTGAGATCGCGCGCGCTCTCGCCGCAAATCCCCAGATCATCTACATGGACGAGCCCTTTGGCGCGCTCGATTTTCTGACCCGCCTGAAAATGCGGGCCGATCTGGTTCGTATCTGGCAGAGCGAAAAGAAAACGATCCTCTTCGTCACGCACGATATCGAGGAAGCCGTTCAGCTCGCCGATCGCGTCCTCGTCATGAGCAATCGTCCCGCTACGATCCAAGAAGTCGTAGATGTCGATCTTCCCCGCCCGCGCCATCTCGATTCACCCGGCTACCTGGAAAAACGCGACCGCATCTTCCGCGTCATGGGCATGAGCTTGCGGGTTGGCGAAACCGCGGCGTAAATCGAAAATCTCCAATCCAAAATCAAGAGAGTCGTCAAAGATTCTGCCCGGCTCCTCCGCTCCTTTTCGTCATTCGAGCTTTGTCATTTTTTCACGACATGAGGGCGAGCATTTTACCTGGCTTTTGCTAAACTCGCAGGCGAGGACGCCCGCTTGTCCCACAGGTCCGCACACTGGACGGATTCGTCCTGTGGCGAACTGGAAGCTTGTGCCCCAGCATGTCCGCTGATTTTGCTCGACAATAGATACAAACGTATTGCAAGCTCCCACGGTTGACGCGATATAAGGGCCTTTGATGTTAATGAAAAGCACCAAGAAGAAATGGGTTAAACCCGCAGTGAAAAACGTGCCGATTTTTTTCGAGTGCACGTGTTACGCGGGCGCGATCTGATCGAGCGGGAGTAAATCGATTCGCATCCGTGTCCTCGGGAGCGCGGCCGGTGGCGGCCTGCCGCAGTGGAATTGTTCCTGCGCGAACTGCATCGCTGCGCGCACCCGAAAGATTTCACCACAAACGCAATCGAGCATTGCCATCAACGGCAACGATGAACGGTGGTTCTTGATCAACACTTCGCCGGACCTGGCGAGACAAATAGAAAGCTGTCCGGAGTTGCAACCGCGGGGCGACGCGATGCGCAACAGCCCGATCGCGGGCGTTCTTCTCACCAATGCCGATCTGGATCATTGTCTCGGTTTGTTACTGATGCGGCAACAGGCGACGCCGCTCATCGTTTATGCGACGGACAAAACACAGGCCGCGCTCGGTTGGATCGACAACGTTCTCAAGCCGTTCTGCCAAATTGAATGGCGAACGACGACCGGCGATTTCCAGTCGTTAGGCGTCGGCATCGCTCATCGCGCGATTGAGTTGGGCAAGAGTATCGCATTTCAATTGCGCGATGAAACCTCGGGCGCTACCGCGCTCGTCGCGCCAGCGGTTGGTGAAATCGTGGCCGAACTGCGCGACGCAGTTCACAATTCGGAGGTCGTCCTGTTCGACGGCACATTCTGGAGCGACGACGAACTGCGCGATGTTCGGCTGGCCGCTCGCAGCGCGCGAGAGATGAACCATTTGCCGATCAGCGACGGCAGTCTTGATTTCTTGCGTCATTCGCCGGCGCGGCGAAAAATTTACACGCACATCAACAACACCAATCCGATCTTCATGCCCGGATCGAGCGAACGTCTGCAAGTCGAGCATGCCGGGATCGAGATCGCGTGCGATGGATTAGAAGTTGTCTTATGACCACTGAACTTCT
>Ga0210407_10005015_pt1 | contig 10302 bp, 9 predicted proteins | sample IncBWC27MmetaG_FD_150860 | JGI IMG/M metagenome (GOLD analysis project Ga0210407, IMG submission 150860) | Forest soil microbial communities from Barre Woods Harvard Forest LTER site, Petersham, Massachusetts, United States - Inc-BW-C-27-M | ecosystem: Environmental > Terrestrial > Soil >... | reverse complement strand
TGATCGCTTCGAGCATCGCCGGGAAGATCTCGTCGCCGTTGCGAAGGACCGTGATCGCGTTGCCCTCAGTGAAGTGGACTCCGACAAGGCACTCCAAAGAACGACGCAACTGTCTCCGGGTGTCCTCTCTCGCCTCCCATGTCGCACGGTCGTCGTCCAGCAAGGTCGTCAGGCTCCTCCCGGGTCACAATACTTTCCCCTGTACGTTAGGCATCTTAGGGCCGGGATCGGCGCAGATCTGAGCAGCCGGCTGCCCGCTCACCTGCGCCCCGTGGCGTACCCAGATCACCCGGTTCGGCGCGGCGGCCACCGCGACGGCCAGGTTGCCGGCCATATCGAGGCGGTCGGCGCGCATTCTCTCTTGCCTTTTACGGCAATTCGGAGCGACGCAGGTTTTGCCATGCTCATCAGTGCGGCTGGCGCCCGGTCAGGTGCCGGTCCACTGCACCAGCAGCAGGGTGGCGTCGTCGCGCAGGCCGCTGCCGCCCTGATGCTCGAGCACGGCGCGCACCAGGCGCCGCAGCAGTTCTTCGGCCGTCCGGCCGCTGGCGGCTTCCCGCTCCAGCAGGTCGATCAGCCGGTCCAGGCCGAACTGCTCCCCGTCTGCGGTCCGCGCTTCGGTCACCCCGTCGGTGTACATCAGCACTGCGTCATCGGGTTCGAGTTCGGCAACGCTCGGCTCGGGTGCGCCGTCGCCGAGCCCGAACGGCAGCACCGGGTCGCAGCTCAGCTCGGCGACTATCTTGCGCCCGCGTAGCAGCAGCGGCCGCGGGTGCCCGGCGCAGGACCACTCCAGCCGTCCTGACCCGGTGGCGAGCCGGGCGATGATGCCGGTGGCGAACGAAATATCGTCGTAGTGCCCGGCCAGGGCTGCGTCGATCGCGGCGTGCATGCCGGCCACCGATGCCCCGTCCCGGCGGGCGTGCCGGTACGCCCCGACGGCCAGGCCGGTCAGCAGCGTCGAGCCGAGGCCGTGCCCCAGGCCATCGAAGATGGCCAGATGCAGATCGGTGCCGTTGATGGCGTAGTCGAACGCGTCCCCGGCGATATCGTAGGCGGGCTCCAGTGCCCCGGCGATCAGCGCGCCGGCGGTGCGCGCGCTCAGCGGCGGCAGCAGATCCCACTGCATGCCCGCTGGCAGCGACATGGCCCGGTCTCGCCGCCGCAGGTGCGGAACGTCGCTGACCCGCGCGGCCGCGGCCACGATCAGGCCGGTGAACAAGCCGAGCTGCTCGGCCTGCTCCAGGATCTGCGGGCTGGCGTGCGGGACCGTAACCGCCAGCACCCCGGTCCGGGTTGTCTGCTCCACCACCGGGACCCACACCCGGACCGGGCCGTCCTGATCGCTGGTCACCGGCCGGCCCGTGGTGAACGCCCGGCCGGCCATCGTCCCCGCTATCTCCTGCTCGGCCGCGCCGACGGCCAGCGGGACCAGCATCTGGCACGCGAAGTCAGCCAGGTACACCACCGGATCCCGGGCCGGCACCGGCTCGCACGCCGCCGCGAGCACAAGGTGCAGGTCGGCCCCGGCGTCCTGGCACAAGAGACGGAGCGCGTCGTGGTAGCCGGGCTCGGTCACGTGCGCTGCCGGGCCTGCTCGTCTGTGCCCTCGTCGCCTTGCCGCCAGTTCCGGGCGAGGGCGACGAGGCCGCGAACCACCTCGGGAGGCAGCCCCGGAGTGCTCGCGATGTGCCATAGCGTCGGGTCCTCATACTCGGCCCGCCCGAGGTCCGGCGGCCCCACCTTGGGTTCCCCGCCTGCGAGTATCCGCCGGCACGAACCTGGGGACCAGCCGAGCCGGTTCTCGACCATGCCGAGGGTGCTGGGAGAAACATGCTGGCCGTTCTCGAGCTTTCCCAGCGTCCGCTCGGTCACCCCGGTCGCCTCGGCAAAGGCTCGCCTGTCCCGCATGCCTAGCTCGACCCGGCGTGCGACCACGTAATCGGCAAGCCGCTGCCAGTCCTCACCGGCCATATGACCGCCCTTCCCGTGACTCGATGTTAGTCCCGCCACCGGCCACGTGACCATCTTTTTCTGAAGAAGACAGAAAATTCTAGCTCTCCTGCCCACGCCTTACGGCATGAGACTGCATCTCTCTTCTCGGTTCATCTTGCTCATGCTCTTTACTTCCTACTTATGCTGGTCTATGGTGCCTACTGCAGGAGAAAGTTTCCTGTTTCTTCCTAAATGTACCCGGATCGGCGTGCTGTGGGCCGGCAGCGTCCTCGCGCCTATGAGGAGGGGAGCGCAAGGGCGCTCCGGCCACGCAGCCGGTCACCTGCCCGGCTCTGCGGGATTTGCGCCACCGGCCATCAGCCAGGGCCAGGCCCGGACCTCAGCTAGCTGAGCGGGCTCGGCGCGCCGTACCCGATCCTCAGCACGGTTTGGCCAGTGTGCAGCGTGACCTGTTCCACGGATGGGCGGTATTGGGCTCGCTGCGCGTCAATGAACGCTTGCATCGAGCCCACGTATGCGGCACGAGTCAGGTGCGCCGCGCTGTCCACTGTGGCCAGGTCCATTGACCGCAGCAGGCTGGCAGGTCCGCCACCTGGCGACTGGTTGACGAAGTCCACGATGTGCACCGGGTGGTTGCCCGCCATCATGGCGAGGAGCTGCGGCAGCCGCGGATCGACATCGCCGCTGAGAAGTTGTGCCCTGGCCGTGGCTGAGGCCTTGATCTGGCTGTTCGCCAGCAGCTGGGCGCCGGCCACCTTCCTGGCCCGCAGCGCCGTCCGTTGATCGGCGTCGTAGCTGGCGGCGCCGCCGGGATAGACCAGCAGGATGTCGATCCTGACGGCCCCGGAGCCGAAGCTCGCGATCGTGGCCGGGGCGTAGACGGAGGCCAGTCGGCTCCCGTACTGGGCTCGGATAGGCCCGGTGGCGACCACCAGAGCAGAGCCGAGCGGATCATTCGACGAAGGCCCGAGCGGCCTCACGTTCCCGGCCGGGAAGCCCGCGCTGACCAGGTCCGTGCACACCTGGGGGTCGCATGACACGACGGCGGCCCGGCTGACCTGCTGCACGATCCAGGCGACGGCCCGCTTCCTAGCCGCGGTCTCAGCAGCGATTCCCATGGACGCCGGAGCATGGCTGCCCGCTAGCCGCTGCGACGCCGTGCCGTGCCGAGGGAGATTGAAGGCGAGCACGCCGGCCGCAGCGACCAGCAGACCCGCAGCCAGCAGAATGGGGGCCCGCCGACGCCACCGGATGCGACGGCCCCCGTGCCGCGCCGACCGGGGCCCGGACGCCGGCCGGGCGGCGATCAGACCGTCGCCGCTGCCGTGCCGCGGCTTCGGTGGTACGGCCGACGCACGCTGCGTGCCGGCCGCCTCTTCATCCACGGCCAGCGCGGAGAGCATGGGCGGCATCGGTCCCACGGGCCGCGCTCCAGCGGCCACCAGCTCGCCGAGCACGTCGCGGGCCGACGGCCTGCCGGCTGGGTCCTTGTTGAGGCAGCGATAGACCAGCCAGTCCAGTGGTTCGGGAAGCCTGCCCACATGTGGCTCGGAATAAAGGATGGCGTACGCCATGGCGGTCAACGACTCGCCCTTGAAGGGCAGCTCACCGGTACCCGCGAATACCATCGTCACGGCCCACGACCACATATCGGCCGCCGCGGTCACCCGGGTCCCGGCTAGCTGCTCAGGGGCCATGAACGCCGGAGTTCCGATAGCGACCTCGCCAGAAAAGACCGTGGTCATCCCGGGAACGGCCGCGAGCCCGAAGTCGATCACCACTGGCCCGTCGGGCCCGAGCAGGACATTGCCAGGCTTGAGGTCGCGATGCACCATCCCGGCGGCATGCACTGCGCCCAGCGCGGTCAGCGTGGCGACGGCGATGCGCTCGAGTGCGGCGCCGCCGCGAGGCCCGAACTGCTCGACGACCTCGACCAGCGATGGCCCGCTGACGTATTCACTGACAATGAACGGCCGCCGTTCGAAGATCCCGGCGTCCAGAACTTGCGCGGTGCAGAACCGGGCGACCCGCTGCGCTGCGGCGACCTCCTTCAGAAAGCGGCTCCGGACCTGCGGGTCTGTGGTTGGCGGCAGGAGCTTGACCGCCGCCGGGCCTCCGGCAGGACCCTCAGCCAGGAACACGACGCCCTGCCCGCCCTCCCCGAGGCGGCCGAGCAGCCTGTATACACCCACCTCGCGCGGATCCGTTTCGCGCAGGGCGAGCATCTCAGGCATTGTGGACCAAGCCGATGTCACCCGGCCATTTTGCCCCCGGCGGCTCAGCGCACGCCAGCATTCCCTTTCATCAATCGCCTCAAGCAGCTTTCCCGGGAGCCCGACGCGGCCGTGGGATCTGCCTGAGGAAACGCTGACGGCGGCTGAGGAGGCAGGTTACCCGGCCCGTTCGGCTCAAGATTATTTCCGAACGAGCCGGGTGTCACGTGTCATCCGGCCCCGGGGGTGGTCCCGACCCGGAGTCCTCCTGGCGGGGTGCCGGAACTGGCTGTCACGGCTGATGGTGTACCGGGCGCGGCGCCGTCTGGACCCGGCGGTGCATCGATAGGGGTGGGCGCGTGGCCGAATCGTGTTACCTCCGCCCGCAAGCGTCCGAAGCGCCCGCATGGCCTGCTCCCCCGGGCCCGAGTAGGTTTTTCTCATGACCGCCTCACATGCAACCGACCTCCAGAGCCAGCGCGACCAGCTGCGGTCGCTGCACCGCCCCGGCGCCCCTCTCCTGCTTCCGAACGCCTGGGACGTGGCCACGGCGAGGGCGGTAGTCGCGGCTGGTTTTCCTGTGGTACACCTTCGACGCGAGCGGCCTCCGACCCGAAGCAATGAGGAGGTGCCGTGGACGGTTTCCTGCTGACGTACGAGGGCTTTGATCCTGCGGCTGAGGGGCTTCGCGAAGCGCTGACCTCGACGGGCAACGGCTACCTGTGCACACGTGGCGCGGCGGAGTGGGAGGACGCCGACGGCGTGCATTACCCCGGCTCCTACGTCCATGGCGGTTACAACCGTGAGACGACGATCCTGAGCGGCCTGCCGGTTCTCAACGAGGATCTTGTCAACATGCCGAACTGGCTGGTTCTTCAGCTGCGCATCGAGGGCGGGGATGTGATCCGGCTCGCGGACGTGGAGCTGCTCGGTTACCGCCACGAACTGAACATCCGGTGCGCAACCGTGATCCGCGGTCTCCGCTTCCGCGACCGCTTCGGGCGGCTGACCACGCTGCACAGCCGACGGTTCGTCAGCATGGCCGACGCGCACCACGCTGGGATCGAGTGGACGCTTGTCCCGGAGAACTGGTCGGGGCGGGTCGAAGTGGTCGCGGCGATCGACGGCCGGGTGAGCAATGCCGGTGTCGCCCGCTATCAGCAGCTGGAAGGCCGCCACCTGAACCCGGTCGGCCCGCGGACGCTCGGCCCTGAGGTCATCGCGCTGAAGGCCGAGACCCGGCAGTCGAATCTGTACATCAGTGACGCCGCCCGCACGCGCGTGTTCGCTGGCGATGAGCAGCTCCCTGTCGAGCGGAGGCTCTACCAGATGGAGGACTACGTCCAGCAGGTCCTGGGCTTCGGCGTGCACGAGGGGGCGGCGACGCGGGTCGAGAAAATGGTGACGTTCTACACGTCGAGGGACCCGGCGGTCAGCGACACGCTGGTGCGCGCGGCCACGTCGGTGGCCCGGCATACCGATTTCGCCGCCTCGTTCGAGCGCCATGCCGCGGCATGGGAGGAGCTGTGGCGGGTGTGCGACATGCGGGTGTCCGGCAATGAGCGCGTGCAGCTGCTGTTGCGGCTGCATATCGCGCATGTCCTTCAGGTCTGCTCCCCGAATACCGCCGACCTCGACGCCGGGATGCCCGCCCGCGGGCTCAACGGAGAGGCGTATCGCGGGCACGTGTTCTGGGACGAGATCTACGCGTTCCCGTTCTTCAATGTCCGGCTGCCCGAGGTCACACGAGGGCTGCTGATGTACCGGTACCGCCGCATAGGCGAGGCCCGGGCGGCGGCCCGGGAGGCCGGATTCCGGGGTGCGATGTTCCCGTGGCAGAGCGGGAGCGAGGGCACCGAGGAGACCCAGCGAGTTCACCTCAACCCGGTCTCGGGCCAATGGGAGCCGGACCTCAGCCGCAACCAGCGGCATGTCAACGCGGCGATCTTCTACAACATCTGGCACTACTTCCAGACCAGCCGCGACCAGGCGTTCCTGCGGGATTACGGGGCCGAGATCATGCTGGAGATCACGCGCTTCTGGGCGTCGATCGCGTACTTCAATCCTGAGCGCGAGCGTTACGAGATCCACGGCGTGATGGGCCCGGACGAGTTCCACGACAAGTACCCGGACGCGGTGGAGGGCGGGTTGCGCAACAACGCCTACACCAACGTCATGGTGGCGTGGCTGTGCGGCATCGCCGGCGAGCTGCTGGCCCTGCTCCCTGCGAGCCGCACGGAGGCGTTGCGCGAGCGGCTGGGCATCGGCGACGGCGAGCTGGCGGTGTGGCAGGACATGAGCCGACGGATGTTCGTCCCGTTCCACGGCGACGGAATCATCAGCCAGTTCGAGGGTTACGAAGACCTCGAGGAGCTGGACTGGGACGCATACCGGGCAAAGTACGGGAACATCCAGCGGCTCGACCGGATCCTGCGCGCGGAGGGCAAGGACCCCAATCGCTACAAGGTCACCAAACAGGCCGACACGGTGATGCTGTTCTTCCTGTTCCGGCAGGAGGGGCTACGCGAGATCTTCGGACGGCTCGGGTATGGCTTCCGAGCCGACACCGTGACGCGGAACATCGCGTACTACGACCGGCGCACCTCGCACGGATCGACGCTGAGCTTTGTCACCCATGCCGGGGTACTCGCCGCCATCGACCCGGAAAGCTCGTGGGAGCGGTTCCTGGTCGCGCTGCAAAGCGATGCCGAGGACATCCAGGGCGGCACGACGAAGGAAGGCATCCACATGGGGGTCATGGCCGGGACGCTCGACCTCGTGCAGCGCAGTTACGCGGGCATCTATATCCGCGATGATGTCTTGTGCTTCGATCCCCGGCTGCCAAGCCAGCTGCGCGGCCTGTCGTTCTCGATGCGGTGCCGGGAAGCCCCGATCCAGGTGACGCTCACCGGCGATCGCCTGACGCTGGCCGTCCGCGCCGAGGGCGCGAGCCGTCCGGTGAGGGTCGCGGTCCGCGACGACGTTCGCGAGCTGAACGTGGGTGACCAGGCCGTGTTCGAGCTGAGCCGGAACCCGGCGGCCACCGCACCCTCCGCCCAGGACTGAAAGGAAGCCCCATGCCGAAGTTTCAGGGAGCGATTTTCGACGTCGACGGAGTACTTGTCGATTCGCCGCACGAGCAAGCGTGGCGCGAGTCACTGCGCGCGCTGATGGAGTCCAGCTGGCGCGACATCCGCGACCGTACAACGTGGTCGCCGGAAGCGTTCACCCCGCAGGTGTACCAGCAATACGTGTCCGGCAAGCCGCGGATGAGCGGCGCACGCGCTGCCCTCGACTACTTCCACGTGCCCGACGCCGATAGGCGCGTCGCCGAGTACGCACAGCTCAAACAGGAAATGGTCGTGCGCCTCATCGAGGCCGGTGACTTCACCGCCTATCCCGACGCGCTGCGTTTCGTCATCGCGGCCAAGGACGCCGGCATGCTCATCGCGGACGCGTCGTCGTCGAAGAACGCGGGGTTGTTCCTGCGCAAGATCCGGCTCGACACGTTCGCTGAGGAACACGGGATCTCGTCGCCGACCCTGCGGCCCGGCCTCACGCTGCTGGACTACTTCGACACTGACGTCTCAGGACGCGATTTCGCCCACGGCAAGCCCGACCCGGAGATCTTCCTGACCGCCGCGCACGAGCTCGGCGTCGAGCCGCGCGACGCGATGGTGATCGAAGACGCGTCCGCCGGCGTGCAGGCCGCCAAGGCCGGTGGCATGGCAGCGATCGGCATCGCCCGAGCCGACGACACCCGCCTGCTTACCGCGGCCGGCGCCGACCTCGTGGTCACCACGCTCGACGACGTCGACACCATTGCCCTGGCCGAAGGACGGCTGGCGAGGCGATGAGCGGTTTCCCGATGGAAAGAAGGTACTGGCACTATCCGCCGGGCCGGCCCGATACGATCGCTCCGGCCGAGCCCGGCCACCAGGTGGAGGTCGGCCAGCACTCGCTAGCCAGAGGATGAAGATGGACCACGATCCCCTCCCCGGCGACCACCCTGAGACCGAACGAGTATCGACCGGGGAGCTCCCGCCCGATACTGACGTGCAGGCCCTCGTCTCCGCCGGCTACGAGCGCTATCGCCATCTCGGCGAGGGGGCCGTCGCCGACTATATTCCTGCCCTGGCCGCGGCGTCGCCCAGCGCCTTCGGCGTGTGCGTTGCCGGGGTCCGCGGGCGGCTCTTCGCGGTGGGTGACGCGGACCAGGAGTTCGCCATCGAGAGCATCTCCAAGCTTTTCGTCTTCGCCCTGGTTTGTCACACCATTGGGCATGAGCAGGCGCGCCGGAAACTAGGCGTCAACAGCACTGGCCTGCCCTTCAACTCGGTGATGGCCATCGAGCTCAACGCCGACCGCACGATGAACCCGCTGGTCAATGCCGGCGCCATGGCCACCACAAGCCTGGTACCGGGCACGACTGCCGACGAGAAATTCGAGAACATCGTCGCCGCGATGTCGCTATTCGCCGGACGGCGGCTGGTGATGGACGATGACGTGTACGACTCCGAGTTGGCGACCAACGACCGCAACCGGGGTATCGCCCACCTCCTGGACGGCTACGGCCGCATGTACTGCGACCCCGATCTCGCCACCGACGTCTACACCCGCCAATGTTCTCTGCGCGTCAGCGCGCGGGACCTTGCCGTGATGGGAGCCACGCTGGCGAATGGCGGAGTGAATCCGGTAACCGGTGAGCAAGCCATCGACACCCGCTACTGCAGGCGAGTGCTGGCCGTACTAGCCACGGCCGGACTCTACGAGCATTCCGGCCAGTGGCTCTACGACGTGGGTCTCCCCGGCAAGAGCGGAGTCGCTGGAGGCATCGTCACCGTGTCGCCGGGCAAGGGGGGTATCGGCACGTTCTCCCCGCCGCTCGATGCGGCAGGCAACAGCGTGCGAGGGCAACACGTCACCAGGTACCTCTCAGAAGCGCTGGGGCTCAACCTGTTTGCCTCGGCTCCTACGGCCTGATACCACCCGAAGGGCATCTCCGGGTCCGCTCATGGGCATGACCCGATGCTCACGATGGTCGCAGGCACTTCCGGCGTACTGGCACCCGATCCAGCCGCGCACTCCGCCCAGCGGTGAGCAGAGCACGCTGGCCAGCAGGAAATGCCGCGTCCGGTCCGTGCGGCGATAGCAGCAGGGATCGCTCGGCTGCCCGGCGCGGCAGCGCTGATGCCACGGCAGTTCCGGTATCGCCGGACCTGTGGGCACCGGCTGAAATAGCGGTGACCGTCGCGGGGTTGCATACCGGTGCACCGCGCACCCGTACCCGGCGGGCGACAGCAGTGGCGAAGGAGCTGACATGTCGGACAACTACGGTAAGGACCCCGACGCCATCTCCCGGCTGACGCCGGAGCAGTACCGGGTCACCCAGCAGAACGGCACCGAGCCGGCGTTCCGCAACGAGTACTGGGACAACAAGGAGCCCGGCCTCTACGTCGATGTCGTGTCCGGCGAGCCGCTGTTCGCCTCGGTCAACAAGTACGACAGCCACACCGGCTGGCCGAGCTTCACGGTGCCGGTCGAGCCGGGTCACGTGATCCGGCGTAGGGACTTCAGGCACTTGATGATCAGGACTGAGGTCCGCTCTGCCCACGGCGACAGTCACCTGGGCCACGTGTTCCGCGACGGGCCCGCCGAAGCCGGGGGCCTGCGCTACTGCATCAACTCCGCCGCCCTCCGCTTCGTCCCGCTCGATGACCTGGAACGCGAGGGCTACGGCGCCTACCGCAAACTATTCGAACCCCCGCACACCGGGAGCGCATCCTGACGACCGAGAAGGCCATCCTGGCCGGCGGCTGTTTCAGGGCATGCAGACCTCGGCCGGTCAGGACCGGATGATCAGGCCAGCCGCGCGGGTAGTCGCGTCTGGACGCTGAACCCCAGCTTCGACGCACCGGCCGCCGCGCGCAACGCTTACGCCCTCGATACCCACCTGGCATGGCGCGGCATTACCCCTGCCCGCAACCGCCACGATGTGGCATCGATGCGGTTATAACCGTCATGATGTGACATTGATGCGGTTAGCCGCGGCGCGAGTCTGGTGCCAGTGCGTGGCCTGGGGTTGAAGTGGACAGAGGGGCGAAGCGGTGCCGGACACCGCACCGGACCAGTC
>Ga0210407_10005013_pt1 | contig 10307 bp, 9 predicted proteins | sample IncBWC27MmetaG_FD_150860 | JGI IMG/M metagenome (GOLD analysis project Ga0210407, IMG submission 150860) | Forest soil microbial communities from Barre Woods Harvard Forest LTER site, Petersham, Massachusetts, United States - Inc-BW-C-27-M | ecosystem: Environmental > Terrestrial > Soil >... | reverse complement strand
TCTCAGTGCGGCTCGGGCCTGCTCCAATTGTGGAATTGAGAATGTCCCTTCGGTCTGCGCATCTGATACCGCCAAAAAAACGAGCGCCTAGTGCCGCACTAGGAAGTCGTGGGTTGGCTTCAAATTTCGAGGCCGTGGAATAGCAACAAACTGTGCGAGACACTCTTGGTGACAGGGCATCGTTCTAACCAACTGAACTACGGTCCCAACCGTGTTTTCTACGACTTGCCATAAAACCTTATGGGATAAGGTGTTTGTAAGTATTGCATGGCGCGCACGTTTCGCTAGCGTTGCCTTCGGTGGCGGTTGTCCCTGCCAAAACCGCCAATAAACCGGTAATAAAACTCCCCGCGGTCATGCAAGATTAATGTAGTACACCTCGGCGGTTTTGTCCCCCCGCGAAGTGGTCGAGAGCTTTCCTGGTGCGCCTCTCGGAGGCAGACTCGTCAAAGGTAAATCTGAGGACAAGGCGGCACACGAATATCTTGTTACACTCGCCAGGATGTTAAGATCGCGGTAAGGATATTAGCGCATAAACAGAATCGAGGCGGCAAGGAACTATGTAGGAGCCGTGACGCCGAACGGAGTGGAAGCTAGATGTATACGTGGTTGAAGCTAAATTCGAGCGCTGATCTAGTTAAATTGGAAAAGGAATTGTCACCGGAATTCGGCGCGGCGCGCGTGGCAAAGAAACTTGCGGGCGGAATCTCAAATGCGGTGAAGGGCGTTCTGATCGAACGAAACTACGTCGACAAAGACTATCGGAGCACGTACTACCATTTCTACGCAAAAAAAGGGCAGCACTATCGCCCAGACTGCGTCCGCCTCCATTTCTTCGATTCGACAGTGAAGTTTGAAAAGGCTGCGCTTAAGTTAACCTGTCCTGACGGTCGATTGACCGATCACTATTTCGGCTACATGGTGCTTCGGCCGACTGGGATAGGGACAATTGGACGAAGCGTTTTGTCACCGGATGTGCGAAGCGGAGCGGCAAGGTATATTATTGCTGCGTCTCATAAAGTGCACGTGTTGGGATATAAGCTGTTCGTTCAGGGCTTTCCGTCGATGGATCAACACATCGACATTTCAGTCTGCGCCCATGCAGCATGTTGGTCAGTGCTTCGACACTACAGCGAAAAATACAATATCTACCGCGAATTTCTCACGCACGACATCACTTTGATGGCGCACCAATTCGATCCCGGCGGGCTAATTCCGTCGAAAGGACTCGAAGTGTCTCACGCGGAGAGGGTTTTACAGGAAGCTGGAACGTTTCCGGTGCATGTGACTCGTAACAAGCCGGATGACGTGTCATTTTATCGGCAACTAGGTGCGTATGTAGAATCCGGATTTCCGCTGTTTGCCGCGATGCATAAGCACAATCACGCCGTGGCGGTCGTTGGGTACGAGTGGCGGTCGCCGGTTACGACTCCACAGCCTGGAATGAGATATGCGTGGGATGAAGTGGAGAAGCTGGCTGTTGTCGATGACAATCATTTGCCTTACCTGCCCGTTCCGGTAAACGGCGGAACGCCATACTCGGCAACGGATATCGATGCCTTCATCGTAGCTCTTCCTGAAAAGGTATTTTATCCTGCCGATGCGGTCGATAAGCTTGCGCCTACGCTCTTTAAACTAGGGGCTCTCGTTGGATTCCCGAACCAGGACGAAACCGTCATTCGATATTTCATCACGACCGGTTCCGCACTGCGGCACTTTGTAAGAGAGCGCCAATCCGAGTTTGACCCAAAACTTTTGGCGACGATTATGAGTCTTCCGTTTGCTCAGTTTGTGTGGATTGTGGAATTTGCGACCGAGGCACAATGGGCGATGGGACAGATTTCAGCAAGAGCCGTGATAGACGCGACGGCCAGCTTGCGGGAAAAGGCCCCTTTTTGGCTCTTGCATAGCCGCACGCAGGCGCTTATTTTCAATCGCCAAACCGTTGCCCTCGATTTGCAAAAAGGCGTCCGGGGATTACAGCTTGTTGACATGGGGCACTCAGGTTTTTCACGCATGGATCAGAACCTACGGCCGACCCAAACTAAATAACGGTGGTTTCTAAGCCGGGGAGCGAGACATGGAAAAGGACAAAAAAGACGGTGACGTTTTTCAGGCCATCGAAGGTCTGGAGCCGGTGGACCCAAACGCTCTCGCAGATTTTGAGAGGGCAATGACTGACGAGGTGATTCCAGAGATCGTTAAGGTGGTTGAAGAGCGTCGGATGCTGGCAGCGGAAAGTCGGCACTGGCAGCTTAAGTGTTAGGAATCTCGCTCAGCTAGCGGCTGGTCTTGCGTAGCCGCTCGTAGGCAGCTCGAACAATCGCCTCCACTGCTTCCGCATCTTCAGCATCCAAACTGGGGTCAGTCCGCAGTAGAGTTGAGATTTGGGCCATCGGTTCGGGGTGTAGCGTTTTGTATGGAGCTTCAACGAAGTCGGATGGGTTCAGTCCGGCCCACGCCGAGAGTGCAGCGAGACTTGCTGCGTCTGGCCTTCGGCCCTGTGCCATTCGCGCTAATGTTGAGGCACTTACGCCGGTTTCAGATGCAACCTGCTTCCAGGCCTTCTTTCGCGCGGTTACAGTAGTTTCCAGCGCCCGGTAAAAGGCATCACCGTTAAAGCCTTTGTTTTCAGTCGACATTTTCCTCCAAGCCCGCAAGGCCAGTCAATTGCTAAAAAGCAATTGACTTCCTAATTCGACGAACATATACTATCACCGTGATTGCTGTTTAGCAACTGAAATCCCAAGTAGCAAGGAGCAGAGCCATGGATTCACAGCAACAAGTCCATACCGAGAGTGCGCACAAGGATCACGTTGTCACGGTGTCCGTGAACGAGCAACCGGTCAAGCTGCATGGGCACGAAGCGACTGGTGCCGAAATCAAAGCTGCAGCAATAGCGCAAGGTGTTCATATTCAGCCGAATTTTGTTCTTCAAGAAGAGCTTCCGAATGGAACGAGCAAAATCATCGGCGATAGTGATCGAGTGCATTTGCGAGAACACCTTCGTTTTACCGCGATTGCACCAGACGACAATTCGTAGGCGAGAGTCTTATGAAAGTCGAAGTGTCGTCCGCTATTGAGGAGCTACGGCGGCAATTCAGCGCCGCGACTGTAACCGTCCGTGAGGACGGACAGGGCGGCGCTTATGTCGTCATTGAACCGATTTCCCTGGGTCCGAACTATCGGCCGGAGCAAACGTGGTTCGGATTTCAGATCCCGGCACAGTACCCGTATGCGGATATCTACCCGGTGTTTATTGGGGGAGACGTGGCTCGGGCGAACGGCGTGGCGTTCATTGCACCGGTGACGCGAGGCCATCAGTTTGAGGGGAGGCCAGCGATTCAGGTATCGAGACGGAATAGTGCGGCTCAAAGTGGCGCGCAGAGGGTGGCCACAAAGATTCTGAAGGTGGTGGATTTCTTGGAGAAACTATCATGAATCAGAAATGCCGTCTCCGAATCGCGCGGCAAGACTTCGACGTGATATTCAGGCATCTGTATCCTGGCGATCATGACGAGCACGGCGCTGTGCTTCTGTCTGGTACTTCGTACTCAAAAGGTCAGCTTACACTGCATGTGCGTGAAGTTCATTTGGCCGAGGAAGGGACCGATTATGTCGAAGGAAAAATCGGCTATCGCGCGCTTTCGCCAAGCTTTATTCATCGCCTCATAACTCGGGCTCGTGACGAGCGACTTGCCTACTTAGCTGTTCACAACCACGGTAGCGATCGGGAAGTTGGTTTTAGCTCCATTGACTATGATTCACACAAGCGTGGTTATCCAGCGTTGTTACAGATCGCTAGGGGTATGCCGGTTGGGGCGCTTGTTTTCGGACATCGCGCCATCGAAGCCGACGTGTGGCTCCCGGATCACACCCGTTTCAGTCTGGATGCGGCTATTGTTGTTGGAAACACAATCCAGAGCCTTACTCCGTCCTTCAAACGGGAGGCTTCGGATGCGGCTGGCCATTACGACCGACAAGTAAGGATGTTTGGAAACGCCGGCCAGCAACGCTTAGGAAAGTGTCGCGTTGGCATCATCGGTCTCGGTGGTATCGGGAGCATCGTAGCTGAATACCTTGCACGACTGGGAGTAGGGGAGTTCTATCTTGTTGATGACGACCGCGTTGAGGAATCGAACCTGTCAAGAGTGGTCGGCGCTTCTACTGCTGATGCAGTCAAGGGAACTCCAAAAATAGAAGTCGCGCGGCGGCTCATTCTGAAAGCTAACTCGCGAGCGAGTGTGAAGAAAATCCGTAAAGATGTGGCTCAGGAGTCCGCCGCCAAGGAACTGGCTTCGTGTGACTATCTTTTCCTGGCTGCCGACTCAATGAGGGCACGGCTGGTTTTCAATGCCCTTGTTCACCAATATCTAATTCCTGGAGTTCAGCTTGGCTCCAAAGTTCGGTCTGATAAAGTCGGGGCAGTAGTAGAGGTAATGAGTGCGAACCGGCCGGTTCGCCCCGGACACGGGTGTTTATGGTGCAATCAGCTCATCGATCCGAATCAGCTCGCAGTCGAAGCGAAAACGGATGAAGAGCGGAAGGCGCAGGCATACGGAATAGAGGAGCCGAACCCGAGCGTTATCAGTCTTAATGCCGTCTCGGCGGCCCACGCGGTTAATGACTTCCTCCTCGACTATCTGGGCCTGCGCGCGGAACGAGAGACTCTCTACTATGAAGAATTTCACTTTCTGACAGACAAGCGGAATTTGGTTCAACCCCGACAAGACCCTCAATGCTCGGAGTGCTCTCACAAGGGATTGCGCTACGGAAGGGGGGATTCAGTAGCGTTGCCCTGCATTGAGGACAAAAGAGTTGCCAGACAATGATCGAGCAACGGGAGATCGACGCCAAAGCGATCGAATTAGGCGTTCACGCTGCAAATGTGCAACGCGACTATGTGTTCGGCTGGCTGCTAGCGGGTCTCGCTCAACCCGAAAACCGACTGCGGCCGTCACTAATCCTCAAAGGCGGCAACTGCTTTCGCAAGGCGTATTTTGAACATGCGCGGTATTCGAACGACCTGGATTTCTCAACGCAGTCAGAAATGGATGCGAACTCTCTCTTGGAAGGGCTTCGGCAAGCCTGCACTTATGCAGGAGAAAAGAGCGGAGTCACGTTTCTGGTCGACGAGAGCCGCATATCCGAGCGCTCAGTTGCGGACGACGAAGCCACAATTTACGATGCGCGTGTTTATTTCAAAAGCTTCTACGGTGAAGAAGACGTTCGCATCCGCGTCGATCTCGATGTAAAGGAATTTGACCGGCTCTTCCTGCCGGTGCAGTCGCGGCGGCTAATCCATGCGTATTCAGACGCTTCCATGTGCCAGGCTGACGTTCGGTGCGTAAAACTGGAAGAACTTCTTGCGTCGAAATTGAAGGCACTCCTGGGAAGGCAGCACAGCCCTGATCTCTATGACTTCGTGCACTCGGTATTTTTCCAAAAAACACTGAACATCTCTCGACGCGAAGTCCTGATGACGTTCCTAAAGCAAACGGGTCTTGAATCCCGCCCGTTGATCGCACGAAACTATCTACTTGAGCTGCCCTTTCAAGCAATCCGGAGCTTCTGGAATGAGTACTTGGTATGTCCCAAACTGTCGATCTTTAGCTTCGACAACGCGGAGACATGGTTCAAAACGGTCATCGGTGAGATATTTGCCTTGGTCGATCGGCCTGTCGCCTATACCGGCATGCCAGGTCGCGAAGGTCTGACGTACTTCTCGTCGCAATCACGGGTTGACATTATGGAATCAGCTCGGCTTAATCGCATTCTGCGGTTCATGTATGAAGGACTCGAACGGATTATTGAGCCTTACGCGCTTGTGTTCAAACGGCGAAAGGACGGCGTTGCGCGAGAGTATCTGTACGGATGGGACCTTCGTGGGGGCAGGAGCGGAGAAGTCGGCATCAAGTCTTACATTGCCGACAAGGTTCATTCCGTCGCGATGCTGAACGAGACCTTCGAGCCGCGCTTCCCGATCGAGCTTACCAAGTCGACTGGATATTTCGCCAAGCCTTTCTCGTCAGGCAGAACCGGATCCTTTGGACCGAGGCGGGCCTCAAACGGGACCAATTTCGGAATCGAGTACACAGTCGAATGCACATATTGCAACAAGCGCTTCAAGCGCACGAAATATGACACCAGGCTGAACGATCATAAGGACCAATACGGAAACCGTTGCTACGGACGTGTAGGGCATATGGTCTGACAGGACGGAGGCGCTGGTCTCGCGCGGTGTGGGGTTGCAAGGCCGTCACGGCGCTGCACATCATCGCGATTCTGGAAAAGACCGTGGAATTTTCCACAATGGCCGGACAGAGAGGAATGTTGGTGAACGTCCTCCAAGAAATTTTCACATGGTCAGCAGATCGCCCCACGTGGCAGCGCGACGCGCTCCGCCGTTTAGTTATGAACGGAGAGCTTTCGGACGACGACATCCGCGCTTTGACCGAAATCTGCAAGGGGGAGCACGGTTTAACCGAAAAGATAGAGGTCACACCTCTTGCAAGGGAACATGTGCCAGATAGAGAGGGAACGGCGGCAGCGGTCTCGTTGGAATCGATATTCCATCGCAAGGGCGTAAATGCTCTGGCGGAAGATCAGACGCTCAAGTTCTCCCCCGGCCTCACCATTGTTTACGGGGATAATGGTGCAGGTAAGACTGGCTACATTCGAATCCTTAAGCAAGCGTGCCGCGCACGTGGGCGGGAGCAGATTCTAGGAAACGTTGTGTCCGGGATCGCCCCTCCCAAGCCAGTAGTGACAATCAAATATAAGGTCGGAAACGAGGAGACTGGTCGCCCTTGGGTAGGTGGTGACCCGGATGAATTTATCTCTCGTGTAAGTATCTTTGATTTGCAGTGCGCCGCTGTCTACCTCAATGAGAGGACGGATGTTGCGTTTCTTCCTTTCGGGCTGGACCTGTTTGATAAACTCGTCAAAGCGTGCAAGGCCGTTCGCAGTAGGCTCGAATCAGAACAGCGCGCATTGAATACCAACGCCCTTGCTCCTATCGTTGCTCAGATTCCCCCAGGGACAGCAGCGGCGAAGCTCGCTGGAAACATCAATTCACTTACCAAGCCAGAAGCAGTTCAGGCGGTCACACGACTATCGGCAGACGAAGAAGCGCGACAGGGATTCTTGGAAAAGGCCCTACAAGACTTGCAAGCCAACGACCCTGAGAAACTGATTGCTCAACTCAATATCCGCGTCAGCCGCGTCCGTGCGCTTGGCGAGCACCTCAAAGGAATGGAGTCGACTCTGTCGGACGGAGAGGTTGCGGCAGTGTTCGACGCCAGGAAGGAAGGTCGCCGCAAGAGCGAGGAAGCAAAGCGCTTGCGTGAGGGCACGTTCCCACAGACTTTGCTCCGCGGGACGGGTGGTGAGCAATGGAAGGCGTTGTGGGAGTCGTCTCGGCTTTTTTCCGAGCAGCAGGCGTATCCAGAAAAGCCGTTTCCGGTCACAGAGGACGGATCGAAATGCCTTCTCTGTCAGCAGGACCTTGACCACGCAGCAGTTCACAGGCTCAGGCAGTTTGAGGAATTTATAACCTCGGCGACTGAACGGGAGCTTCGCCAGCTTCGGGAGGACTTTGTTCGCCGACGGAACGCTTTCGCGTCCGTCAAGACGACCACGGACGCGGTTGCGGAAACCATACGGGAACTTCGTTTAGAGCACGACTCGAAAGCTGAGATCATCAGCAGCGCAATCGCGCAGAACGAGAATCGCCGCGCCGCAGTCGTAGCCGGGCTCACCGAGGACAAAGACCTCGGGGAGGATTGTCCTGCTCTCGCATCGGCCTGGAAACAGGCGCAGTCCATAGTGATTGAGATTGAGGCTCGTATCAAATCTCTGCTCGAAAGCGGAGCCGCAGCTGCGCGCAAGAACATGACCGACGAAGCCCTGGAACTGCGAGCGAGGACTCTACTTGCGAAGCATGAGAAAAGCATACTCGATGAGATTGAGAACAAGAAGAAGGTCGCCGCATACAGTCAGTGCATTGAGGAAACAAGGCCAAATGCCATTACGCAGAAGAGTTCTGCGGTAACGAAGGCAGTAGTTTCAGACCGTCTGAAGCAGAGCTTCAAAGACGAGTTACAGAATCTCGAATTCAACCACGTTGAGGTCGAACTGAAGGAGGTTGGAGGTGCGGAAGGCGTTTTTTATCACAAGCTTGTCCTCACTCGAAATCCGGGGATCGAAGTTCCCAAGGTCGTTAGTGAGGGCGAACAGCGCTGTATTTCCATTGCGGCCTTCTTCGCCGAACTCAGCACAGCCGATGATCCTTCGGCCATCGTATTCGACGATCCGGTTTCCTCGCTCGACTTTGAGTGGCGTAATGCGGTTGCGAGACGATTGGTCCAGGAATCAAAGCGCCGCCAAGTCATCGTGTTCACGCACGATGTTGTCTTTTTGTTGGCGTTGAAGCAATTTGCCGCGCAGAGCGGGATTGAACCGCTTGACCAGCATGTCCGCCGTCAATCCAAGGGTGCTGGTGTGTGTGCTGAAGAGTTGCCCTGGGTTGCAATGCCGGTGAAAGGAAAGATTGGGTACCTCAAGAACCACTGGCAAGCGGCAGACAAGCTTTCCCGCGAGGGGAATCAAGACGCCTATGAACATGAGGCGAAGTATCTTTACGGCCTGTTGCGCGAAGCATGGGAACGTGCGGTAGAAGAGGTTCTTTTGGGCGGGGTAGTAGAGCGCTTCAGACCGAGCGTCGAAACGAAGAAGCTTGTTTCGCTTGCTGACATTAAGGAAGAAGATTGCAAAACAGTTGAGCCGGCAATGACAAAATGCTCGACGTGGTTGCCAGGTCACGATCAGGCGGCGGCAGCGCGTGCGCCGGTGCCCGGAGCCGCTGAGCTCAAGAAGGATATTGAAGCCCTTGAAGCGTGGGTTAAGACTATCCGCGACCGCCGAAAATAACGCGAGTCTCGTCTAATCGGCCAGCTGACGAGAGATGGCCCGCCTTTGCGGGAAGTAAAGCTCTCGTGGTGATCCAGGATATGTCGCCATTCGTGCCGGAAATTGTTGCGACGGTCGTAGAGCTGCTGCAGACGAAGGAGGAGTAAACCGTGCCCCTGAGTGCCGGCGTGCTCATCATTGGCTCACTGCTGTGGGACCCGGACCCGGTGCGTGAAGCATGGCGCAACGGACGGTTGCTCATGTGTTCGGCTCAAAACGCGACATCTCCCATTCGTTACGGGCGCTTGTCCGGTTCAAGGGGCAACAGCTACACGATGGTGTTTTCGCGGCTCTGCGCAGCGGGCCAGGCGAAACTGATCCGTTGTTCCCACTCCATATCCACTTTGCAGGATTTGATTGCCGAAGCGGAACATCTCTGGAAGGCGGAACAGCTCCGCGCAAAGGCTCATCGAATCGCGACGGATTGGGGATGCGTGGCGTTGCTGCTCAATCCAAAGCGGCAAATCCCTCGGGACCTGCTCAGCGGATGGGCAGAACGAGTGAAGGGCGAATCTGACTATGGGAACGTCTCGCAGACACAGGCCGAAGGTGAGCTCGTGAGCGAAAATGGATTACTCCAGATTGACTGGCCCAGGCTCTTGGCAGGTGGCGAGGCCGATATGGACCTAATCCTTGTGACGGCTAACGACCCGGAAATTAAGCTTTCTTCGCCGACCTATCCATCTGCACAAGTCATTGCAGATGCCTGGAACAGAGCGGGACATCATGTGGAATATTTCTGGAAAAACATCGACAACGGAATCCGGACATTTGAGGATGATCAGATCCGCGCTCGGCTGCGCCCACGGGAAGCGCTGCGAATATGACGCTGGACGAGATTGTCACTGTCTACATCCGTGAGTACCGCGACGACGCGAGTGCTGAGATGGAGGACTATCGCACTGAAAAGAGTCGCGTCGCTGCGATCCGCCGTGCTGCCTTATGTGAATTCCGGAACGGGAAAAGGCACCCGCACCAGTATCGGATTCCACGAAGGGGGCTGGAACTGGCCGAGGAGCGGCTGCAAGCAGCGGCGAAAGAACTCGCAGCGGCCCGTGATTTCGATGCGCTGCATGAAATCGTGAAACGTGAGATTGGATCAGATCACGGCATCGGCAGGCTGGTGGTCTACGACATCGCGCATAGGATCGGAGCATATCTCGGAAAAGCGCCGGCGCTGGTCTACCTGCATCGTGGAACCAAGAAAGGCGCTGCAATCCTCGGATTCTGCGGCGACGCGCTCGATCCAAAGATTCTGCCGGCAGCTTTCAGGAAGTTAACTCCCGCGGAAATAGAGGACTGCCTCTGTATTTACAAAGAGGAGCTTCGCGGTGGTC
>Ga0210407_10005012_pt1 | contig 10307 bp, 7 predicted proteins | sample IncBWC27MmetaG_FD_150860 | JGI IMG/M metagenome (GOLD analysis project Ga0210407, IMG submission 150860) | Forest soil microbial communities from Barre Woods Harvard Forest LTER site, Petersham, Massachusetts, United States - Inc-BW-C-27-M | ecosystem: Environmental > Terrestrial > Soil >... | reverse complement strand
TTAGAGAGAACCGTCTGCTGCTCCAGGATGGCCACTAATAGCTTGTTCGTGTCCTGCGCATTCTGCAGGGCGAGAACATTCGTGGCATTGACCTTATTCAGGACCGAAACTTCGGTGTTGAGGTTTTGACTCCCGGAAAGGGAGTCGGACTGGATATTGCTAATGGTGTTGGTTGCGGAAATTGCGTTGGCGCGAATCGCACCGATAGTCTCAAGCGCAGTCTGTGCCGCGCCGTCGGCGAGCTCGATTGTGGCACTGTCGGACTCAATGCGCTGTAGCTCACTTGCGGGCATGGAGGACAGAAGTGTCGGGCTGTAGGGTTGAAGTGTGCTGGTCGCCCGGCGATACCCGCCGAGCACCGTTGGGACTGCGCCAGAGTTCGCGCCGTTGACCCATAGGGTTGCGTTGCCATAGATGTCCTGGGTGCTGGCGTAGCGCCAAGGAGCCCAATTAGCTGCGTAGCGCGAGGCCATGTTTGGAATGTTCTTGGACATCTGCATGGCTAGGTTGTACTGGTTGAGGACCTGGGTGTAGGTCGCACGCAGTTGATTGAGCTGAGCAATGAGCTGGGAATAGCGGAGCAGAGCATTGGCGTAGTTTGTGGGATCGTAGACAACGCTGAATCCGAACTGCGCGTTTGCCGCTCCGGGCGCGGTGACTATCAGCAAGAGGATCAGGCTAACGGCGAAAAGTTTCTTCATAACTAAATCTCCTTTCCTTCTCTTCGTAAAACTGGCTATTTCCCCTTCAAATGTCTGAGGGCAGAGTGTGATTGTTGGAGTCGGGAAGCAGCAGATCGTTCGACAGATAAATCTTGATCCGTGTGCCCTCCCGAATGGTGACCGTGGGCAGAATGTTCAGAAAACGATCCAGGATTTGCTCTCCGGCAGTGGCCATGCCGACACCGAAGCCTTGCCGGATGCGATCGGCGCCATCAGCATTTAGAACGCTTCCGGTTCCAACCTGGGCGACGCCGCCCAAAACGCCAATGGCGAGCGAAGCGCCAAAGATTTTCGCGTAGTGGTTGTTGACCTTGTCCTTGAGGGCCGTTGCGCCTTCCTGGTCGAGTCCTTTGAACTGATCGAGATCCACGGAGAATCCATCGGGCATGATGAGCCGATGGAAAGTGACCGCCAGTCGCAGTTGGCCGAAGGTGTCGACCTTGTTGGCTTCACCAAGCAGTTTGCTTCCCGCCGGAATCAGCACGTGCTGGCGGTCGTGGGAATAGACATTGGTGGATAGCAGACAGCTAACTGGGCCGGCAAAACTCCCGTCGAGCCGGTTGATTAAGAGTGCCTCCAGCACCGTACCTTCGAAGAGCACATAGCGTTTGCCGTCAGCAGATTGGTGCGGTGTCGAGCCGGAGGGATCGGGGTCGGCGATTGTTCCTGTTCCACGGGTGGGAGTTTCTGCTGGATCAGAGTCGCTTGGTTTCTTCGAGGAGACAATCGTAGGCACCGTGCCGCCCGCGCCGGTTGGTGGAATCAGCCCCGCTTTTCGAACTTGTTCTAACATTTCCCTCTCGCGCGCAAGCTCCGTGCCCGCCTGTGCGACGAGTTGGTCTTGGTTGACCGTAAGATCGGTTGGTCCTGCCGTGGTTATGGGAGCAGGCGAATTGCGGGTTGGGTCTTGGCCTCGCAACTCCTTTCTGTAGGTGAGCGCGACGTTATCGGAGAAGAGCGACAGATATGCGCGCTTTTTCTGTTCGTCTTTGATTGGGTCTGCCAAAGGCTGTTCTTCCGCAGGCTGAGGAATTGCGGCGGCGTAAGCACCGGGCGGGTACGCGCCGTTGGTATTCGCAGAGGTGACCGGGCTTCCATAAGGGTTGGGTGGAAATGGCTGGGCCGATCCTATCCCCTGCGCCGCCAATTGCTTCTGCTTTTGGAGCAATGCTTCCTCAGCCTGCGGTGCGGATTCAAGTTGTGTCTGTTCAATGCTTTTTTGAAAATCTGTGACCTTGTCCGTGTTGAGTGGCAAGATGCTCGGCAAAGGCGATGCTGTTTGTGCAACTGGGCTCACCGGGCGTTTGTGGCCAGTAACGGCCATAATCAGGACCATCAGTAGGGCCAGTCCTACCAAGAGGAATGCCTGCAGATTCTTGGGGACCAGTCCTGTGGGTTTCGGAGCTTTATCTGTGATTGCCTGTTCCATATAAGGACCTCACTCATTCGCCTGTTCAGTTGCTGCTAGTCGAGTTGTTGCCGCTGATGGACGCACTGCGCTTGAAGGGTGCTCGTTTCTTACCCACGACCAAATAGCCGCTGTCGACGATCTTGGGAATGATGTACACGCCGTTTTCCTGGTCAAAATTAATGAGGTTTGGCTTGCCATCTTTCATCTCGTAAATCGTGGGCCGTTCGCTGGCGGCGGATTTGATATACGTGAAGTTGTCATCGTGGTAGATCGCCGAAACCAAGAACGGCGTCTGGCGGACTTTCTTGTCGAGGGTGTAGTCGAATTGGAGTTTCGCGGGATAGTCCTGCTTGAACCGATCAACTTGGCTGGAGGTTTGCTCCTGCGCCTTCTGCAGCTCCTGAGAAAGCTGGTCCCGCAGTTCGGTAACCTCGCTCTTGTAAGCTTCGAGTTCACTGGCGCGGACGTAGCGGGCTGGGGCTGCGCTTCCTGCAACGCTCGATTCATCATTCGGCATGACAAAGACTTTCAAGTCTGGTTCGCTGTCCGGCTCCTTGCTGATCTCGTTCAGCAGGAACGAATACACATGCCCGCTGGCGGTGACCAGATTGAGATTGCTGCGGATGCCGGCCTGTGCGGGATGTAGATAGCAAAGGTTGTGGGTGCCGTTGATGATCCAGAAGTCTTTATCGCCGGTGGTGAAGTCAAGGATCTCCTCATCCGCTGGCAAGACGATGAGGGTGGAAAAGCGCACCTTGGCCTGAATGGGAATGATGTCGTTCTGCGAATACTTCACGACGCGAGCGCCGTTTTCGGCGTGAACCAACGCAAGGGGAAATACCAGAACGAAGAGAGATACAAGTCGGCAAACAATCTGCTTCATAACGATCCTCCAGTGAAATCTTTCTTGGCACCAGCCGGTACCGGGTGAGTGCCCGCGAGAACTTCGAGTCCTTTGTCGAAACCATGGGCGGCGAAGGCTTCGTCACGCTTGCGGTTGTCGAAAGGGTCATTGGTGTACAGCCAATAGCTCTTGGCATCCACGTTCAGATTGGCGACCTTCGATGCATCTGGCGTCTTGATGAGCATTTGCTGCTTGGGAATCAAGCCAGCAATCAGCTCCATCTCGTGATCGTTCAGGTGAAAATGTTGTTGGTAAAGTTCCCGGTCCATGTCGGGGTTGGCCAGAAATATCTTGGTGACGCAGCTCTCAAGGATCACCTCGAGAATGTCGGACTTGCGAAGTTCGTCGAGCGACTGTGTCGAAAGCACGAGTGCCGCGTTGTGCTTTCGCCAGGTCTTGAGCGCCTCAACGATGTAGGAGCGGATGCTTGGGTTCTTCAAGAACACCCATGCTTCGTCGATAAAGAAGGCCTTGAAGACGTGGCTAATCTTAGGGTCGCGGATGATCGCATCGGCCCTATGGAGGACGTAGAAAAGCAGCGGCTCCAGCACCTGCGGGTATTCCCGCATGCCTTGGAAATCGAAGCACTGGAAACGCGAGAAGCTGATTGTGTCCTCGGCATTGTCAAAAAGAAACCCGAACTGTCCGCCTTGTTTCCATTTGTAGAGACGGCTGTCCAGGTCGCGGCGAAGCGTATTGCCGAGGGTGCTCAGCGTGTGAAGGGCCAGGTCGTCGAGCTCGTAAAGGTTTTGAGTCTGCTCGTAGAGTTCCCGCTCTTGTGCGGCATTGAGCGTTTCTCCTTGGGATTCGGCGAGTACGCGAACGAAGAGCGCCAGAAAATCCAGGTTGTGCTTCGATGGAGGCAGGGCAAACGGATTGATCTTGAAATCGCGGGATTCGATGCCAACCTTTAGATAAGAACCTCCAAACAGCCGTGTAAGGCTGCCGAAACTTCCTCCCAGGTCGAAGATGAACGTGCAAGGCTCGTATTTCTGCAGGTTGGTGATCAGAAAATTCAGCAGGAAGGATTTTCCCGATCCGGTGCGGCCGAGAATGACGGTGTGGGCCACATCCCGGTAGTGAAGATTCAGGAAATAGGGCGTCTGATGGCTAGTTTCGAGGACCGCGAGATATTCCTTCTTAAGGTGCTGGTTCTCCGGGTCGCCCGTGTGCAACGTGAACAAGAATGAATAGTCCGCGTAGTTGGCGTTCGTGATGCACAGGCGGCGGAGATTTAATGCCGCATTGCCCGGTACGGTTGCCAGATAAGCATTGAGCAGGTTATAGCGTTCTTCGTAAAGCTGGGCGTCGTGGATGCTGAACACCTTGTAAAACTCGGCGCACGCTGCCTGAACTCTTCCCAGATCGCAGTCGTAAACAACTACGGTCAATGAGAATTCTCCGAAGTAGTTGCCCTTGACCTCCAGTTCTTTCAAGGCTTCGCCGAGACTGTGGATTTGTGCTTCTTTGGAATCGTCAACCAGGTTGTCCTGGGCTGACGCCGGCGAGTCAGAGGTATTCAAGTAGCTGACGAAAGAGCGTTTGGTGTTGTGAAAGTGGCGTCTGCGCGAGTGAATCCGGCTGCGCGTCTTGTCCGGCTCCTCCTTCTTCCATTCAGTAACGATGAAGAAATTAGCCTGGACTTCCAAGAGTTTCTGGAAAATCAGCGGGAAGCTCTGGGCGGACGGTTCTTTGAGCGTCAGCACCCGGACGTAGTAGTCATCGAGGCGAAGAAATCCGCGATGGCATTCGACGTGAGACTCCGAGAGGTAGTAGTCGAGAAACGTGTCATGCTTCAGTCGGGTGGATTCGATCTTGCGCGGCGAGAAGTTCAGGAGTTGTTTCAAGAACCGGAATGCCTCGTGCTTGTTGAGCAGCTCAATGGGGAGGAAGTCATTGACTTGCTGGGTGAAACTCGAAATCTTTTGGGTGAGAACCGCTTGCGCCCTCTTGATTTCGTCAGCACCCAGCACCACTTGCCTGTCAGTTGAAAGAAGTCCCCGCAGCTCTCTCCAGGTGTGTTGTGGATCCGAGCTGCTTTTGCTTAGGAGGCGAGCAAGGTTCTTTCTGACGGGTGGGCTTTCGAGCAGGACTACGAAGTAGATGGTCAGCTTGTATAGGCTGTCAGCCTTGCTCTGGAGATGTGCGATCCGGTTCTCGATGGCTGCATTTACGACCGGATTGTCATGCGACCGATGTGGGATGAGAGGATTGCTGCCTTTGAAAAGGTATTGATAGATGCGGCATTTGTCGTCGAGCACCTTAAGCGCCGATTCGAGCCGCTTGGTGCAGCCGTCGATTTCGTTTGCCGCCAGGCATTCGTAGTCCACCCCCTTCACTGCGAGCACGACTCCTACATCGCCGCTCTTGGTCAGAAATGTGTCGTCGTCCACGAACCCGAACAGATTGATCTGCTCGTTGAGCGAACCGGCTTCGCGGTGGTCTTTCAGAGCTTGCGCCAGCTTAAACATCGCGCACGCTCCGAACCGGTATTGGGGCAAACTTCATCGGATCGTACTGAGTCCGGGCCTTTGAAGAATTGAGCAGAAGCCGGAGGATCTGCGGGTCGGTCTTGGTGGCCCAGCGCGCAAACCAGTACAGCAGCGAGAACATCAGCATGCCGCCGAAGAAGGTGTGAAGAAGATTGAAAACCGCAGCGCCCATCGTCAGAGCGAAGAAGAAGAGCTTCCGCTCCGCTCCCATTAGCGTGAGCGGAGCGTTCAACGGGCGAAAGACGGGATTGAGTCTGCGTTCCATGTTTCGAGACCTCGCGGGCGAATAGTTGCTTCGGGACTATGGGAATAGCCAGGACATGAAGTTCACGGCCCCTACGGCCATGCCCACTCCGAAGATCACGCCGGACAAGGTCCGCTTGGCCGCACCTTCGCCGAAGGCGAACATCAGTCCGCCGACCACAATTGACACCAGCGCCAAGCCGGTGGCAATCGGCCCAGTGAAGGCCGTTTGCAACGCCTGCACAGCCTGCGTCCAGGGCGAAGTCGTGGATTGAGCAAACACTTCGTCGGCCAGCGCCATACAAGCGGCGAATGTCAGCAAACCTTTTTTGAGGAGGCGCTTTTGGGGTTTGGGTAGACCTGCTGAATCGGGATTTGAAGAATTTCGCATTGAATGACCTCCATTTAGTCGCCGCTGCCATTTCTTTCAATCGGCCGCTCGTGAGCTTTTGTCGTGGGAATCATGCGAAACACCTGGGATCCGTGTTATGCGCAGGCGAGCAAGTTGGCGTAACCTGCTTCGGTGGGGGCCGAATTGCCCCTATGTAAGTAAAGAGGCCGGCAGGTGGGAAAACCTCAATGCATCAAGCTGTTAATTTTTTCAGGAGATGCGCTTTGTTCGAGCTGGCCTATCGGATCGGGTTTGGTCGCTTGAGGAAATTGTTCTTCTAGGAAACTAATCGGGAGGATATGCACATGAGGAAAACCAAGAAGCGTGTTAATGCGAGCATCGCTCGAATCGTAAAGAAGCACGGAGGGAAAAAGGCCACGCAATTGTTCCGGGAACTATCGAAAAATGGCGGCAGTAACTTCCGCAGGGCGATGAGGCGAATCCATCGAATCATCACGAGATGAAACTGAGACACTACCCAGCCTTGCGACGACTTGCAAGTTCGCCTCGAAACCCCGAAACTGGATCATGCGCGTCCTTTTCAGATTCATGACCGCGGCCACCAGCGAGGACCGCTTCCCCGCGCCCAACGTGCCCTAAAATCGCGTGATCGGCCTCTATGCCTGGTACCACGAGACACGGGCAGTGCGTCTTCGCTGAAGAAGAGTACCGCGCCTCGCGGGAGTATCTTTCTGCTCGGTTACCGCTACCTAACGTACTTGACGAACCTATCTCGTGGCACTTGACGATTTTGGGCGGATACATCTTCGAGCATGAGTATCACCGGTTCGCGGACTGGACCCACCGGATATACCAGGACATTGGGCCGTCTGCTAGTTCGCACATCGTAAAGGTGTGGATCGCCCTTCCCAGAAAGATAAGAATGATGTTTGAATCCTCCGAGTCTGCTGGTCTGACGGCAGCTAGAAGAGCCGATCTTGTCCTTCAGTCCCGCGACCTAGCAGATTTGTGGCAGGCAGCGGACATCGAACGCAAACAGCCCGGCGGAATGATGCACGACCATTATTGTTCAGGCTGCGGTTCTGAATGCAGTGAAGACCTGGAGGACTGCGTACTTGGCACCACCACTCTGTGTGAACAGTGTCGATCGGAAGAGCTTTATGGTCACGAACATTCGTGTCCTACTTGCGGTCAGAACTGGCCTTGCCAGTCCTCCGGCTGTGTTGACGAGGCAAAGATGGCTTGCGGTGACTGTCTTGGCAGGAAAAACGACGAAGCGACCCAAGGGGCAGAACGGTTTTCGGGTTTCTCGCTGATGAGCGGTCTTTCCAGCATAGTGGTTCTGATCGGCTTCATGCGACTCCCCTACGGTTTCTATGCACTGCTGAGGTTTGCATTGTGCCTTACCGCAATAATGGGACTGGCTAGAGCGGTCGAGACGAAATCACGATCTTGGCTATGGCCTCTTGCGGTGTGCGCGATCCTATATAACCCCATTCTGCCGGTGCACCTCTACAACAAGAGCTTGTGGGAGGCACTAAATGTACTAACGATTGGCCTATTTTGGCTCGCGGTACGCAGGCTCCGAAAAACGGACGCTCCTCGGTCTTGACTAATCCCATCTGGTATTGGGTCAGTCTCCATTTTCTTTTGTTAGTAGCGAACAAAAAGCGAATATGCTAGCATGATCCACATGGATGAAGGCCGAAAGCGTGTTTTGGCGATCGTGGCCGGTATCTTAGTTGCGCGCCACCTGAAAAGCCCCGAAGACCTGCACGAATCCCGCCCGAGCCCCAGGACAGAATCGTTAATTGCCAGTGCGGTCCAATGGGCGGAACGAATCATGCGGAGGATTGAGGGCGTGTATCGGTGAGGCCTGCATCCCAGGGCCACCCGCCGATCAATCGTCGCAAGGGACGTGTTCCTTAGACATGTGTTCCTTGTGCTGGTCGTGGAGCTGTTGTTCTGCGATCTCCTGATCTAATGAATGAGAGAATTGCTTTCCACAGGCAGGCCACTCACACTCTCCATAAAGAATTTCTCCTTCGGGGCTTCGCTGAATCCTCAAATAATCGCAGAGGCTCGGCCTGTTGAGCGGGTTTTTATTCATGACGAATTAATCGTCCCACGGAATCCGAGTGGACAAAACTGGGGGACGTTCCGTCTGTCCCGGCTTCCCAGCGAGATCAAAAGTCTGGGCGACCCGAGCGATTCCTGCGATTAGAATTTTGTGGTTCCGAAAAGCACTATAATCTCCAGTCCGGGGAGAATGGGCATGGAGTTGGAAGCCAACGATTTTGCGCGACTACGGTCCCAAGTATCCCGTGGTGAACTCATTCTGTTCACCGGAGCAGGATTCTCCATCGGGGCCAAGGATCATTCGGGACGTCCGATTCCGTCGGTCAGCGAACTCAAAAAAGAACTCTGGCAGTTGCTCTATCCTGGCGAACCTTACGACGCGTACAGTTCAATAGGTGATCTTTATGGTGCTGCGATGCGCCAGAAGAAAGCGGACCTCACAAATCTCCTGCAATCACGGTTGACCGTCAGACCTGAAGACCTTCCCGAATACTATCTCCCGCTGTTCAACTTTCCGTGGTTCAGGTATTACACGCTAAACGTCGATGACCTCGAATCGGCGGTCGGAAGACGTTTCGTGTTGCAACGCCCACCGATCACCATCTCGTCAAGAGACGCAGCAGATCATCTTCCCGGCGTTCCATCTGCTCAGGGTCTCGAAGTCATTCACCTCAACGGCGTCGTGCCTAGCCCGCCGGAAGGTTTGACATTTTCTGAGACGCAGTATGCCGAACGAATCGGCAATCAGGAGCCGTGGTACTCACGCTGTGTAGTCGAACTCACATCGCGTCCTGTGATCTTCATCGGCACCGTGCTGAGCGAATCGCTTCTGTGGCATCACATGGAACTCAGGAAGCGACGGGAAAATCTTGGACGCGACCTGCGACCGACTTCAATTCTGGTGACGAAGGAATTGTCGTTGCCTCGCCGGGATATACTTCGCGATCTAAGAATCAATTGGGTCCAAGGGACTGCGGAGGAGTTCGCAACTGAGATTCTGCCTCAGTTGCACAACGAAGCGACAAAGGGTTTCAGCTTCATTCGACAACATGCGGAAAGTCGCCCGTCTACTCCAGTCCCTCTGGTGAGTCAGATTCTCGATGACCTCCCGGCGATGCATACTGAGTACCTGCTTGGAGATGAACCGCAGTGGGCTGATCTTCTCAGCGGGAAAGCGATTGAGCGTGCTCACGACGAGGCGTTACTCGAAACCGCGACTCAGATTCTCGATGGAAAGTTGCCTGCGACGGCGCTGGCTCTCACAGGAACTGCTGGCACAGGAAAATCTACCGCACTGATGAGTTTGGCGTTAAAGCTGTCCGGCAGTGGCGTCCCTGTCATTTGGGTAGACAAAGAATCTGAGGCGGGTCCGATGCGGATGAGACAGCGAGTCCGCGAGTTCAAGGACAAAGTCGTCCTCGCGATTGATGATGCTGACATGTACGGCAGGGAGCTACTTGCCTTGCTGCATGACCTAGTCCCGCATACGCCGAACTTTCTGTTCGCATTCGCGGTGAGAGCCGGGAAGCTGGACCAGATCACGACAGCGATTCGTGGTCACGGGGATTTCAAGGTTCAGGAGCACATCGTTCCGCCTTTGACGGATGGTGACATCGACGCGTTGATTGATGTTTTGGACAAGAACAAGCGTCTCGGCATTTTGACTGGAGCAAGCCCGGAACAGCGGAGGGACGCGTTCCGCAAACAGGCGGGACGGCAATTGCTTGTCGCCATGATTCAAGCGACATCCGATGAGCACTTCGAGAAGAAAGCGCAAGACGAATACCTCGAATTGGAGGGGACTCAGAAATATCCTTACGCGTTGATCGCTGTTGCGACGGCGCTCCGATACTCAGTGACGAAGGACGAGGTTCTGCTGGCACAGGGTGATGCACACGAAGCAGCACTCGTTGCGCTTGATCGACTGACTGCGCGGCATCTCGTGATCTTCAATCCCCGACGTGCGGATTATCAATGTCGTCATCGGGTCATCGCCGACCTCGTGTTCGACAAAGTGAAAGAGCAGGGGGAATTGAGCGAGGTTCTCACGGGGTTGGCGTGGGCGCTGGCGACCAAGAGCGGAACGATAGACCGACACAGTCGG
>Ga0210407_10005010_pt1 | contig 10309 bp, 10 predicted proteins | sample IncBWC27MmetaG_FD_150860 | JGI IMG/M metagenome (GOLD analysis project Ga0210407, IMG submission 150860) | Forest soil microbial communities from Barre Woods Harvard Forest LTER site, Petersham, Massachusetts, United States - Inc-BW-C-27-M | ecosystem: Environmental > Terrestrial > Soil >... | reverse complement strand
CCGCTGTACGTAATCCAGATCAAGGGCGACCAGCGCCAGGTGGTGGTCGGCAATCAGGACGATCTGTACTCGCGGACCCTGCGCGCGCGCCGCGTGAACCTGGTCGCAGTCGAGGATCTGTACGAGCCGATGCGGGTTCAGGTAAAGATCCGTCATCGTCACGAAGGCGCGCCCGCCTTGCTAAAGAAGTTAGCCCACGACGAAGTGCTGGTGACGTTCGATGAGCCGCAACGCGCAATCACGCCCGGCCAAGCCGCCGTATTCTACGATGGAGATGTAGTTGTCGGCGGCGGCTGGATCGTTTAAAACGCAGTTCTGCGCGACGAGGTCTTGCCTGGGGTTATCTTAAGACTGGGTTCGAGAGGCTCAATGCTGTGCGCCCGACATCGTGCTAAAATCATCGCCTTCGAGCTTTGCCGAAGTAAGACTCACACAACCGCACGACGAGGTGACCCGATGAAACCCAAACAATTGATCCGCCTTGTGGCTTGGTTTCCGACGATTTTCATCTTCATACTGACGGTTTCGGATAGCGCACGCGCCGTCCCACATAAGTACCACATACTTCACGCCTTCCAAGGTGGTATCGATGGCGCCCAACCCACCGGCAGCCTTGTCGTTGATGCAGTTGGCAATTTGTACGGCTCGACTGCCCAGGGAGGCAGCGGGCAATGCCAGAGCAACGGGACGATCGTGGGGTGCGGCACGGTTTTTGAACTGAGTCCACCCACCGGGGGAAAAAAGTACTGGACCAAGACTCTCTTGTACGATTTCCAGGGTTCAGACGGTAATTCTCCGAGCCCGCTCATTGCCGACAGTGCTGGCAATCTCTATGGAGTGACCGAATTTGGTGGCAACGGACAGTGCAACCTGTACCAGATCCCGGGCTGTGGAACCGTTTTTGAATTAAGTCCGGGTGCGGGTGCGTGGACTGAGACGATTCTCTACAACTTTCAAGGCAGCTCCGACGGAGAGCTGCCGGCCGTCGCCTTGGTGAACGACAGCGCCGGCAATCTCTATGGCACCACGATGCTAAGTGGCGGTTCCAATCCCGGCATCGTCTTCGAATTGTCTCCTCCGGGCGGAGGAGGCGGGTGGACTGAGAGCATTCTTTTTTTCGGCTTTGGCAATCAGCTGCCAGACGGTCTCTATGCGAGTCTTATCTTGGATCAGAAAGGCAACCTCTACAGTACAAGTGTGAATGGGGGCGCGTACGACGCGGGCACCGTGTTTGAACTCTCCCCGCCAATAGTCAAGGGAGGTGCCTGGACGGAAACCACGCTTTACAGCTTTGATAGCTACATTGGGCCAGTGTCGCCCGTGATTTTTGATGGCAAAGGAAATCTGTTCGGCACCCTGTTCGAGGGGGGATTGTGGGGCCAGGTTTTTGAGCTTTCTCCTCCCAAGAACAAAGGTGGAGACTGGACCGAGAGTGTGCTTTACAGTTTTGCCGGGGGCACAGCCGGACTAAACCCGTTCGCCGGCCTTGTATTCGATCAAGCCGGCAACCTTTATGGCAACACCTACGGAGACGACGGTATGGATCCCGTGGTCTTTGGGACCGTTTACAAGCTGATCCCGCGCGCAAAGGGCTCATGGGGAGAGAATCTTCTTCACGAGTTCGAGGACGATCCGGCGGAGTTCCCAGTCGGCAAACTGGTCTTCGGGTTACAGGGCGATCTTTACGGTGCGGCCGCTGGGGGGAACAGCTCGGCACCGGGCGGCGTTGTGTTTAGCATCTCCTTTGGAATGGACCGCTGATCCGAAATCAAGTCGGGCCCGGCGTCACTTCTGCTCCTGTGCGTAATGTTAAAATCTGACGTTTTGCTAAGTCAGATAAACATTTCGTCCTGAGGCACAGGAACGCCGTTGCGCTGGCGGCGCTTCGCTCCCATCAGGAATTCCAGTCCGGTAGTGATTCCCTGAACCAATCCCGAGAGCTGACGCACCGGCGAAATCACCGTTTTGTGGACCAGATCGGTGGTGCTCTCCACACGGTCCAGGGTGCGATTCAGCAACTCGTCCGCTCGGATTACCTGCAAACGCGTGCGGTCGATAGCGTCGCTGACGGTGGCATCGAGGCGTTCGATCTGGGCGCGCACCACTGTACTCGACTCGCTCACATTCGTGACCAGCGTTTCGAGGTGCGGGCGAAACTGCACCAGCATGGAGTGCACAATCTCGGCTGCGGGCAAAATCTTGGTCCTAACCTCGCTGGCCAACGTTTCCATGCGCTCGGCGGTTTGGCGAACGGCCAGGTACATGGCCACAAGAATTCCGGCTTGGATCAACACAGCCGTCGCAGTGACGCCGATGAAAATAGGTAAATAGTCCATAAGCCTTCCTCCGCTTTTCGGCGTCAATCAGCCTGGGCTGCGGAGACTTCATGCATCACGGATTGTGCGGGCCGCCAGCCTCCGCAGCTGTGGTTTCGTGATACGCCTGCTTTCCCGCTTCATACGCAGACCGGAACTGTTCTTTCTGCTGATTCAGCACTTCGCGTCCGCGATCAGCCCAAGTCGAAGCCTGCTCGCGAGCTTGCCGCGCACGATCTCGAACGAACGCCTGACCTTCTTCGGCGCGCGAACGCAGCGCCTGCCGGGTTTCGTCGCCCGAACGTGGAGCATAGAGGACGCCGGCGATCGCACCGAAACCCAGCCCCGCAAGAAACCAGAGAAAACTATTACTATTGTTTTCCGACATAAATGAAACCTCCGCTGTGCTGTCGCTAATCGGATGGTAGCACCCGTTATGGCGAATTACAATTCAGGACGCGTCGCCAGCAACTCAGTTTGATTGTCATCCGAGCACGCGTTCTTTGCGACGCATCTCCAGCAAGACGTACCATTGGCCGTGGCAGTTCGTTTTCTTGCACTGCGGCACCACCGCTGGTATCGGCCTGACGGCAGCGGCACATGAATTCCCTTCATCACCGGTTGCAAAGCAAAACGTGTCAATCGAAGCGCAATTGACGTTTCGCGCCGCCCGTCAGTGCCGCAACTGCATTTCATAATCCTCCTCGTAGAGCGTTTGCCAGCCGAGGCCGATCCAATCAAACTTGGGATCGTTCTCCTGCGCCTTTGGAGCCATAAATGTACGCATGCCGCGGCGGCCGTCATCAAACATAAAAATCAGCGTCTGGCTTTCAATCGAGTAAGTCCCGTGCTGCACTCGCGGATGCTCATAAAAACGACTGGGCACAATCAACTGGTCGGTGACGCTGTGGTCGATAAATGTTCCGTCCGGAAAAAACTGTAAATACTGTCCAGCAGCGGCCGCTCCCCAGTTGTACTTTCCGGAGAAACGTTTTCCCGTACAGCGGCACATGGGAATAAAGGTGTCCCATCCCGCCTCCCACGCGGGATGTGCCGACACTTCGTCGTGCTTCACCACTTCACGGTTTGGCGGGTAAGCTGGTCCGCGAAAGTCCTGCCAGTCGATGTTGATCTTGTCCCCGTCCACCTGGTAGCGCCCAACCCAGTTCCGGTTGGTCTTGCGGTCGTTGCGATAGGCGGTGAAATCGAAGCCGATCATGCCTTCCTGAGGAATATCCTTGACCACCCAGCCGTCACCATTGAAATTCAACCGCCGGAACCTCGCGCTCGAGCCGTTGATACCAAGAGCGGCGTAAACTCCCTGCAATGCCCCCGCAGGCAATGAGGACGACGGCGAGTCTCCCTGGCTGGCGGTCGCGGACGTGCTGCTGACCGGCTGAGCCGAAGCCTGGCTCTGAGCGCCTCCCGGATTCTGGATCGCCGCAATCAATGTGGCTGCGGGTGCAGCCGCACCTCCATTAAATAAGCCGGTGGAGTTGACGTCAGCATCTTTCGGCAGCAGCCAAAAGTGATAGATGGAGCGAGCCGTCCGGATCTCGGTGATGTTCTGTGCCCGGCCCGCCAGAATCCACGGCTGAACGGCTACGACGTCCGATCGCAGGATTTGAAACGAGTGGTTCTTGTCCTTCTCCGGCTGCACAACGTCATATCGCAACCGCTCCGGGCTGACGTACAGATATCCCCTGCACACGCCACCAAAGTGGGCGTGTGCCACGGGAAAACGAGCCTCGCCGGCCGGAGCCGCGTTCGCTACAACCGCGGGAGCGTTCTGCTGCTGCGCGCTCTGGGCAGCCAAACTTGCAAAGCACAGTAGCGGAGCCAGCACGGCTAATCGGCCAAAAGCAATTCGTCGAATCTGCATCTCGTTCTCCGCTCCGTCAATAAACCCAACGAGAGCTGCTGGGTTGAGAACACGGAAAAATCCTACGGCTGCGGCTTGGCATTCGGTTCAGCCGGCGCGGGCTTCTTGTCATTCTGCTGATTCTCGTAAATCGAATACTGCCCCTCGGGACGCTTCAGCTTGATCGTGATCTCCATCGTCGGCTGATTAATGTCGAAGTCTTCCCCGAAGGTCTGGAATCCCGTGGCCAGCACCTGAATTCGCAGCTTGCCATAGGGAACCCCGTCAAAGCTAGCCTTGCCCTCCGCGTCAGTCTTGAGTTCAAGCCCGCCCCGATCCTGTTTGTCATGCTTGCCGACCGTATGCATCACCACTCCAGCGTTGCGCACCGGCTTGCCGTTGTAATCCCTCACCACCACGAAATTCAAAACCGCCACGGGATCAGCGTATTGGGACTTCTTGTCGCTCGCCCCGACCCGTAGCGGAATTGCCCCAGCCAACAATATAGCGATTACCACTGCCAACGAAACCCTTTTCACGGCCCACACCTCAATTCCAAAAACTTTAGCACATCCTCACAAGTAACTGTTAATAAGATGTTTAATTGAAGTCCTTGACAAGCAATCTCTCCTCGTCCTATACTTAGCACTCGCCAACCATGAGTGCTAACAACAATTTCAGAGCGTTGGCGGCTTAGTATCTCTAAGCAATTTACCTACAATCCTAAATAGCAACGAAAGGAGTCTGCAAGCATGGCTACGAAATTCACCCCACTACACGACCGTATCCTGGTCCGCCGAGTAGAAGAAGTAGGCACCACCCGAGGCGGCATCATTATTCCGGATAGCGCTAAGGACAAGCCGTCCGAGGGCGAAGTTATTTCGGTCGGACGCGGTAAGAGCAACGATGAAGGCAAGATATTCCCCCTGGTCGTCAAAGAAGGCGATCACATCCTGTTTGGCAAATACTCCGGCACGGAGATCAAGCTGGATGGCGAGGATTTCATCATCATGCGCGAGGAAGAGGTTCTCGGCGTGGTGACGGGCGCGGCTAAGAAGGAATTGGCTGGCTCGCGCAAGTAGTTTTCTCGTGTACCTCGGCTGTCCTGAAAAGCATTAACCACAAAGGACGCGAAGGTACACAAAGGTAAAGACGAGACATCTGCGGGCCGCGGGTTTTCTTTGTGAAACTTCGTGCCCTTTGTGGTTAAAGACTTTCGAACTTCAAGGAGAAAAGAAATTATGGCAAAGCAAATCGTACATGGAGAGGAGTCGCGGCAGGCGATTCTTCGCGGCTTGAATCTTCTCGCCGATGCAGTCAAAGTGACTCTCGGCCCCAAGGGCCGCAACGTTGTGATTGAAAAGAAATTCGGTTCGCCCACCATCACCAAGGACGGCGTTACCGTCGCAAAAGAAATTGAATTGAAGGACGCGCAGGAAAACATGGGCGCGCAGATGGTTCGCGAAGTGGCGTCGAAGACCTCGGACATCGCGGGCGACGGCACCACGACTGCTACCGTTCTGGCGCAGGCCATCTTCCGCGAAGGCGTGAAGACGGTCGCAGCCGGCGCCAACCCGATGGCCATGAAGCGTGGCATCGAGAAGGCTGTTATTGCGATCTGCGGCAGCGTCGACAAGGACGGCAACCGCGTTAAGGGCGAGCTGGACAAGTTCTCCAAGCCCGTGACCGGTGACATGATCGGACAAGTCGGCACCATCAGCGCCAACAACGACGAGACCATCGGCAAGATCATTGCCGAGGCCATGAAGAAGGTTGGCAAAGATGGCGTCATCACCGTTGAAGAAGCCAAGACCCTCGAGACGCAACTTGAAGTCGTCGAAGGCATGCAGTTCGACCGCGGCTATCTTTCCCCGTACTTCGTGACTGATCCGGAGCGCATGGAAACCGCGCTTGAGAACGCTTACATCCTGATTCACGAAAAGAAGATCAGCTCGATGAAGGATCTTCTTCCCCTGCTCGAGCAGATCGCGAAGAGCAGCCGTCCGTTGCTGATCATCGCCGAAGATGTTGAAGGCGAAGCATTGGCAACTCTGGTCGTAAACAAGCTGCGTGGCACGCTGCAAGTCGCCGCCGTCAAGGCGCCCGGCTTCGGCGATCGCCGCAAGGCCATGCTGGATGACATCGCGAAACTCACCGGTGGCAAGGCCATCACTGAAGATCTCGGCATTAAGCTCGAGAACGTGCAGATCAGCGATCTCGGCCAGGCCAAGAAGATCACCATCGACAAGGACAACACCACCATCGTCGAAGGCAAAGGCAAGCCCGGAGACATTCAGGGCCGGGTGAAGGAAATCCGTGGCCAGATCGAAAAGACCACCAGCGACTACGACCGCGAGAAGTTGCAGGAGCGGTTGGCGAAGCTGGTTGGTGGCGTGGCTGTGATCAAGGTTGGCGCTGCGACCGAGACCGAAATGAAAGAGAAGAAGGCTCGCGTCGAAGATGCCATGCACGCAACCCGCGCCGCAGTCGAGGAAGGCATTGTCCCCGGCGGCGGAGTGGCTCTGAGCCGCTGCGTCAGCGCACTCGATAAGCTGAAACTCGAGGGCGATGAACAGATTGGCGTGAACATCGTGAAGCGCGCCATCCAGGAACCACTGCGCCAGATCGCTGAGAATGCCGGCGAAGAAGGCGCCATCGTCCTGGGCAAAGTCAACGATTCGAAGGACAACAACTTCGGCTACAACGCCCTGACCGGCGAGTACGAAGATCTGGTCAAGGCAGGCGTGCTCGATCCCACAAAGGTCGTGCGCACCGCGCTGCAGAATGCCGGATCGATTGCGTCGTTGATGCTGACCACCGAAGCCCTGATCTGCGAAATCCCCGAGGAGAAGAAGTCAGCTCCGATGGGCGGCGGACACGGCGGCGGCATGGAAGGCATGTACTAAGCCGTCAGCTTTCAGTTAGATCAAAAGCCCCGCTCGCGAGAGCGGGGCTTTTTTGTGTAGGCGATGGTTTGGGAAGGGAACGATTGCACACTGCCTGCGGAGAATTGGCATCCACTTTCGAATAGCCAGTTTTCGATGCTGCATGTGAAGATGGAATATGCCAGCTCCGCTCAAAGCAATCTTCTTCGATGTCGGCAATACCCTTCTGTTCCCTGACCGCTCGCATATTCTTGCACCACTTCGCCAGCAAGAGCTGACTCCGAGCCTCCAACAATGGCACGCCATCGAGCGCAAAACGAAAAAGGAATTCGACGACATTCTTCAGCACGATGGCAAGGCTGATCGGAGCTTTTGGTACCTCTTCCATTCCCATCTGCTGCGCGAACTGGGCATCGACGACGATGCCTTACGCGACGAAATGGTCGAGGCCACGCGGGTTTCTGCCAACTGGTGCGACATCCGTCCAGGCACGCGCGAAGTTTTGCTGCGCCTCGGACAACGCTATCCACTTGCCGTCATTTCCAACGCCGACGGCAAGATTGCCGACGTGCTTGAACGCTGCGGGATCGTCGATTGTTTCCGTACGATCACCGATTCGGGTTTGATCGGATGCGAGAAGCCGCATGCCGCCATTTTCGAAGAGGCTCTGCGCGGCATGGACGCGGTTGCTGAGCAGAGTCTGTACGTTGGCGATGTCTATTCTGTCGATTATCTGGGTGCGACCCGCGCGGGAATGCAGGCAATTTTATTCGACGTCTCCGGGGCGTATCGAGAATCGGGATTGCCGCGCGTGGAATCGCTGGAGGAACTGGAAGGAAAGGTATAGGGCCCTCCCGCACCGGGCGTCAATCGGACTGGCGGCACGAGCCAGGACGCTCGCGCTTACATCGTGATCACTTGGTGATCGAGGCAGTCGAGGTGGATCGCGTCGTACAGGTTGCGCAGAAATTCGCCGCCATGCCGCGCGATGAAATAGATGCCCGCAATCTCCCGCTCCTGCAAAGCCTTATCTGGATACAAAGAATTGCTGAGCAGGTCGGCGTGCCGGCTCAGAACCTCGGTCTGGCGCAGCTCAGCTCGCGCCGCTCGGGCGCGCAATTGAGTAAGCTGGTGCTGCATCTTGGAAGCCGCATTGGTGGCCGAGTCGACGAGGGTTGAATCGAGCCGCGCGAGCGCCTCGCGAATCGCGGCCAGTGACTTTTCCAGCGAAGCCTCGGCTTGATCAAAGGCCGATTGCAACTCCTTGGGCAGCGTGCGAGCGGCCATCAGTTCACGCAGCGCCTCCGGACCCTGGAAAAGATCGGGCAACCGCAGTCCGTAGCGCTCCAATAATCCTTTAGGCTTCGCCTCTACAACGGTCGCCGAGAACCGCGGGACAAGAGGAGTGACTCTGCCTAACAGCGCTTCGTAGACCACCGCCGCCTGGGCGAAGTAAGCAATTTCGGCGGAACCGCCGGTGTACGCCAGAGTCGGCAGCAGGTAATCCTGAATCACCGGCCGCAGCAACGCATTACCACTGAAATCCTGCGGCGACGACAACACCCGCCGCCGCAGTTCATCTCGCGAGCAACGTTCTTCTTCAATCAAAAACTCAGCGCTGCCATCGCCGTTGACGCGGCGATGCACCGGCACGCGGGTGCCGTTTCTCAGCGTGAACAGCAGTGTAGACGACGGCGTGACCTTGACTTGTTGATGATAGCCTGCAGCTTCGAGCGCCTGGCCTCGACTCAGAAGGGCTTCGTCCAGTTCCTCGGTGCGCTCGATCGCAGCCCGGTAGATGGGTTCCGCAATCTGATGGAATTCCGCATCCGCAGCATCCAGAAGGACCACACCCCAGTCCGCAAATAACCGGGCGAACAGGCGGGCAAAGGCAATGCCGAAGGCCTCTCCCGGGCGGTAGGCTTCACGAACAAAATCAGAAATTTCGCAAGGCCCCAACAAACCGGCCGCCACTTCGACCACCGACTGAATTTCCGGACCGAACCGTACTGTCCCGACCGGCGCGTCTTGCAATCCCTGGACCGGCGCAGTCAGCTTCTGGAGAGACGCATCGGCTCCGGGAAGCGAGACCTCATTCACTTCGGCCAGATCATGATCCTCGGTGGCCAACCAGAATATGGGCACGCAATCGACGCCAGCCCGAGTCGCCTGATCTGCCAGTTTGACCGTGGTCAGGGCTTTCAACATCGAGAACAGAGGGCCGCCGAAGAGTCCTACTTGCTGACCGGTCACCACCGCCGATGCCCCCGCCCGAAGCCGCGCAATATTTTCGATAGTTCTCGCGGACGCGCCCCACGATTGGTTCTGGCGTTCGAGGATAGACGAAACACGCCGCCGTCGTTCGGAGTCGTAACGCACAACCGGCGCCTCATCCTTAAACCATTGGTTGAAATATGCGGATCGGGGATAAAACTGCTGCACTTTGGAGTGATCGGAAAGGAAGTCGGAGAAAAGCCTTGTCGTATGCGGGATCTGACTGAAAGGCAAACACTCCGACGTCACTGGCAGTTCTCCAGACAGCGTTGGACGATGAAATTCATGTTCGGTCAACGCCCCCTATTCTATAGTCGAGTGTCCTAAATCAGATGTGAGGGCTGGCCGGAAGATGCAAAAAACAGGGGGCGAGCGCACTAAAGAAAAGTCGAGCTTCCGCCGATGTTCCTGCTAGAGGCGAGGATCGCCCATGCAGACCGACCTTGACGCACCGAAACCGCCCGAAACCGTACTTGACCGCAGACGGCATCCGCGGTATCGCTACTGTGTCCCCATCAACATTTACGCCGACGCCGGGGTCGTGATACGGGGCATCACTGTGGAAATCAGCGAAAGCGGCATGTCTGCCATTGCCGCTGGCGCGTTGCAGCTCGACACGACAGTCGAACTGGAACCCATTCCTGCCGGCCGAGTATCGGCAGTGGTGCGGCGCAATGTGGGGAGAATCTATGGTTTTGAATTCCTTAATCTGACTGCCGAGCAGACCAGGCAAATTAACGAGAGTTGCAAAACGCGTGCCCGATACAAGAGCGGGACACTGGGCATTTAGACGCAGGTCCGGGAAGCGAGGTACGGTTTGACTTCCCCTCGCCAGCCGCCTAGATTAGAAGTAGTTCTTTGCAGGGCCAATCCCACCAGTGGGGGCGTCACGGCTTCGACGGAGATGCTTGCGGCCAAGAGGCATGCCGGGGTGCACACACCCGTAATCGTGGGCAAAATGATAATTGCCAATC
>Ga0210407_10005009_pt1 | contig 10309 bp, 8 predicted proteins | sample IncBWC27MmetaG_FD_150860 | JGI IMG/M metagenome (GOLD analysis project Ga0210407, IMG submission 150860) | Forest soil microbial communities from Barre Woods Harvard Forest LTER site, Petersham, Massachusetts, United States - Inc-BW-C-27-M | ecosystem: Environmental > Terrestrial > Soil >... | reverse complement strand
GAAGCACAAACTCCAGGAACGACTCCAGGCCCCCGAAACGGGCGCCAAACTGCTGTTCCACGGATGCGCAGAGTTCTTCCGGCAAGCTGATTTGTCTTCTTGCGGTCATGGTGAGAGAGACGGCGACCTCCCCATTGCGCCGAGCACGCGACTGCGAATCGCGGCCACGATCATCTTGTCGTCATCGTCCAATCCAGCCAGCAACGCTAATCCGCCAAAGGATGCGTAGGACACCACCAATGCAATTCCGATCCACAACCACTCCGGATGCAGATCCAGTGATCGGACCAACAGGCGCAACCCTGCCGTAACGACGAGGCTCACGGCGCAAGGCCCGAGTAAGCGAAGATACGTTCGATTGTAAGGCGACAGGCGCAAGGCCGACCGGACCTGCCCCAGAACCAGGTAATTGGTCAGGGCATTGGTCAATGCCGCTGCCAGCGCCACCCCGGCCATTCCAAACGGCCGCACCAATCCAAAAGTGCAGGCGACCATGAACACTGCCATGACCACCTGCACGCGTACCAGGCGCGCCTGGTTTCCTGACATGAGCAGCAGATAGCCGACCGACCCCACTCCGGCGTTGACCAATTGCCCCAGTGCACCGAGACTCAGCACCAACCAGCCTGCCTCGAATGCCGCACCAAACAGGCGCATCAGGGGCTTTGAGAAGATGATCATGACGAAGGCCAGGGGCAGGGTCAATCCCAAGATCCATTTCGTTAAGGTCTGGAAAAGCCGGCCGAGCAACACGTGTTCTCCGCGCGCGTGCAAATCGGCGATCGTGGGAGAGAAGATCTGGTTTACCGACTGGAGCGCCACCGGCACGAACGCAACCAGCACCGCCGCCACGGAATAGATTCCTACCTGCCGAACATCGAGAAATGCTCCCAGCAGAATTTTGTCCGCTTGAGCGAGCACAAACTCCAGGAAACTCACGCCAAATACAGCGGCGGAAAACCAGAACACTTCGCGCTCCATCGGCACGGTTGTGCGCGGAGCCTGCCTTGCCGGCCTCGGCGTCAGCCACCATGCTGCCGTCAGCAGCAACATCAAAACAATCGCTGCTCCTGCAACCTGGGCGAGCAGATATCCGCGAAGCCCGAAGCCCAAACTAACCAGGACAACGCCGAAGACAATATTCAGCGGACTTCCGATGAAGTTCGTAATAACCGTGCGGAGCGCGACGTCCTTATATCCAGCCAGAACCTGGCCCAGCAAATTTGTGAACGCGCCCAGAATCAGAATGAGCGCAAACAGGCGCAGATAGGGTACGAGAGCCGGAGCATGATAGAGGCTTTGCGCCAGCCACGGCCCAACGATGATCATCGCCGTGGCCAGCACAACATTCGCAATCCCCAGCACTCCGAACGCCCGACGAAGAAACCCATGCAAGCGCTGCCATTGCTGTGTTGCAGAATATGCGGCAACAAAGCGCACCGCCGCCTGCGGCAGACCTAATCCGTTGAAAAGCCCGAAGAATCCGACAATGGTCATTCCCAGCGCGTAGATTCCGAGCGCATCCGCGCCCAAGACCCGCGCCAGGTAGATTTTGAAGAGGTATCCTGCGACCGCGGTAAACAGTGTGCCCGCGAAGAAGACCGCCGAATGCCGCGAGATCTGCCCCATCTCGCTGCGAAACCGCGCTTCATGACTGGGTGCGAGCGACGACTGCGAGGACTCGATGGTTGTATCGGGGATACTCAAAATATGCCTGTTTGCGCGTGCTGGCGAATCGTTTAAAGATTATCTCAAACCACTCGCCTGCGTTTGGCAGAGAATTTCAGCGATACTTGGGGTCAAAAAAAGGCGGGAAGTTGCCCCTTCTGCCCGTGACGATCAACTCGGCGTCAAAGTGCCCGTGCTCATTAACTCCAAACAAGCGGTGCCGGATCTGGCTTTCCTTCAGGAAAGGCCAGCGGATGAGCTGGCCCAGCCTTTGTTTGAGACGCGGCTGGGGCGTTGAAGGTACACGAAAACGAATCTCGTCGAAGCCGCAAATATCCAGCAGCGAGGTTAGATTCCCGCTGCTGAACCCGTACTCGTGCGCCAGGGTTACGTACAACGACGAATTTGCACAAGGTCCTTCCATATTTGGCGTGCGCAGCATTAGCATGCCGCCAGGTTTAAGTGCCCGGTACAAGGCGTCAACCACCCAAAACAACGAGTACTTAGGGATATGCTCAATCACATGAGACATGTGGATAAACTCGTACCTCTCCGGTTTATCCGCCAGAAAGCTGCCTATATCGCTTTGGATTTCTGACAACGTAATGGCGTTGGACGCCCACGCCTTTACATGGGCTTTGTTTGCGATGCCAAAATCGGCGCCGGAAAGATTTGTGTATCCCAGCCGCAGACAAGCCGCCAGGAACCAGCCTGTGCCAAAACCAACATCGAGAATAACGGCTTGCTTGTCACTGGGCAGAAGATCGCGCACTTCATGTGCGGCCTGCAACACTCGGGGATCGTCCTTTACCTCCGCCCAGAAAGGGCTGCGCTGCTCGGCACGATGCCGTAAGCTCATGCGGCGATACACTTCAGCTACGAATGCGTGGGGATCCACTCGATTTTCAATCCAGGATTCTTCATCCTACTACACGCGCTATTCGATCTGGACTACTCGATCTACAAAACACTACAGATCCAAAGGAGCAGCGTTCAATGCGATACTCCAGCAACTTGACGGATTCGAATGCGATCACCATATTCATAACTTTCTTCGCCACTCTCGATCGAAAGTGGCCACCCACTGAGCCGCTATGTGGTCCCAATCAAATTGTTTGGCATAGTTTGTTGCCGCCGCACTCATTCTGCGCCTCAAATCCGCATCCTGAATCAGCAACTGCAGACGATCCAGCATCTGTTCAAGCGTCTCCACTTGGAATCCAGTCACACCGTCGACGACTGAGGGAGTCTTATAGTCGCTGAAAACAATGCATGGCAAACCCGTCGCGGCGGCTTCGAGCGTAACTTTGGGCATTCCTTCGATGCGTGACGGCAGAATGAAAATGTCGCTGTCTCGCATGGCCTCCGCAAGCTGAGCATGAGGGACCGGCTTCTCGATGCTGACATTCGATAGATTTGCCTTCTCATGCTCGCTCAATAACTCCCGTCCGAATCCGTCGCGAGCATTCCCAATCAGACGAAATCGGGCTTGGGGCAGCCGCTTCGCTGCGTCGTAAACGAGGTGTGCTCCCTTTCGCTCGATCAAATGGCCAACGAACAATACTGTCGCGACCTGACGGTTTCGGACAACCGGCGGAGAGAAAACTCGCGTATCGACTCCCACAGGCATAATCATGTCGGGCTCTATGCCGAACAAATCGCAGGCATCCTGCGCCACAAACTCGCTGACGGCAGTTCTCAGATCTGCGTGGCGAACCGCATAATCCGCGTACTTGCGGACCGTCGCCGAGACTCCGTCGAGGTTCCCTCTGGGTCCTTCGATGCACAGCACGCTCTTCGTGCCTCGGTGCAGCCACCGCGGCAGATGGAGATAAATGTACGAAGCCGGGCTTAGGTCGATGTATACGATGAAATCGTAGCGCCCCATCATTTCTCGAAGGATGCGGATTGTCCTTCGGCGTTCAGGTAATTTCACCGTTCTGATCCCCGCACGCAAGAGCCGGGTGTCCGGGGAGCGCTCGAAGAATAAAGTGGACTGAAAGTGCGCGGCATCGAGCCGGAGCGCGATCTCCCTTGCGTTCAGGCTCTGGGCATTGTAGTTGTCCGCATCCGCACAGACGTTGAAGAGAATTCTGATGGCCCGGGTTCGTGGCTCAATCGTTGAGTTTTTTTCCAAGGCAGAATTTATCACTGGGGCGCGTATCCCTTCTTAGTCGATTCGTTCGAGCAGACGCGCTTCCAATAACCTCGCAATGATTGGCAAGCAAGTCTCCGCCGGCACTCCAATCCGGTCTGCGAGGGAAACCAAGTCCCGCTGTCCATCGGCGTAGGCCAAAATATTCATCATTGTGTACACTTCCTGGCCACTGCCACCGGGCTGGCTGAGTGAAGGATACAGACCTCGCCTGCCCAGTTGCGGCTCACCCAGACAAGTCACCCTATAAGTATCGTTTGCCTCAATCAAAGAAATGCAGCGCCGCAGAGCGCCGAATGCACCGGCCAGTCCCGGCGGCGAAATCAAACTGAGATCGTCCAGAGACGTATGGTACTCCGGGTAAGTTCCGTACTTGGAGCGCATCAGGGAGACAACCGGAAGATCAACGCCGGGGCTGCAATATTGACGTTCATCGCTTCCGCGCTGAAGAAAATCGTAAGTGACACAGGCCGGATAGTAATGCTTGATAACATGTTTTGTGATCGCATCAGCCAGAGTATTCCCCTCGCGCGACCCAAGGAAGGAATAGGTGCGATCGTCCCCTACGCAGGTGACCACATATCCCGCGACGGTTCTGCGCTTCATCTCGTCCATGTGCTTGCTCAGATAAGTAATCGCACCTATGGTCTCCGGCACGAACACGACCCTGTAGGTGTATCGCCTCCGGGGCAGCGACTGCAGCCAACGAACCAGCGCCGTCGTCACCACCGGGCCCGACAGTTCGTTGTTCGCCAGCGAAGGATGGCAAACATACGTAGACAGTAAGACCTCGCGTTGATCACTTCCAGGCAAAATGATCTCGCCGTAACTCAAAGACCCTGGCGCCAGCGTGCTGTCAATCAAGACGCGGTATTTTCCTGGGCGCAGCGCGTCGCGCTCGCGTTGGCTGAGACAAAATCCCCAACGCCTCTCGTAGTAGGAAGTGACATAAGGGATTGCTTCGGGCATCGCGGCCAGGGAGTAAAGATGCGGCTGCAATTCTTCAAGGGACATTTCCGTGGAGACCGGCTCTGAGTAGCCAACCACGTGAAGATTGCTCTGGCGAAAATCTACTACCCGAATTCCGGAGTCGTTCGCAATGAAAGCGTCGCGGATGTTCCACTCGTCCGGAACCACCCAGTCCAACACCTTGGTGCCCGAAGGCACTTCGCAGATTTCCAGTTCCGGCAGCAGTTTCTGCAGATAACTGAGCGTCTGCCGGACACCGTCGCCGGTAATGCTCCGGCAAATCGGGAACAGGTCCCGGGCCCATCCATACATCTGGTCGCCGATGCTGACGTCGGTCATGAGAGGATCTCCATCATGGTCTCGTTAGCGCAGATTCGCCGTACTCTCAGGTGCAAGCTCCTTCTGCGATGAGCGAAACCGGATCCTCCTCCAACATTTTCCACGCCGTATCGAACAGATCGTTCGCCGTAACCGCCATGATCCGTGATCTCCCAACCTCCACCGTTCGCGACTTTCCGTCATCCGCAAGCCGCTTCTGCAACCGCCGAAGGTCGGCATCCGACCTCCGCGTCAGATCTCGTACGTTGTAAACAACTGAACAGTCGCTACTCCGGCCATTGGGGGAAATAACTGTGCCTGAGAATACCTTGTTATACCGATAGTCCACACCGTGGGCAGTCTCAACGTAGTGCACAAACGTCCCCCCCCGGCTCATCGAGCAACCCAGGTCAACGATATGGGCGTTCAGCCGATGCAAGGCGGCAAACACTGATTCCGCGCCAAAGCATTCTTTGACCGGGAGGGCACAGAGTTCTTGCGTACGAGGTCCTCTGCTGGCAAAACTGAAAATCGGATCCGAAGTTCGGCGAACGCCCGGCCGCGTGCGGAATCTCTCGGTCACCATCCCCACTGCGCTGGGAGTGTTACAAATGTCGAACGGCTCCCCTTTAGTAAACCCATACGTAAACGTTGGCATCACGAGCGTTCCGTCCCGCCCGATCGCGGCCTCTATGGCTTCTATCAGGAGATCCAAACGCTGCTCGTTGGGCATGGCCGGAAACTGAGCTGCCACAAGCGCATCAGGATGGACCAGAACAACGCTCCCGGGCCTGACGCCGATCGAATACAGAGCGTCCGTGACGGCCGCTGGTGGGATGGGCGTCGGAATCACCCGGGTAAGTCTCTCATCTGCTTCAAATTCCGTGATCGTTTATCATAGCCTATCGTGCTTCTTATGCTGGCCTGCGACTGCCAGGTTTTTTTTCGTACCGGGCACATCCGCAATTCCGTCGATTCATGAAAATTCTGCTGGTGCATCCCGACGATTCTGTTGAGGTTGGAGCGTGGGCCGGGACACGATGGGATTTGGCTGTTGACCTGGGCTGGTCCGGCCGCCACGCTTACTCGCGACAGACCGAGCAACTGGGATTTCGCGTGTCCAGTATTTATGACCTCCTCGACCATGAACAGCATCGCTGCCGTATGCGCGAGATTCTGGCCCTCGGGTTGGATCAACTGTTGGATTCAGAGTCAGTAGACTGGTGGGACGTTTTTTCCGCCTATCCTTACCAGCAACTCGAGCAGCTTATGTTATTGTCGGCGCTGGTCGAGCAAATCCCCGAGCATGCTGAGATTTTCGCGACCAGCCCGCACCTTTCGTTGCGGGCACTGACGCTCCTGTTGGGCCGCGAGATCAAGAGTTTTTCGGTGGACTATCCGATCAGCGAGCGTCGGACAGGCTTTCGAGCAAGATCACGCCGGTACTTGAAAGCCGCATTTGCCTTGCGCCCTTCGCAACTGACCGAAATAGCTTTCGATAAATGGGACACGGACTATCGTCTTCGACGGCATTTCGCGCACCCACCAAAGATGTCGTCAACCCCGGCTATCCTGCTCCCGTCCGCGTACGCCAATGTATCGCGGGCTCAGGTGGCCTACGCGCGAATCCTCCCGCGCAGACGTTTCCTGCTTGTTGTGACGCGCCGCAACGGCCGTCTTCAAGAACTTCCTGGCAACGTAGAACTTCGCTCGCTCGCCTCATATGCTCCGCGTTCTTTGCCCTCGACTGACGAAGAACGTGTCCAGTTGCTGGCACGCTGGCAGGAAGTGCAGAACGATCTGTTCGACTCGAACCATGTTCTCGGGCTGGCAAGAAAGTTACGTGTGTTCGACGGGTTTGCGAGCTTCTTGAAACTTGGATTGCGGGTCCGCGACGCATGGCGTGAGGTTTTCGTCAGGGAGCCCATTACGGCCGTGCTTTCTGCGGACGAGTACAATCCATTCACACGACTGCCAATACTGCTGGCGAGATCCAGAAAACTACGCACGGTGTTTTGCGATCATGGTGCGCTGAACATGAGTTTTGGAATCCGCAGGGCGTGCTCCGACACCTACCTCATGAAGGGCGATATGGCGCGGGATTACAGCGTTGGATGGTGCGGCCTCTCACCGAGCAAGATCGTTGTTGGCGGTCCCTCGGAAGCGCACAATTCGTTGCCATCGTCAAATCGGACGGAAAGAGATTGGATTGTTTTTTATTCCGAGGCTTACGAACTATCATCGGCCCGCGCTCAAACCTTCTATGCGGAACTCCTTCCTGAGTTGTGCTTGCTCGCCAGGCGGATGAATCGCAAAGTCATCGTCAAGCTGCATCCTTTTGAAAGTCTTCGAATGAGAAAAGTGCTTGTCGACAGAGTATTGTCCCCAGAGCAGCGGAGTCTCGTTGAAATGCGCGTGGGACCGATGACCCCAGACCTTTTCGAACGGGCGTGGTTCAGCCTTACGGTGGAGTCCAGTGTTGCCGTCGAGAGCACGGCCAACGGAGTACCGTGCTTTTTATGCAGTTGGTTTGATGCTTCCTGGTACGACTATAGCAAGCAGTATGCAAAGTACTTTGCCGGCTATCCGCTCGATTCTCCCCAGCGGATTCGCGAGATTCCGCAATTGTTAGAGCAGTTTCGGATCACTGAAGCAACCCGCCGAGGCTTGCACACCCGAATCAGCCCGGAAGATCTCGAGTCCGTCTTGTCCGGGACATTCTAAATAGCGGGAGGGTATAGTCCTCCGGGCTGTCGGTGCAATCCGTCGGCCAGCAATCTACTACTCGATCACAATGTAGGAAGGCGTGGGCGACAAGGGAGAGCGCACGATCCTGTGCTTTTGCAAACCGAGGACTTCCCGAACCGCTATCGTCTCTCCGGGGAATGCCGGATGATTCAATTCGTCAAATGCCAGGACGGTGCCGCGAGTTATGTAGTCCTTAATGAATTCTAAACACTTCTTCGTGGGCTCATAAAGATCAAAATCGAAATAGGCAAGGGCAATGATGGTTTCCGGGTTCTCGTTAAGGTACTTGGGCACAGTTATGGCCGCATCGCCCTTTATGAGCTGGTATTTGCGAATGTGGGCGAGCGGACTTTCCTGTTCGTGGTAGCTCAGGATGGCATCAAGATAGGCTTCGTAGTTCTCGGAAACGCCGTATCCTCCCACGACTACACCCTCTGACCGCCTGTCTTGCGCGGAAATCGCACTAAAACCCTCGAATGTATCAAATCCAACGATTTTTCGCGTGTAGTTAAATGGCTCATACATACCGCGAAATGATGAGAACAGTGCCATGTTCTGGCCCCAACGAGTGCCAAATTCCACGACGATTCCGTGGACGTTCACTATTTTTTGGTACAGCTCGTGTATGAACAAAATGCGGGATAGGTTCTGTCGATTGAGAAAAAGCCCCAGGTTCGTGAACAACTCATTTTTCGGAATGGGACATTCGTCGAAGAGTTCATACAGGCGTTCACGCAGCGCCACTTCTTTGGGCGAAGACTGCGTAGCTACTACCTTCGGTTCGAGTTTTGTCGACTTACGTGATTTTGCCATCGTTAGAACCAATCCTCGACCGGAAAACCCGTTTGTACATCTTCATCCCAGCGGTTGGAGCGCGGTCTCATGAGCAAAAGGTGGACTTTCATAGTACCGTACGTTCCGCATCTCCAGGCTGCGTTAACATTCGTTCGAATCGCGGACGCAGGGCTTCCCACTCTTCCTTCAGGATTGCCAGGCAGACCACGTCATGGAACGCTCCTCGTTTCCAAATGTGTTTCCGAAACATTCCCTCCTGCACAAACCCGAAACGGCGGTGCATTTCAATCACTCCACGATTAAAGGACAGACTCTCGCAGCAAAGCTTCTCAAGCCTCAATTCGTCAAACACGTAATTCAAAACCGCATATTCAACACGGCTGCCCACGCTTTTGCCTCGGACATTGGGACTAACGACGTAAAAGCCCCAGTAACATCGACGATTGACTTGATCGATGGCGTACAGATTGGCCAGTCCTGCATCCTCGCCGTCACAGGCAATAATCCAATACCGGCAAGTCGGATCCTTGATTACTCGCGAAAACCAGGCCGCGTGTTCCGCTGGACCGATCACGTGATCGGTAAACATATAGTCAGCCACCTTCGGAAGGTTGCGCCACTCCCGAATCATATCCATGTCCTCTGGACGGACATCCCGTAGTGAGATCATGCAAGATCGTCCCGGCTGATATAGTCAATGTGCAGCATGCCCCCGCTGTTCTGGACCAATTCAGGCCCGGTGTGTTGTCCCAATTTCACCCTCCGCTTGAGATTTGCCGCGCTCGTGAATCCTCGCCACCAACAGCTTCGCCACCCTCTCTGCTCCCTTCCCGTCCACCAGCGCTTGTCCGCGCTGTGCCATCCCGAGCCGGAGCTCCTGGCCATTCAAGAGCTCTCGGACAGCACTTTGAATCTGTCCAGCAGAAATGGTAGAGAACAGCCCTAGATGCATCAAGCTCCCACCCCGTGCGAAAACCTCTGCCGCTTGCGCATGGTCTTCAGTAATGGAGAGGGCGATCGCCGGCAAACCGGCCGCCGCCAGCTCATAGACAGTCGTACCAAAGGAAACCAGTGCAAGGTCGGAGTTCACCATGAGATTCAACAGAGAGTCTTCACGTCTGCTTTCGTACTGGCGGCGTGCGCCCGCCAACCAGGTTCGTAGCTCCGCCTCATGCAGAAAAGCCGGTCCAATAGCAATCGTGACGTGAAAAGGCTCCTCCATGCTGTCCGGCATACTGTCCAATGCCCGTAGCGCCTGAAGCGTCAGCCCGTAGGGATCGCTGCCCCCCATGCTCACGAGTATGTGTGGCGCACGAACCACGCTGGACGAACGCCTGGGAACACGCCCAAAAGCGGGATCTACGATGGCGTATGCTGGCCCTTCATAACGCTGTCCACGAAAACCCTGCCACGACGAAGGGTCCGGAAGCCTCTCGATGGGACTCACAACTAGATCCGCCTCAATTCTACCTGTGCAGGTTCCATCCATCAGGACAATCAAACTCCGAGGATTCCTTTGGCGCAAGGCACGGAGCGCCTCCGCGGACACCCCACCAGGAAGATCAATGACAATGATCAAGGCATCAGCCTCGGCTCCGCCGAATTCTTCTGGAGCAACCCGGAGCACTGGCCAACCGCGGCTTTGCACCACGGAAA
>Ga0210407_10005007_pt1 | contig 10310 bp, 11 predicted proteins | sample IncBWC27MmetaG_FD_150860 | JGI IMG/M metagenome (GOLD analysis project Ga0210407, IMG submission 150860) | Forest soil microbial communities from Barre Woods Harvard Forest LTER site, Petersham, Massachusetts, United States - Inc-BW-C-27-M | ecosystem: Environmental > Terrestrial > Soil >... | reverse complement strand
TGCCCCGTTTTCAATCAACCATTCATTTCGCTCAACTTATTGGTCTCGGTTAGTCTGCCCTGGTTTGGCACACCGCTTGCCTTTACTCAATACGAAAGTTGGGCATTGTAAATGCCCTCAATCTAACAAAGGAGACAGATCATGGCTCTGGTCAAACGTACCGTTATCGGCGCGAATGCCGATAAGAAGTCAGCGATTCTTTATCACGACTCACCTAACGAGCAGGACATCCCGAACGTCGTACGCCGCTCCACCTTGTGGGCAACAACGGAATTGCCAATAAACAATTCGATTAAGGGCGACCGTGGCGCAGATGTTACCGTGCGCGAGCCGACGGAGAACGGGATGATCTACCGCGTGCTCGAAATTCCGCCGGACATGAAGGACAAGAAAAAGCACATCGAAATGATGAAACAGATTAATCAGAACGTGAAACAGAAATATCCCCCGACCGAGATAGACATGGCGCGTCACCCGACGATGCACCGCACCGACACGCTGGACTGCTTCATCGTGGCGCGAGGCGAGATCTACCTAGTCTCGGACACTGACGAGGTTCTGCTCAAGGCGGGTGACACAGCAGTGGTGCAAGGCGTTAATCATGCCTGGAGCAATCGCTCCAATGAAACGGCACTGATCGTCGGCACAATGACACACGCGAATCCCCTGCCAAAGGAGCTGTATCCGGCGCCAGGGCTGTAGACAGCACAACCCCCCTTGCCTTAGCGGACCACTCTTGCAAGGTGACCGCGAAGAGTAGCCTCCGACTGACCGACTCGCGACGGCCTACTTGGGTGAAAAACGCGCTATGCACAGAAGTGGTCGCGCTTGGCGCCTCAATGCAAATTGCAACGCGAGAATAGCTCCCGGATTGTCGGCAAACCGGACGTTATCCCGGTCGGGCCGATCGGTAACGATAAGTCGGCTTGTAGGAAGTGATCGCGTTTGCTCCCGGTTGACGGGCAAACGGGAACTTATCGTGTAGAGGTGCGTCCAAGTCCTGAGAAACGGTGTTCGACCTTTGGGCATCGCGATTGGTCTTTTGCCTTCAAAACTGGGGAACTAATCGACATGGGGATTTGCACTCAGATCAAGATAACCGCCCTTCTGAATCCATTCGAGATAGATACCGTCCAGATTGGTTTTGATTGTTCTACCTTGATAGTCGGTGAATGCGCTGGTGAGGGCGAGTATCCGTAATCCCGTTAGGCGGAACAGCTTCTTTGGGCAGCGAGTCTCTCGATTAGGTTGCTGGCACATTTTACCGGAGCAATCCGCGCTATAAGCATGTCGATGACACTAGCGCGAGCCACGCTAGCATTTAATCCGGGTGTCACTCTCGCTTGACGAATTGCAGCGTATAGGCAGTCGTGGGGTCGAATGGTTTATCAATCAATTTTAGATCCGAAAGCTGTTTGTACATCGTGGCCCAGCGTTCCGGTGTCATTTGCCCCAGCTGCGCTCCGCTCGAATCGTCGCCGGTGACGAAGTGGCCATCACGCAGGGCTTGCCAGCTGAACTGTATCCAATCGGGCGTCACGGCCGGATTCACCTTGGAAATTAAGGCGTGAGCGGGCGCCGGATCATTCAGGTACTGACGCCATCCGCGAAGTGATGCCCGCACAAACTTGCCCACCACATCGGAATGTTGCTGCAGGTAATCACGTGTGACGAACATCACCCGATACGGATTGTACCCGGCATCGCTCGTAAGCAGCACCCGCGTGTCGATTCCGGCTTGTTGGGCGAAGTACGGCTCGGATGTGGCGAACGCTTGTTGCACATAGTTCGGGTCCGCGATGAAGTTTGCTACGTTCATCATCGCCGGAACTTCGTGCACGGTGTTCAATTGATATTTTCGTTCGATGTATTCCCACCATGTGGAACCCGTCTTGATCGCCACCGTGTGACCATTTAGATCGGCGAACGTATGGATCGGAGAATTCTTTCGAACCATTATGCCTTGCGGATCACGCTGCATCGTCGCCGCGATGGCGACGACCGGTTGTCCGTCGGCAATTGCTTCCAGGACACGGTCGGAAGTTCCCAGGCCGAATTGCGCGCCGCCGGCCGAAACCTGCTTGTCCACGCTCAGGTAAGGGCCCAGCGGCTGGATCGTGACATCGAGCCCTTCGTCTCTGTAATAGCCCTTCACAAGTGCAGTGTAGAATCCGCCGTGTTCCGGTTCGGGGTACCAGTCTGCCTGAAGAGTCACCTTGGTCAAACCCGGTTCACTGGATGACACGTGTTGACAACCGGCCGAGCACAGAACAGTTACCAGGACAAGAATAAACCAGCTACAGCGGGGCGAAATTAGAGCCATGTCAGCTTCCAAAAGGGCCTTCAGCTTAGCATGCTGGCTGACCCGCAAATCACGGCTTCCCCGATAGGTTGTATCAGCTTTTCGTGGGGTTGAGTGACCGGCGAGATGTGCTAGCGTACGGCCATGGAAAGTGTGTCCATTGCTCCTACGGGTGTCACCGCAGTCGACGAAGGGCGGATGCGTGAGGTCTACGAATTTACTACCCGCACGCTTAAGACTTCCCGGCCGGTTCCTTTCGGCGCCCTCATCGTAAACACAAAGACGGGCAAACGGTTGATGATCGCCACGAACGCAGTGATGGCGGAAAACGATCCAAGTTCTCACGGCGAAACGCGCACTGTTCGTCTCGCTTGCAAGAAGCTAAAAAACCCCTCGCTTGCGGGCTATACGATGTATTCCACGTGCGAGCCCTGTGCCATGTGCATGGCCAATGCTCTCTGGGCACAACTCGATCGCGTCGTCTATGGCGCGACGATTGCAGATGCTAACCGCTTCGTCCGGCAGATCCTCATCGACGCAAAGGAAGTTGTGCGCCGCTCGGACATGCATTGCATCGTTGAGGGACCGGTGCTTCGCGATTTGTGTGTCAAGCTTTTCACACATCCGAAAATGCAGAAGGCGTTTCGCTCCTGGTCGACACGCAAGGAGCAAACGAACTCTTAGTTGTTCGAACACTATGGATTCAACGGATAAAGCTGCGTTGTCTTCCATCATCGGCGATGAGACGCGCGTTGTGACCGAGCCAAGCGTCGTCGAACAACTCTCGCGCGATTTCTACTGGTACTCGCCCGTGCTCCGCAAGCAACTCGACGGCAAAGTGGGTGAAATCGTCGTTCAGCCACTCAATAAGCAGGAGATACAAAACGTCCTCCGGTACTGCCATGGACGAGATATCGCGGTCACAACCCGCGGGGCAGGGACAGGAAATTACGGTCAGGCAATTCCACTCCACGGGGGAGTCATCCTCGACCTGATGCGGTTGGATAGAATCGAAGCTATCCAACCGGATGGAGTCGCTGTTTGCGAACCCGGCGTGCGGTTGGGCGTTCTCGAAAACGAGGCCCACAGATGCGGTTGGGAGCTTCGCTGCTACCCTTCGACGATTGTGAAGGCTTCGCTCGGAGGCTTTCTCGGCGGCGGGTCTGGAGGCATTGGCTCAGTGGCCAATGGAAATCTGAGGGATTTCAATACCGTGCGCGCACTGGAAGTCGTGACCATGGAGCCAGAACCTCGGGTCGTCTTTCACGAAGGCGAAGCGGTCCACGAAATCCTGCATGCATGGGGCACTAACGGCATCATCACGCGCATCTGGATTGCGCTTGCTCCTGCTGTGGACTGGTCGCAATGCGTCGCGGCTTTCAACTCCTTCGACTCCGCCTTCGACTTCAGCGAGAGAGTCGCCACCGATCTAAGCTGGACCAAGCGTCTCGTCACGACATTTGAGTGGCCGATTCCCTCCTTCTTCACTCCCGTGAGGCAGTACGTGCCCGAAGACAAGTCGCTGATCTTTTTCATGATCGCCACCGAGCAACTCTCTGCGCTCGAAAGCGCGGCAAGTCAATCAGGAGGCGAAGTCACCTACGCCGGCGCCTATTACGGGTTGCGAACGCGCCCGCTTCTTTCCGATTACACGTGGAATCACACCACGCTCTGGGCCATGACGGCGGACGAAGCTTACACCTATCTTCAGTGTGGATTCGATCCCGTTACTGTTCGCGAGCAGTTCCGGCAATTGAAGGAGCGGTTTGGAAAAGAGATTCTGTTCCATATGGAATTCATGAAGAATGGCGCGGGACAAGTAATCCCCGGCGCGATTCCGGTCGTTTATTTCGTCAGCGAAGATCGGCTCAACGAAATGATTGATTTCTGCCGCGAGATCGGCGTTTTTGTCGCGAATCCACACGTGAATAATGTCGAAGGGGGCGGGCGGTACAGGGCGGACAACATTCAGCTTCTCGCCAAGCAACGGTACGATCCCAAGGGTCTGCTCAACCCGGGTAAAATGGCCACGTTTCAGCCACAAATTCACGCGATGGAAGCAAAAAATCAGTGAAGACGTGGATCCCCGACTCTCGCAATTTTGCCTACCTGAGCTGGAAACAAGTCGATGCGTTGCCGCGGGAATCTACGCTGCTTGTTTTGCCGACCGCCGCCATCGAGCAGCACGGCCCGCATCTGCCGCTAGCGACGGACACTCTCATCAACAATCTTCTGCTCGGGCGCGCTCTGGAAAAACTTGCGCCGGAATTACCCGTCTATGCGTTGCCGCCCGTGCACTATGGCAAGAGTAACGAGCATATCGGCTTCCCCGGCACGCTATCGGTAAGCGCGGCGACCTTCATGGCAATTTTACGTGATCTTGGCGCAAGCATTTCGAGCGCCGGTTTCAGAAAGCTCGTGGTCTACAACACACATGGTGGCAATACGTCGCTCATCGACGTGATGGCCCGCGATCTGCGCGCCGAATTCGGCCTTCGAATGTTTTCGCTGCACGGCTCCGGCGGCGTTCCCTTCGAAGGTCTCGATCCACAAGAACGCGCTTACGGCTTCCACGCCGGGGAAGTCGAAACTTCATTCCTCCTGGCGTCCATGCCCAAACTCGTTGACCGCTCCGCCTATACGACGAATTACATCGCGGACATTTCCAAACCGGAATTGCTGCGTCCTGAGAACGCGCCGGCGATCTTTTCCTGGCTTACCGCCGACATAGCGCCGAGCGGCGTCCTGGGCGATCCGAGACCGGCTACGCCGGAAAAGGGTGAGCGCTGGATCGAAGAAGCTTCTACGCAAATCGCGAAGCTGCTCGAAGCCATGTTTCGTTATCCGGATCAGCGCGGAAAATGAATAGCTCGGATCGGCTCGATTGCGGCAATGGAGTGCGCCTGGAACGAGGCGTTCGCTGCCGCATGTCCGATGGCGTGGAGCTCGTCTCCGATCACTATTACCCGCCGCAGCCCGGCCTCAGTCCTACCCTGCTGATGCGACAACCATACGGGCGCGACATTGCCTCGACAGTCGTGTATGCGCATCCGGTGTGGTTCGCCAGGCATGGCTACAACGTGGTCATTCAAGACGTCCGCGGGCGCGGCGATTCCGGGGGCGAATTCTATCCGTTTCGCAACGAAGGCACTGACGGAGCGGAGACGATCGCCTGGCTGCGAAACCGCGGCGAATCGAATGGCCGCATTGGCATGTACGGATTCTCGTATCAAGGCATGACGCAGCTACTCGCCGCCGCCCAAGACCCCGAGGGCCTGGTTTGCATTGCTCCAGGTATGACAGCGCACGACCTCTATCACGCCTGGTTTTATCATCAAGGCGCGCTGCGGCTCGCGTCGAGTTTGGGCTGGGGCATTCAGCTACTCAAGGAACACACCAAGCGGCTAAAACTTCGCGAACCAAACGACCGTCTCGAAGCGGCCTGGGCCAATCTCGCGGCGCAAAACAACGTACTTCCCTTCCGCGCGCATCCGGCGATTCAAGGCGAGGGCGTGCCGTCCTATGTGCTCGATTGGTTCGACCATGACGAGCCAGGAGAGTATTGGTCATCCCTGGATGTCAGCCGTTCGGTCCACAAAATCGGGGTTCCGGCGCTGCATATCTCTGGATGGTATGACATGTTCTCGCATGGCAGCATCGAGGGGTTTCTCGCGCTTTGTGAGCATGCAGCCACCGATCGCGCGCGCGAAAACCAATACTTAATCGCCGGGCCATGGATTCACATACCCTGGGGAGACCGAATCGGAGCGGGAGATTTCGGCTGCCAGGCATCGCTCGACACCGACGGAATCCTTCTTCGGTGGTTCAATCACTGGCTAATGGACTCGCACGAGTTTGTATCGGAACCTAAAATTCGCCACTTTGTTCTTGGCGAGAACCAGTGGCGCTACGCGGACACCTGGCCGCGCGACGCGAAATACGCTCTCTATTTGCACAGTGGCGGCAAGGCAAATTCGCGCAAGGGGGACGGCCAACTTTCCGATCTTGAGCCACAAATCGAAGAGCCGCCAGACGTTTTCGTTTATGATCCCGAAGTGCCCGTTATCGCACCCGGTGGACCTGCTGCGGCGGCAGGAATGTTTGATCAAGCTGTGCTGGAGATGGGCAACAACGTTCTTGTTTACTCGACTGGGCCGCTTACTCAACCTCTTCGAATTCTCGGGACGCCACGAGTTTCACTCTATTGCTCCACGTCGGCGGCGCGCACCGACTTCACCTCCAAACTCGTTCGCGTAAAGGCGAACGGCACGGCGGAATTCATCTGCATGGGCATCGCACGCTCGAGTTGGCTTTTTGCGGACTCGGGATACGTTGCGGACAAAATTCATCTTTGGGGGTTCGATCTCGAGCCGACGTCCTGCCTTTTCGCAGCCGGTGAACGTATTCGACTGGAGATCGCGAGCGGCGCCTTTCCCCTTTACGATCGTAATCCCGGGACAGATGTACCGTCGCCCCGCGCCACTTCGTGGGATTGGAAGCGCTCCACTCAATCGGTCTTTCACGACCCGGATCATCCGGCCGCGCTTTATTTGCCAGTAAGCGAGGCTGCTGAATGACGCCTCCTCAAATCGATTTTGCGAATGTCGGCAAGAGCTACGGTAATAGTGGCGTGGTGCTTCAGGGACTGGACCTCAAGATTCAAAAGGGAGAGTTTGTCACGCTTATCGGCCCTTCCGGATGCGGCAAATCCACCGTGCTGAAATTGATTGCCGGCCTTACATCTCCAACAGAAGGAACGATAAAGGTCAACGGAATGGCGCCAAGGGATGCGCGCGAAACCGTGTCGTTCATTTTTCAGGACGCCACGCTTCTGCCCTGGCGGCCAGTGGGGCAAAATGTTGGCCTTGGTCTCGAACTTGACGGGATTAACAAGGCCCAGAGACGAGAAAAAACCGAAGCGCTGCTCAGGCTGGTGGGACTCGAAAAGGTCGCGAAGTTTTATCCGCGCGAACTTTCCGGCGGCATGAAAATGCGCGTCTCCATTGCAAGGGCGCTCGCTACCAGCCCGAGACTTCTGCTGATGGACGAACCCTTCGCGGCGCTCGATGAAATGTCCCGGGATCGTTTGAATGAGGAATTGCTGCGCCTGAAGGCCGAGCAGGGATGGACAGGCGTCTTTGTCACGCATTCTGTGGAAGAGGCGGTCTTTCTCTCTTCGGAAATCATCGTCCTCGCCACGCATCCGGGACGCATTCATAAGGTATTCGCAATCGATCTGCCGTTCCCCCGCACTGCAGCCCTTCGCGAAACGGCAGAATTCGGAGCACTCGTCGCCCAGGTATCCCACATCTTGCGCGGGGCAATTGCACAGTGAAAGCACAGTTCATGAACGTGGCCAATGCGATCGCAGTATTTGCTGGGCTACTGCTGATTTGGCAACTCGTTGTGTGGATATTTCATGTACCGCCGTATATGTTGCCGTCGCCGCTGGCAGTGTCCCGCGTGGCAATTAGCCGTTCGTCTTCGCTTCTCGCATCGCTGAGCATCACCGCCGTGGAATCCGCGGGCGGGTTGGTCGCCAGCATTATTGTCGGCGTCCTGATCGCACTGGTTTTTGCGCAATTCCGGTGGGTGCGGCGGACACTTTATCCCTATACGATCCTTTTGCAGACCGTTCCCATCGTTGCCGTCGCTCCGCTGATCCTGATGTGGATCGGTGGTGGAACACCGGCGGTCGCATTCATCGCGTTTATCATTTCGCTCGCGCCAATCATTGCCAATACCACACAGGGATTGATCAGCGTCGAAGAGAACCTCGTGCATCTCTTCCTGATGCACAGCGCGTCCCCGGCGCAAATACTGTTCAAGTTGCGCCTGCCGTATGCAGTCCCCTCGCTTTTTGTAGGGATTCGCATCGCCAGCGGTATTGCGGTGATCGGCGCGATCACGGGCGAGTTGTACGCGGGCTCAAGCCGCATAGGCGCGGGAGGACTCGGCTATTCGATCCTGTATGCTTCGTCGCAATTGCAGACCGACTATCTTTTTGCGTTGGTGGCCGCGGCCACGGTGCTGGGATTTGCGTTTTTCTTTCTGGTGATGTTTTTCGAATGGTACTTCCTCCACAGATGGCACGAATCCGCTCGCGCGCAGGAAAGCACGTGAGGGGACCGAATTCGATGAAGAAAACCGAGACATGCTGCGCCTAGAAACGGAGACCGGATGGCGGCTGGTGACCCATCCCGATCACGCGCGGCTCGCCGGGGCTTTCGCCGAACACTGGGGCAACGAGCGCTTTCTTCCGCCCGAGCCGCGCGCCAATGTCCTTAAAGGTATCGCCCGGCACGACGATGGCTGGGCGGAACGCGACGGCTCGCCGCAAATCACGCGACAAGGGAAGCCGAGCGCATTCTCGGTGGAACTCGTCGGTAAGTACTCGGCTTTCGAAGAGATCGATTTGCCGGACTATCTCGCCGTGCGCGATCGCGCCGTACGGCTTATGGCAGAAGAGGATGCCTACGCTGCGCTGCTCATTTCCATGCACACATACAATTTGCTGAGCGAACATGCAGACCGCTCAACGATCTCACCAGATCAGTTGCCGCTGCTCGACGAATTTCTTCGGCAACAGTTGGAATTGCAAAAAGCTCTTCGGCGCCGAATTGCCGCCGAGCCGAAGTTTACCGCGGAACAAACCAGCGAAGCGACCGTACTCGATCATTTCCGATTGCTGCAGGCGACCGACAATCTTTCGCTACTGACGTGCGTGAATTATCGGCAGCGAGCTCATTTGCTGCACCCTTTGCCGCTGCGAAGCGGTGAGCATGCGCGAGTGGAAGTACGTTCGGCGGGTCCGCGAGAGTTCGTGCTGGATCCATACCCATTCGCGGAGCCACTACTGAAATTCACATTCCCCGCCCGTCAAGTGGATGGAAAAGTCTTTGCTTCTGCCTCGGAACTGCACCACGCATTTGCGGCCGCACCAATCGAGACGCTCTCGGTTACGGTGCGAGTCCCTTAAGAGAAGTGACTCGGCTGCGGCAGCAGAAGAATTGTGTTCGGTCCTAGCGCGTTAGATTTCGACAGTCATTTGGAGTTCGACCAGCGCGTTTCGCGGCAGCGCAGAAACACCGATGGCGGCTCTTACGTGCCGGGCAGATTCACCCAGGAGCTCGATGAAAAGATCGGAGGCTCCGTTAATAATTTTAGGAGTGTCGGGAAAGCCTGGAATCGCGTTGACGTACCCGTTCACGCTGACGATCCCCTTGATTTCGTCGAGGGAACCAAGATGACGCCGCAAAACCGCCAATTGCGTGAGCGCGCACGCGCGTGCGGCTGCGTATGCCTGATCGAGGGTGCGGTCGAGACCCACCGTTCCTGTAATCACGCCCTCGGGACCGGTGGAAATGATGCCAGCGAGGAAAACAAGATTCCCGATTGTCTTTGCGGAAAGATAATTGCCGCCGGGCGCGGGCAATGTGGGAAGAGTAATACCAAGCTTACGAAGTCGCTCTTCCGTTCCCGACGCCATACTTGCCCTTACCTCCGCTATCAAAATGGAAAGCACTTTAGCACATGCGCGGGTCCGACTAATTTCGACGTACATGCAAACGCGCATGCCTTAGGATACGCCATGCGATCAACTTCGGTTACCTCGGCTGCGTATCAGCCAGCCGTTGTGGTACTCCTTTTTTCGTTCCACATGCACAGGACGGATGCCCACGCGTCTTCCGTAGATTCCAGCCGACCATCTGTGCCGATGAGTGCTACGCGAAGGCCGCCTTCGGATCTCGAGGTAGGCGGCGATCTAGCAGGGTTCCCAACGGGAACGACGCGCTTTGTGACGCTCGATTCACTTCTGGCCCTTCCCCTCGTCACATACACGGTAACCGACGACCCGAATTTTTCGGCCGACAAAGATCAGCGGTATAGCCCTTGAGGATTTGGCGCCTTTGCTGGGTGCTGAACCCTCCGCAGGTCTGCTGATAGCTATTTGCGACGACAAATATCGGGCGACTTATCCGCGAGCGTATCTGAAAGAACACCATCC
>Ga0210407_10005004_pt1 | contig 10313 bp, 4 predicted proteins | sample IncBWC27MmetaG_FD_150860 | JGI IMG/M metagenome (GOLD analysis project Ga0210407, IMG submission 150860) | Forest soil microbial communities from Barre Woods Harvard Forest LTER site, Petersham, Massachusetts, United States - Inc-BW-C-27-M | ecosystem: Environmental > Terrestrial > Soil >... | reverse complement strand
CAAAGCACCGAGAGATTTCCCCATTCGTGGCCGGGCAGATACTGCATTGAAGCGAGAACAATCCCGGCGAAGGCGAGCCACTTCAGCGTGACCCATCCGAATAATTCCACATTCGGATAGAGCGTAGCGAACGCGATGAAGAGACCGATCGAAATTTCATACGAGCCGCCATAACTCCACATCGCTGCGGCCGGTCCCCATGCGATCAGAATGATGGGCCCGATCAAAAGCAGCATTCCGAAAAGCAAAAGATAACGCCGGATGCCAAGATACTTCTCCACTTCGGTCCCAGCCCAGTAGAAGAAAATGACATTGAAGAGAAAGAAAAACGAAGCGGGTTGAATGAAGATACAGGTGAACGGTTGCCAGATCGCCCCGTGTAGAAAAGAGCGCGATTGAAATGCGAAGGGCATCAGGTCCCAATGCGCGCTTTGCGCGATCGTAGTGGCAAACATCCCCAGCACAAAAAGCGCGGCGATAATCGTAGTCACCCGCACCGGATAGCGGCCCACCCACGTTACCGGTCGGTAATCATCGGAGGTAGTGACTCCGAACATGCTGCAATAGACAGCCGCCGATTTCTTCACGCAAGCGACGTTCCCGGTAGTTGAAAAAATTCTTGGAGAACCGCGCGAACCGGCAGAAATTCATGTTCCGCTCGATTCCACCAGAATCGACATCGTATTCATGAAAAATATCGCGCCCGCAATTTCGCCGCCGTCTGGAATCGGTGAGAACAAGCCGGCTAACCAGGCGGTGCTCGATTGGGTGCATGAAGTGGAGCTTCTGACCAAGCCGGAAAATGTCTTTTGGTGCGATGGCTCCGATCGCGAGCACGAATACCTGCTTCAGGAAGCGGTGCGGCAGAATGTCCTGTTCAAGCTGAATGACCAAAAAGTTCCGCGCTCCTATCTGCATCGCTCCAATCCGAACGATGTCGCGCGGGTGGAGCAGTTCACTTTCATTTGCACGCCGAGCAAAGAAGAAGCTGGCCCAACCAACAATTGGAGCGAGCCGGCCGAGACGTATTCAAAGCTTCACGGCTTGCTCAAAGGAGCGATGCGCGGCCGCACCCTGTTCGTTGTGCCATATATCATGGGGCCGCCTGACTCGCCCCTGACCAAAGTCGGATTCGAAATCACCGATTCCATTTATGTCGTTCTTAGTATGCGGATCATGACCCGGATGGGCGCGATCGCGGTCAAACGGCTCGGCCGTGATCCGGCCGCGGAATGGAACCGTGGCGTCCATTCATTATTGGATGTCGATCCGGCGCGGCGCTTCATCTGCCATTTCCCGCAGGACAACACCATCATCTCCGTCGGCTCGGGTTATGGGGGCAACGTTTTGTTAAGCAAAAAATGTCTCGCCCTCCGGATCGGTTCCTATCTCGCTCGTAAACAAGGTTGGATGGCCGAGCACATGTTGATCCTCGGGGTCGAATCGCCGGAAGGTAAAAAGTATTACGTGGCGGCCGCGTTTCCGAGTGCCTGCGGCAAAACAAATTTCGCCATGCTGATTCCGCCGAAACATTTTGCTGGCTGGAAAGTGACGACCGTGGGCGACGACATCGCCTGGATGCAGATCCGCGATGGTCGTTTGTTCGCGGTCAATCCCGAGAATGGCTACTTCGGGGTCGTCCCCGGCACGAACTACAAATCGAACCCGAACGCGATGAAATCGATCGCGCACGATTCGCTTTACACCAACGTTGCGTTGACCGATGACGGCGATGTTTGGTGGGAAGGCAAAGACGGCGCGCCGCCGAAGCACGCGGTCGATTGGCGCGGCAACGATTGGACGCCCGATTCAAAAGAAAAAGCCGCGCATCCGAACAGCCGGTTCACCGCGCCGGTGCGCAATAATCCCGTCCTCGATCCCGATTTCGAAAAAGGCGAGGGCGTTCCAATTAGCGCAATCATTTTCGGCGGACGCCGCAGCAACACCATGCCGCTGGTGTTTCAATCGTTCGATTGGGCGCACGGTGTCTATCTCGGGGCGACCATGGCCTCGGAAACAACCGCCGCCGCCACCGGCGCCGTCGGGCAGGTCCGGCGCGATCCGATGGCGATGCTGCCATTCTGCGGCTACAACATTGGCGATTATTTCCGGCACTGGCTCGCAATTGGAAAACGCCTGACGAATCCGCCGCTCATTTTCAACGTGAACTGGTTCCGCAAAGGCGAAGGTGGAAAATTTCTCTGGCCCGGTTTCGGCGACAACATGCGCGTGCTGAAATGGATCATCGACCGGTGCGAAGGAAGCAACGGCGCGCTCAAATCGCCCATCGGCTGGCTGCCCGGGCTGCACGATCTCGATCTGGCCGAACTCGATCTCGACCACAAATCCGTCGATGAACTTCTCGAGATCGATCACGAAGACTGGAAAAAAGAACTCGCCGAGCACAAAAAGTTTTTCGATTCGCTCGGCGGCGTTGTGCCGGACGAGTTGATGAAGCAGTGCGAAGAAGTCGCCGCGCGTTTCGCCAAATGAAATTTTGTCATCCCGAGCGGAGCGAGATTTGCGATTTACGCGCGCATCTCGGATAATCTCCAGTGGGTTCGAAGGTTGCTGAAAAAAAATGCCTGACCGCGGTCGCCGCTGCGACCTGCATTGAGATCCGCGGGGCCCGCCAGAACAATCTTAAAGGCGTAGATCTCGATCTTCCGCTGGGGAAATTGACCGTTGTAACCGGACCGAGCGGTTCCGGCAAATCGTCGCTCGCCTTCGAAACCATTTACGCTGAGGGCCAGCGCCGTTACGTCGAAACTTTTAGCCCTTATATGCGGCAATTCCTCGACCGCATGGACAAACCACGCGTGGACGATATCCGCGGGATTCCGCCCGCAATCGCGGTTGAGCAATCGAATCCGGTCAAATCATCGCGCTCGACTGTCGGCACGATGACCGAGATCAACGATTATTTGAAATTGCTTTGGCCGCGTATCGCCAACGCCTTTTGTCCAAGCTGTGGCCGCGAGATCCGTCCCGAGACCGCAAAATCAATCGCTGACGAAGTTTTGCGCGACTGTGCCGATAAAAGTGTGCTGATCACATTTTGGGTGGCAGTTCCGGCCAAAACCGAACCAAGAACGTTTTTCGAGTTCCTCCAACAGCAGGGATATCTCCGCGTTTGGATCGACAACGAAGTCGTCCGCGTGGATGACGATCCGAAAAAAATCAAGCGACTCGGCGCCCGCGTTCAAGTCATTCAAGATCGCATCTCGATCAACCAGGAAGATCGTGCGCGCCTGGTTGAAGCGCTCGAGACCGCGCTTCGATTCGGCAAAGGCAAAGTCAACATCGTCGCTGTAGAGGCCGCTGTCCCAGCGGCAAACCAAACCAAAGCCGCCGGGAGGGCGGCCACTATAGTTTCAGAGCATCCTTTCTCCACCGGGTGGCACTGCCCCCATTGCGACGTCGACATTCGCCCACCAACTCCGGGGCTTTTCACTTTCAACAATCCGCTCGGTGCTTGTCCGGAATGCCGCGGGTTTGGTCGAACGATTACGATCGATCTGAACAAAGCGATTCCGAACCGCTCATTGTCGATCAAACAAGGCGTGGTTCGCGTTTTTCGTGGGAACGAGTTCGGCAATTCGCAAAAGGATTTGCTCCGCGCCTGCGCCCGCGAGGAGATCGACATTAACATTCCCTTCGAGGAACTGCCGAATGCCGATCAGGAGTTCGTCATCAACGGCGAGAAACGAAGTGGCGAATATACCGAGGACGATTACGAGAACGATCGTTGGTACGGTGTCCGGGGATTTTTCCGCTGGCTTGAATCACAGGTTTACAAAATGCACATGCGGGTGCTGCTCAGCCGTTACCGCGCCTATACCACTTGCCCGAGTTGCAATGGCGGGCGGTTTCAGCCTGAAGCGCTCAATTACAAAATCGTGGTGGGTAAAGATTTGTTTGCTCTTCCGGATTTCGCAGCTCTTTCCATTTCCAACGCGCGAGATTTGCTGGCGAAGATCGAGATCTCGTCTGGCGATCCGACTGCCCGGCTGCTGCGCGATGAAATTTGCGCGCGACTGAATTATTTGTGCGAAGTCGGGGTCGCTTATCTGACGCTCGATCGCTCCATTCGTACTTTGAGCGGTGGCGAAGTGCAGCGCGTTAATCTCACCACCTGTCTCGGTGCGTCGCTTGTTAACACGCTCTTTGTCATGGACGAACCAAGCATCGGTTTGCATCCGCGCGATATCGGTCGGCTTGTGCGCGTCATGCACAATTTGCGCGATCGCGGGAACACGCTCCTCGTGGTCGAGCACGAGGAGCAAATCATTCGCGCAGCCGATAATTTGATCGACATCGGCCCGGGTCGCGGGGAGCGCGGCGGGGAGTTGGTTTGGAGCGGGCCGCTGGTCGATTTCTTGGGTGGATCGAGATCTCCGAGCTCGATGCCAGAAAAGATCGCGCAGCGATCAAGTATGAACCGCTTCGCGGCTTCGGGTTTAACATCGCCCGCGGAGCGGTCGATCCACCAATCGCTAACACGCGATTATCTAACCGGTCGCAAAACGATTCCTGTGCCGAAAAAGCGCCGAAGATCGACATCGTCGCTCAAGATCACCGGCGCGCGCGAGCACAACTTGAGGAACATCGACGTCGATCTTCCACTCGACGTTTTTACCTGCGTGACCGGCGTTTCCGGTTCTGGCAAGTCCACCCTGATTCACGACGTGCTTTATCGAAACCTGCTGATTGCCAAAGGCCAGGCGACCGATCAGGCAGCGGGCGCGTGCAAAGCAGTCAGCGGCGCGCATCGGATCGGTGAAATCGTAATGGTGGATCAATCGCCGCTCGCGCGGACGCCGCGCTCAACGCCGATTCTTTATCTCGGACTTTACGATCGCGTCCGCGAACTTTTCGCCGCCCAGCCGGAAGCGATGTCGCAAGGTCTGACCGCGAGCGCGTTCTCATTCAATTCCGGCAGCGGCCGATGCGAGCGCTGTTCGGGCACGGGGTTCGAAAAGATCGAGATGCAGTTCCTGAGCGATCTTTACGTGCGCTGCGCGGAATGCGAAGGCAAACGTTTCCAACCGCACGTCCTGAAAATTAAACTGCACGGCAAATCGATCCACGACGTGCTGGAGCTGACCGTGAGCCAAGCGATCCAATTCTTCGCGCAGATCGGCGAAGAGAAAACTCTCTCTGATCCGCTGAATGTGCTCGATGAAGTCGGTCTCGGTTATTTACGACTCGGCCAACCGCTCAACACCCTTTCGGGAGGCGAATCGCAGCGTTTGAAACTGGTCCGGCACTTGGCCGAATCCAAAACTGCCGCCGATGTCGAAGGGAACGGCGACGGCGCGCGCGGCAACTTGTTTATTTTCGATGAGCCGACAACAGGTCTCCATTTCGACGATGTCGCGATGCTGCTGCGGGTGTTTCAGCGTTTGGTCGAGCACGGAAACTCGATCATTGTGATCGAGCACAATCTCGAAGTCATTAAGTCCGCTGATTGGATTATCGATCTTGGACCGGAAGCGGGCGATGACGGCGGCGAGGTCGTCGGCGTTGGCACGCCCGAGCAAATCGCGAAGATTGAAAATTCGTATACCGGAAGATTTCTCAGAAGTGTCATCCCGAGCGGAAAGGCCAGTCCGGCTCGGACCGAGGGACCTCGCAAAAGCACGCGCAAGTTCGAGAGGTTCTTCGCTTACGCTCAGGATGACAGCGAACAGTTTGCGCGAGCAGCAGAAACACCTCCGCGTTTCCGAATTAACGGCCGCAATGGCGCAGTCGGCATTCACGGCGCCCGCGAGCACAATCTAAAAAACATCGACGTCACAATTCCGCGCGACCAGATGGTGGTGATCACCGGATTGAGCGGTTCTGGCAAATCGACGCTCGCGTTCGATATTTTGTTCGCGGAAGGACAGAGACGATTTCTCGACAGTATGTCGCCGTATGCGCGGCAGTTCGTCGAGCAATTGGAGAAACCAGATGTCGACCTTGTCACCGGTTTGCCGCCAAGCGTGGCGATCGAGCAACGCGTCACTCGCGGCGGAGGCAAATCAACCGTCGCGACGGTGACGGAGGTTTATCATTTTCTCCGGCTGCTTTTTGCGAAAACCGGAACGCAATTTTGCCCGGACTGCGATTTGCCGGTCAAAAAGCAAAGTCTGGCCGCGATTGTGAAACAAATCGAGACGGCGGCGAAGAAAGGGGCCCTCAAAGTTCTAGCGCCGGTGGTGAAAGCGCGGAAAGGATTTCACACCGACGTCGCGCGTTGGGCCGAGCGGCAGGCTTTCGACACGTTGTATGTCGACGGCGCGCTCATTCCAATCGCGCAGTTTCGAAGACTTGAGCGTTTCAAAGAACACAGCATCGCAGTCGTCGTCGGCGTGATCGATGCCAAGCGGATCGCGAAAGCGCGGAACCTGGCGCAACGCGCGCTCGACATTGGACGCGGCACGGCACACCTCCTCGATTCAAAAAACCGGCTCACAGTCATGAGCACGGAGATGAGCTGCCCGAATTGCGGCCGCGCGTTTGAAGAACTGGATCCGCGATTGTTCTCCTTTAATTCGCCACACGGCGCATGCGAAGAATGCGGCGGGTTTGGCGAAATCTGGGACCAGGAATTTCAAACCGCTGCCGAAGAAAGCAGTGACTCTGTTTTGGAAAATGAGCTTCGGGCCGAGCGCGAATCGGAATGGATCGATGCGACCGAAGCGCATGAGTGTCCGAGCTGTCACGGTTCGCGTTTGAATGCGGTCGCGCGACATGTGCGCGTGCAAGGCCAGACAATCGATCAGTTCACGAATCTTTCGGCAAGCGAAGCCGCTCGTAAGATCGACAAGCTGAAATTTCACGGGACGCAACAAACGATAGCCGCTGATCTCATTCCCGAAATTCGGCAGCGGCTCCGCTTCATGGAAAACGTCGGGCTCGGTTATCTCGCGCTCGGTCGCTCTGCGAAAACATTAAGTGGTGGTGAATCGCAGCGGATTCGACTGGCGGCGCAGCTCGGCTCGAATTTGCGCGGCGTTCTTTACGTTTTGGACGAACCCACCATCGGTCTGCATTCGCGCGACAATTTACGATTGCTCGATACGCTCGAGGCGCTGCGCGAAAAAGGAAACTCGCTCGTGATCGTCGAGCACGACGAGGAAACCATGCGACGCGCCGATTACATTGTCGATCTCGGTCCCCGCGCGGGAAGTCATGGCGGCGAAGTCGTCGCAACCGGAACGTTGCGCGATCTCGAACGTTCGAAAAATTCCGAGACCGGCCGCCGTTTGAAAACGCCGCTGTCTCACCCGACTCGCGAATCGCGGCGATCGCTGGGCGCGGTCGAGAACTGGATTCAGGTCCACGGAGCCCGCGCCAACAATTTGAAGGATGTCGATGTTCGGTTTCCGGTCGGCCGTTTGTCCGTTATCACCGGAATTTCCGGCTCAGGAAAATCGACCTTGATGCACGATGTGCTGTTGCTGGCGGTGATCGAGCAATTGGAAAATAGGAAGCGCAGCGGCAACGGAGACTTGTTCAAGCTCGTCAGTGGCACGGAAGAAATCGAGGCGATTTACGAAGTTGATCAATCCCCGATCGGAAAGACGTCCCGCTCGACGCCGGGCACTTACATCAAAGTTTTCGACGAGATCCGGAATTTGTACGCGCAACTTCCGGTATCGCGCGTGCGCGGTTATTCGGCCAGCCGCTTCTCATTCAATGCGGAAGGCGGCCGTTGCGAAAGCTGCAAGGGCCAGGGTGTGATCAAGCTCGAGATGAATTTTTTGCCGGAGGCGTTGGTGCCGTGCGAAGACTGCGGCGGGCGCCGCTACAATCCGCAGACGCTCGAAGTGCTCTACAACGAAAAGTCGATCGGCGACGTGATGGAGATGACGATCGAGGAAGCGGCGGAGTTTTTTGGTGCGCATCCAAAAATCGCGCGTCCGCTTTCATTGCTGGTCGAAACCGGACTGGGTTATCTCAAACTCGGCCAGCCGAGCCCGACCTTGAGCGGCGGCGAAGCGCAACGGCTGAAATTGGTCACGCAATTGAAGCGCGGCGTTGGTCGCGCCGAAAACGAGCGGATTCGAAAAATGCGCAAACCGGGATCGACCCTGTATCTGCTCGAGGAACCGACGATCGGTTTGCATATGGCCGATATCGATCTTCTTCTGAAAGTGCTGCATCGACTGGTCGATGAAGGCAACACCGTGATTGTGATTGAGCACAATTTGAGCGTGATCGCGGAGGCCGATTACATTGTCGATCTTGGGCCTGAAGCTGGCGCGGGCGGCGGCAAGATTGTGGCGGTTGGAACGCCGGAACAAGTCGCCAAGAATCGCACGAGCCGAACGGCTCCGTTTTTGCGGAAAACACTCGCGCAATCAGGCACAGATCGGCGAAAGTAATCGCGCTCTGCATTGCACGCATGGTCGCTTACTACGTTCACGATCTTAACCCGCTGATTTTTCGATTGTGGGACAATGTCGGCCCGCGCTGGTACGGATTGGCTTATGTGCTCGCCTTTGCTTGCAGCTACGCCCTCTTTCGACTTCTGGCGAGGCGCGGTTACGCCGATTTGCCGGTAGTAAAAGTTGGTGATTTCATTACTGGGGCCGCGCTTTTTGGCGTGATCGTCGGCGGTCGGCTTGGTTACGCTTTTTTCTACAAGCCGGAGATGTTGCGCGAGCCGATGTCGATCCTCCGGGTGTGGGAAGGCGGGATGTCCAGCCACGGCGGAATGCTCGGCCTGTTGGCGTTCACGTTTTACTATGCGTGGCGACACAAAATTTCATGGCTGAATCTGGACGACAACCTGGTCGTGACTGCGCCTATCGGTTTGTTTTTAGGACGCTGCGCTAATTTTATTAATGGCGAGCTTTATGGCCGCGCGACGAACGTCTCGTGGGCGGTGCAGTTTCCCAAAGAGCTCACTGAAAACGTTGGCGAGGCCGAGCGCGCGATCATTGCCTGCCGACAGATCGATCCCACGCTCAATTCGTCGGATGCGATTGTGGCCGCGGTGCAGCATGAACCGCAGGTGAAGGAAACTCTGCGCGGAATTCTGACTCCGCGACACCCATCACAACTTTACGAGGCTTTTTTCGAAGGAATTATTTTGTTCGCCATCCTCTGGTTCGTGCGGACGCGGATGAGGCAACCGAACGGCGTTCTCACTGGCTTGTTCTTTATTTGCTACGCAATTCTTCGAATCATGGTTGAAAATTTCCGCGAACCGGATGCGGCTCTCATCGCCGGCTTCACCCGCGGTCAGTTCTTTTCCTTCTTTCTGATCGCGATTGGGCTTGCCTTCGTTATCGCCGCGAAATTGCGGCCAACGTTTCCGAAGAAGATGGCGGCACGCGACTAGCCCTTTCGCTTCGTCGAAACTCCGCTATTAGTTCCGCAGGTGACGCAGAGATGCTTTCATTGATTGCGGCCGGCGGTCTGGTCTTTGCATTTGAGCATGCCACCATTGCCGGCAAGCTCGTTCTCCTTCTTCTCGCGATCGTTTCGATCTTCAGTTGGTCGGTCATGGTCACAAAAATGCGCGTGATCCAGTTTGCCCGAAAACAAAACGCGCATTTTCTCGCCGCATTCCGGCAGGATCGACAACCACTGCGGCTATTCGAAAAAAACGCGCGATTCCCCGGTTCGCCGATTTTTAACGTTTATCGCGCGGGTTGTCAGGAGATGACGTTTCATTTGCTGGGCTCGGCCGAAGTAGACGAAACCTTCCGTGCGCGCCTTGGGAGTTCCGAAAAGATTTCCGCGGCGCAAATGGGTGCGGTCACGGCGGCGATGGAGCGCGCGGTGGGCGAAACCGCGCTCGAGCTCGAATCGCAAATGATTTTGCTGGCAACGGCGGTGAGCGGTTCGCCGTTTCTTGGATTGCTCGGCACAGTCTGGGGCGTGATGGACGCGTTTACCGGCGTTGCCGAAGCCGGCGCGCCCAATCTCGCTTCAATGGCTCCCGGTGTTTCCGGGGCGCTGATCACAACGGTGACCGCGCTCTGTGTCGCGATCCCGGCGATGTTCGGTTACAATTTTCTGGTCACGCGCATTCGCGGAATGATTGTCGAGATGGACAATTTTGCGGCCGAACTGGCGTCTGAGTTCGAACACAAATTCGTCGACCATGCCGTGCGCGAGTCCGCATTTCGCAGATGAGGCGCTATTCTCAACGGCAGAGCCTCTCCTCGCTTTCCGAGATCAACATAACCCCACTGCTCGATCTCGCGTTCGTGTTGCTCATCATTTTCATGATCACAACGCCACTGCTAGAGAGCAGCATGAGTCTCATCATTCCGTCGAGTACCGGAAAAAATCCGCCCGCCACTTTATCG
>Ga0210407_10005003_pt1 | contig 10314 bp, 7 predicted proteins | sample IncBWC27MmetaG_FD_150860 | JGI IMG/M metagenome (GOLD analysis project Ga0210407, IMG submission 150860) | Forest soil microbial communities from Barre Woods Harvard Forest LTER site, Petersham, Massachusetts, United States - Inc-BW-C-27-M | ecosystem: Environmental > Terrestrial > Soil >... | reverse complement strand
GGCGCGAAATTTGTCGATGGCGGACCGTCGGCACTTATTCTTGGCGACAACATCTTCTACGGTCACGGCTTGGCCGACCTGTTGTCCCGTGCCGTCGGCCGGACCCATGGCGCGACCGTCTTTGCCTATCGCGTGGCCGACCCCGAACGTTATGGCGTCGTCGCTTTGACCAGACGGGCCGGGCGACATCGATCGAGGAAAAGCCGAAGTCGCCACAGTCCAATTTCGCCGTCACGGGACTGTATTTCTACGACAGCGAGGTGGTCGATATCGCGGCCAATCTTCGTCCCTCCGCGCGCGGCGAGCTTGAGATCACGGACGTCAATCAAGCCTATCTCGGGCGCGGTCTTCTGACGGTCGAGCAAATGGGCCGCGGATTCGCTTGGCTGGATACAGGTACGCCGGACAGTTTGCTCGCGGCTGCCGATTTTGTCGCCTCGCTGGAAAAAAGGCAGGGCTTGCGGATCGCGTGTCCTGAAGAGATTGCCTTCAATCGAGGCTTTATTGATCGTCATCAGCTCGAGAAGCTGGGCGCGAATTTGGGCAGCAGCGACTATGCCCGATACGGTGCAGTCCCTGGCCAGGAACGACGCTTGACGCGGGCATTGGCTCATTCTCGTGTACTAGAGCATCCACCGATCATGTCGCAGCATGTAGGAAGGGTCGAGGGACCCACCGTCATTCCGGGATGCGCAAGGCGCAGACCCGGAATGACGTCGTAACTTAATGGTCGTTACGACCCTGATTTGTGAATCCCAAATCGATTCGCTCTGCACGGCGAACGCCGCTAATCTCGAGGATTCGCTTCGAGGACAAGAACCCAATCGTCGTCGCCCGCCTTGTTGATGCCGGGAGGTTGAAAGTCATGGCTGCCGACATTTGCGAATGGCGAGCCGGTGATCGGGATGTAGCTTCCGCTTGTCGGATCAAACCAACGGCCTGTTACGGGGCCCGAGAGCGTCGACATGGCAACGGTGACGGTTCGGCTCGTTGGCAGATAAGCCACGGCCAACGTGCCGTCAGCGGTACGAGCGGCCGGCGCGAATGTGTTCCTGCTGACCAAACCTAACTTTGTATACGCGTTCAACCTAGCAACGGGATCGAAGGGCAACGGCCTGTTTCCGTAGCGGGCGGCAAGTCTGCCAACATATTCCGCAAGCTGCCCGTAGCCGCGGACGACAACCGCATGATCCTGATCCGGAACCAGGTCATACCATCTTCGCTGAATGAAAAAATCCTTCATGACACGAAACTGGCTTGCGCCCGGCGAGTCGATCTTGCCCTCCCAGCCTTTCGCCAGGCGCCACGTATACGCGCTGCCGTAGACCTGCCCTGTTGCGCCACTGAGCATGGTCCAATATTCCTGGCGCCGCAGACTTCGCGGTGAGCCGTCTTCTTCGTGCTCGAACTCGTAATTCGCTTCCACCATGAAGACTGGCTTGTGTTCAGCGCGGTTATATTCGACCAGGACCTGTCCGTAAGTGGGATAGTAAGTGTAGGCCGCGTCAAGCTCGATGAGGGGCGCCCAGCTCGGATCGTCGAGGGAGCCGCTGGTTGCGAGATTCAACTCGACCGTATGAATATGCACCTGATCTTCGCTTCGAATGCCCCGAGCGACGGCTTGCACGAGAGCGGTGTCGGTCGACATGCGCCATGATTGGAAATCGTTGCCGTGCATCCAGACAATGTTCGGAAAATCCTTGTAGCGGCGGCCGAGATATTGCCCGTATTTGAACGCCTGTTCGAGACCTGCGCGGCGGAGAACAGGAAGCCAGCTACTTGTCTCGATCGGATCGAGCAGAACGACCATTCCATAGGTCGCGGCAAGTCTTATGATCTCGTCGGCTCGCTTGAAATAGGCTGGATTCGGCCTCGAAAGATCGTCACCATCGAGAAAAGGAGCCTCGCCATCGACGGTTGTCGCATCCTTGTTACACACTTCCGAGAAATTGCACAGCAGATTGATCCATAAAGTGTTGAAGCCATAGTCGCGGCGGTTTGCCATATATGTCGCGGCTTCTGTGACAGAGAGGTTCGCGATGATCGTTTGAGGCGCATCACCAACCATCAGAAATGGCCTGTTCCTCTGATCGACGAGATAACGCTTGTTGTCACTTGCCCTGAGAAGATAGGCCTCGGAGCTCGGCGGATTGGGTTGTCCCGCTGGCGCCTTCGCGGTCAAGATTCCTGTTGACCCCTGCGGACTCGGATTGGCCTGCGCCGAGACGATGCTGCATCCTACAGGCAACAGCGCCCCAGCAAGCACAATGGTCGGCAGCAAGGATCGCATGGGTTGTCTCCGGAAAAGCACTTGAGCTTCGGCATGATCTGAGCCAATTGAACATAAGGAAAGTGAACATAGGGAAGTGAACTTCGGCCGCATGATCCAAACGAACATCTAACTGAACGGCGCAGCGCGGCACCAAGGTAGGACGCTTGAGAGGCAGAACACCTGAGAGGCAAGACGCTTGAGAGACAGGACGCTTGAGAGAATGGTCGCAACTTCCGAGACATTCCTGATTGCCCTCTCATATTATCCGACGTATTTCTCCAGCCTTGTCAAAAGGATTGAAGCGTTTCGCACGCGGCTGGAGATTTCTGCGGCCGTCGTCGTTCTCAATAACCGAGCCGTCTCAGTCGACAGCGCCCGCTCTGCGCTCCATCCCAAATGCCGCCCATTCCATGTCATAGAGCACAGCAACGAAGGCAGCGAATTCGGCGGCTACCAGGCCGGACTTGACTTTCTCAGGCATGATGCCGGCAAGATCGGGAACGTTCTCATCCTCAACGATACGCTCGGCGTCCACTATGAGTTTTATCCCGAGCACATGGATGCGATGCAGCGGCGGATCGATGACCGGGCATCATCGCAAAGAATAGTTGGTCAAATAGACCAGGCCGAGCAGCTCTTAAGTCTTGGCGGCCTGACGGGCAACCGGTGGGTCAGGTCCAATTTGATCTTCATCGACGCGGCAGCCCTGAGGTCGATCGATCATCAATTATATCTTCCGGAAATCGCCGGCTGGGTCCGCGAGTCAGCCGATCCGAACAAGTTTTTCAGCGACGAGGTCGGACCCGCCACCCAAGCGCGGACCTCGAAGTGGCTCTTCGAGCCAGGCGGATGGTACGATGCGGCGCCGCTTTCGCCCGCGAACCAGAGGCGGTTCGCTTTAAAGGCGAGATCGATATTACAAGAACTCTATCTGACAATGAGATTGGAGCACGCCGGCACCACGATCATGGATCTGGAGTTATATGAAGACGAAATGAAGCGAATACTTTGGAAGCGGCGGACTTCGAAGCTTCTGCGCAAGATCGGCTTCGATGTACGGCCGAGGAGGTCGAACGTGGCGTGACGCCCTCACTTCCGCCACTCCGAGCAGAGGCAATGATTGGACGAAGGATTTAATCACGGGATCTGATCACACTTGGCTCGGATCATGCTTTCCATTATCTGAGGAGATCGACTTAACGACGCCTGGATTGACTGGTAACGTTGCCGGAATCTCGTAGCATCATAAGCCGCGCGCGCCTCTTCAACACCGAACCAACCGAGACAGCCAAGGTTGCCAGCTCCAAAGCCATGAAACATTCCTCACTGCATGATCGGCTCGACCTCCTTTCCGCGAAAGGCGTCGAGATCATCGACCCGCGGCAGACATTCATTGACGACACCGTCCGGCTCGATCGGATCTTTCCGGGGTCGGTGCTCTTCCCGGGCACGCGCATTTCAGGAGCCGCCACGGTCATTGCGCCGGGGGCGAAGATCGGCAGCGAAGGGCCCGCGACCATCGCGGAGTGCGCCATTGGCGAGAATGCCGAAATTGCGAGCGGATATGTGACCGGCTCCGTCCTGTTGACGAAGGCGAGGATCGGCGCAAACGGCCATATCCGAGCCGGCACTCTGTTGGAGGAGGAAGCGTCGACGGCACATGCCGTCGGCCTCAAGCATACGATTCTGACCAGCTATGTAACGCTGGGATCGCTCATCAACTGCTGCGATTGCCTGATCTCCGGCGGCCGTTCTCGCGCGAACCACACCGAGGTCGGCAGCGGCTTTATTCATTTCAACTTTACGCCCTGGGGAGAGAGCGGCGACAAGGCCACGCCCTCTCTGATCGGGGGCGTCCCGAAAGGCGTCTTTCTCAGAGAGCAAAGGATCTTTCTTGGCGGCTCCAGCGGAATGGTCGGTCCCAATCGGGTTGGCTTTGGGTCATTCACCGTCGCCGGACAAGTCATTCGATCGGACGTTCCAGCGGGCCGTATCTACTCGCAAACGCCACGGCGCGTGGACGCGCCATGGGACTTTCGGCTTGGAGGGTCGTCCCGATCGCGTCTGGACAGAAACCTGGAATATATCGGTCATCTGTTTGCGCTGCGGGCCTGGTATGCGTCGGTGCGCAAGCCGCGCGTCCCCTCCAGTCAAGCGCCTTCGCATCTGGCCATGACGATAGAAGCCGCGATCGAGCTTCTCGACGCCAGCATCGTCGAGCGCTGGACCAGGCTTGGGCAATTCCTCGGCTACAAGGGCGCTCAGCTCCCCCCAATTCGGCCACCAACCATCCCGCCATGCCCCCTGCTGGCGGAGCCGAGCTCAGTATCGCATCTCGATTGGGTCAAGAGCATCGCCGACGAAGACGTGAGCGCCGGAGTTCGTTGGCTGCAGGAAATCGTCGACGCCTTTGCTCTGAGCAACAAGCTTCAGGATTGCTGAGCACCGGGCGTCCGTGACGCGACGGAAACATTTGCTTATTCCGACGTTTCAAGCAGCGCGAGGGGACGAACCCGCATTGTCGCGGCCCGACGCGCCCGAGCTTTCCGGCTGAATCAACAGGCCAGGGCCCAATGAATTCGGGACGACTCGTCATCGCGCTCTGGCTCTTTGCTTGAGCGTGATCCCCGCGCAAAAGCGTCGGGAATAACAACATCGCAACCTGCCAGCCGGCGGCTGACAAACACCATGCCCGCCATCTTCCAGGCTATGAAGTTACGCAGCCATCGCGGCGCGAAGCGGAAGATCGGCTTGCGCTCGACGATCCATTCGTTTTCGATGTGGGCTGGCGGCGACAGATGCTTGGCGAACGTGGCGGCGATCTCGCGATAGGGGCGGTAATAGGTCCACCGATCGAGCCAGTCCGCGAAATCGCGCGCCCATTGCATGCGCGACTTGCCGTTCTTGTAGTAGCCGATCGGATAAAGCGCCGCCGCGTAGTAGATTCGCGCCCTCCCCTTCGGAAAGCGGTGCAACAGCGGAATATTGCAGTGGCCCTCGCGCCAGACGCCGCGATGAGGAAACAGGCTCAGGCAGATGCCGCCGGGCTTGAGGATGCGCGCGATCTCGCCGAGCACGACGTCGAGATCCGGCACGTGCTCAAGCACCTGGTTCGACAGCACGAGATCGAACGTCGCGTCACCGAACGGAATGCGGTCACCCTCCATCCGATGAATGCGGTTAGCGATCTCCGCCGGCACGGATGAGGAATAGTCGCCGCCCTCGTAGAAGACGTCGCAGCCGCGCGTGTCGATGCCTTGCTCGATCAGCGCCTTCACAATCGCGCCAGCACCGCAGCCATAATCAAGCACGGTAAATTCACCCCGTCCCTCGGCAGCACGAGCTGCAAAGCGAGCGCAATATTGATAATTGTCCATGTGGCCTCCGACTACGGAGGGTAATATGATACCTTTCACCCGCGACTGTAAAGCTTTGCGGCGGTGCAGGTAAGGTTGTGAATCTCGCACCCGATAAGCGCTTGATTTGTTTGGTGGCGTAGCCAGTCGGGCGGGCGGGACCGCTCTCCTAACAAAGAGACAGGGACAAAGAATTTTCTGAAAATTATATCAGACCAAGACAGGCTTCCTGCGGGCTCATGTAGTACAGGGCGCGATAAGCAGGTTGAATCGACATCGCACTCTATCCACCCTTCCGGTAAGGCTCTAAATTGGCTTACGACTTGGCACATCCACCAAGCCGCTGTTGAGCGCGGATGCGGCACCGACGTGTCCCTTCCGGGCGGCTTTCTCGAGCAGCGCCCTGGCCGTGAGGGGATCACGGCTGCCGCCACGCCCGTTCGCCATCATCTCCGCCAGAGCGACTTCCGCTTCAACCATCCCCGCTCCCGCCGCCCGTGCGATCCAGGCCCGGCCTTCCCTGGCATCCACTTGCACGCCGCGCCCCTCGACCAGCATCCGCCCATAGCAATATTGCGCGTTCACCACACCGTCCGCGGCTCTGCGCATCCACTGGGCAGCCAGATTCTCGTCACGTTCCGCCCCGAGTCCTTCCGCAAGACAAACGCCGAGATTGAAGGCCGCCGCAAGGTTGCCGGACGCGGCCGCCTGCTCCAGCCACTGGCGCGCCTCGACCGGGTCCTGATTGCCAACACCCCGAAGGGAGAGATTTGCCAGGTCTGCCCGTGCTTGCAGGTCGCCGGCTTGCGCGGAGATGCGGAGCCAGCGCGCCGCTTCATCCGGATCGCGCGCAACGCCAGCGCCGGTCAGATAGAGCAAGCCGAGCGCCCGCGCCGCTGTGCGGTGCCCGGCCTCCGCAGCGCGGCGATACCAAATAGCCGCCTCCGCATGATTGGGCGGCAGCGCCGCTCCACGCCTAGAGCCTTTTCCGTTCCGATTGAATCGGAACGGAGCTCTAGTCTCTTGTTTTGACGCGTTTTCTTCACGCGAACCGGTATCCACTTCGCTGGAAAACGCTCTAGCGTAAAGATCGCCGAGCCGCGCCGCCGCTTCCGGATCTCCAGCCATCGCGGCGCGGCGCAGCCATGATTCGCCCTCGGTCGGGTCTCGCTCGACTCCCAGTCCCTCGATGAGCGCCAACCCCCAGCGTGCCTGACCCGAGCGACTGCCCTTCTCGGCGGCCTGCCGATAGAGGTCCGCCGCAATCACGTCGCTGCGCTCGACGCCGATGCCGCCGCGGGTCAGGTCACCGAGCAGGTACAATGCGGTCGCCAGCCCCGCTTCCGCCGCGCGACGGACATGGTCCGCGACCTTTCGTTGCCCCGCCTCATCCTTGACCAACGGCGCCAGCAATAGAGCGTAACCCAGGGCGCCTTGCGGACAATCGGCTTTGGCGGATTGCTCATACCATCGATGCGCCGCCTCCAGGTCGCGCATCGTTTCCGGGCCGGACGCCAGGATGTAGGCAAGAATGGCTTGCCCGTCCCCGGAGCCGGCTTCAGCCGCGAGGCGCGCCCATTTTTCCGCAGCAACAAAGTCGGGTTCGCGCGCATCATCGCAAAAGAGCAGGCTTGCCGCGGCGCCTGAAATTTTCTCCTGCTCATGCGACGGGCCGAAACCTTGGAGACACAGAACGGCAAGCCGCCATTGCGCTTCGATATGACCTTGGACCGCGGCGCACGTCAGCCAGTGCAGCGCGTCGGCGCGGCTGACGGGAACGCCCGAGCCTTCGAGATAGCATCGCCCAACCCGATATTCGCCCTCCGCGAGGCCGGCACGGGCGGCGCGAGCGAGAAGCCGAAAGGCCTGTGCGCTCTGGTTCTCGTCGGCCAGCCGCAGACCGTGCCGCAGCGCTGCCGCCGGCGACAGCGCGTCGGCCAAGCGATCGAGGAGACCCCTGCGATATCTGCGCCTGCCACTCGTCCCGCGTTCGCCCGCTTGGCTCTCGGCTTGGCGCTCGGCGGCTTGGCTCTTGGCGGCTTGTTTCATGGCTCGCGCATCGCCTCGGACGCGACCGGGAGAATCCGGCCGAGCAGATAGGTAAGCACCGTGCGCTTGCCGATCATGATGTCGGCCGTGACGGGCATGCCCGGTACAATGCGAAAACCGGCGGGCACGTTGTGCAACTGCACATCGTCGATGGTGATGCGCGAGCGATAGAAGGGCTCTATGCCCTCGGGTTTCGCGGGCACCGAGCCCGAACGCGTTTTGCCGTCGTCCTGCCCGGTAAAGCTATCCGCGCTGATGGTGCGAACCGTCCCGTGCGCCAGGCCGTATTGCGAGAATGGGAATGTGTCGAACTTGACCGCCACGGAAGCGCCAAGCTGCACGAAGCCGCCATCACGCCCCAAGATATTGGCTTCGACCTCCAGCGGCGCGTCGGTGGGCACCAGCGTGATGAACTGGTCGCCGGATTGCAGCACCGAACCGATGGAGACCTTGGCCACGGTCAAGACGGTCGCGTCGAGATTGGCTCGCAGCTCGACGAGTTGGCGGCGCAACCGCGCTTTATTGAGTTGCTCGCGCGCGTCGGCCAGCTTTTGCGTCTGGTCGGCGAGCTTCTGCGACACCTCCACCAGCCAGTTCTGCTCGTAGGCGTCACGTTCCGCCTTCAATGCATCGAGATCGCGGCGGGCGCCTTCGGCGGTCTCCGTCGCATTTGTGAGACCACGCGTCGTCTCCAAGAGACTATCGGTCGCCGCCAACGACAACAGCATGCTCCCCACCTGATGCCGTTCCAGCTCCTTGCGGACGGACACGACCTGCTCGGCCACCGCCTTGCGTGCACGGTAAGCGTCCGCGTCAGCCACGGCGCGTTCCACGGCGGCTTGCAGGCCGTTGATGCGCTGCTGATAAGTCTCGCGCTTGAAATCGCGCTCCGACTGACGCTGGGCATAGATCGACGCCTGCAGCGACAGGTTTGGATCGGAGCCCGTGTCGGTGAACGGGCGGCCCGCGGCCTCTGCCTGCATGCGCAACACTTCCGCCTGCAGCGTCGAGACCTGCGCCTCCAGCGCGCCGACATCCGCCGCTGCGAAGGTCGGATCGAGCCGCGCGACCACATCGCCGGTATGCACGCTCTGCCCTTCGGTCACGTTGATCGATCGGACAACTGAAGTCTCGAGCGGTTGCACAACGAGCAAAGGCACCTTGGAGACCACCTTTCCCTGAGCGGTCACGACCCGGTCGATCGGGATCAGCCCCATCGCCGCAAGACAAGCCGCGAACAGGCCGGAGATGACCCATATCGTGCCGCGCGCCGTGCGCGGGATTGGCGCGGCGACGATCGCGCTGGATGGCGACTGGAATTCCAGGATCGCCGCAACGGTCGAATCGTTAGCTGGGTTTGTGCGGTTAGTTGGCCCTTGCATGACGAGGCCCATGATTCTCCAGATGACGGTTCTGTTGGGTCCAGAGCTGCCGGTAGATGCCGCAGCGCTCAAGAAGAAAACGGTGCGGCGCGATGTCGACAGCCTTGCCGTTTTCCAGGACGAGGATCTGGTCGCAGTCGACCAAGGACGACAGGCGGTGCGAAACGATGATCATCGTCCTGCCATGCGCGATACGCAACAAATTGGCATTCAAGACGGCCTCGCTCTCCGGATCGAGCGCGCTCATGGCCTCGTCGAGGATCAGGATGCGCGGATCAGTGATCAGGGCGCGTGCGATCGCCAGCCGCTGCCGCTGTCCACCCGAGAGGTTCGGTGACCCTTCCTCGACGAGCGTCTCGTAACCATTTGGCAGCCGCTCGATGAATTCCTCGGCACCGGCGAGGCGCGCCGCGCGCACGGCGTCGTTCAGCGTCAGCCCAGGGCGGCCCGCGATGATGTTGTCGCAGATCGAGCCGCGGAACAGGAAGTTCTCCTGGAGCACCACGCCAAAACTCTGGCGCAGATGACGCAGATTGATCTCGCGCACATCGTTGCCATCGATTCTTACAAAACCGCTATAGTCCCGGTTGATCCCTTGCAAGAGCCGCGTCAACGTCGACTTTCCGGACCCGCTGCGCCCCACGATGCCAAGCATCGTGCCCGCGGGCACCGCGAATGTGACGCGGTCGAGCGCGGGAATTTTCGTGTTGCCATAGGTGAAGCTTACGTCTTCGAAGGTGATCGCGCCGGACAATTGCGGACGCAGTCCGCGGGAGAGAGCATCGTATTCCAGCGGACGGTTCAGCACCGATGCGGCCTCGCTGATCGCAGCTCCGACCTCCTCGTAATTCTCGATCAGGCGCGCCAAGTTGGCGAGCGGCTGCGCGACGCGCATGCTGAGCATCATGAAGGCGAACAGCGCTCCGACGGCATAGCCGGATTTATCGGTGATCGCGATATAGGCACCGATCAGCACGATACCGATCGACATGAATCGCTCGATCGGATTGACGATCGTCTGCGGCCAGTTTGCCAGTGTCCCGAAAGCCAGCCGCCGCTTTCCAGCCTCGGCGACGCGCGTGTCCCACAGCATCCTGCGCTGCGGTTCGAGGGCAAGAGATTTCACCGTCTTGACCCCGAAGATCGTCTCGCCCAGTGCCGCGGCCTTTTCGGCCTCGGCGGCAACGACCTTGGCAAACGCGCGCTGCAACGGACGCAGATAGGCCAACACGACCAGCACGATGAGAACGGAACA
>Ga0210407_10005002_pt1 | contig 10314 bp, 8 predicted proteins | sample IncBWC27MmetaG_FD_150860 | JGI IMG/M metagenome (GOLD analysis project Ga0210407, IMG submission 150860) | Forest soil microbial communities from Barre Woods Harvard Forest LTER site, Petersham, Massachusetts, United States - Inc-BW-C-27-M | ecosystem: Environmental > Terrestrial > Soil >... | reverse complement strand
TGAATCGGCATCGCGCTCTAGCTCTTTGTTTGAGCATGATCCCTCGGGTCAAGCCCGAGGGCATGCTTTTCGGAAAACCGCTACACACTTTTCCGGATCATGCTCTTCGGCCCGGGATTTGCATAAAAATCATGCATGCACAAGGCCGCGGCTGCTGCGGGTTTCGATCGCGTCGGAAGCGGCGTATCATCTGTGCGGGAACTCAAAGCGACAGGTTCGACGTGCCAGATTCATCCTTTCATTTTCCCGCGCCCGGCCAACCCGTTGACGAACTGGCGGTCGCGGAGATCAAAAGCGCCATCCTCGCCAAGCTCCGCCTTGCGATCGGCAAGGACGCCGCCATGGCGACGCGGCATGACTGGTACCATGCAACGGCGCTGGCGCTGCGCGACCGCATCGTCCACCGCTGGCTGACGGCGGAAAAGGAGAGCTACGATACCGGCGCCAAGCGCGTCTATTATCTCTCGCTCGAATTTCTGATCGGCCGACTTTTCTCGGACGCGCTGAACAATATGGGGTTCATGAAAGTGTTCGAGACCGCGCTCGGCGATCTCGGCGTCGGCCTCTCCGACCTCAGGCAATGCGAACCTGATGCGGCGCTCGGCAATGGCGGCCTTGGGCGGCTCGCCGCCTGTTTCATGGAAAGCATGGCGACGCTGGCGATCCCGGCGACCGGCTACGGCATCCGCTACGATTTCGGTCTGTTTCGCCAGATCATCAATCAGGGCTGGCAGCAGGAATATCCAGATGTCTGGCTGAGCTTCGGCAACCCCTGGGAATTTCAGCGGCCGGAGGTGGTCTATCACGTCCATTTCGGCGGCAGCGTCGAGCGTGTCGACGACAAGGGCCGCGACCGCGCGATCTGGCGTCCGGCGGAGACCGTGCAGGCGGTCGCCTACGATACGCCGATCGTCGGCTGGCGCGGCCAGCACGTCAACGCGCTCCGCCTGTGGTCGGCGCGCTCGCCCGATCCCTTGAAACTCGACGTGTTCAACACCGGCGACTATCTCGGCGCATCCGCCGAGGAAGCGCGCGCGGAGTCGATCTGCAAATTCCTTTATCCGAACGACGAGAGCCCGGCTGGCCGCGAACTGAGACTGCGGCAGGAATATTTCTTCGTCTCGGCCTCGCTGCAGGACCTGGTCCAGCGCCATCTCGGCGCCGACGGCCAGCTCCGCAGCCTGTCGCAGAAGGCCGCCGTGCAGCTCAACGATACCCATCCGAGCCTCGCGGTCGCCGAGCTGATGCGCATCCTTGTCGACCTGCACAATTTCCGCTGGGACGAAGCGTGGAAGATCACGGTGGCGACGCTGTCCTACACCAACCACACACTGCTGCCGGAAGCGCTGGAGACTTGGCCGGTCGAACTGTTCGAACGGCTGTTGCCGCGGCACCTGGAGATCATCTACCGCATCAACGGCGTCCATCTGGCGCTTGCCGAAGAGCGCTGCCCCGGCGACATCGATTTCCGCGCCTCGGTCTCGCTGATCGACGAGCGGAGCGGGCGCAGGGTGCGGATGGGGCAGCTCGCCTTCGTCGGCTCGCACCGCATCAACGGCGTCTCGGCGATGCATTCCGACCTGATGAAGGAGACCGTGTTCCATGATCTCAATCATCTTTATCCCGGGCGCATCACCAACAAGACCAACGGCATCACCTTCCGCCGCTGGCTGATGCTGGCCAATCCGAAGCTGACCGACCTGCTCCGCAAATCCTGCGGCGAGGCCGTGCTCGATGATCCGACCCAGCTTGCGTCGCTGGAGAGCTACGCCAGCGACAGCGCGTTCCAGCAGCAGTTCCGCGACGTGAAGCGCCACAACAAGGTCGCGCTCGCGCGGCTGATCGGCGAGCGGATGAACATCATGGTCGACGCGAGCGCGCTGTTCGACGTGCAGATCAAGCGCATACACGAATACAAGCGGCAGCTCCTCAATATCCTGGAGACCATCGCCCTGTATCAGGCGATGAAGGACGATCCGCAATCCGACTGGGTGCCGCGGGTAAAGATCTTCGCCGGCAAGGCGGCGGCGAGCTACCGTTACGCCAAGCTGATCATCAAGCTGATCAACGACGTCGCCGACGTCGTCAACAACGATCCTGCGATCGACGGGCGCCTCAAGGTCGTGTTCCTCGCCGACTATAATGTCAGCCTCGCCGAGGTGATTATCCCGGCGGCCGACCTCTCCGAGCAGATTTCCACCGCCGGCATGGAAGCTTCCGGCACCGGCAACATGAAGCTCGCGCTGAACGGCGCCTTGACCATCGGCACGCTGGACGGCGCGAATATCGAAATCCGCGACCATGTGGGAGCGGAGAACATCGCGATCTTCGGCATGGAGGCGATGGATGTGACGGTCCGCCGCAAGCAGGGGCTCGACGCCGCCGACGTGATCAGCCGCTCGCCGCAGCTTGCGCGCGCCATCGGCGCCATTGCGGGCGGCGAGTTCTCGCCCGACGACCCGGGCCGGTTCACGGCAATCGCGCATGCGCTGCGTCATCTCGACCACTACATGGTCAGCGCGGATTTCGATTCTTATTACGAGGCGCAGCGCGGCATCGACGCGCGCTGGCAGGTGGTGCCGGCATGGACCCGCGCCTCCATCCTCAACGTGGCGCGGATGGCGTGGTTCTCCTCCGACCGCACCATCCGCGAATATGCCCAGGACATCTGGAACGTGCCGGTCGATCCCGCGCCGGCAAGCATGAGGCGCGCGAGAAGCGCGGGTTGAGCCGCTGAGCCACCCTCGCGGATCGCGGGAGCTGGCGCGGTTTGCTTACCTTCGCGGTTATTGAATCCAGCGTGAAACAACGATACTGCGTCATGCCGTATCCAATGCGGCAACCGTCATCTGTCGACGGACGAACGCAACTCCCCCGAGAGCCTTTCATGCTGACAATGCCAGACCACCTCTTCGACCATGCGACGCGGGTCGAGGCCGGCGACAGCCGCTGGCAAGGGCGGACCAGCCCGGACTACTGGGCCTTTGTCAGTCCGTTCGGCGGGGCCACCGCGGCGACGATCCTGCGCGCGCTGATCGAGCATCCGCAACGCGCAGGCGATCCGCTGGCGCTGACGGTGAATTATTGCGCGCCGATCGCGGAGGGGCCGTTCGATCTCGACGTCCGCCTCATTAAGGCCAACCGCTCGTCGCAGCATTGGTGCGTCGAGCTGACGCAAGGCGCGGAGATAGCCACGCTTGCGACCGCCGTCTTCGCCGAGCGCCGCCCGTCATGGTCGCATCAGCCGGCGGCATTCCCGCAGGCCACGCCTTTCGCGCAGGTGCGGCCCTATCCGAAGACCCCGGCCCCCTGGGTCAAGCAATATGATCTCCGCTTCGTCGAGGGCTGTCCGGACTTCCGCCCCGGCGCCAAGAACGAGAACAAAACCGAGCCCGCAAGCGCGTTCACGAAGCTCTGGATCGGCGACCGCGTGCCGCGCAAGATCGACGCGCTGTCGCTGACGGCGATGTCGGATGCGTTCTTCGGCCGCGTTTTTCTTGCGAGGCAGGAGCTGGTGCCGTTCGGCACGGTGTCGCTGACGACGTATTTCCTCGCCGACGCCGACGATCTTGCCGACGAGAGCATCACGCATCTGCTCGCCGTCGCCGACGCCAAGACCTTCCACAAGAGCTATGGCGACCAGAACGGTGAATTGTGGTCGCCCTCAGGCCGCCTGCTCGCGACCACGACGCAGATCGCCTATTTCAAGGCTTAAGGGCGAATTGCATCAACGCTTGAAGCGCTGGACGCATCAGCTCTGGCTGGCGTTGGCGGTGAGGAGGCTGGTGTTGCCGGTCACGGGATCGGTGACGGCGTTGCGGATCTGGGCCTTGCCGGCTGCGGTCAGCGTGAATTTCGTGTCGCCGATGCGGAAGGAGGAGTCGCGGATCAGGACCTGCTGATACTGCACGGTCCCGCCGCTCTGATATTTGACCCGGGCGCGGAAGCCGTTGACCTCGGAGATCGTGAACTCGAATTTCTGGTTGTTCGAATAGGTCCCGCTCCAGGTGCCCTGATAGCTCTTGGGATCGACGGCGGTATAGGGCTTGTCGGAAGTCGTGCTCAGCGGCGCGGTCGCATAGGAGGACGCAAGAACGCTCATGATGTCCGACATGCCGAAGCTCCGCGCAAAGTGGGGCGATCGGCCGCAGTACAACCTGCCGATGGTTAAGGCGCGGTTAATTGTTCTGCGTTGGGAATCTAAAGGGCGGCACGCGGCCGCCCTTCGTGGGTCGTCATTCGGGGGCAGTCCGCTGGGACTGAACCCGGAATGACAAGACCTGTTACTCCGCCGCGAGTCTCACCTCGGGCGCAGCGGCACGAATCTCGGCGTCGACCTGGGCTTCGAACTTGGCGAAGTTCTTCTGGAACATGGCGACCAGCGCGCGCGCCGTCTTGTCGAACTCGGCCTTGTCCTTCCAGGTCTTGATCGGATCGAGGATGTGCGGCTCGACGCCCGGCAGCGAAGTCGGCACTGCGAAGCCGAAATAGCGGTCGGTCCGGAAATCCGCGTTGCGCAGCGAGCCGTTCAGCGCGGCTGTGAGCAGCGTCCGCGTCACCTTGATCGGCATGCGGCGGCCAGTGCCGTACTTGCCGCCGGTCCAGCCGGTATTGACCAGCCAGCAATCGACATTGTGCTTGGCGATCAGCTCGCGCAGCAGGTTGCCGTAGACCGAAGGATCACGCGGCAGGAATGGCGAGCCGAAGCAGGTCGAAAACTCCGGCTGCGGCTCGTTGCCAAGGCCCCGCTCGGTGCCCGCGACCTTCGCGGTGTAGCCGGACAGGAAGTGGTACATCGCCTGCGCCGGCGTCAGTTTCGCGATCGGCGGCATCACGCCGAAGGCATCGGCGGCGAGCATCACGAGATTCTTCGGATGCGGCGCGCGGCCGGTGCGCGAGGCGTTGGGGATGAAGTCGAGCGGATAGGCCGAACGGGTGTTCTCGGTCTTCGAGCCGTCGTCGAAATCAGGCGCGCGGGACTTCGCATCCAGCACCACATTTTCCAGCACCGCACCGAAGCGCTTGCTGGCGGCATGGATCTCGGGCTCGGCCTCCTTCGACAGCTTGATGCATTTGGCGTAGCAGCCGCCTTCGAAATTGAAGACGCCCTCCTCGCCCCAGCCATGCTCGTCGTCACCGATCAGCGTGCGCTTCGGGTCGGCCGAGAGCGTCGTCTTGCCGGTGCCGGAGAGGCCAAAGAAGATCGCGGTGTCACCGTCGGGCCCGACATTGGCCGAGCAATGCATCGGCATCACGCCCTTTTCCGGCAGGTAGTAGTTCAGCGTGGTGAACACGCTCTTCTTCATCTCGCCCGCATAATAAGACCCGCCGATCAGGACGATCTTGCGGGCGAAATCGATGGCCACGACATTCTCCGAGCGCACGCCGTGGCGTTTGGGATCGGCGCGGAAGCTCGGCAGATCGACGATCGTCAATTCCGGCACGAAGCTTTCAAGCTCCGACGCCTCGGGGCGGATCAACAGCGTGCGGATGAACAGCGAGTGCCAGGCAAGCTCGGTGAACACGCGCGTTCTGATCCGATGGGTCGGATCGGCGCCACCATAGAGATCCTGCGCGAACAGCGTCATGCCTTCGGCATGCTTGAGAAAATCTTGATAGAGCGCCTCGAACTGCTCCGAGGTGATCGACTGGTTGCCGGCCCACCACATCGTCTTCTCGGTCCGGCCGTCGCGGACGGTGAACTTGTCCTTCGGACTGCGGCCGGTGAACACGCCGGTATCGGCGCAGAGCGCGCCGTCAGCGGACAGCACGGCCTCGCCGCTATGCAGAGAGTGTTCATAGAGCTGCGGCGCGCCGAAATTCCAGTTCACGCCCTTGAGCTTCTTGAAGCCGAATTTGTCGGCGCCGAATGCACCGTTATGCAGACCTGTCTCTTGCACTGAGAACCTCCTCAAAAGCCGCATGCGCGCGAACGGCATTTAAGCGCCCCCGTCGCGGTGCCCGTAGCCATAGCCCTTCCAACCCTGGTGGGCTGAGCTAATACTCATGAACGCGCACCTTGCCAAGCCGATCCCGTCAGGTTTGGTTTATTCCGACCCGGATGGGTTTTTCGCGACGCAGTCCTTGATGCGGCCCGAATATCCACCGTGCGTCGCCGGAATCTGCGAGGAATTTCGAGCTACTACTTAAGCGCCTCGCTCGCGCGCGACGATCGGCCGCCCTAATTGAAAGCCGCGCCAGAGGTCTTTTGCAGCGCACAACGCAGAACTTGAGAGCGCGACGGAACGAGGCTCGGTCGCCATCGCGCTCAGGTTTCTGATCGAGCATGATCTCCGCGCCAACGCGCTCCGCGTTTGTCGCGAGGGGAAACCGCTTCGCGCCCATCTGCTCGTAGTTTTGATCATGCCGCACAGTTGACGACCTTCACCTCGCCTGGGACCGGCCATGCGCGGCGAAATGGACGATGCGATCGTCGGCGAGCGGCGCAGTCCGGCGGGCTCCATTGCTCCCGCGGCCCAATGGGGGGCCAGCTTGCTAACCGCGTGAGCTGTCAACAAGAATATTGTAAGGCCCAGCTTGCTCGGCGAGCTATCGGTATTTTTATACTGCCATCGCAAGTTCTCGAATAGTCGTTACCAGCCTCCCGCCACCCGGCTGGAGAGCATGATCCCGCCCCTTCCTGACAGATCACGGGTCGTGCGCTCGCTGGCGTGAGGGAAACTTCGCCGCTGGCCAGGATGTGCGCCGCCGGCGTGAAATGCAGGAGAATCGGCGAGCGATCGCATCGCGCGCCCCTCGACCTGAGAGGAGTTAAGAGCGATTCAAAAAAACGCCGCTGCATGCGATCCGGCGCGAGACCCCTCATGGACCGCTCGTAGACCTCCGGCAGACCGCTGGCAGCTTCGACCCAACAGGAATCGGCGGCCCTTGCGGGACCGAAATCAACGGTGATTTGCGTCGATATTGGCTGCTTATCCTGTTGCAACATGGGTCTTTTTTCGGGTAAACGGCTTTGCAAGGGGCCGAACGCGTCGCAAAATGCGAAGCGTTTTTATGGAACATGGTCACACTTCAGCCCAGCTTGCATTGCTCGTTGACCATGTTCGAAGCCCAATTACGCGGCGCATCACAGGAATGCGCGCTGTTTCAGCCACCGTAACTGAAAGCAGGCTCATGCCCACAATCGCCCTGGTCGATGATGACCGCAACATTCTCACCTCCGTCTCGATCGCGCTTGAGGCCGAAGGTTATCGAATCATGACCTATACGGACGGCGCCTCTGCGCTTGACGGTTTCCGCTCCAGCCAACCGGACCTCGCCATCCTCGATATAAAGATGCCGCGCATGGACGGCATGGAGACGCTGCGGCGGCTGCGGCAGAAATCCGATCTGCCGGTGATCTTCTTGACCTCCAAGGACGAGGAGATCGACGAATTGTTCGGCCTCAAGATGGGCGCCGATGATTTCATCCGCAAACCGTTCTCGCAGCGCCTGCTGGTCGAGCGCGTCAAGGCCGTGCTGCGCCGTTCGCAGCCGAAGGACCCGACGGCGGTGCCCAAGGAGAACGACGCCAAGGCGCTCGACCGCGGATTGCTGCGGATGGATCCGGAGCGTCACACCTGCACCTGGAAGAACGAGCCGGTGACGTTGACGGTCACGGAATTTCTGATCCTGCAGGCGCTCGCGACCCGCCCCGGCGTGGTGAAGAGCCGCAACGCCCTGATGGACGCGGCCTATGACGATCAGGTCTATGTCGACGACCGCACGATCGACAGCCACATCAAGCGGCTGCGCAAGAAGTTCAAGGTCGTGGACGATGAGTTCGAGATGATCGAAACGCTCTATGGCGTGGGGTATCGCTTCAAGGAAGCCTGATTTTTCGCGGGACCGGATTGCGCGGTTTGCGCGCTGACGCCAGCGAACGTGTGGGGTAGGATGCTGGCGCAGTTACTGGAAGCAAGTGTGGGACATTGCTTGATCGAACGCAGCCCGATCCTGGACTGACCGCCGAGGACGATCTGTCGTCCCTGGTCATGGACAGTGCTGACGTCGAAAGGCCGCCGCTCAAGGGTTGGCAGCGGCCGCTTGGATGGCTCAGCCGTGCCGGGCAGTTCCTGTTCACGCTCAGCTTCTCCAGCCTCACCCGGCGAATCGTCTCCCTGAACATCGCGGGCCTGCTGGCCCTGGTCGCCAGCATTCTCTATCTGTCGCAATTCCGCGCCGGCCTGATCGATGCCCGGGCGCAAAGCCTGCTGGTGCAGGCGGAAATCATCGCCGGCGCGATCGCGGCATCCGCCACGGTTCAGACCAACACCATCACCATCGATCCCGAACGGCTGCTCGATCTGAAACCCGGCGAGACCTATGGCTCGCCGGACGAATATTCGCCGCTCGATTTTCCGATCAATCCGGAGCGCGTCGCCCCGGTGCTGCGCACGCTGATCTCGCCGACCAAGACCCGCGCCCGCATCTACGACCCCAATGGCGGGCTGCTGCTCGACAGCCGCAATCTCGAGAACGTGCTGCGCTTCGAGCTGCCGCCGATCTCGTCGGAGAAGCCTGGCCTGCTCGAGCGGACGATGATTGCAACCCGCACATGGCTCAACCGTGGCGATCTTCCGCTCTACCGCGAGCTCGGCCCGGAAAACGGCAACGGTTATGAGGAGGTCGGCGACGCCTTGCGCGGCCAGAAACGCAGCATGGTGCGCGTCAATTCGCGCGGCGAGGTCATCGTCTCGGTCGCGGTGCCGGTGCAGCGCTCCCGCACCATCCACGGCGCGTTGATGCTGTCGACACAGGGCGACGACATCGACCAGATGGTGACCGCCGAGCGGCTTGCGATCGTCAAGGTCGGTGGCGTCGCCTCCGCGGTCATGATCGTGCTGTCGCTGCTGCTGGCAAGCACGATCGCAGGTCCCGTGCGGCGGCTTGCCGACAGCGCCGAGCGCGTCCGCCGCCGCATCAAGACCCGCGTCGAGATCCCCGACTTCACACTCCGCCGCGACGAGATCGGCCATCTGTCCGGCGCGCTGCGCGACATGACCGGCGCGCTCTACAACCGAATCGAGGCGATCGAGATGTTCGCCGCCGACGTCGCCCATGAGCTGAAGAATCCGCTGACATCGCTGCGCTCAGCGGTGGAAACGCTGCCGCTCGCGCGCAACGACAACAGCCGCACGCGGCTGCTTGCCGTGATCGAGCATGACGTGAGGCGGCTCGATCGCCTGATCTCCGACATCTCCGATGCGAGCCGGCTCGACGCCGAGTTGCAGCGCCAGGACATGATGCCGGTCGATCTCCGCCGCCTGCTGAACACGCTGACCTCGGTCGCCAACGAGACCAAGCTCGGCCACGACATCGCCGTCGAAGCCCGTTTCGAAGGCCGCGGCCTCACCGACACGTTCTCGGTCCCAGGCCATGATTCCCGCCTCGGGCAGGTGATCTCCAATCTCCTGTCGAATGCGCAGTCCTTCTCCAACGCAGGCGGCAAGGTGCGCATCCTTTGCCGCCGCATTCGGACCGGCATCGAGATCATGATCGACGATGACGGCCCCGGAATCCGCCCGGACGCACTGGAGCGCATTTTCGAGCGCTTCTATACCGACCGGCCGCACCAGGGATTCGGCCAGAACTCCGGCCTGGGGCTGTCGATCTCCAAGCAGATCATCGAGGCCCATGGCGGGCGCATCTGGGCCGAGAATCGCCTTGGCCCGGTCGGCGAGGACGGCGAGCCCACGATGGCCGGCGCCCGCTTCGTGGTGAGGCTGCCGGCACCATGACCGACCATGCCGACGCAAGCGTGCATGCGTCCGCGGTGAAGGTTGGAGATCGTGCGGTCCTGATCCGTGGGCCATCCGGCGCGGGAAAGTCGCGGCTCGCGTTCGAGCTCATCCTGTGCGGGCGCGCCGGACAACTTCCGCCTGCCGTTCTTGTCGGTGACGACCGTGTTCATCTCGCAACAGTTGCGGGACAATTGATAGTCCGCCCAGCCCCTATCCTGGCCGGCCTGATCGAGATACGTGGGCTCGGAATTCGCAGGTGCGACCATTTGGAGCAGGCCATTGTTGGCCTTGTTGTGGACCTCGCCGCCACAGATGCGGCACGGCTGCCAGCGCAAGACGCCCTCAAGACAAGCATTTCCGGTGTCATATTACCTCGCCTTCCGATCGCTGCAAATTTTTCTCCCCTGCCGATAGTTATTGCCGCTCTGACCACAACTCAGAGTTCACCGTCCGTTAACCTTTCCGCCAATTGTGTGAAGGGGATTAGTAACCATATCAGCCCCACTATCGCGACCGAATAGGCCATCGCAGCCTCGCATTCTCGCGTTAGCGTTCCCGAGAGAAGCCACAA
>Ga0210407_10004997_pt1 | contig 10319 bp, 8 predicted proteins | sample IncBWC27MmetaG_FD_150860 | JGI IMG/M metagenome (GOLD analysis project Ga0210407, IMG submission 150860) | Forest soil microbial communities from Barre Woods Harvard Forest LTER site, Petersham, Massachusetts, United States - Inc-BW-C-27-M | ecosystem: Environmental > Terrestrial > Soil >... | reverse complement strand
ATGATCAGATGCGCGACATGGATGTTTTTCGGCCCGAGCTCGCGCGCCATCGCTTGCGCGACCGCGCGCAGCCCGAATTTCGCGCTGGCGAATGCGGCATAGCCGCTGCCGCCGCGCAGGCTTGCGGTCGCGCCGGTGAAGAAGATGTTGCCCCTGCCCCGCGGCAGCATCACCCGCGCCGCTTCGCGGCCCGCCAGAAAGCCCGCCCAGCAGGCCATTTCCCACACCTTGCGGAAGACGCGCTCGGTTGTCTCCAGAATCGGGAAATTGACATTGGCGCCGACATTGAAGATGCACACCTCCAGCGGCGCGTGCTTATCTGCGTCGGCAAGGAAGGCGGTGATCTCCTCTTCCTTTCTTGCGTCGAGCGAGCGGCCGAAGATCGTGCCGCCCGCGGCCTCGACCTCCTTCACCAGCGGCGCGAGCTTGTCGCCGTTGCGCCGCCCGGCGAAAACGGTAAAGCCCTCGGCTGCGAATTTCTTCGCGATCTCGGCGCCGATATAGTCGCCCGCACCAATCACCGCGACGGTCGCGTTGCGCTTGTCCATTTCGTTGTGCTCCGCCCTTCCCGCCCCCGAGATTCCGGGCCTGGTTCCTTCGGACCATCCCGGAATGACACAGCATCATTTCCCCGACACCATCTCCTCGACCTCGCGCAGCTGCTCCTTGCCGAAGAACATCTCGTTGCCGACGAAAAAGGTCGGTGAGCCGAAAGCGCCGCGTTCGACAGCCGCTTGCGTGTTCGCGACCAGCTTGGCCTTGACGTCGGGCTCCTGGGCGCGCGCAAGCAGCTTTGCGCCGTCGAGCCCCGAGGAGGTGAGCGCTTTTACCGCCACCTCCGGATTGTCCATCTTCTTCGGCTCGCGCCACATGTGATGGAACGCCGCCTCGACATAGGGCTCGAACACGCCCTCGAATTGCGCAGCCACCGCGGCGCGCATCAGATTCAGCGTGTTGACGGGAAAGAACGGGTTCATGACATAGGGCTGGACCTGGAAGCGCTTGACGAAGCGCTCCGTCTCGATGGCGAGAAACTCGGGCTTGTTCTTGATGCCGGCGAGCGATTCGGCCGGCGATCTGTTGTTGGTGGCCTTGAAGATGCCGCCAAGCAGGATCGGCACATATTCGAACTTGACGCCGGTGCGCTTTTCGATCGCCGGGATCGCTTCGTGACTCAGAAAGGCGTTCGGGCTGCCGACGTCGAACAAGAATTGCGGATTTGAACTCACGGCCGTCTCCTCGAAGGTTCTTATATGATCCCTATCATTCGATCAGGCTCGCGGCCGTCATTCAAGGGATCAATTATTCGGCATGATCGCGATAGGCGAGCTTGACGGCATGGTCGCGAATGTCAGGCGGCCAACTCGCGATCTGCCCGACGAAGCGCCGCCGGTCGTCCGCGAACAAGGCGCGCGAGGCCTCTTCGAAATGCGGCAGGTTCCCGGCCATCGCCGACATGAAATGGTAGGCGGCGTCGCGCGCCGCGCGCTGACGGTCCCGGTCGCCATTGGCGCGGCGGGCCTCGTCGACCAGTTTGCGGAGCGCGACCGAGGCGCCGCCGGGCTGGGCGTTGAGCCATTCCCAGTGGCGCGGCAGCAAGGTCACCTCGCGCGCGACCACGCCGAGCCGCGGCCGGCCCCGACCGCGGGGTTCGCTTGGCGAGGCTGCGTCCTGCGCGGCGCCTGCGATGGCAGCATCCGTGAGCCGGGCCAATATCTCCTCGGTGCTGCCCCGCAGGTCCAAATCGACGACGCGGCCGGTCACGTCACTAAAGATCGCGATCGGTTCCGATGCGTGTTGCTCGGCTCGTTTGGCCGCGCGTGCAATCTCGGCGAGAGGGCCCGAAGCCAAGCGCCGCTGGCCTTCAAACGCGGTAAAATGATCGGTCATGGAGATCTTGCCTCGATTTTCGAGGCAAATAATACCCGGATATAATTAATCTTGTCAATATTACCCGGGTAATTTACTCAGCCCAAAAGATACTCCCGCGTCCGTCGCTAATCTCCCGATTGACTGATAGGGGATCTGACAAAAGCCGAGCGCACTGGGGAGACTCCATGCTGACCGTTCATCACCTCAATAATTCGCGCTCGCAGCGGCTGCTCTGGCTGCTCGAAGAACTCGGCTTGGTTTACGAAATCGTGCGCTATCAGCGTCTGCCGGACATGCGGGCGCCTCCAGAGCTGCGCGCGGTCCATCCGCTCGGCAAATCGCCCGTCATCACCGACAACGGCAACACGATCGCCGAATCGGGCGCCATCGTCGAATATCTGATCGAGACCTATGGGCAGGGCCGCCTGATCCCGCCGCCGAAGACGCCAGAGCGGCTGCGCTATACCTATTGGATGCACTATGCCGAAGGCTCGGCGATGCCGCCGCTGCTGCTGAAGCTGCTGTTCACGGTGATGCCGAAGCGGGCCCCGGCGCTGCTGCGTCCCGTGGTGCGAAAAGTTTCGACCCAGGTGCTGACCGCGCTCGTCAACCCGCAGCTCAAGCAGCACATGGATTTCTGGGAAGTAGCGCTCTCCAAGAGCGAATGGTTCGCCGGAGAGGCGTTCACCGCCGCCGACATCCAGATGAGCTTTCCGCTGGAAGCCGCCGCGGCGCGTGCCGGGCTGGAGCAGGGGCATCCCAAGGCGATGGCGTTTCTCGACCGCATTCACGCGCGTCCGGCCTATCAGCGTGCGCTGGAGAAGGGCGGGCCGTACAGGGTAGGGCGGTGATACGTCACTTCATTCCGAGTGATGCGTGAGCACCGGACCCAGAATCTCGAGATTCCGGGTTCGACGCTGACGCCCCGGAATGACAGCTGGAGCATGATGTGATTAGGCGGAAACGCTATCATGCTCCAGCTTTTTGTTTGAGCGTGATCTTTTCGGAAAACCGCTACACACTTTTCCGGATCATGCTCTAACCCTGCGTCGCCGCGATCGCTTCTTTCACCAGCCGCGCCAGGCCGCGGATGTCGCCGGTGGGATCGACGGAATCGCCCAAGCGCACCACCACCATCTGCTGCGACGGCAGAATGACGATGCGCTGGCCGAGCGTGCCGGAAGCGAAGAACGCATCGCGCGGAATCCCCAGGCGGATGCGGCCCTTGGCATTTGCGTGCGCGCTGCGGTTGGTCCAGAAGCCCGCGCCATAATCCGTATCGAGCGTCGCGGCCGCGCAGAAATCCACCCAATCCTCGTCCAGGATGCGCTTTCCGCCGACCACGCCGTCATAGAGATAAAGCAGGCCGAACTTCGCCCAGTCCCGCGCGCTCGCCAGCATGTTGGCCGAGCCCTGCAGCGTGCCGCTGGCATCGAACTGCAGCGTCACATGCCGCATGCCGAGCGGATTGAACAACTCGCGCCAGGCATAAGCGAGCGTCTGTTCGGGCCCGCCGGCCGCGTCGCGGATGATCCGCGCCAGGATCTGCGTGGTCGCGCTGGAATAGGCCCAGCGCGTACCCGGCGACGCGATCAAGGGCGCGGCGACGGCAAAGCCGCCCATGTCGTCGTGAAGATAGATCTGGCTGGACGGATCGAAGCCGGAATTGGTCTCATCCAGTGCAAGCCCCGTGGTCATGCGCATGAGATGCTCGACCTCGATCTCGCGGCGCGGATCTTTTGGCCCGCGCCATTCCGGCACCGGCGCTGGGATCGAGGGGCTGAGGAGGCCTTGCCGCGTCATGATGCCGAGCAGGGCATTGACCACGGACTTGGTCATCGAGAAGCCGATCAGCGGCGTGTCGATGCCGATGCCGGGCGCGTAACGCTCGGCGATCACCTTGCCGCCGTGCACGATGACGACTGCCTTGGTCCGCCGATAAGGCGGCTCGGCCGGCTCCTCGAAGGCATGATCGAGCGCTGCTTTCAACGCCGGATCGGACGGTTCGACCAGGGCAGGGCCGGCGATCTCGGGCAGGAGAGGGGGCGTCTTCGGCGTCCGCAACGCCTCGATGTCGCTCTTCAGAAGGTAGGGCGGTTTTGCTCTGTGCACGAGCACGCAGCCGACGCCGTCGTGAAACTCAGCATGCGCGCCCAGCAGACCCAGCACCGAGGTATCGACCGTTTTCGCCGATCGGTCGAGCCGATAGCGCAGCACCGCGCGCAACCGCCGAATGCCCGGACGCTCCAGCGTCTCCGCGAATACGGAACCGGGATCGAGCCCGGAGACGAAGGTCTTGGCACAGACCATGTCGGCAACGGCGGCAGTCCCGGTGCGGATGGCACGGTCGGGCCGAAACACGACGGATAGCACCACAGCCCCGGCGACGATCAGCGCGCCGATCGCGATCAGCAATGGCGAAATCACAAATCACCCTCCCCCCGCAACATGCTGGCCCTTCTAGAGCATGATCTTTTCGGAAAACCGGTTTCCACTTTTCCGGATCATGCTCTAACGCGCCTTCTGCGCCCCGCCAACCGAGGGAAGTGGCTGCACCGTCACGCCCGGCGGCGGAACATCATCGTCGGGCACGAAGAAATCCGACATCAGCGGCACGCTGGCGTCCACGCGATAGCGCTCGAAGTCGCGCACGCCGCTATCGTAGAGCACCTTGTCATCGATGCAGAACTGCCCAGTGAACTCGCGCGATCGCTTGGTGAGAATGGCGTAGGCCGCATCTCCCATGATCTCCGGCTTGCGGCTCGCGCGCATCATGGCGTCGCCGCCAAGCAGGTTGCCGACCGCGGCGGTCGCGATAGTGGTGCGCGGCCACAGCGCGTTGACAGCAATGCCGGCGCTTTTCAGCTCGGCGGAAAGCCCCAGCACGCACATGCTCATGCCGAATTTCGCCATCGTGTAGGCCGTCGAATGCTCGAACCATTTCGCCTTCATGTCGAGCGGCGGCGACAGCATCAGGATGTGCGGATTGGCGGCCTTCTTCAGATGCGGGATGCAATATTTCGAGACCATGAACGTGCCGCGGGTGTTGATACCCATCATCAGGTCGAACCGCTTCATGTCGGTCGTCTGCGAGTTGGTCAGGCTGATCGCACTCGCATTGTTGATGCAGACATCGATGCCGCCGAACTCTGCCACCGTATGATCGATCGCCGCGATCACCTGGTCTTCGTCGCGGATGTCGCAGACAATCGGCAGCGCCTTGCCGCCGGCGGCATGGACGTCATCGGCGGCCGTATAGATGGTGCCCTTCAGCTTCGGGTGCGGATGCACGGTCTTCGCGGCGATCGCGACATTGGCGCCGTCGCGCGCGGCGCGCAACGCGATGGCGAGTCCGATGCCGCGGCTTGCGCCTGAGATGAACAGCGTCTTGCCTTTGAGAGATGTCATCAGCGAACCTCCTGGCGTTGGCACACTGTCGCGCCCCTCGCGGGTTACGCGGGCGGCGCGATCAAGCAAAGCCTATTCGCCTATCCCTCGGCATGCAAAATCCGTCCGCGCGTTTCCGGCAGCGCGAAGGCGGCAAGGAAGAACAGGCTGTAGGCCGCAACCGCGAAGATCGCAATCGCGTTGGCAAGCAACGTCGAGTTCGACAGCGCGCCGACCAGGAAGGGAAACAGCGCGCCGATGCCGCGGCCGAAATTATAGCAGAAGCCCTGACCCGAGCCGCGCAGCCTGGTCGGATAGAGTTCGGTGAGGAAAGCGCCCATGCCCGAGAAATAACCAGAGGCGAAGAAGCCGAGCGGAAAACCCAGCAACCAAAGGATCTCATTGGTCAGCGGCAATTGGGTGTAGATCAGCACCACCGCGATCGCGCCGAGGGAGAAGATCAGGAACAGATTGCGCCGGCCGATGCGGTCGGCGAGCCAGGCGCCGACGAGATAGCCGAGGAACGAGCCGATGATCAGCGCCGCCAGATAGCCGGTCGAGCCGACGATCGAGAGATGGCGCTCCTTGGTGAGAAACTGCGGCACCCAAAAGGTAATGGCATAGTAGCCGCCCTGGCAGCCCGTGACCATCAGCGAGGCCAGGATGGTGGTCTTCAGGATCGGGCCGGAAAAAACCTCCCAGAGCTGCGGATGATTGCCGGCCTCGGCCTGCTTGAGGCGGGTGGCGGCTGCGATCTCCGGCTCGGTGACGTAGCGGCGCAGATAGAACACGAGCAGCGCCGGCAGTGCGCCGATCGCAAACATCCAGCGCCACGCGAGTTCCGCAGGCAGGTAGGAAAACAGGATTGCCTGCGAGAGCGCGGCCAGTCCCCAGCCGACGGCCCAGCCCGACTGCACCGAGCCGACCGCGCGTCCGCGGTATTGTGGCCGAATCGTTTCACCCATCAGCACTGCGCCGGCGGCCCATTCGCCACCGAAGCCCAGGCCCAGCAAGGCACGCGCGATCAGGAGCTGATCGAAATTCTGCACGATCGCGCAAAGCAGCGAGAAGAAAGAGAACCAGATGATCGTGAATTGCAGGGTCCGGACCCGGCCGATCCGGTCGGCGAGATAGCCGGCGAGCCAGCCGCCGATCGCGGACGCCAGCAGCGTGACCGTGCCGGCAAGACCGGCGGTGCCGGCATCGACGCTCCACAGCTTGATGATGGTGCCGATCACCAGCGGATAGATCATGAAATCCATGCCGTCGAGCGCCCAGCCGGTCGCACAGGCCCAGAATGTCCGCCGTTCCGCGAGGTTCATGTCGCGATAGAAGGCGAGCAGGCTGGTGTCTTCGATGGCGGCGGTTTCGATGCGCGATGGATCGACGGTGGTCATTTGGCTGTTCCCTCCGGGAATTCTTGGGCGGCTCTTGCGTATCCGATTCGATCCCGCTTTCGCGGGACCGATCGCCTGCGGGACTATTGCCCCGCGGCCTCCGCGCCACGGGTACGTGGATCAGGCGCGCCAAGCAATCCATTCGCGGTCACAAGGATCGAATTGGCCGAAGTTTGCCCCAATGCTCCGTCCGCGATCTGATGGCCCTTGGCCTTCAGCGCCGCGAGCGTGTCATCGGAAAAGCCCTTCTCGACCCGCACGACATCCGGCAGCCATTGATGATGCAGCCGCGGCGCTGCCACCGCGGCTGCGACGTCCATATGATAGTCCAGCACATTGACGATCACCTGCAGCACGGCGGAGATGATGCGGCTGCCGCCGGGCGTGCCGGTCAGCAGCACCGGTTTGCCGTCTTTCAGCACGATGGTCGGCGACATCGAGGAGAGCGGCCGTTTGCCGGGGCCGGGCAAATTGGGCTCGTAGCCGACGAGGCCGAAGGCGTTGGACGCGCCCGGCGCGGCGGTGAAGTCGTCGAGCTCGTTGTTGAGCAGGACGCCGGTGCCGTCGGCAACCAGGCCGACGCCATAAGGGAAGTTCAAGGTATAGGTGTTGCTGACCGCGTTGCCGCTTCGGTCGACGATGGAATAATGCGTGGTGTTGCTGCCCTCGCGCGGCGGCAGGGCCGAAGCGACGTCGGCGGCCGCGGTGGCGTGGTCGGCGTCGATACTTGCGCGCTGCTTCGCCGCGTAATTCTTGGCCAGCAGAATGTTGGTCGGCGCGTTGACGAAGGCGGGATCGCCGAGATAGCGCGCGCGGTCCGCATAGGCGCGTTTCATTGCCTCGATCAGGAGATGCAACGAGGCCGGCGAGCCCTGCTTCAAATCCGACAGCGGATAGCCTTCGAGGATGTTCGAAGTCTCGAGCAGCACGGTGCCGCCCGAGGAGGGGAGCGGCATCGAGACGATCTCATAGCCGCGATAATTGCCGTGCACAGGCGTGCGGATCACGGGCTGATAAGATCTGAGGTCCTCGCGCGTCATGATGCCGCCGGCCTCACTGATGGTCTTGATCAGCCTCTCCGCGACCGGCCCCTCGTAGAATCCGCGTGGTCCCTGCTCAGCGATCGCGCTCAGCGTAGCCGCGAGGTCGGGCTGCACCAGAGTGTCGCCTTCGCGCAGCGAGGTGCCGTCCTGACGCGAGAAGATCTTCGCTGACGCCGGCCAGCGCTTGAGCCGCTTCTCATGCGCTTCCGGCAGCGTGTCGGCCATGTCGTCGGTCAACACAAAACCGTCGCGCGCAAGCTCGATGGAAGGTTTCAGGAGTTGCGCCAGCGTGAATCGACCGGAGCCATAGTTTTCCAGCGCAAGCGCGAATCCCGCAACAGTTCCGGGAACGCCAATGCTGAGCGCGGAGTCCCGCGACTTCGCAATGTCGGGCTTGCCGTCGCCGTCCAGAAAAATGTCGCGCGTGGTCGCCCCGGGCGCCGTCTCGCGATAGTCGATCGCAATTTCCTCGTTGCGATCGGCGAGATGGATCACCATGAAGCCGCCACCGCCGATATTTCCCGCGCGCGGATAGGTGACCGCCATGGCGAAGCCGGCCGCAACCGCCGCATCCACCGCGTTGCCGCCTTGGCGCAGAATATCGGCGCCGATGCGGGCGGCGATCTTTTCCTGCGCCACGACCATGCCGCTTTCGGCGGCAGTTGCGTGAACGCTCTCGAGAGCGGGCGGCGTATAGGCGCTGCGGCCCCGTTCCTGTGCTATTGCGGGCAGGGCCAGCGCGGCAAGCAGCGCGATAACGGCAAATATTTGGCGTCGGGTCATGCTCAATACTCATCAAAAAATTGTGCCACGGCTTGTGACCAAACCGGTGTCATCGTGATGCTATAGGGGTTCGATCAGGTTTGACAAACGCAGAGGTGATCGTGACTGACATTTCGGCATCGATGACCGCAGCCGCGGCCGGCAATCCCGCTCACCAGCAGGCTTATCCGCCGCGATCGGCCGTGATCAGTTGGATTTTCTTCGATTGGGCGGCGCAGCCTTATTTCACGCTGATCACGACCTTTGTGTTCGCGCCATATTTCGCGACCCATGTCGCGCCCGATCCGGCGAGCGGTCAGGCGCTCTGGGGTTTTGCGACTGCCGCGGCGGGAATGGCGATCGCATTGCTGTCGCCCGTGCTGGGAGCGATCGCCGATGCAACCGGCCGCCGCAAACCATGGATCGCGGCGTTCGGCGTCTTGCTCGTGATCGGCTCGTCGCTGATGTGGTTCGGCAGGCCCGGCGACGTCAGTATCATCCCCTCGCTGCTTCTGGCCTATGCGATTGCGACCGTCGGCGTCGAATTCGCAACCGTCTTCAACAACGCAATGATGCCGACGCTGGTGCCTCCGGATCGGATCGGACGCTTGTCCGGCACCGGCTGGGCGACCGGCTATGTCGGCGGCATCTTGAGCCTGATCCTCGTGCTCGGCTTTCTCGCCGCAAATCCTGAGACGGGCCGCACGCTGTTCGGCCTCACGCCGCTGTTCGGGCTTGATCCCATCGCACATGAAGGCGACCGCATTTCCGGGCCACTCACGGCCATCTGGTTCATCGTGTTCGTGCTGCCGATGTTCCTGCTGACGCCCGATCATCCCCCGCGCCACCGCTTGCGCGTTGCGGCCCGCGAGGGCCTTTTGGAATTGAAGGAAACGTTGCTCGAACTGCCCAAGCAAAGATCGTTGGCCGCGTTTCTGCTCGCCAACATGATCTACACCGACGGCCTGGTGTCGCTCTATGCCTTCGGGGGCATCTATGCCGCCGGCACGTTTGGTTGGAGCACGATCGAGATCGGCACTTTCGGGATCATCCTTGCGATCGCGGGCACTCTTGGCGGCTGGTTCGGCGGCAAGCTTGACGACTTCCTGGGACCGAAGCGCGTGATCGCCGGCAGCATGACGATCCTGCTTGCGTCGATCGTCGCAATTCTCCTGGTGGAGAAGGACTCCGTCCTGTTCGTCAGCGTCACGCCGCCCGCGCCCGGCGGCGCGCTGTTCGCGTCAGCCGCGGAGCGCGCCTACCTCGTGCTCGGCTGCCTGATCGGCGCGGCCGGCGCGCCGCTTCAGGCGGCCTCACGTTCGCTTCTGATCCGCATGGCGCCTAAGGAGCGCATCGCCCAATATTTCGGACTGTTCGCGCTGACCGGAAAGGTCACGTCCTTCATCGGGCCACTCTTGATCGGCATCGTCACCGCGGCGACCGAAAGCCAGAAGGCCGGCATGGCGACCCTGGTGCTGTTCTTCGTGACGGGTCTCGCACTGCTGTCTCGGGTGAGGGATTGAAACCGCATCCGTCGTCCCGGCCGAGCGAGCGCGAGCCGGGACCTATACCGCGTGATCTGTGCAAAGGGCAGGGCGGACGACGCTTTTCACCAAGTGAGCGCCGGTGGTTGTGGGCCCCTGCTTTTGCAGGGGCGACGAGCTTTACACGAGACTCGTTTACACGTGCCGCGTTTACCTGCCACTCAATGACGGAAATGCCGGACACCCGTGAACACCATAGCAATGCCGTGCTCGTCGGCGGCCTTGATCACTTCCTCGTCGCGCATTGAGCCGCCGGGCTGGATCACCGCGGTCGCGCCAGCCTCGATGCAGGCGAGCATGCCGTCGGCGAACGG
>Ga0210407_10004996_pt1 | contig 10319 bp, 13 predicted proteins | sample IncBWC27MmetaG_FD_150860 | JGI IMG/M metagenome (GOLD analysis project Ga0210407, IMG submission 150860) | Forest soil microbial communities from Barre Woods Harvard Forest LTER site, Petersham, Massachusetts, United States - Inc-BW-C-27-M | ecosystem: Environmental > Terrestrial > Soil >... | reverse complement strand
GGATGGACCCGTTGTGATTCACCGTTATTTTCGTCGCCGGCATTTTTTCTCCTGTGAAGAACGAGTATGAACAGAGTCCCCCGCACCGGCAAGCACAAACGATAAGCGCCCCGGTTACGCCCGGCACACGACCCGCTCAGCATTGATTGCGACTATCGATATCAATACTTCGGAACGGACGGATCCACCTCATCCGACCACGCGAGGATGCCGCCTTTCAGATTGAGAATCTTACGGAAGCCCGCTTTGCGCAAGAAGTCAACGGCCTCGGCGGAGCGCTTGCCGCTCCGGCAATGCGCAACGATTTCTCGCGAAGAATCCAGTTCGTGGACTCGCCGCGTCAGTTCCCCCAGCGGAATCAGATGGCCATGGAGATTGCAAATCTGATATTCGTGCGGCTCGCGCACATCGAGTATGAAGAGATCGTCTCCACGGTCGAGCCGCGACTTCAGCTCGCGCGGAGTAATCTCCGGCACGCTCACCGTCGGCCCCGGAGCTTCTTCCCCGCGCACGCCGCAGAATTCGTAGTAGTCGATGAGTTTGGTAATCGTCCGATTCGTGCCGCACACCGGGCAATTCGGATTCTTGCGCAGTTTCAACTCGCGGAATCTCATTCCCAGCGCATCGAACAGAAGCAGGCGCCCAACTAAGCTGTCGCCAGCGCCGAGAATGAGCTTGATCGTTTCCATTGCCTGAATCGACCCGACGATACCGGGCAGAACACCAAGCACACCGCCCTCTGCGCACGAGGGCACTAGCCCTGGCGGAGGCGGCTCGGGGTACAAACAGCGGTAGCAAGGCCCATCGGGCATGCCGAAAACTGTGACCTGTCCTTCGAATCGAAAGATCGAGCCATACACATTGGGCTTGCCGAGAAGGATGCACGCATCGTTGACCAAATAGCGCGTGGGAAAATTGTCCGTGCCATCGACGATGATGTCGAAGTCCTTGAACAGCTCCAGCGCGTTCGCGCTGGTCAATTGCGTTTCGAACGACTCAATCTGAATCGCCGGATTGAGATTCGAAAGCCGCACACGCGTCGCTTCGCTCTTCGGCTTGCCCACGTCGCTGGTGCCAAACGTCACCTGCCGCTGCAGATTCGTGAAATCCACCACGTCAAAATCGACCAGCCCGAGCCTGCCGACTCCCGCCGCCGCCAGATAAAGTCCCAGCGGCGCGCCAAGTCCGCCCGTGCCGATTAGCAACACCTTGGCGTTCTTCAGCTTGAGCTGCCCCTCCATGCCCACCTCCGGCATGATCAAGTGGCGGCTGTAGCGCAGAATTTCTTCATTCGAAAGAGTCGCGGCCGGTTTTGCGCCGGTCTGCGGCTGTGCTGTGGTGGCCATCGCGATTCCCTGCTCCTTTAAGCTCGAGTCCTGCGATCCTTAAGGCGCCGCGAAATACGGCCGCCCGCAATCGAAGGAATAATGCTGATCGTATCGCCATCTTTCGTCGGCGTATTTTCCTTCGCCAGATAGCGGATATCTTCGTCGTTCACATAAACATTGACGAAACTGCGCAGCTTGCCTTCCTCGGTAAAAAGATGCTTGCGCAATTCTGCAAATTCGCTGGTCAAATGGCCCAGCGCTTCGCCAACCGTCTTGGCTTGAAATTCCGCCGAAGCGCGTTTCCCCGCATAGGGGCGAAGCGGAGTTGGAATCATGACTTTCACGGGCATTTCGTTTCTCCGTAATCTCGCAAAACCCGCGCTACACAGCAGCGCGGTGTCGAATCTCGATGCCTTCCGGCGAAAACTCCCGCCGGTCGTCGTTCAAGCGCCAGGAAGTCATCTCCTGCGGCGCGCCGTCCTGCACGCTCACGATGATGTAGCTGTACCACGGCCAGGCATGATCGCGGTCATACTCGCTGGGCCGCGCCGGATGATCCGGATGCGAATGATACCAGCCGACAACCTCCAGCCCGTGCTCGCGGGCGTTTTTCTCTGCGGCCAAAACGTCTTCCGAGGTCACCGAAAAACGGTTGCGCGGAGAATCATCGCGCCGGTTCACAAGTGGAAACAGCGCGAGAATCTCCCGTCCCGGCGTTGACTCCTCTGCTTCGGGATCGGTTCCGCTGATGTCAGACGAATCGCGCCCCAGCAGCGCCCCGCAGCATTCATACGGATAGGTCTCCGCGCCATGCGAGCGGATTTTCTCCGCTAGATGCCCGCTGATCCACAGTGTCGTCTCGTCTGGCATTTCTATTCTTCGTCCCAGAAACGTTCGTTCAAGTACTTCGACGCGGAATCCGCGAAAACCGTGACGATCACGGCGTGCTGTTTTTTCGTGAGGCAGGCCGCAACCTGAAAGCATCCCAGCAGCGCCGCCGCCGCGCTGGGGCTGATCAACATACCTTCTTCCCGCGCCACGCGCTTCACCAGCCGGTAAGCCTCTTCCGTGGAAACCGGCAAATTATCATCCGCCAGCTTGTCGTCGTAAATTGCCGGACGAATCGCCGTCTCCATGTGCTTCCAGCCTTCCAGCCCGTGAAATGACGCGTCCGGCTGCAAGCTTACGCAACGAATCGCGGGATTCAACTCCTTCAGCCGCCGCGTGGTCCCCACAAATGTTCCGCTTGTCCCCAGCCCCGCCACAAAGTGCGTGATGCGCCCGCCCGTTTGCTCCCAAATCTCATTCGCCGTCGTGCGGTAATGCGCCTGCCAGTTCGCCGGATTGCTGTACTGGTCGGGATAAAAATACTTCTCCGGATCGGCCTCCACGATTTCGTGCACTTTGCGAATCGCCCCGTCCGTTCCTTTGTCTCCTGGAGTCATCACCAATTCCGCCCCAAACGCGCCAAGAATGCGCTTGCGCTCATGAGAAGCGCTGTCCGGCAAACACAACTTTACGGGATAGCCCATCGCCGCGGCGATCATCGCGTAGGCAATCCCGGTGTTCCCGCTAGTCGCATCAATAATAGTTTTGCCGGCCCGCAGCGCCCCGCTCGCCACTCCCGCCTGAATCATGCTCAGCGCCGGCCGGTCCTTCACCGACCCGCCCGGATTGAACCACTCCGCCTTTGCGTAGAATTCTGCGCGTGGAAACTCCTTGCCGACGCGCTCCATCCGAAGCAAGGGCGTGTTTCCAATCCGGTCCAGCAAGGATTCTCCCATCTGTCTTAGTTGAGCCGTTGATTCGTTAGGAGTTGCGGCCATCTGCCTTGTTGTAGCCATGTTTCATTATTCCGCGATAGTCCCCGCCATTGCGCGCGCGAAGATATCCGACCATTTTACTCCGAATTAGATGCGGCAAACTAGGCCTGAGATATAGCTCCATCTTTCCTGACTTTCCAGTCTCTCGCCACTGATAGGCAGTGCGGTCCTTTACATGCGCGCAAGGGACGTCGTACTCTGAACTCTCTATGTGGGATGTTGAAGCGCGTTTTTCACCGAGAGCGATTGAAAGCCTGGCGGCGCTGGGTTTTGCCGTTGGCAGCACACGCGGCGTCGTCCGCGTTGAAAAATACGGCTGCGGGGCAGAGTTCCGCAAAGGCGCCGACGACCTCTACCAAATGACCATCGTTCCCACCATCATGCTGAACGGGCAGTTCACCCGCCTGTGGGACGCCGGCTATCAAAAGTTTCTGCTCACTGACGAAGGTTTGAAAGTGCCGGCTCTCGCCACACATCTGAAAAACCTGCGCAAGTTCAACGAAGAGCTGCGCACCGCTTTGGACATCCCCACTTTTTACAACGAAGCGCTCGGTTCCGTGAGCCAGGTTAGCGTCTACGATCGTGTCAAAGGCCGCAAAGGCGCCGTGCCCGATGAAACTGTCGGCGCGCACGAACCCGGTAGCGGCCACTAGCCCGTCGTTTTTTTCCAGGCCAAAATGCACTCATCTTTTCATTTTGCTCCGGCCTCTCGAAGCTGCCTACGAAACTGTTCCAAATCCACGCGGTGCTTTGCTGCTTTTCGTGGCCCGATAAAAATCACCGGAACATCCTCTCCGTAGCGTTCCTTCAGCACCGCATCCTCATCCACATTCACTTCGCGTAGAACCGCGCCAAACTCGCGCAGGATTGGCGCCATCGCCGCCTTCGCTTCGTCGCAGAGGTGACAGCCTGGCCGCGTATACAGCGTGATGTCACGCGATCCGCACCTCGCCAGGCGCAAGTCTTCCGGTGATCTGCTCACGGCTGGGGATTCGAATACTTCATGAACGGGCCGGAGTTGGGATGAAACGCGTGCGCACGATAGAGCTCCGCGATTTGCCGCAGGTGGCCGAGATCATGATTCGCCCATTCGTTCAGCATTTGGACGAGCGTGACGCTCCCCAGCTCCGAGTGAATTCCGGTTCGAACGCCGTCCGAACCCGGCAGTCCCACCAGCAGCGCGAGCGTGGATCGGCGCGTGCGCGTGAACAGCGCCAGATTTTCTCCTGCCGATCCCCGCGAATATTCCCCGCGCGCGGCGGCTCCCGCCTGATCGTATTTCATCAGCGCCGGTGAATCCTCCGCCACCATGCGCAGCGTTCGTTCCGCGTACACTTGTTCGAGCGCCGCCAGATGCGCCAGCACTTCGGAGATCGACCAACGCTCTGGCGCAGGCTTCCAGTGCAGCAGTTCCCCCGACAAATCACCAAGCATCGTTTCCAGTAGTCGCGGCGTCTTTCCCAGCAGCGAGATGGCAGGTTGCATATCGTTGGCAGAGGCGGGTTGCATAGGGCACCTCCCAAGCAGGCCTCCATCTTACTCGCAAATCCGTTGGAAAGATTGCAGGCCAGAAGTAGCGCATAATGTTAAACATTCAAATAGCGAGGACCGTGCAATGGGAAAAGTCGTGGCGTTGATGGATGACCTGTTTTTCCAGATGAAGCTGGCGGAAACCGCCAAGCAGCTGGGCGTGGAAGTGAAAGTCGCCGCCAACGGCGACGCGCTGATGGACTTGATGGAGAGCCAGCCAAAGCTCGTCATCGTGGACCTGAATTCCCGCAGTCACCCGATTCAGACCATCGAACTGCTGCGCGTCTCGCGCAAAGACGTCCGCGTCGTGGGCTTCTTGTCCCACGTGCAAACCGAGCTCGCTGCCCAGGCCCAGGCCGCCGGTTGCAACGAAGTGATGCCGCGCTCGCTCTTCACGCAGAACCTCGCGGCCATCCTGAGTGTGGCAAAGGATTGATGTGATTTCGCATCCAACCCACATGCCCAGGCGAACTCTATTTCTTTTTTGCGCCGCTCTTTTCGCGGCAGCAACGAATCTCGCCCAGGAATCGCACTCACCCGCCACCGCTTTACGCGATGTCCTCTCCGCCGCCTGTTCCCAGAGCCAGATCGACTTCTCTCATTTTCTCACCGCGCGCAACAAAGAAGCTTTCTCTCGCATGACCCCCGCCGCCCGCCTCGCCCTGATGAAGCGCTTCGTCCTTCTCAACGAGCCCGGCAAAGCCACCTCTTCGGCCAATCCCGCCGGCCGTCCCATCCTGCGCTGCCAGACGCCCGCCGTCACCACCGAGATGCAAATCGGCGGCACCGAACTCCGCGACAACATCGCCTTCTTGCCCATGGAACTTCGCAACGTCACCGACGCCGCCGGCGCCAGCGTCCGCCAGGTCACCATGGGGTTCGTGCGCGAGGACGGCGAATGGAAGCTCCTGTCTCTTGGATTGCTGCTTCTCGATCTTCCCGCCTTGGAGGTGGAGTGGGATGCCGCCGAAGCTGATACCAACGAGCGCGGCACCATCGAGTCACTGAAAGCCATGGCCGGCGCCGTCGAATCCTACCGTAAGAAATTTTCCCGGCTGCCCGAATCTCTTGCCAATCTCGGCCCGCCCCTGCATGGCTCGCCCAACGCGGACGCTGCAGATCTTCTGGACTCCGATTTCGCTACGGGCCTGAAAAACGGATACGTCTACCGTTACGTCATCGTCGGCGCAAGCAATCTCGGCGCCCCGGCAAAATATCAGCTGGCCGCCACGCCGATCCATTACGGGCGCACCGGCCAGCGCTCATTCTTTCGCGATGCCAACGGCGTCCTGCACGGAGCCGATCATCAAGGCGCCATCGGCAACGAAGCCGACCCAAAAGTAGAATAGCCCGCCCATCATTTGTGCTGCGCAAGAGATGGCGCTACTATCGTGCGATTCTTTATGCCTCGCCCCGCCCACTTGCGAATGTTCTTCTTTTCACTGCTGATGCTTGCGTTGCTTGCCCTCCCGCGCGCGGCTGCAAATCCACAATCCAGTTCGACCTACGGCCCTCTCCCCGTCTTTGAGCTCCACAGCGGTTTCTGGATCAATCTTCATCACACGCTCTATCACGAAGCCAAGCTGCGCGCCGCTGCCGCCTCCCCGAACCGGAATGACAAATCTTCCCGCCCCGCTTTGAAAACCGCACCGGAAGCCAAGCCCAACCTAAACCCCGCGGAGCAAAAATCCTGGGACGATGCCGTCTCCTACTACGTCACCAACTACGCGGAGAAAGACCCGCTCTTCACCACCGAGCTCATCCAATTGAAGAACCAACTCGGCGACTTCGAGGATTGCGACGAGATTTCCGGCAGGAACAAAAGATTTTGCGACGCCGGCCTTTCTCCCAAACTAACCCAACTCCTCGAAGCCGCCGCCAACGTCTATCGCGCGCATCTCTGGCCCGACCACGACCGCGCCAACCGCCGCTGGATTCAGCGCGTCGCCCCTCTGGTGATCGAACAGGGCGTGGGCCTCTCCGAACGCCTCGCCGACATTTACCAGACGCATTGGCCGCGCCAGAAAATCCGCGTAGACGTCACCGCCTACGCCAATTGGGCCGGAGCCTACACCACCACAGATCCCCTGCGCGTCACCATCTCCAGCCTCGACGCGCGCAATCAGGGCGCCGAAGCTCTCGAGGTTCTCTTCCACGAAGCCTCTCACGGCATCGCCGAACCCGTTCAGGAAGCCATCATTCGCGAATGCCGCCAACGGGATAAAGCCATCCCGCGCGATCTCTGGCACGCTCTCATTTTCTACACCACCGGCGAAGTCATCCGCCCCATCCTCGCCACCACCGACGTTCCTCCCGCCGCCCACAGCGGTAGCATCCCCGGCGGCGGCTACACTCCGTATGCTGTTCGCGAAGGTCTCTACGAGCGCGGCTGGAAAGGCTACCTCGATGTCCTGCAAAGATTCTGGCAGCCCTACCTCGACGGCCAAGCGACCTTCAGTGACGCCGTCGCCCGGATGGTCTCTTCGCTGTAGTGTAGGCAAGGTGCTCCGATGAATGACTTCCCAAGTTTCAGCCTCGCCGGACAAGTCGCGCTGGTCACCGGCGCCGCGCGAGGCCTCGGCCGCGCCATCGCTCTCGCTTGCGCTCACGCGGGAGCCGATGTCGCTCTCGGTTTGCGCGACGTCAACACCGCGCACGATCTCGCCCGCGAAATCGAAGCTCTGGGCCGCAGGGCGCTCCGCCTTCAAATGGACGTCACCGATCTCACTCAAAACTGTCGCGCTATCCAAGACACCGCCGCACATTTCGGCAAACTCGACGTCCTCGTTAACAACGCCGGCGGCGGCATCAGCGGCCTCGCCCTCGATGTCACCGAGCAAGACTACGATCAAACCCTCGCCATTAATTTGAAAGCGACTTTCTTCGCCAGCCAGGAAGCGGCAAAAATCATGATCCGCCAGAAGAGCGGACGCATCATTAACATGAGTTCGCAAGCCGGCTTCACTGCTTTACCCACCGAATCCGTCTACTGCGCCAGCAAAGCCGCCATTTCGCATCTCACCAAGTGTCTCGCCATCGAGTGGGGCCCGTACAACATCACCGTCAATGCCGTCGCTCCCACTTTCATCACCACGCCCGGCACTGACGAGGCCCTCGCCGATCCGGCCTTTCGCGCCGACGTCCTCGAACGCATCGCTGCCCTCCACCGCATCGGCGAACCCATGGACGTCGCCGGCGCCGTCATCTTCCTGGCCTCCCCCGCCGCCGCCCTCATCACCGGCCACACCATTCTCATCGACGGCGGCTGGACCGCCCGCTAATCCATCGCCTCCACTACCCTCAACCATTCCTTCGCGTCAAAAGAATCAGATCGACGTGTCGTGTCCCAGGCCCCAATGGTCAGTACAAGGGGTGTTCCATGAAAAACTTCCTTCTAGGCGCGCTTGCTGCGATTGTTATTCCCGCAATCGTTGCGTTCGTCTTTCTTGGTCTGGGTTTTGCCTCCGTAAACTCCGACTCCAAGCCTCCCACTTGGGAAGCCCGATTGATGTCGCACGCCATCCACGCTTCCGTGCGACGCAGCGCCCCAAAGCTGCAAAGCCCGCTGCCCGCCACCGACGAAACCGTAATCGCCGGCGGAAAACTCTACTTGAACGACTGCGTGGGATGCCACGGCGCTCCCGGTAAACCTCCCAGCGACTTCGGCGCCACCTTCTATCCGCCCGCCCCGCAATTCCCCGCAGTCGGCACGCAATACTCGCAGGCCGAAGTCTTCTGGATCGCCAAACACGGCCTCCGCCATACCGGCATGTACCCGCAAGGGTCTTCCTACAAAGACGAGAGTTTGTGGCGTCTCGCCGCCTTCATCACCGCCGCCAACCATTTGTCTCCTGGCGCGTCCCAAGTGCTTCAGTCCAAGCCGGTAAAATAAAATGCGCAACAACAACAGGAGTGCGTGGTGAAAAATTTCACTCAGGGTTTCATAGCCATGATCGCGCTACTGGTCGCCGGACCATGGGCCTATTTGCGGCTCGGGCTCGCCGAAGTTCCTGCCGATGTGAATCCGTCCGCCATAGAAAACCGGCTAATGCATTTCGCAGTGCACGCCGCCGTCCGCCGCAACGCGCCCAAAACACAAAATCCTTTTCCGCCCACTGATGAAAATCTCATCGCCGGCGGAATTCTCTACGTCAATGGCTGTGCCGGCTGCCACGGCCAGCCGGGAAATTCTCCGGGCGAAGATGAACCCGAATACTCGCGGCCTCCCAAATTCGCACGGGACGCCTCTCCGTACTCCGAGCCGGAAATGTTCTGGGTCATCCAGCACGGCGTCCGCCGCACCGGCATGTCCGCCTACGGCCCCTTCTATTCTGAAAAAGAAATGTGGAATCTCGCCGCCTTCGTCAAGCGCATGCAAAACCTCTCCCCCGCCGTCCTCCAGGGCATTCACTCCAAGAAGCCTTGAAAGGGAGGAGTGGCTCGTCGTTGACGGACTGATCGATAGGCGGGAATTGCTCAGCACCGTAGCCATCTCAGTACTCCCAGAGGAAGATTATTGGTTTACAATGCCTCAACAGGACGGGAAGGGGCATTGCAATGAGAAGATTTGCGTGGGCTATGATGTTAGTGGGGTCAAGTTTAGGATGGACTGCACTGACGGCTCAATCGAACCCCCCAAAAGTGATTGCAGAGTTCAGTGGTTCTTCCCTGAAGTGGATACACGCTGCAGAACCAGAATTCGAGCGAAAAAGACTGGACTTGGATAAGTACACCGTCTCCGTCATTGAACAAAACGACTCTGTGACGGTAAGCCTGACATCATCCGATAGCGTTGCAGGGGCGAGGGGAAGCACTGGAAGCTACCCCGGGTTCGAAGTAGAAATCAGAAAGAAGGATCTGAAGGTTGTGCGGTCCAACTATATTCGATGAGGACGCAGGCTCTTAGCCGACTGACTGGGCGATAAGTTCTGAAGCTAAAGCACGTACCCCGTCAGCGGCCGCCGCCACTCCCGCGCCGCGCTCCATCTCTCCACGGACTAAGCACCGTGTATCGCGGCGTAGCCGTAGCATTTTCTTTGCTGGCCGACAGCAGCTTCCTGCGAACCAGCCAGCTCACCGCCGCCTGCGCTGAGCTCTTTGAAACCCCCACACTTTCCGCCAGCTCCTGATAGCTGATCCGCACCGCGCCCTCTCTCCGCCGCTGTTCCGCCGACAGCCACAAATACACCAGAAAGCTCACCGGCCTGCGGTCATGCCCAACCAGGTCGCGCAGCAACACGTCGATGATGTAATCGTCCAGCGTTGTCATCGCTATACCAGCGAATAATATAGCAACGACTGGCTGATTGCACTCCCCGTTTTCCCCAAGCTATCCTCCCGCTCACGGCCAGGAGGTCGTCCATGATTCGCAAAATCAAATTCGCCGGCATTCCCGTTCACGATCAGGATGTCGCACTGAAGTTCTACACCGAAAAGCTTGGCTTCAAAGTCGTCACCGACCAGCCCTTCGGCAAACAGCGCTGGATCGAGCTGCTCATCCCCGGCGCCGAAACCGGCCTTGCCCTCTACACTCCCGAAGGCCACGAAAATCGCATCGGCACCTTTCAGTCCATCGCTTTCTGGTGCGACGACGTCTTCGCCACCGCCAAAATCCTCAAATCCAAAGGCGTCGCCTTCG
>Ga0210407_10004991_pt1 | contig 10324 bp, 9 predicted proteins | sample IncBWC27MmetaG_FD_150860 | JGI IMG/M metagenome (GOLD analysis project Ga0210407, IMG submission 150860) | Forest soil microbial communities from Barre Woods Harvard Forest LTER site, Petersham, Massachusetts, United States - Inc-BW-C-27-M | ecosystem: Environmental > Terrestrial > Soil >... | reverse complement strand
CGCAGTGCACCGACGTGACCGTCAACATGGTGACGAAGGATTTATTTCAGAAGTATCCAGATGCGCGGGCGCTTGCTTATGCCGATCCGCGCGCGCTGGAGCAGGAGATTCGACCGACCGGTTTTTTCCGCAACAAGACGAAATCCATCATGGGCGCGAGCAAGAAGATTGTGGAGGAATTTGGCGGGAAAGTGCCGCAAACGATGGAGGAACTGCTGACGTTGCCGGGCGTGGCGCGCAAGACGGCGAACGTGGTGCTGGGGTCGGGGTTCGGGATCGCGTCAGGAGTGGTGGTGGATACGCACGTGCAGCGACTTTCCGAGCGGTTGGACCTGACGAAGAACACTGACCCGAAGAAGATCGAGCAGGATTTGATGCAGACTATTCCCCAGGGAAAGTGGATTCGCTTCTCGCACCAGTTGATATGGCACGGGCGGCGGGTGTGCAACGCGCGCAAACCGAAATGCGCTGAGTGCAACCTGGAGCGGTTGTGCCATTCAAAGGACAAAACGATTTGAGGTGAGTTCGCGGGTAGCCGCGACGACACCACGGAGGAGTACCTGACGCGGTACTTCGCCCCGTGGCGTGCGTGCGTTGATTTTCGGCTGCCGTGCGTTATTTGCGGGACGCTGATGCGTGGTCCAGCAAGCTGATCAGCGAATGAGCCGCTTCTGGCGTCGGCACGGAGCCCGAAATGATCTCCGAGGCAGTTATTTCCTTGCCGTAGAGCGATTTGTTGGCATCGTGGTCCGCGTCCATCGAGGCGCCTTCCAGCGATACGCCGGCGAAGAGCCCCTTGGAACGCGAATACGTTAGCACGTCAACCTTCATGGCATCGGCGTTGTAGCCAGTGGCCTGCGCGCCGGTGGGACCAGCAGCAGCGGCCGCGTTGCCGCCAAGTTTGGTCTTGCCATTCAGAATTTGCTCGACGCCACCATGGCGCATAACTACGAGCACGAAATCGGTGGCTGTGGAACCCAACTGCACACCCACGCTGCCTTGATCGAGAGCGTACATGGCAGGAGCGCCCCAGGAACCATTCATATCGGCACCCTTGCGGCAAACCAATTCACCGCGGCCGTAGCTGCCGCCAATCCCGACGGCTACTTTCTTCACGCTCGGGAAAATCAGCACGCAGTGAGCGTGATCGAGGATGGAGGTGGGCAGGCCTTTATCACCTGACAGAATAGCCTGCATCGCGGTGGCCGATTTTTCCAGGCGATCATCTACTTTCTTTTGAGCAAAGAGCGGGAAAGTCACAATCAGGCCGAGTGCGAGCATACACAGATTCTTTTTCACTGTATCGTCCTCTCTTAGAGAATATTGCTCGATCCCGATCCGAAACCCGGAATCGTAGCATCAAGTTGGCTGGGGGTTATTGTTAACGCCGAGTCGAGTATACAGCGCTTTGGGCGCCCCTCGCCGTGGACCACAGCGGCGATCGAGACCACTCATCGACGTGGCACGAAGAGTGTACCCCGAATTGCAACATTTCGGAAAGATGTCTCCAAAAAAAGCTCGGCACCTTCTGACGGGCAGGAGCATCCGTACATCACCGGGAACGAGCGTCCGAGCAAGGGCCGGCGGAAATCGCCAGACTCAGGGATTAACGGTATAGTCTAAGCAATGAGATTTTGGAATTTTTTGCGCGAAGATGTACGGAAACGGGAGGTACGAAAGAGTGTCTGCGAGCGGGCGTGAACGTACGATGTGGACCATTGGGGCATTGGGGCTGGTGTTGATCCTTGCCGTGTTTCTGTTTCCGCCGGCATGGACGCAGCATCCGAATATCGCTCCTCCGCAAGAGATGAAGGGGATGGACGACATGCCCGATATGGGAGGCATGCCGGAAATGCAGCACGGCGCTGCGGTAGATGAGCCGACGCCGGAGGCGCGAGCGAAGCAGCTGGCGGATAAGCGCGAGAGCGAATTCAATCATCACCTCGCGGGCGTGCTAATGATTTTGGCGGCATTATTTTTTCTCGCGCAGGACCGATTGGCGGGGCGCTGGCCGGCGGCGCGATATGCCTGGGCGGCGTGCCTGCTGTTTGCCGGATTTTTTCTGCTGGTTTTCAGCGATACGGAAATCTGGCCGTTCGGATACCAGAGCTTTTACTACGCGGTGACGCACAACCCCGAAGTGGCGCAGCACAAAACTTTCGCCGCAATTCTGCTGGCGCTGGGAGTGGTGGCGATGCTGCGCACAAGCGGGCGATTGCGAGCCGCATGGAGCGCGTGGATATTCCCGGTGCTGGCGCTCGGGGGCGCGACGATGCTGCTATTTCATCATCACGGGGGCATGCACGGACCGGATGCGATGCAGACGATGGCGCGGGTGCAACATCAACATTTGCGATTTGCCGGAGCTGGCGCGGGAGTGGCGCTGGCGAAAGGCGTGGCCGATAGCAGCGGAAAATGGCGGCCGTTGTGCAACATGCTCTGGCCGATTTTCATGATTGCGCTGGGAGTGCTGCTGCTGCTCTATACGGAGTAGCTTCCTACGATCCGATTCCGGGTGTGTGGCGCGGAGACGCACATGAATACGGACACGAACGTGGCCGAACCTAAGATTCTTATCGGTAGCCAATAGAACGTTCTATAATTGATGGCGAAGCAATTCCTGGGAATTGGGCCAACGATTTTTTGGGGGAACGCATCCGAGTTGCAGTGGGTGCGGACTGGTTTGGGTTAAAGTTAGAGAAGGTCCACCGGTTTTCCACTCGCAGACATTATCCTGCAGCCGCTGTCGCGCGGCGCACACACCAAGCACCTCACATACAGGGCATACGTTCGAGGTATGGCGGGAAAGGATCAAGCTGGATGTACACATCGGAAATAATTCAGGCTTGGGGCAAGATCCTCAAGGGCGAACACCCTTCCCTTTCCATCGAAATCACGCGGGAGTGCCCGTTGCGGTGCCCGGGATGCTACGCGTATGAAGATGCGCATCTGGGCGGCGAACAAACCTTGCGGCAGCTGAGCGATCACAAGGGGCAAGCGCTAGTGGATGGCGTGCTGGAAATTGTGGACCGGCTGAAGCCTTTGCACCTTTCGATTGTGGGTGGGGATCCGTTGGTGCGGTATCGCGAGTTGGAATTGCTGCTGCCGCAATTATTTGCGCGCGGGATTCATGTGCAGGTGGTGACCAGCGCGTTTCGCACGTTGGGCGCCGGATGGGCGGATATGCCGCTGCTGCACGTGGCCGTCTCGATTGATGGATTGCAACCCGAACACGATGTGCGGCGGGCGCCGGCCACCTACGAGCGCATCCTTAAGAACATCGCGGGACAGAGTGTGACGCTGCATTGCACCGTGACCGGCCAAATGATGAAACGGCCGGGATATCTGCGGGAGTTTCTGGAATTCTGGACGCCGCGGCCGGAGATCAAGAAGGTGTGGTTCAGTTTGTTCACGCCGCAGATTGGGGATAATTTGCCGGAGATGCTGACGCGGCAGGAGCGAGCGCAGGCCATCGCGGATATGTTGGAACTGCGGAAACAATATCTGAAGCTGGACATGCCCGAGATTTTGATTCGGCAGTTTGCTTCGCCGCCACATAATCCACAGGAGTGTGTTTTTGCACAGACGACCCGGACTTTGTCGGCGGACCTGACAACGGAGATTACGCCTTGCCAGTTTGGTGGGACGCCAGATTGTGAATCGTGCGGATGCGTGGCTTCGATGGGATTGGCGTCCGTGGCGGCACATAAGCTCGGGGGATTTATTCCGGTTGGGGCGATATTCAAGGCTTCGATCAAGATTGGGCGGGCGCGCGCGAAGGTGAGGACGAAGCAGCAGGCCATGGAAACGCCGCGCCGACTGCGCGCGAATGAAGAGGCTTTCGCGCATCAGGATGGGCGGGGAGCTTGACGAGGGGCGGTTTCTCGTAGAAAGTTCATCGTTTCCGCGACGAGCAGATCCCTCGCCCGCATCCGCGGGCTCGGGATGACACCCGACTTTTTTGGCGAATTGCGCAGTTATTCGCCGCGGATTAGATCGCTGCGGGACTCGCGGTTGCGGACTACTCGGAATTTGTTTTTCTGCACTAGAATTTCGGCGGGCCTGGGACGCGAGTTGTAATTGGATGCTTGCGCGAAGCCGTAGGCGCCGGCGCCCCAGAGAACCAGCAGATCACCTGTTTCCGGCAATTCGATTGGCCAATCGTGAAGAAAGCAATCGCCTGTCTCGCAGACGGGGCCGACGATGTCTGCTTTTGTGACGTTGGCGGATTTGCCGCGCGTGACTGGCGTGATGGGGTGGACGGCCTGGTAGAGCGCGGGGCGGATGAAATCGTTCATGGCCGTGTCTACCACGATGAAAAGTTTTTCGCGATTGCGTTTGATGTGCAGCACGGTTGTGAGCAGCACGCCTGCGGGGCCGACAATGGCGCGGCCGGGTTCGAGCAGCAGGCGGCATCCGAGCGTGCGAATGTGCGGCAGGATCGCGCGAGCGTAGGCGTCGAGGTCGGGCGGGCTTTCGCGGGTATAGCGAATGCCTACGCCACCGCCCAAATCCAGATAGGACAGATTTACTCCAACTTTTGCCAGTTCTCGCACCAAGGACGATACGCGAATTACGGCGCGACGAAAGGGCGCGAGTCCCAGGATCTGCGAACCGATGTGCGCGCTGATTCCCTGCCAGGAAATCCATTTCGCACGCGATTTATCGAGATATAGATTTCGCGCGTGGTCCCAGTCAATGCCGAATTTGTGGCGATGATGGCCGGTGGAGATGTGCGCGTGGGCGCCGGCTTGGACGTCGGGATTAACGCGCAGGGCGGCGGGGGCGCGGCGCTTGAGGCGAGCGGCTTCGGCGGCTAACGTGTCAAGTTCGGATTCGGATTCGACGTTGAAGAGGAGGATGCCGGCCTGGAGGGCTTCGCGGATTTCTTCTTTGGACTTTCCGACCCCGGAAAAAACAATGCGGCGGCTGGGGACGCCGATGTGACGTAGGCGATGGAGTTCGCCGGCGGAGACGATGTCGAAGCTGCTTCCGGCGCGGGCTAGCAATTTGAGGATTGAGAGGTTTGAGTTGGCCTTGACCGCGTAACAAATCGAGTGCGGGATGGTGCGGAAGGCGCTGGTGAAGCGGCGGTACGCTTCCAGGATGCTGGCGCTGCTGTAGATGTAGGCGGGGGTGCCATACTTTTCGGCGATGCGAGAGAGAGGGACGCTTTCACATTCGAGTGCGCCGTCGCGATGGGCGAAGTGCGGAGTGAATGCGGTAGGGTCCGTGAGGACGATCGGTTTTGAGTGCTTCAAACGGTTCCCTCAGCGGCTAAAGCCGCTCTGATTTTGCGGCGTTGCGGCCCGGCGGCACCTGTCGAAAAATCTAGCGCGACGTCCACGCCGGCGAAATTGTTGCCTGTAATTCCACCGGCGTCGCGATTGTTGGCGCTATTCAGGCGCTGCGCGACGGCAAAACCGTATTCGGGGGCTAGTTGCTCGATCAGGCGGCCCATTTTGCCGTGTCCGATTATGGCGAGGTTCATGGGCGTGGAGCTTCGGCGGCGCGAATGAGGAGTTGCGCGACCATTTTTCTGTAAATTTCAGCGGCTTCGAGAAGTTCTTTCTTGGGGACGCGTTCTTCGAGCGTGTGGGCTACGTGGATGCTGCCGGGACCGATGAGGAACGGTTGGCCCCAGGCGTTGGCGAATGCGGGGACGTCGGTGGTGTAAGAGACGACGGTGGATTCGAGGCCGTCGAAGGAAGTGAAACGCATCGGCGCGACGGAGAAGGCTTCTTTGGCCGTGGCGCGGCCGTTGACGGCGCGAGTGACGGCCTGACGCAGACTGTCACCGGAATCAACTGTGCGGAAAGCAATCTCGGCGCGGGCGGCATCGGAAATTACGTTGGGGGCGCGGCCGCCGGAGAGTACGCCGATGTTCAGGGTGCTGCGGCCGAGGAGATTGTCTTCGGGCAGAGGAATTTTGCGAATTTCCTGCAGCGCGTCGAGAAGCTTGTCGATCGCGGATTCGCCGAGTTCGGGATACGCGGAATGGGCCAGGCGGCCGGTGGCTTCGATTTCATAACGCAGGATGCCTTTAGCGGCTAGAACGAGCTTGTTGTCGGTGGGTTCCCCGTTGATTAGAAAGCGCGAGCCGCGAGGGTCGCGCGCTGCGGCTAGGGCGCCGGCGCTGTTGCGTTCTTCGCCGACTACGAATAGCAGGCCGAAATTGCGGGCGTCTTCGGCTAGCAATTTTTCAGCTGCTGCGATCATGCAGGCGATGATGCCTTTGGCGTCGGTGGAACCGCGACCCCAGATGAATTCGGGATCTTCGCGGGACGGGAAGAAGGGCGGCACGGTGTCCATATGCGTTGAGAGAGTGACGACCGGGACGCCCCAGTGGGCGAAAACATTGAAACGATCGGATTCTACGGGACAGCGTTCTACGGTGCCGCCGGTGCCGGCGGTGAGGTTCGAGAGGAGGCCGAAGAGGAAAGAGCCGACGGCTTCTTCGTTGTTCGTCACGGACTCGATGTCCACGAGCGCGCGGGTTCGTTCGAATAGATTCAACATTCCACCGCTATGAAATCATGTGCGGGCGAATTGCGGCCGCGTTCTTGGGTCAGCTGGTGAAAAGAGAATGGAGGGATGAAAAGAAAGGCCGCGAATGAGTGGGGGCGGCTTCCTTCCCAATAGCGCTCCATCCGTTTTTCGACGGATGACAGTGGGCAGGTATTAGCCTGGCCCCCCAACCGTCGCGGAGTGAGCTTCCGGCGACGACTTCGGCGGAATTGAGTGCTTGTGCCCTTTTCGCTCAAGCCTCCGAAGCGTCTCGGAGATAACGGCTTGGCTACTGGTGGCTTCCCCTTCTCTATCAAGAACGTCTCAAACTAGTAGAGGCGGAGGAGAGTGTCAAGGGTGGGGCGTGTTGGGTAGTGGATCGTGCAATTGGAAACTGCGTTCCACATGCACGATCAGCGCGTTTAGCAGGAGTCATTGAACTGCGTGAAGGGTTTCTCAGCTTTGGGGCCAGGAGAATCTAGTTTCCAGTGGAGCACGAAAGGATTTTCTGATGGTCCAATCTATTTTTCGAATTCGAGCCATGAGCACCGTCATCGCGATGGTCGTATTGTTGTGCTTTGGAAGACTCATCGACTGGGTGTTCAAGATGCTCACGGATGAGAGGGTCCGGATAAACCCGCGTTTGCACAAGTAAGAACACACAGCAAAGTTCAGGCAACTGTGAATACCTAGCCCCCGAAATGCGGGAAGCACAAACGATCCATATTTGACAGCTTCGCGGGAGCGAACAATCCAGTACGTGTCAAAAGCAAGCTCCATACCGCTGCAAAGAACGATCCACATATACCCGACCGGTTGTTCTTTCACGAAGGCAATTGCAATCAATTCGCCTCGCGCGAAGCGGAGGGCTACTTCCCCGGCATCTAATTCACCCATTGCGGTGATTTGTTCCTGAGTGACCATCGGAATATCTTCGGACGTGTAAACCTTGACCGTCGCCTCTTCCTTGGCGTATGGCTGCGGCACGAGTTGAGAAATGTCAGTCTCGAAGATGTGCCATACGTGCCAGTAGAAAAGAGGCCTTAGGATTTCCCGCAGCACAAGCAAAGAGAGAATGAACGGGTCCCGCCAACGGATCGACTCGCGAAAAATACGCAAGCGCCGGGAGAAAGACGACCCCATATATTCGCCTCGGGCGAAGTTTAGTAAAGTGCTCTTTAAAAGCTAAAACAAGGTTGAGTTGCCGACGGACCAAAGGACGATTGCACGCCAGCCTAATTGGGGGCGGTTGCGGAGTCAACGTTCTTTTTAGCCCTCAAAGTACAGAGAACCCGTAGCGGCCAAGCTCAATGGGTAACAACTTCGAGCGTGGTTCTCAGTCAAGTCCTGATGAATCGGGCGGGCGCTACCCTTCGAACCGGCAGTGCCGGTTCTCGAGATGAATCGCGCTGTAGGGCGATTCACAAATTCAACGGCAAATTCAACGACGACGGCAATGCAATGATTGTGTGGCGAAATCCTCCCGCACAGCCTGAAGGCTGTGCCACGAAAACCGGGCGGGAGCCACAAATTCAGGCGCAAAGGATCGCAGTGCTGACATCGTGGCGAGCTGGGGCGCAGCAAGCAGCGCCCCTACCAATTCAAATGCAAATAGCCGGCGAGACGCCTGCCTACCGGCAGGCAGGCCGGCGCTACTCGTCCTTCGGAGGCTCGGGTTGGGATTGCGGGATTGGTTTGCCTTTGCGGAGGCGGGTCCAGTTTTCCAGGGTGGTGAAGGTGCGGGTCAACATGCGGTCGATGTACAGGGTGCCGTGGAGGTGATCGATTTCGTGCTGGAGGATGCGGGCGTACCAGCCGGAGGCTTTGACGAACTGGGGTTCCGCGCGCTCGTCGAGGTATTCGACGCAAATGCTGCGCGCCCTGGGGACGACGGCGGAAAAACCAGGGAGGCTGAGGCAGCCTTCGTAGAAATTTTTCTTTTCGTCGCTGGAGTAGGCGATCACTGGATTGATGATCACGTGAAAAGGGACGGGGCGGCGCTCTCGTTCGGCGAGGTCTTCCGCGGAGAAGGCTTTCAGCAAATCCTCGCGGTCTTCGATCACGGCGAGTTGCAGCTGCAGGCCTATTTGCGGCGCGGCCAGGCCTACGCCGGGAGCGTCACGCATCGCGTCGCGCATTTCGTGGATGAGGCGCTGCGTTTCTCCGCTGAGGATTTCCTGGGGCGTGAGCAGTCGAGCCTCTTCGCGCAGAACCGGCTCGCCCGTTTGCATGATTTTCAAACGCATTCGGAATCCTCGGGGTGACCAAGCGTCACAAATTCAACCGTTGGCGACGCCATGACTGGTTGAAATTTATTACAGATTGAATGACACCATCGCGAGCTCCGAAGCATCCAACTGCTGAAGTTATGTGCGAGGAAATTCTACAACATCTCGAGGCTTGAACTGAGCGCCGCAGGTGAAGGTTACACTTGTGTGAATGCGACTGGGAAATGTGCTGACGCCGCGTGAATGTGGCTTGACAAACGAATCACTGAAGAATTACAAATACCAGTTCTGCGACCGGTAATTCTTGACCGAATGCGGAGGACATTCAATGCAGACGTCCCGCAGAGATTTCTTCAAGGTAGCCGCAGTCGGCGGAGTTGCCGCCACAATCTTCGGATTTGACCTGAAACCTGCTTACGCTCAACTGAAAGAATTGAAAATTGCACGCGCTTCGGAGACACGCTCGACGTGTCCGTACTGCGCGGTGGGTTGCGGCGTGCTGATTTACACGATCGGGGATAAGGCGAAGAACGTGACGCCGCAAGTGATTCACGTGGAAGGCGATCCCGACCATCCGACGAATCGCGGAACGCTGTGCCCGAAGGGATCTTCGCTGGAGCAGGACATGCTGAATCCGCGCCGGCTAACGAAGCCGCAGGTGCGGCGGCCGGGCGGAACGGACTGGGAGGACATTTCCTGGGATAAAGCGCTGGATGAGATTGCGCGCTGGACGAAGAAAACACGCGACGCGACTTTTGTGGAGAAGGACGCGAAGGGGCTTCCCGCGAATCGCTGCGAAGGGATTTCGTTCATCGGTGGATGCACGGACACGAATGAGTTTAATTATTTGGTAGTGAAAGCAATGAGGAGTCTGGGCTTGGTGTATTTAGAAAACCAAGCCCGTGTTTGACACGGCCCCACGGTCTCAAGTTTGGGACCAACATTCGGACGCGGGGCGATGACCAATGGCTGGATCGACATCAAGAACACCGACATGATGTTGATCATGGGCGGAAATCCCGCCGAGAACCACCCCTGCGGTTTCAAGTGGGCGATGGAGGCCAAGCGCCACCGCAACGCCAAGATTATTTCTGTTGATCCGCGATTCACGCGTACTTCCTCCACTGCTGACCTGTTTGTGCAAATTCGCGCCGGCACGGACATTGCGTTCCTGGGCGGGTTGATCCGATACGCGATCGAAAACAACCGGTATGCGAAAGAATATCTGATCAATTACACGAACGCGGCGTTCATCGTGAAGGAAGGATTCAAATTGCCGGAGGATGGGCTGTACTCCGGATTTGATTCGACGGCCGGGACGTACGATAAGACCACTTGGAATTATCAAGAGGGCGGAGACCTCAGCGGGAAAACAGACGCGCCGACAAGCGCTGCGCACACCAGCGCGGCGCCCAGCGCAGGTGCGGCGCCGGCACCACCTCCGACATTGCCACCCGACGTAGCTTACGATTTGACGTTGCAGCACCCGCGCTGCGTGTTCCAGTTGCTGAAGCGGCAGTATTCGCGATACACGCCGGAAACCGTGGAGCGGATCACGGGCATCCCGAATGATCAGTATTTGAGGGCTA
>Ga0210407_10004989_pt1 | contig 10326 bp, 7 predicted proteins | sample IncBWC27MmetaG_FD_150860 | JGI IMG/M metagenome (GOLD analysis project Ga0210407, IMG submission 150860) | Forest soil microbial communities from Barre Woods Harvard Forest LTER site, Petersham, Massachusetts, United States - Inc-BW-C-27-M | ecosystem: Environmental > Terrestrial > Soil >... | reverse complement strand
CGACGGTGCTGAGTCCGGGAAAGAATTTGGCCACCAGCAAGGAGCGCGCGCCTTGCTTGGAGAAGACGCCTTCGGTGCGGCGAACGCAGGAATCGGGCTCGAGAGAAATCTTGCAGAGCAATTGCAGAACCTTGATTCCTTTGAGGCGGCCCATCTGGTACCACACGGAGTCGGCGACGACCGCGGCAAAGACACAGAGAAAGAGAGAACCAAAAAAGCTCAGCTTGCCGACGCCGGCGAGAGCCCCGGCGGCGAGCATCAACGGCATCGAGGGAATCGGCAGGCCGATCTGTTCGGCAAATACCCAAGCCAGGAGAACGACGTAGCCGTGGCGAACCAGGAATTCAAGTGTGCTATGCATGTTCGAAGATGGACCCAGCCGCGGCTGTAATTTTAGCCTACTTAGCTGCGAAAGAAGCAGTATGACCCCATTGGCCGGTCATCACAAAATCGCTGATGGGCTTGCGTGTTCGGGGAGCCAACTCGCGTTCGCGGAGTTTTTCCGGCAGCGAGGTGGGATCACCCGGGTAGCCGATGGCGAAAGCAGCGATAGGCTCCCAAGCTTCGGGGATAGCGAAGACCTGCTTGGCTTTCTGCGGGTCGAAGCCGGCCATTTGGTGGACGAACAGTCCGAGCTCCGTGGCTTGAACGGACAGAAGGGCCGTAGCGGCGCCGGTGTCGTAGAAGGCGTTGCGATTGGGAGTGCCGTTGTCAAAGTTGAGATTGGAGACGGCCATGGCGAGGACCGGAGCGTTGCGTGCCCAAGTAACGTTGAATTCGACCAGTGTGCCGACGAGCTTTTCGAAATTATCTTTGTCGTCGCGCGTGGCCATGAGGAAGGCCCAAGGCTGTTGATTGTTGCTAGAAGGCGCCCAGCGAGCGGCCTCGAACAAGCTGCGCAGGACGTCGGGCGGGACTGGCTTGTCGCTGAAAGCTCGAGGGCTCCAGCGATGGCTTATAAGATCGTGGATAGGCGAATCGGTTGGCGCGGGCTTTTGCATGATGGCTTCCTATTCTGATCGATGGTGCTGATTGGATGAGCGAGACTGTGTCGAAGATACAAAACGCTCTGCGGCGGGGGGATCAAGCGGAGTTGATCCCCCTGCGGTGAGCGTGTTGCTTGCCGTTACAGCGTAGGTGTTGCTTACAGCGAACAGGCCCTTGGTGCCTCAAGGCAAGCAGGAGTCCGTTCTACTTGGGTTGCTGCTTGATGAGTTCGGCGTCGATGGTGATGTTGACGTTGTCGCTGACGACTACGCCGCCGCCGTCCATGTTGGCGTTCCACTTAACGCCGAAATCCTGGCGGTTGACGGAGGCGGTGGCGTTGAGAGCGACGCGAGTGTTGCCCCAGGGATCCTTGATGGAAGCGGTGGGGCCGTCGACGTCAAGAACGACTTCCTTGGTGACGCCGTGGATGGTGAGGTCGCCGGTAACTTTGAGCTTGCCGGTAGCCACTTGCTCGATCTTTTTGGACTTGAAGGTCATGGCCGGATACTTGGCCACGTCAAAGAAATCCGGGCTTTTGAGGTGCGCATCGCGCTTGGGTTCGCGGGTGTCCACGGTGGTGGTATCGATGGTGACGTCGATGGTGGACTTGGTGATGTCCTTGTCGTCCCAGTTGACCGTGCCGGTCACTCCGTGAAACTCGCCGCGGACCGTAGAGATCATCAGATGCTTGACGGCGAACTGCGCGGAAGCGTGCTGCGAATCAATCTGCCACTGCGAAGGCGCCGCTGCAGCTGGAAGCGAAAAAACTGCCACTGCCGCGGTGACGATAAACGTGCGAGATAGCTTCAGGCCCATGATTGCTTTCTCCTTTTTCTTTTTGACTTACTCTTGGTTACTTCCCTTACGAGACTCTTATTCCCGGCGCTTGTTTTTGTTCTGACCGCATTGCTCTTCCGGCGGCTGGATTTCCTCGAGAACCTCCGCGAGGAACTTCAGGCGCGCTGCGGGAATGTGGCGGAACTGGCGCTTGTGCAGGTCGCGAACCGGCTGATCCAGTGCTTTCAGGGTTTCCAGACCTTTTTTGGTGATGCGCGTTTTGACCACGCGACGGTCATCGGTCTGGCGCTCACGGATAATGAGGGCGCGCTTTTCCATGCGGTCGAGCAGCCGGGTGATGTCCGGGTCATGCGAAATCATGCGTTCACCGATGCCGCGGCAGGGGAGGCCTTCGGGTTCGGCGCCGCGCAGGATCCGTAGAACATTGTATTGCGCGCCAGTCAGGCCCGCAGATTTGAGGAGTTGTTCGGCTTGCAGGCCGAAGGCATCGGCCGCTTTGAGGAGCGCCACGAAGAGGCGATTCTCGGTGGACAGGGTGCGCGAATTGGTGTTCGTGGAAGCCACGCGAAGAACATAGTCGTTGTCACGATTATTGTCAAGAGGAAAGATGGATGGTATGGACTTGAGCGAGCGGCCCAAACCCTACCCCGGCACAGCTGGCCAAGGGGTCGCACCGGCGGTCCCCCTCAGAAGGCGGACCCTACACCTACTTGCGGAGAGGGCGCAGCTGGACCTCGCTGATCAAGCTTTTCGGGGACTGGGTCAGCAGCATGGCTACGGCGTGCGCGACGTCTTCCGGGGCGAGGGCTTTGCTGGGGTCTTTGGCGCGCTGGCCGAAATCGGTGGCGACGCTGCCGGGGAGCACGGAGCTGACGCGGATGCCGAATTCGCGGAGGTCTTCGGCCATGCAGGCGGTGAGGCCCTGCAGTCCCCACTTCGAGGCGCAGTAGAGGGCGCCGCCGGCGAAGGCATTGCGGCCGGCGAGAGAACTGATGTTGACGATGTCGCCGGAACCGCGGCTAATCATCCCGGGGATCACGGCGCGAGAAACGAGGAAGACGCTTTTGAGGTTGGTGCTGAGGACGTGATCCCATTCTTGTTCGGTTTTTTGCTGAACGGGTCCGAAAATGCCGATGCCGGCGTTGTTGACGAGGATGGAAATGGGGCCGAGAGCGGATTCGGCGTTGGCGACGAGTGCGGCGACGTCTTCGGAGCGGGTGACATCGGCGGTTTGCGAATACACGCGGGAGGAGGTTTTTTCGAGATCGCGGAGGGAAGTGGCGAGGGCGGAGCGGTCCCGGCCGCAGATGGCGACGGCGGCGCCCAGGGAAGCGAGCCGGAGAGCGATGGCGCGGCCAATGCCGCGGCTGGCACCGGTGACGAGAGCGCCTTTGCCAGAGAGGGTAGGGGAAGGGCCCGCGGAAGGCGCGGGAGCGCTATTCGATTTGCTTATATCCGGCATCAGAATTCTTGCGGTATTTTTCCGGTACGGGCCACTTTTTCCGTGCCAGACTCATCCTATCATCACAGCACCCGCAGCTGCAGAGCCCCACTGGTGCGCGAGATGATGGAACCTGCGAAAGAGCCCCGGAAAAACGATTGTGTGCAGAATGCGAAACAGGGCGGTTGGATAACGCCTTGCGGAGGCGCGGCAGATTTCCCTATAATCCCAAGGTTTTCCGGTTTAATAGAGAGCCAGTGAAAGTGGGACGCGAATCGTCATACTAGAAGTTTACCTTCGAAGGTTCAGCGAGGAGAGTGGAATGAATCGAACACCGAGCGTGGCAGGCCTGGCGATATTCGCGGCGCTGTGCCTAAGTTTTGCAAGCGCGGCGGCACAGACACCACCGGCGGCGCAGAGTGCGCCAGCGGCAGGGCAGGATGCGCCGCAGGGAAAACAGCCGTACACGATGGCGGAATACAATTCGTATCAGGCTTGCGCGAACGACAAGAATCCCGCTTCGCAAGTGAAGTGTTTCGATGATTTCGTGTCGAAGTATCCAAGTTCAGCGCTGCTGATTTACATCTATCCGCAGTACGTCGCGGCGTACATGCAATTGAAAGACTATAAGAAGGCCATGGAGCTCGCGGACAAGGTGGTGGGGCTGGGCGACAAAGTGGATGCAGCGACGAAATATGCCGCGCTGTACCAGCGCGCTTTGGCGTACAACGCGTTGCTGACGGACCCGGCGACCGCGAAGCAAGCCGGCGCGGACGTCAATCTGGCCAAGGGTGCGCAGGACGCGGCGGTTCAGGCTTTGAAGTTTCTGGACGAAGTGAAAAAGCCCGAGAACATAACCGACGACCAGTTCACCAAGCAGAAGGAAACGGTCAAGATCTTCCTGAACGGAGTTGGCGCGCAGGCAGCGGTGATCCAGAAGGACTTCCCGAAGGCCATTGAGTTTTACAAGGCGGTGCTGGCGCTGAGTCCCGACGACGTGGTGACCAACTACCGGCTGGGGCAGGCCTATCTGGCGGCGCAACCCTCGCAGCCGATGGATGCGTTCTGGTACGTAGCGAGAGGCGCGGCATCGAAAGCAGCGACGCAGCAGCAAAAGAAGCAACTGACGGATTATTTGCGCAAGCTGATCTTGAATTACCAGCAAGCGGCTTGCGACAACCTGACGGATGCGGAGCTCAATGAATTGCTGCAACTGGCGGCGAGTTCGCCGGCCAGGCCGGACACCTACAAAGTGCCGGGCGTGGAAGACTTGAACAACGCGCGCAAGGACATGACCATTGCTTCGGTGATCGCGGACCTGAAAGCGGGCGGCGATAAGGCCAAGGTGACCTGGCTGGCGGCCTGCGGACTGGAGTTCCCGGAAGTCCCCGGCAAAGTGCTTGAAGTGACGCCTGGGGCGGATGCGGTGGTGTTCAAGGTGGCGTTCGTGACCAGCGAAGACGAATTCAACGCCGCGACGACACCGAACATGGAAGTGAAAGTCGTGGGACAGCCGGAATCGGCGCACGTGGAGAAGGATAGCGCGTTCCACTTTACGGCGACGGTTACGGCGTACGATCCTGAGCCGGCTTTCATGCTGCATTGGGAGAAGGGCAAAGTGAAGGCGGAGGATATTCCGGCGGAGAAGTCTGCGCCGAAGAAGCCTCCAGTGCGGCGCCCGGCCAAGAAGCCTAGCGGGCGGTAGTCGAAAAGAGTTGAAAGTGCAGGCGGCTCTTGCCGGGAGGACCGGTGAGAGCCGTTTGTGTTTTTTTGCGGGAGGGTACGGGTAAGCACGGGAAGTAAAGCCCGCACCTTTGAAAGTCACAAACGTCCCGCCCCGCAATCGTGGGCAGCGAACGGATTAGCGGTTCGCGGTAGCGTGCGGGTGGGCTGACACAAAAGCGGCGGTGAGCCGCCGCACTCCAAATCAGCGGCGGCGGTGGCCGTTGTGGTCTAGCTTGTATTCGCCGATTTTGCGGCTGAGGGTGTTGCGGTGAATGCCGAGGACTTGAGCGGCTTTGGATTGATTGCCCGCGGTGCGATCGAGAACGCGCTTGATGAATTTTTTCTCGAAATCCTCGACGGCTTCATCGAACAGAATTCCGCCCTCGATCATCTTGGCGATGAGCCCTTCCAATTGATCCTTCACGATGGCACGCTCCGCTGCTTCGGTGGTGTACGAGAGCCGGGGTGTTTCGAAACGTTTTAGCCGAGTGCTAGTCGAGTTCGCGGCCTACCAGGAGGCGAAAAGCTTCCCGGTACTTGGCGCGAGTTGCCGCGACGACTTCGGGAGGCAACTCGGGGCCGGGCGGGGTTTTCGGCCAGCGGATGCGTTCGAGGTAATCGCGAACAAACTGTTTGTCGAAAGAGGATTGCGGGCCGCCGGGTTGGTATTGTGCGGCGGGCCAGAAGCGGGAGGAATCGGGAGTGAGGGCTTCGTCAATCCAGATGAGATCGTTGCCGAGAAGGCCAAACTCGAATTTTGTGTCGGCGAGGAGAATGCCGCGAGGAGCAGCGTAAGCAGCGGCGCGGCGGTAGATTTCGAGGCTGAGGTCGCGGACTTTGCGCGCTAAATCCTGGCCGATGAGGGAGGCGGCCTGCTCGAAGGAAATATTTTCGTCGTGGCCGGTGGCGGCTTTGGTAGCGGGAGTGAAGATGGGCTCGGGGAGTTGGTCTGATTCGCGGAGTCGCGCGGGAAGTTCGACGCCGCAGATTTTGCCGGTGGCGCGATAGTCCTTCCAGCCGGAGCCGGAGACGTAGCCGCGCACGACGCACTCGATGGGGAGAGGCGTAGTCTTTGTGACGATCATGGAACGGCCGGCAAGATCGTCAGTGTGCTTGTCGAACGGCGCAGGGAATTGCGCGGCGCTGAGAACGTGATTGGGAACGACGTCTTTGAGGAGATTGAACCAGAAGAGAGAGAGTTGCGTGAGTATGCGGCCTTTGTCCGGAATGCCGGTGGGCATGACGACATCGAAGGCGGAGAGACGATCGGTGGCGACGATGAGGAGTTTGTCGCCAAGATCGTAAATGTCGCGGACTTTGCCGCGTGCGGCGGGCTCAAGGCCGTCAAAATGGGTTTCACGAAGAACGTGCATAGCAGGAGTGGCGTGCACCGGAAAATTCCCCTCAACGAGTGGGGAGCATTCTAGCGCACGGAAACGCGGAGGGGAAGCGAAGAGGAAGGGAATTTTTCAGAAGAAGCCGGCTGCGATTCTTCGCGGAGAATCTCGGCGAGACGTGTAGCAGTCCGCCGCGGCGGGCGCCCCGGCGGGAAATATTTCTAGGCGGCGGAGGCGGCTTGGCGTTTGGGAGCGGGAGATGCGTCGCCTTCCCAGCGGACGCTGACGAGTTTGGAGACACCGGGCTCCTGCATAGTGACGCCATAGAGGACGGTGCTCATCTCCATAGTTTTGCGATTGTGAGTGACGACGATGAATTGTGTCTGGCTGCTCATTTCGCCGATGAGGCGAGTGAAGCGGCCGACGTTGGCTTCGTCGAGCGGAGCGTCGACTTCGTCGAGGATGCAGAAGGGGCTGGGCTGGTAGCGGAAGATGGCGATGAGTAGCGCGAGCGCGGTCATGGCTTTTTCGCCGCCGGAAAGAAGGAGAACGTTTTGCAGGCGCTTGCCGGGAGGCGAGGCCACGATGTCGATGCCGGCGTCGCCGGAGCTGTCCAGTTCGGTGAGGCGCATTTCGGCCATACCGCCGCCGAAGATGGTGTGGAAGGCGGTGGAGAAGTTGCTGTTGATGGCGTTGAAGGCTTGCTCGAATTTTTCCTTGGAGACGAGATCGAGTTCGGTGATAGCTTGCTGCGTGTCGGCGATAGATTGCAGCAGATCGTCGCGCTCGCGAGTGAGGAACGTGAAGCGTTGCTCGCACTCGTTGAATTCTTCAAGCGCCATCATGTTGACCGGGCCCATGGAGTCGATGCGCTGCTTCATTTCGCGGTAGCTGTTTTCGGCGGCGACGAGTTCTTCTCCGGACATGAAAGCGGATTCGGTGGCGATGAGGTCTTCAGGCTGAGCGTTGACTTCGGCCATGCAGGTTTCCCGCAGGTGCGCGCGGTCGGAATCGTTCTTGGCGCGTTCGACTTCCGCGTGGCTGCGCTGCTCGCGTAGTTCGCTCAGGGTTTGCCGGCCGAGGCGGAGATGGTCTTCCATTTGCGTGACGCGGGTGCGCCCGGATTCCCACTCGATTTCCAGTTCGCGCTGGCGGACTTCCAGGCGTAGCTTTTCACCGCGCAGGCCTTCGAGCTGCTGAGCGAGCTCTTCGTTTTGCTTGGCAAGAGCGGAGGTCTCGTCGCTGATGGAAAGGGCCTGCTGGCGAAGCGCCGATTCGCGGCGGTCCAGTTCGGCGCGTTCTTCGGCGAGGCGCGCGGATTGCGCTTCGGCTGCCGCCAGACGTTCGTTGAGCGCGGCGAGGTCCGCGCGGCCTGCGGCGAGATCGTCCTGTTCGGATTGCGCGGAGTTGCGCAGTTGGGCGAGATTTTCGGCGAGTCGGACGCTTTCGGCCTCGGCTTCGGCGCGGGACGTGGCGGTAGCGGCGTGAAGATTCTTGGCGCGCTCGGCCCGTAGGCGGGCGTCTTCGGCTTCGCGGCGGACGCGAGTCAGCTCGTTCTGGCAGACGGTGAGTTCGAGGCCGAGCCGTGCCAGGTCGCTTTGCGTTTGCTTGTGGCGATGCGTAGCGGAGATGACTTCGCGTTCGGCTTCGCGTTGCCTGGCCGTGGTTTCTTCGAGAGATAACTCTGCGGCGGATTGCTCAGTTGCGATGGCTTCGAGATTTGCCTGATGCGTTGCCGTTTCGTTTTCAAGATGCGCTACCTCGGCGTCCAGCGCGCGGAGTTCGCGCTTCATCCCGAGCGGGCCGGCTTGGTCGGCGCGGCCGCCGGTGACCATGCGGCCCTGGTAGCAGGTGCCGTCTGGCGTGATGAAGGCGTATTGGGAATTCTCTCTCGCGAGTTTTTCGGCGGCTGCGGCGCTGTCGGTTAGAGAAGCGGCGCGGAGGCGCGGGAGGAACTGCTTCGCGGCAGCGCCGAGGGGATCGCGGAATTCGACAAGCTTATCGAGGCGCGAGACGACCCCTTCTTCGGCGCGGAACGGTATGATGGGCTCGTAGTCATCCAGGCGGAGATTACGGAGCGAATCGACGAAGAACGTGGCCCGCCCGCCGACTTCGTCACGCAGCATGGAGACGCCTGCGCGGGCGTGGTCGAAAGTTTCCACGACGACATATTCGAGTTCGTCGCGCAGGTATTGTTCGACGGCAGCTTCATGCTGCTGTTCGACTTCCGCGTAATCGGCGAGCACACCGACGGCGCGGAAATTCTTGCCGCCGCCGCGTTCATTGGCGGCGAACAGCTTTTGCACGGCGTCCGCGGTGTACGAGCGGTCGTTCAAGATTTGATTGAGCGTGGAGTGGCGCGCGCGAACACCAGAGAGCGAATCGCGGAGGGAATCTGCTAGCTTGGTGGCAGACTCGCGTTGGGTGCGCAGCTCGGCGAGCTTCGTTTGCAGCTGAGTGGCTGACTGCTTGAGGGTGTTGAATTGGTTGCTAGCGGCTTCGAAGTCGTGCGCGGCGCTTTCGGCGTCGTCGCGGACTTTGAGGGAAGATTCGAGCACTTCGTGCTCCGTGGCTTCGAAGCGGCGGAGAGCCTCGTTCTGATGTACGAGCGCTTCTTCAGCTTGCTTTTGTTCGCCGTGGAGGCGTAGCAGGCTTTCGCTGGTTTCGGAGGCCGCGCGGCGGAGCGCATCGATGCGCGCTTCAGATTGCACGATTTCCGCAGCGCAAGCCTGCGCGTGGGCGGCTAGCTCTTCGACGCGAGAGCTGAGCGCGCCGGAGTCCGAGCGCAGGCTGACGACGGCTTCCTGCTGCGCGAGATTGCGGCTTTCCCACTCCGCGGTGAGCGCGGCGGCTTGCGCGATCTCCGTACCGATCTGCGTGTTACGCCCGGCGAGTTCATCGGTGCGCTGGCGATTGAAGGCGATGCGGTTCTCGGTGCGATCGACTTCCAGCGTGGTGAGATTCAGGACATTTTGATTCTGGCGCAGCTCGGCGTCGAGTTCGTAGATGCGCTGGTTCAGACGATCGTGCTCGGCTTCCTGCTGCTGGATGTCGGTCGCATACTGCGCTTCGGCCGAAGTGACCTCAGCGAGGTTTTTGGCGATGCGATCGGCTGCGGCGTCCAGCTCGCGGGCTTTTCCGGCGAGCATCTGGCGGACGATGCCGCGCATCTGGTCGCGAATTTCAGAGTAACGGCGCGCTTTGGCGGCTTGGCGCTTGAGGGAGCCCAGCTGCTTTTCGACTTCCACGACGATGTCGTTGACGCGCGCCAGATTGAGCTTGGAAGATTCGAGCTTGGCTTCGGAGAGGCGCTTCTTGGTTTTGAACTTGGTGACGCCGGCGGCTTCTTCAATGATGGCGCGGCGTTCCATTGGTTTGGTGGAAAGGATGAGGCCGATGCGGCCCTGCTCGATGATCGCGTAAGAATCGGGGCCGAGGCCGACGCCCATGAACATTTCCTGAATGTCCCGCAGGCGCGCAACGCGGCCGTTGATGAGGTATTCGCTTTGCCCGGAGCGGTACAGCCGGCGGCTGATCACGACTTCGCCGGGTTTGGTGGCCAGGACGAGTTTGTCGGCGCTTTTTTTGCGGCGCTTGCCTTTGAGAAATTCAGGCTCGTTAGTTGAAGTCTCCTCGGTCTGGGGCGCAGCGTGCTGCGCCCCTATGGGTTCTTGCCCTTCGGCCGGAGAGGGATCGAGCGAAAGAATTTCGGTCATAAAGCCACTGGATGCCGTTGCATCCGCATCAGTTATTGGCGCGGCAGACAGGTCTGACGGCGAGGCGGAGTCATCAGTGGACCCTTCCAGGACAAAGCGGGCGGCTTCGGCAAGCTCGGGGTCTTCCATCGTGATGGTGACTTCCGCGAGACCCATCGGCGGGCGCTTGGTGGTGCCATTAAAGATGCAGTCAGCCATGCGCTCGGCGCGAAGCGACTTGTGGCTCTGCTCGCCGAGGACCCAGGAGATGGCATCGACGACGTTCGATTTGCCGCAGCCGTTGGGGCCGACGATGCAGGTCGTGCCCGTGCCGCTGAACGTG
>Ga0210407_10004984_pt1 | contig 10328 bp, 10 predicted proteins | sample IncBWC27MmetaG_FD_150860 | JGI IMG/M metagenome (GOLD analysis project Ga0210407, IMG submission 150860) | Forest soil microbial communities from Barre Woods Harvard Forest LTER site, Petersham, Massachusetts, United States - Inc-BW-C-27-M | ecosystem: Environmental > Terrestrial > Soil >... | reverse complement strand
CACCATCGGCTTCAGTTCCTTGAATCCCGGCAGCGGCTCCACCGCAGGCTTGTCGGCGTCCGTGATCGTGTCGCCGACCCGCATGTCAGCCACAGTCTTGATATTCGCGACGACGAAACCGACCTCGCCCGGACCGAGCACATCCGCCGCACGTTCATGCGGCGTGAAATGACCGAGGCGCATCACTTCGCCGGACTTCTGCGTTCCCATCAGACGAACTTTCATTCCGGTGCGCAGTTCGCCGCCGAATACTCGCACCAATCCAATCACGCCTTCGTACACGTCGTACCAACTGTCAAAAATTAGCGCGCGAACAGCATCCTCGTCGGTCCGCTTGGGCGCGGGAATCCGCGCGACGATCGCTTCGAGCACTTCGTCGATGCCGACGCCCTCCTTCGCGCTGGTCAGAATCGCATCGAACGCGTCGAGTCCGATAATTTCCTCGATCTGCTGCTTGGTTCGCTCGATATCGGCGCCGGGAAGATCGATCTTGTTGATCACGGGAATGATTTCCAGCCCGTGATCAAGCGCGAGGTAAACGTTGGCGAGCGTCTGCGCCTCAACGCCCTGGCTCGCGTCCACAACCAGCAGAGCGCCTTCGCATGCGGCGAGGCTCCGCGAAACTTCGTACGCAAAATCGACGTGACCGGGAGTATCGATCAGGTTGAGGATATAACTTTTGCCGTCTTTGGCGGAGTAGTTCAGCCGGACCGAGCGCGCTTTGATCGTGATGCCCCGCTCGCGCTCGAGGTCCATCGAATCGAGGAACTGATCCTTCGACTCGCGCATCGAGAGCGCGCCGGTCCGCTCAAGTATCCGATCGGCTAGCGTGGACTTGCCGTGATCGATATGCGCGATGATCGAGAAATTGCGAATCGAAGCGGTTTCGGTCATTTCGACTCGGGGCGGGTGCGCTGCTGCTTGAAATACTGGAAGGTCTCCTCGAGTCCGCTCTTGAGTTTCTTTTCCGGACGCCAGCCCAGCACCTTCGCCGCGCGCGCCGGCGAAATGACCGATCGCATCTGTTCGCCCGGCCGCGCCGCCGCATGCTCCGGATGAGTCGGGAAATCAGCGATCGCCGCCAGCGTTGAAAACAGCTCGTTCACGTTGGTCTCGATCCCCGTGCCGATGTTGAGCGCAACTCCCGACTGTTTCGACTTCAGCGCCGCCACAATCGCACGGACCACGTCGCTTACATAAACATAGTCGCGCGTCTGCTCGCCGGTGCCGTAGATCGTCACCGGCTTCTTGTCCAGGATGCGTCCGCAGAAAATCGCGACCACGCCCGCCTCACCGTGAGGGTCCTGGCGCGGACCATAGACGTTTCCGAAGCGCAGCGACATGTAATCGATCCCGTACTCGGCTTTGTAGAAATACAAGTATGCTTCGGTCGCCATCTTGGCGACCCCGTACGGACTGACCGGTCGCATCGGAGCGTCCTCGTTGCACGGAAGACTTTCCTGCTCGCCATAAATCGCGCCGCCGCTCGATGAAAAAATCACCCGCTTCAAACCATGTGCTCGCGCACTTTCCATCAGGTTGAGAAATCCAATCAGGTTTACTTGCGCGTCGAACGCGGGATCCGCCACCGAGCGCCGCACGTCCATCTGCGCAGCAAGATGAACGATAACTTCGGGCTTGACCTTCGCGACCGCGGAGGCAACTCCGGAGCCTGCACGCAGATCGATTTGATAGATGGTGGCCTTGGGATTCATCCGATAACGTTTGCCGGTCGAAAAATCGTCGAATACGAAAACTTCGTCGGCCTTCGTCGCGACCAGCGCATCCACCAGATGCGACCCGATAAAGCCGGCCCCGCCGGTGACCAAAATTCTCATCGCGTATCCCCTTCCTAGACCGGGTTTCGTCCGATCGAATAATAACGGAGGTCGAGCGCCTTCATCAGCTCTGGATCATACAGGTTCCGGCCGTCGAATATCACCGGCTCTTTCAGCTCGGCCTTGATGCGCTGGAAGTTGGGATGCCGGAACTCGTTCCACTCCGTCAGGATCAGCAGCGCGTCGGCGTTATTGAGCGCCTCGTAGTTGGTTTTGTGATAAGTGACGCGATTCCCGAAAAACGCGCGAGCGTTTTCGAGCGCCTCTGGATCGTGCACCTGGCATTTCGCGCCCGCCTGAAGCAGTTCCTCGATCACCACCAGCGACGGAGCCTCGCGCATGTCGTCGGTGCGCGGTTTGAATGCCAGCCCCCAAATCGCGAACGTGCGTCCGCTCAGGTTCTGTCCGAAATGCTGCTTCACCCGCGCCGGAATCAGCCGCTTCTGGCGCGCGTTGATCGCTTCCGCCGCGCGCAACAACGCGAAGTCGAGATTGTGCTCCGAGCCGCTGTGAATCAACGCCTGCACGTCCTTCGGGAAACATGAGCCGCCGTAACCCACCCCGGGAAACAGAAACGACGAGCCGATTCTTTTGTCGGTGCCGAGTCCGCGCCGCACCGAACTGATATCGGCGCCCACCGCCTCGCAAAGATTCGCCATCTCGTTGATGAACGAGATGCGCATCGCCAGCATCGCATTCGATGCGTACTTGGTGAGTTCCGCAGAGCTCGGATCCATCACGAGGATCGGATTATCGGTTCGCACAAATGGTGTGTGGATTTCCTTCAGAATCGCGGTTGCCTGATCGCTCAGACTGCCGATCACAACGCGGTCCGGGCGCATGAAGTCCTCGATCGCTGACCCCTCTTTCAGGAACTCAGGCACTGAGCATACGTCGCATCGATGCTTGGCGAAGCGGCCGACGATATCGCGAACGCGAGCGTTGGTGCCGACCGGCACCGTACTTTTGACTGCGATGATATGATAGCCGGTGATCGATTTGGCGATGTCTTCAGCCGCCTGGAAAATCGCGCTGAGGTCCGCCGCACCCGACGCACTCATCGGCGTGCCAACCGCGATATACGAAACCATCGATTGCTTGATCGCTTCTGCGATGTCGGTCGTGAAGCGAAGCCGCCCTTCCTTCAAATTGCGCCGGACCAGTTCTTCGAGCCCCGGCTCATAAATCGGAATCTTACCCTCGAGCAGCTGGGCGATTCGCTTCGCATCGATATCGACGCAGATCACCTCGTTGCCACTCTCCGCGTAGCAAGTGCCGCTGACGAGTCCCACGTATCCGCTGCCCACGACTGCGATATTCATAACGCCCCTAGAATTCTTCCTTGATAACGTAAACCGGTTTTCCCTGCGATTCGTGATAAGTCCGCGCCAGCATCTCGCCGAGCAGCCCGAAGACCACGAACTGCACGCCGACCACTACCAGCAAAACCGCCAGCAACAGCGCGGGCCGATTTCCGAGTTCGCGTCCCAGCACGATTTTCTCGAACACCAGGATGAACGTCCACAGGCTGCCCAAGCCGCCCAGCATGAATCCGATCAATCCGAAGACTTGAATCGGCGCGGTCGAATAACGCGAAAGAAACTTGACCGTGATCAGATCGAGCAAGGTGCGGACGATTCGCCACAATCCGTACTTCGAGGTTCCCGCGCGGCGCAACCGAAATCCCACTTCGACTTCCGCGATTCTCGCGCCCTGCTCCGCCGCGATCGCCGGCACGAAGCGATGCATCTCGCCGTAGAGATGGAGGCTCTGCGCGAGGTCGCGCCGATACGCCTTGAACGTGGTCCCGTAGTCGTGAAGCTTGACCCCGGTCATCGCCGAGATCAGCGCGTTCGCCGCCATCGAGGGAATCCGCCGCGTGAAGCGCTCCTCCTGCCATCGCTCGGTGCGCCATCCACTGGCAAGATCGTAGCCTTCGTCGAGCTTCGCAAGCAGGCGCGGTATATCGGCGGGATCATTCTGTCCGTCGGCGTCCATCGCGATGATCACATCGCCCGTGGCCTTTGCAAATCCGCACGCCAACGCCGCCGTTTGGCCCGAGTTGCGCCCGAGTCGAATCACCCGCACGTTCGGGTCCTGCGACTTTATCTCGCGTAGCACTTCGAGGCTGTCGTCGGTGCTGCCGTCGTCCACAAAGATCACTTCGTACGCGCGCCCGGCCGCCTGCATCACGCGCGTCAACTCGACGTGCAGCGGGCCGACGCTATCGCGCTCGTTGAACAGCGGGATAACTACTGAGTAATCCATCGCGAGTGATGAGAGTCGATCAGATCTATGAACGCGCGGTAACGATTGTCGATCTCTTCCCAAGTCAGTTCGAGCAGCCGCTCCAGCGAAAATCGCTCGACCACGAATGACGCCATCACGCTGCCGTACACGACCGCCGTGCGCAGCGAGGATTCTGTGATGCGTCCGTCCCGCGCGAGGAAGCCCATCATACCGCCCGCAAACGTATCGCCCGCACCGGTCGGATCGACCACTTCTTCAAGGGGATACGCGGGCACTGCGAATATTCCCTCTTGGCTGAACTGGAGCACGCCGTATTCGCCCCGTTTGATCAGGATCGAGCGCGGGCCCATCGCGAGTATCGCACGTCCCGCCTTGACCAGGTTATGTTCGCCAGCGAGCAGGCGCGCCTCGTCGTCGTTGACCGTCAGGATATCGATCTTCGGAAGCAGCTTGATCAAGTCTTCATGAGTATCGAGGATCCAATGATCCATCGTGTCGCCCGCAACCAGCTTCGGCGACATCACCTGCGAAAGCACCCGCTCCTGGAGCACCGGCGCGATGTTGCCGAGGAACAAGTAATCGCATCGGCGCTGATCGGGCAGCAGGGTCGGCATGAATCCGTCGAAGACATTGAGCTCCAGGTTGAGCGTGTCACGTTTGTTCATGTCCTCGTGGTAGCGCCCATGCCATCGCATGGTCTTGCCTTCCTGTTTCTCAAGCGCGCGAAGATCGATCCCGCGATCGGCCAGCAGTTGCTCGTCTTCGGATCTGAAGTCCGAGCCGACCACGGCGACGATGCTCACCGGGGTGAAAAAACGTGCCGCGACCGAAAAAAAAGCCGCCGAGCCGCCGAGCGCGTCCGTAGCATTTCCCCGTCCCGTCTCGACCTTGTCGTAGGCGACGGAGCCAACCACCACAATACTCATCTAGCGTCCTCTCGGTTCCTGTTCACGAAAGATATTTGCCGACTAGCGGCCGCAAGTCGTCGATTGTGCGCTGCGCAATCGCTTTGCGCTCGGTGATGATCGTGTCCTTGAGCGCATGTTCGCATCCGCACGTGCGCGGGCGATTGCCTAGCGTATGCGCGAGGCGCGCAACGGCGCGCTGCGCCTTGTCCACGTTGAGGCGCATCACGCGCAGGATTTCGCCGATATCCACCGCCGCGACGGATTGATGCCAGCAGTCGTAGTCCGTCACCAGCACCAGCGCCGCGTAACACATCTCGGCTTCGCGAGCGAGGCGCGCCTCCTGCATCGCGGTCATGCTGATAACGCTGGCGCCGAAGGTGCGGTACAGATTCGACTCGGCGCGGGTCGAGAATTGAGGACCCTCCATACAGATGTATGTGCCACCTTCATGAATCACCGCGCCGTCTTCGCGCGAGGCTTTCGCCAAATCGCTCGCGAGGTTTGCGCAAACCGGATCGGCAAGCGATACGTGAACCACGATTCCGTCGCCGAAAAAAGTCTCGGGCCGTTTGAAGGTGCGATCGATAAACTGATCCGGGATCACCAGCTCGCCCGGATGAATCTCGTCTTTCAGGCTGCCGGCGGTGGAAACCGAAACGAGATGAGTCACGCCGAGCTGCTTCAACCCGAAAACGTTCGCGCGGAAATTGATCTCGGACGGCAGGATTCGATGGCCTCGGCCGTGCCGCGAAATGAAAACCACTTCGACGTCGCCGATTCGGCCCTGGTAGAACGGATCCGACGGACGGCCGAACGGGGTCTCAAGCTCCATCAGCTCGACCTTGTCGAGCCCGTTCATCTGGTAGAAGCCGCTGCCTCCGATCACTCCAAGTACGTTTTGTGACATTTGCTTTTAGGGTGTGCGCCGCGAATCTAGGAATGCTGTTCGGCGTAGAGCTGGCCGCATGCGGCCGCGATATCGAGTCCGCGACTTTCGCGGATTGTAGCGGTCAAGTTACCGTTCCGGAGCACCGCTTGAAAGGCCTCGACCGCGGCGCGCGAACTGGTCGCCAGCGGCGATCCTTCGAGCGGGTTGTAGAAGATGAGGTTCACCTTGGACCGCATCGGCGCGAGCAGCTTGACGAGGCGCTTAGCGTCGGCGAGCGAATCGTTCACCCCGGCCAGCATCACGTACTCGAACGTGATCCGCGCGCGCCGCTTGAGCGGCAGATTCCGGCACGCGCCCAGCAAGACCTCCAGCGGATAGCGCTTGTTGATGGGCGCGAGCCGGTCGCGAAGCTCGTTGGTCGTCGCGTGTAGCGACACCGCGAGATTGACCGGAATCTCGGCGAGCAGCCGTTCCATCATCGGAACCAGGCCGACCGTCGAGACAGTGATCCGACGCGGCGAGATTCCCATCCCCCACTCCGAGGTCATGATCGTGAGCGTGCGGATGAGGCGCGGATAATTCGCCAACGGTTCGCCCATTCCCATAAAGACAAAATTGGTAAATTGCTCATCCGCCGACAGTTGCCTTGTTGCCGCGTGGATCTGGGAGAGCATCTCGGAAGCGGTGAGATTGCGATGCAATCCCATCCGGGCGGTTGCGCAGAATTCGCAGGCAAGTGCACAGCCCACCTGGCTCGACATGCACAGAGTCACACGGCCATCGGAGGGAATTATCACCGACTCGATATCTTCGCCGTCGGCGAGGCGGATGAGAAGTTTGCGGGTGCTGTCGATCGAGCGCGAGACGAAGGATTGCGCCGCGGCGCCGATCGCGAATTTTTGGGTGAGATGCTCGCGCAGCGAGGCGGGAAGATCGCGCATCTCGTCGAAGGACTGCGCACCGCGGGCATGCAGCCAGTGGAGAATCTGACGCGCGCGATACGGCGGCGCGCCCGCGTCGGCGACGACTTGCTCGACTTCGTCGAGGGTCATGTCGCGGAGATCGGTGCCCAAAGATGGCGAATCCGCTAATGTTTCGTGGGTATCTTGCACAGCCCGAGTATTCTAACGGAAACCGCCTGCTATGTGCAGGCTGAACTGTTCAGCCTGAACAAGCGTGGCTATTGCGAAAGTAAGCGGAGCTAATGACGAGGCAATCGCTTGAGTATCGACGTGACGTACAGGTTGGCGCGCGAGGACGATCTTTCCGCGATGCGGCTGGTGCAGAGCAAGTCGCTTTACGATCTGCTCGTGACTCGCGGGGGTCGCGATCCGTCGGTGATGCCGATCACTGACGAGCCGAGCACCGAGATGCGGCTGGTGCTGCAAACCGATCCGAAGCTGTCCTGGATCGCAATCGAAGATGGCCGCCCGATTGGCTTCAGCGTGGGATTCGTGCGCGGCGATCTGTGGTTCCTCTCAGACCTGTTCGTGCTGCCGGAAGCGCAAGGCAAGGGCGTCGGCGCCGAGTTACTGAAACGATGCCTCGAGGGCGGCCTCGATCACGGCGCGCGAATCCGCGCGGTAGCGTCGAGCCACGACAATAGCGCGCGCGTGCTCTATATCCGCGCCGGAATGGCTCCGCGCTTTCCGTTGATGACCTTGCAAGGACGTGCGCGCGCATTGATCGACCTGCCGGCGGCGACCGCGAAAGTAATGCAGGTCGAGGCGTCGAGAACATCGATCCGCAAGCTTGGCGATCTCGACGAGACGATTTGGGGCCAACGGCGCGACGCGCAACATCGGTTCTGGCTCGACGAGTACAAGTTTACCTGCCTCGCGATCGCCGATGGGTCTCGCGGGTTACTCGGCTACGCATACTATTCGAGCGCATCGAGTCGCCCCCCCTGGGACTGTGTGCCGCGCCGAATCGGGCCGCTCGCCGCGCGCACGACACGCGTTCAGATATCGATGCTGCGCGCGATCGGCGACGCGTTTCGGTCGGATGCTACCGATCGCGTCGAGGTGCAGATTCCGGGAATCAACATGACCGCTCTGACCGCGCTGCTGGGTGCGGGATTCAAGTTCGATCACGTCGGGCAGTTCATGTCGTCGCGAAATTTCGGAAAGTTCGATCGGTACCTGCCGTCGGGGGGGACGCTCCTTTAGGCGTGAGCAGTATGACTGGATTACTCGGAATAGTTGCGGTGGGGTTCGTGCTTGGGATGCGACACGCTTGTGACGCGGACCACGTGGTTGCGGTCAGCACGATCGTCGCGCGACACAGGAGTATCCGCGGCGCCGCGTTGGTCGGAGCGGTTTGGGGCGTGGGGCATACCCTCACGATCATGGTCGTAGGCGCGGCGATCATCGTGTTCAGCGTCGTTATCCCGCCGCGCCTTGGCTTGTCGCTAGAGATGTCGGTGGGCGTGATGCTGATCGTGCTGGGCGCGATGAATCTGACCGGCGTTACCCATCGCCTGTTCCATCGCTTCGGCAGTATCAAAGGAGAACTCGCGGATCGCGGTGGCAGTCTTCTCCATTCGCATCCGCACTCGCACGGCGGAACGGCGCATTCGCATCCTCATATGCACCTCCTCGCGAGCGGACATGAGATGATTGGCACGATCGGTCTGCTACGCGCGCTCGCGGTTGGAATCGTGCACGGACTCGCGGGCTCCGCCGCAGTCGCGCTGCTGGTGCTGAGCACGATCCACGATCCGCGCTGGGCGACGATCTATCTCGGCGTGTTCGGCTTGGGAACGATCGCGGGAATGATGCTAATCAGCGCAGGCATGGCGGTGCCGCTGTTGGTCACCGCACTGCGATCGCCAAAGCTGGAGCAATCGCTGGTGCTTGGTTCTGGCCTGATCAGCCTTGCCTTCGGGATCTTTATCGTCGTGCGAATCGGCTTTTGGGACCGCTTGTTCTAGGCAAGCAGTTTTAAGTTGCTCGCGATGATCAGAGGTCGCGGCGGGGGAAGAAGAAGGAGATTTCTTGCGCGGCGGTTTCGGGGGCGTCGGAGCCGTGGGTGGAGTTTTGCTCGACGTCCACGCCGAAGTCTTTGCGGATGGTGCCGGGGTCGGCTTTTTTTGGATCGGTTGGGCCCATCAGATTGCGCCATTTTAAAATTGCGCCTTCGGCTTCCAGTACCATCACAACAACCGGGCCCGAGGTCATGTAGTCGCATAGGCCGCTGAAGAAGGGGCGGGCTTTGTGCACCTCATAGAAGCGCTCGGCGTCGGCGCGGGAGAGTTGAAGCTTGCGCATCGCGACGATCTTGAGGCCTGACGATTCGATGCGCTTCAGGATGTCGCCGGTGAGGCCGCGGCGGACTGCGTCGGGTTTTAATATTGCGAAGGTTTGTTCGATCAAAGTTTGTTCTCCATCAAATTCGGAGCACCGCGGCTCCGCAGACCCTAAGCGAGTTCGAACTGTTTTGCGCCGAGAAAGATCCGGGATTCTTCGCTTCGCTCAGAATGACACAAAAATCCAGAAAGGCGGGCGTTCGATCCATCGTATTTATTTCTTGCCTTCGAGGACGGATTTCATCGTCGAGCCGAGATCGGCGGGGCTCATTGCTACTGTGATGCCGGCGGCCTTTAGGGCGGCGATCTTGTCGGAGGCGGTGCCGCGGCCGCCGGAGATGATTGCGCCGGCGTGGCCCATCCGGCGGCCCTTTGGGGCGGTCTGGCCGGCGATAAACGCGACCACCGGTTTCTTAAAGTGTTGCTTTATATATTCGGCGGCTTCTTCTTCGGCGGTTCCGCCGATCTCGCCTATCATTATAACCGCGCGGGTCTTCGGGTCTTCGTTGAAAAGTTTCAACGAGTCGATGTGGCTGGTGCCGACGATCGGGTCGCCGCCGATTCCGATGCAGGTCGATTGGCCGATGCCGAGTTGGGTCAGCTGATACACAGCTTCGTATGTGAGCGTGCCGGAGCGCGAGACTACGCCGACGTCGCCGGGTTTGTGGATGTAGCCGGGCATGATGCCGATTTTGCATTCGCCGGGGGTGATGATGCCGGGGCAGTTGGGGCCGATCAGCCGCGACTTCGTGCCCGCCATGTACGCCTTCACCTTCACCATGTCGAGGACCGGGACGCCTTCGGTGATGCAGATGACGAGCTCGATGCCGGCGGCAGTGGCCTCGAGGATCGCGTCGGCGGCGAATGCGGGCGGGACGTAGATCACGGTCGCGTCGCATCCGGTGGATTTGCGCGCTTGTTCGACAGTGTCGAAAATCGGGATGCCTTCGAAATCGGTGCCACCCTTGCCGGGGACGACGCCGCCGACCATTTGCGTGCCGTATTCTTTGCACGCGCGAGTGTGGAGCTGGCCGGTCGCGCCGGTGATTCCCTGGGTCAGCACGCGGGTGTTTTTGTTTGCGAGGATGCTCATCGAAAAAACCTAGGCTCCGATTTCTTTTACTATTCGGTGGGCG
>Ga0210407_10004982_pt1 | contig 10334 bp, 10 predicted proteins | sample IncBWC27MmetaG_FD_150860 | JGI IMG/M metagenome (GOLD analysis project Ga0210407, IMG submission 150860) | Forest soil microbial communities from Barre Woods Harvard Forest LTER site, Petersham, Massachusetts, United States - Inc-BW-C-27-M | ecosystem: Environmental > Terrestrial > Soil >... | reverse complement strand
TCTACCTGAACTTCATCGTGAGTCCACGATGGCTTGGTTAAGTCGTCGCCTGTCAGCATGACGTAGACGTTGTAATGCCCGTAGGGGACAGAATCAAAGGAAGCCTCACTCTGAGCATCGACGCCTCCAGTGTGACCGCAGTGGTCGGGGAATTTTCCGACCGACTCGGTCTCAGCCTCGGTCAACCAAACAACGATTCGGTCGTGCAGTTCCGGCGGGGCAATCACTGTAACGCGCACAGTTCCCAATGGCTGTGGATGCAGGTTTACGACCAGATTCGACAGAACCTGACGCTCAGTTAGCGTGACGTTTCCGAACTCAGCCACATATTCCGCTGTGGAATTCTCGTGCAAGTCCTCAGCGGTCAGATCATATTGGCCTGATGCTAAGAAGCGGATTTCAAATGAACCGTCTCCGTTTACCTTTTGCCGAGCCGCAATTGACCCCGCACGATTGCGTGCTCCATTTTCATCCACATCCCAAAGGGTTAGGAAAACGTGGCTCACGTCGCCGCCATCTTCGCGGCGGACCTTACCTATTAGAGACGCCCCACGTTCGGTGAGAGTCGGGTCTCTGTAAAGACGCCACTTCTCACCAGGTGGCGCGAGGTCCTCTTTAGTGGGTGGGTCATTGCGACCAAAACGAATATCGGCCCCCGCAGCGTCCAGGGATGCAGTCCGCGAACAGGCCTGAATGTAAATCTTCCCGTCTTCGCCCCGGAATCCGTAGACGAAGAATTTCGTTCCAGGTTTTGGTTCGCCGAAACCGCAATCTGTTCCTGCGTGGGCATCATAGACTTCAAGAAATTCGTCCGAAGCGCCCTTGTATGACCTTATCACTCGGAATGGAATCATGCTGAGGCCGGGCTTGCCGTTCCAAGTCGAAATCTCGTGGCCTCCTGGCAGCAGTTCACCCTCGAACACCACGGCTGCCGCTTGAAACTCGGCAGCCGCCTCCTCGCGGTCACTCACTGCGGGTTCGGAGCATACGCATGCTTGAGCCGTTCGCAGACTGCCCGCAAAGCAGAGAGCGACGATTAGAGGAATGGTCTTGATTCGCATTGGGCATATCGTACACCCGACTAAGGGATCGATTGAACACGCCTGACACACGCCTGACAAAGCAGAGCATTTTTAGCTCACCGGCCCGGCTCGACTACGTTTCCTCTCCGCTTACATCTACTGTCGCCGTGCCGCCGAGCTAAAAATGCTCTGCTTTGTCAGGTATATACGCAGCGCTTGGAATACCATTGCGGAGGCCAGTTCTGACGTTGATGGCCTGGGAAAAATTTTGGTCCAAGGTTTTTGTATTGTACAAGGCGGTCTGTCAGGGCGGCAAAGCCGCTTTCGTCCCAACGCATTCCGTCCACGAAGTAGCACGCAGCCCGATGGTGGCCACTGCGATATTATTGAAGTCTGGGGACCAACATGGCCTGGAATCCTGCAACGATTGATGAGGTAAAGGACATACTCAGGTCCGAGTTGAAGAAATGCAGTGCCGAGCAGGTCGCAGTATTCCAGCAATACTCTGTTGAGCCTTTCCTCGCGTCCATCGTACGTTATGGAAGACAGGAGAGCGTTGTTGTCGTTGCCCGGAAATCGAATGAGGTCATCTACTGGGAGGATGTGGAAGAAGGGTTCAACATTTCTGAATTGGGGCCCACGGGCCGCGTTCTTGAACACTGGTGCAATCAAGATGACCTGGGCGTTGCGCTCAGTCGCCTGATTCAACCTCGTGAACTTCGAACTGGGAATTGGGGACCCGCGGCCATCTAATTAACGCCGCAATCGTCCATGTGTGTACCGGAGTGTTGGTGCAATTCGCGTTTCTAACAGTTCTAACACTTGGGATGTGGAGCGGTCGGTAACGCCTTCCGCTGACGAGACTTAGAAGTGAGGGATGCAGTTTCGATCCCCACCGCCCCTACCAACCATCCTTTTTCCCAACAACAACTTAGCGATTTGTCGAGGCGGCAAAAGGCGGCAATAAGCCTCAAGGGTGGCAAGCATGGCTCGAACGAACGAATCCCAGCGGTGCTGCACCAAAGTCGGTCGCTGGACAGCGCATCAACGCATTGCTTCATTTCCAAGAACGCTGTTTCGGGACTGTGAAGGCCACATGTACGATTACGCGAACTTACCGGGACTTGGCCCGCAGTCTTGAACACAGCGGGTAGTCATTGCCTAACGTGCAGGCCAACGCCAAGCCGGAAGATTCATTTGCTTCGCGCCGCGAATCGTTGTCTCACCGAAGTGTTTTTCGAGAGTAACGGAGTGACAATCCGCTTGTTTTTCTAGCGCAGTTATTAGGGGCAGCCGCCCGCCCTATCAGTCGAGCGAGAGCGAGAAGCAGGCTCGGATGCAAATTGGTCTCTGGCTCGTTTAGAACCGTGAGCGCAGGCGGTCGTGGCGTCAGAAGTGCGGCAATCCAGAGAATGTACCGCAGGGTGCCGTCGGATAGTTCCGCTGCACCCAAGGGCCTTAACAGACCATGTTGCTCCATGAGCAGCGTGAAGCGCCCCGTGTTCGCTTCAACGGAGAGATGACTCCCTGGGAAAGCGTCGTCTACAGTTGAGTTGAGTGCTTCGGCGTCACCAAATTTCCGAATGGTTTCGATGGCTGCTGCTATATCAGACCCGTCGTCACAGAGAACCGGAGTGTACGTGCCAATTTGAGGTGAGCGAGCCGGTGCGTGCGCGTCGGCTCTGAAGTGGTCGTAGAACCGCCATGCGCGAATCGATTCCCGCAGGGCCAGCATTTCCGGCGCGTTTCGTGGATCGGCAACCTGCATCATCATCGTATCGAATGGGGAGAGGCTCTCGGTGACAACTTGACACGCATTATCTTGCGTGCGAGGCCGAACAACCGGCCCGCGACGTTCCGCTACGATTGTCGAAGGACGGGGTGACGGTCCATGCCAGACGCACTCCTGTTTGACGACGGGATCAAGCGGGAACGCAGTGGTGCCAGCCGCTGGAAGGCCCAAATCAATCAAATAGCCGAACTCGTCGCTCGCGAATCCAAGGGAAAGGCTTATCGGTTTGTCGCGTACAGTGCCCTGAACCGGGAAACCTCCTTGCTTTACAGAGCGCGAAACGGACTCTGGACCTGCCCAGAGCGTGGATTGGAGTCCACCCTCGCGAGCCAGCGAAGGTATCAGGCTACCCTGGGCTGTGTCGGCGAGAAGGTGGAGGGCTCGATAGAGGCTGGACTTCCCGCTTCCGTTCGCGCCGGTAATCACATTGAGCCCTCACATCGGGACGATGAGCTTCCGTAACGACCGGTAGTTGGAAATGGCTAAGACCGACAACATGCAGGCATTGTATCCGCATCGTTGAAACCGGGCTATCGAAGGCACTGCCTGATTAACACCACCATAACCGTCCATGTGGGATTTTCAAGTTACCGGTAACGCGACTACACGGCCAAGTGAATTTTCCTTGTGATAAGCTCATTTCTCGACATCTAGATTTACAGCGGAAACAAAGGACTTGAAAGTCTGTCTGGATTTTTATGGCGCATACCGCCTCGCGACTTTCGATTCCCCGACTTGTGCTCGGGCCGACGCTCCTCACACTCGGAATCACGCTCCTGCGCCTCGCGGGAGAACTGCGCGGTTGGCCGAGTCCGTGGTTCGACAAGAGCAGCGGCGTTGTGGGAATTACTTGGTTTCTGCCACCTATCTTCGGATTCTATTTCGCGTGGAAGCTATGGCGCGAAGGCGAGCGCATTGATCGCGTCGACCGTGCCTTTGCTCTCGCACTCCTGGGTGTGGTTTTGAACCAGGTGGTGGAGGCGACAGTGTTTGAGTATGCGCACATCAGCATTTATAGCATGCTCGTGATCCTATGGACGTTGGCGTTTATCAGCGCTTACTTGCAGTATCTGGCGTGGCCAGCTTTGTTCAAAGCGCTGACCGCATATGGGTTGGGGGCCAGGATTCCGGTCGTCATTCTGATGTTCTTTGCCCTACGTGGCCATTGGGGCACACATTACGATCGCCCGTCTGGACCGTTCATTCTGGGCTTTTGGCCCACGTTCCTGTGGTTCGGCTTTTTCGAAGAGTTGATTTACTGGGTGTCTTTCACTGTGGCAGTCGGTTCATTGGCAGGGAGTGTGGCCGCTGCTGTGGCTAAGCGGAGAGCGCGGGAGTCCAAAGCAGCCGCCTGATCGACGTGGGGAAAGTCGCAACCCTGCCTGCGCAATTTAGACTAACTCCTGATTGACGCGCAAACCGGACAAGTGAAATCGTGCTGGAACCACGTGTCCGATTCGGCGACTTCCATGATAGGTCTTTGTCAACAGGGCAAAAACTCTCCCGACGCGCGCGGGAGGAGCGCGGGTGTAAATCCTTGACACCTCGCGGGAAACCGCTACTTCACGGTGAACGGCGCCGACGCCGTCACATTCTCCCATTCGATGAGCAGTTTTCCCTTGGCGCCGCCGGCGCCCGACAGCCCGATCTTGAGGGATTCGACCGGAGATGACGGCTTGCCCATGGTGAGCGAAGCGCGGCCCAGTTCGGTGGCCGGATCATTGGTGGTGGCGCCCTCGCGAATGCCGTCCGGTGATACCCCCACGCCCCAGATGTGGCGGGCGCCGGCCATTAAGGTTTTGTTGACGATCAGCTTCCACTGGCCGTTGTCGAGGTCGACGTACAGGGTGTAGTCGCCATTGGGAATGGCGAGGCCATTCAGGTCGAGGTCGGCGTCGCTGTGCAGAACAGTGGCGTAATCGGCGCCCAGACGCCATACGCTGCCATCCGGCTGGAGCGCGCCGGCGCCATTGAAGATGTGGCGTCGCCTAACGGACGGGGCGTGGTAATAGATCCACAGGTTCTTGCCGTTGATCGTGACGCTGGTTTCGGCGCCCGGACTCTTGGTGTTCTTAGTGGCCAGGTCTTCCTTCTTCACCTGAGCGACGGCCAGCATCGAGCCGCTTAACAAAAGAGCACTCAATAGGATTCGTTTCATTTCCGATGTCGTTCCTTTCTCAAGGGAGTATGCGACTCTCAAGGGAGTATACAACGCGCGCTGGCCGCTCCCGCAACGTTCAAACGCGGTAATCCTACAAATGAAATCGGCCTCGATCCTGAGCGCCCGGTGAGGCGGCTTACCAGGAGCTATTGAGATTACCTCGCACATCGACAGAATCCGGCACAAGTTTGCGACTGCGGTTCCACCAGATCAGCGTGCCGGTAATGGTGAGAATCGGCAGTACCAGGCTGACCACGCACGCAAGCAACCGGGTCGGCCAGCCAAAAACATCGCCCGTGTGGATTTCGCGAATCCACATACGGCTTAGCCTGAAGCCAATCGGCGCAGCACGGGTGCTCCAGATACTGAGCGCCTTGCCTGTAAACGGATCCAGCCATATGCGGCTCCGTCCAATTGGCGTCCGATCTTCCGGAAATTTCATTCGTAAATCTGCAGGCATGCCCGGATTCATCGAGAGGGAATCAATTTCCGCGCCCGGCAGCGCCTCCCGCGCCGCTGCCACGATTGCATCCGGTCCAAGCACCGGCTCGCCATCGGCGTGCTCAGGCAGCCCCGGCCGTCTCGGCATGTCACCCAAAGGCATCACTTTGTCGATGAGCCCGCTTACCGCACCGTCCCAGGTCAGTGCAATCCCCGTGAGAGCAAAGCAAAAAAGAAAGAGCGAGCAGACAATCCCTAGCATGTTGTGCAAATCAAAGTTGATACGCTTTCCGTTTCCGCTCCAGTTGATGCGGAAAAGCTTCCGCCGCCACCAAAGGACGATCCCCGAACAAGAAAGAAACAGTAGAAAGATCGACGCGATGCCGACGATGAGCTTTGCGGCTTCACGATGCTTGGCCATCAGGAGGTGGGTGTGGAACTGGTGCACCGAATTCACGAACGTGCTAGCCGTCTTTGCATCGCCCAGTTCACTACCCGTGTATTGATCAACCGTTACAACGGAGCCTTCTGCTCCGTTGCCGGGATCCAAATACACCTCATAAGCCGAGTCCGGCCGACGCGAAAACGCCAACTCGGTCACCTTGAATCCCGGATGCAGCTTTTCGAGCCGCGAGAACAGCTCCCCCAGTAACAGCGGATGCCCGGTCGGCCGTACCTCAATCAGGCGTCGGTTCACAACCCGGTCGATTTCCCGCTCGTAGACGATGAAGCTACCTGTCACACCGAGGAGGAGAAGGAAAACGCTGGCGATCAGCGCTGCCCAGAGATGACAGAACAAAAGGACTCGACGAAAAGACACTCCACAACCTTCCACACGAACTCTTTGTTGGCAATGGGCCCCGACGATTGCTCTGAAGTTGGACGCACGAAGGGCGAATATGGCTCTTGACAACATTCCCTTCTGCTGGTTCCCTTAACTTGTGGTTCGCGCTCAATCCACAAACGCCTCCCTGACGGGGCGCGTCACCGATCCCTCCAAAGCCCTCATCGCCGATGCCAAGGTCGCCGCCGTCGGCACCGCCACGAATGTCCGCTATGAGACCACCACCAACACCTCCGGCGAATACTTCCTGCCAATCTCCCCCCGGGCCTCTTTCAAGTCGAAATCGAAAACTCCGGTTTCAAAAAGTTAATCAAGCCGGGGTCCACGTCCGGGACACTCTCGCAATCGACTTCGAGCTGACGCTTGGTTCCGCGACTGAGACCCTCACGGTGGAATCTGGCGCATCGTTTTTGAAATACCGAGTCGGCGACCGTCAGCACAGTAACTGACCGCGCGTTCGTCGAGAATCGTTCTCTCAATGGACGGAGTTTCCAGTCCTTGATTACCCTAACTCCCGGCGTCGTTCTGACCGCCACCGCTTATAACAATCAGGGCCAGTTCAGCGTCAATGGACAGCGCAGCGACTCCAACTATTTCACAGTGGATGGCGTGAGTTTGAATGTCGCCTATTTATCATGCGAAATAGTCGACACTCGTATTCGACTCTTCTCCGAGCGTTTGGTGTGGACGTGAAGGTGCGGCAAGAATTGCTGCGTCACGCGGACAGTCGGACAACCATGAACATCTACACGCAGGCGGTCCCACGAGCGATGCGGGAAGCACACAGTAAAGTAGTGGAGATGTTGTTACCGATGCGGAAGGCAGGATGAGAAAAACGAGGCAGCATTAGGGCAGCAATAAGCGTTTCCCACGCTGCTAAGTTGTTTCTTTCTGTTCCGTAGAATGTTTCGCAAGTCCAAACGCTATGAATTTTGTTGATGGGTTCTCGAACAAGAATCGCTTCTACGTGTACTCGACTATTCGACCGGGCGGCTGTGAGCGATAGCACTCCGGTTATGCCGACAATTCGGGAGTTGGTGGCGATAAGGGTGTTTTCGGAGGACCTATGCTATTGTCCTTTTGCAAAGCCTCAATCAGCGCAGTAGCGGGCACCACTGAATTGTGGGGCGGGGCCCCCCGAGTGCAGTTGTGCCGAGCCACTCCGTTTTGCTAGTTTGGCGAAGATGCCGCCGCCTGTGCCCGAACAACTCAGCAGGACCATTGAGACTCTCTACCGATCGGAATCGGGCCGGGTTCTGGCGACCCTGGTGCGTCTCCTCGGAGATCTGGATCTCGCCGAAGAGGCCATGCATGAGGCGTTCGCTGCGGCGCTGGAGTCCTGGCCCAAGACTGGTATTCCCGACAGGCCGCGCCCCTGGCTGATTTCAACGGCACGCTTCAAGGCGATCGATAGAATGCGCCGACGAGCGCGCTTCGACGGCGAGACACAGAAAGATTTTGCGCTCTATATGGAAGCGCGCAGCAACGAAGCTCCCTTCGATGATGAGGAGATCGAAGATGATCGCCTCCGTCTGATCTTCACCTGCTGTCATCCCGCTCTCCCTCCGGAAGGACAGGTGGCGCTCACCCTGCGCGAAATCTGCGGCCTGACCACGGAGGAGATTGCCCGCGCATTTCTCGTTACACCGGCAACGCTCGCCCAACGCATTGTGCGCGCCAAGGCTGTCATCCGCGACAAAGCAATTCCCTACCAGGTGCCCGTGTCGGAGGAATTATCGGCGCGGTTAGGAACCGTCCTTCTAGTCGTATATCTGATCTTCAACGAGGGATTCTCGGCTGAAACGACAGGCGCCGAACTCAGCCGCGAGGCGATCCGTTTGGGCAGACTCCTGCTAAACCTGCTCCCGGAACCCGAGGTGCTGGGCCTGTTGGGGCTCATGCTGCTGCACGAGTCGCGCCGCGCCGCCAGAACCTCGGGCGACGGAGACGTGATCCTGCTGGAGCAGCAGGATCGGTCGTTGTGGAACAGGGACCAGATCGCCGAAGGCATCTCGCTCACCGAAAGCGCTCTTCGATCGCGCCGCTTCGGTGCCTACACTCTGCAGGCGGCCATTGCGGCCGTTCACGCTGAGAGTTCCTCCGTGGCGTCCACGGACTGGCGTCAGATTACGCTGCTCTACGACCAGTTGCTTCGGATTCAGGCATCCCCAGTTGTCGAACTGAATCGCGCCGTGGCCATTGCCATGTGCGAAGGTCTGGAGCGGGGTCTTGCTCTTATCGATGACTTGCTGGCGCGCGAGCACCTCTCCCACTATCACCTCGCGCACTCTGCCCGCGCCGATCTGTGCCGCAGATTGGGGCGGATTGCGGAGGCTCGTGCTTCGTATGAGAAGGCTCTCACCCTGGTGTCGAAGGAGCCGGAGCGCCGTTTTCTCGCCAAGCGGCTTGCGGAATTAAAATAGAAAAAGTTCGTCTGTCTATTGCCGATTTTTCCAGTGCGCGACGACTATAGAATGAAGATGCAGTGCGCAAAGCCATGCTGCTTGCCCGAAGACCATCAGAGGAGAAGGTATGCCGCAATACTTGGTTGCGATTCACCTGCCAGACGACTTTGACCCGTCTAGCGTGGACAAAGCGATGGAGCACGATATCGACGTGCTCAACGAGGAGGTGGAGGCCAAGGGTGTCAGGGAGGTTTTCGCTGGAGGTTTGAGCCCGGCGAGGGAAGCGAAGTCGCTCCGAGCGCAGCCCAATGGCAAGGTGCTTCTCACCGACGGGCCATATCTGGAGACCAAGGAGCACGTAGGCGGTTTATCGATACTGGAAGCCGCTGACATGGACTAGGTACTGGCGTGGGCACGTAAGGGCGCCGTCGCCCTTCGAGCGTCGGGCGAGGTGCACCCGTTTTTTCGGTCGAACGTCCCATCGGGATAGTGTTTATCGCACCTGCCGCAGCCGAGTAAAAAACGTATCCAAGGAGACTGCATGAGAAAGATCAGGCATGGAACATATCTCGCTGGACGGCGTGATCCAGCACTCCGCCGATGACGGCGATTTTCGCTACAGCGACTGGACCGCGCCCTATCGGACCCCCGCTGGCAGAGATGCAATTCTCGCTGCGCATGGCGAGAGCTTCGATCCGCTGCTTGGCCGTCGCACCTACGATATGTGGTCGGGCTTCTGGCCAAAGGCGCCGAGCAGTCCGATGGCGGACCGCCTCAATGCGGCAAAAAAATATATCGCTACCCACCGTCCGGAAAGTCTTGCATGGGGCCCGTTCGAGGGCCTTGGGCCGGACATCGTCGAGGGCATTCGCCGTATCAAGGCGCAGGACGGCCCGGACGTTATCCTTGCGGGTAGCTCCACGCTGACATCGACGCTGCTCGAACATGGGCTTGCGGATGAAGTCCTGCTGGTCGTCTATCCGGTCCTGCTGGGCACGGGGAAGCGCGTTTTTGCGGTGGGAACCCCGCCACGCTCATTCGACCTCGTCAGCACGAAAGCTCTGGCATCGGGCGTCATGCTCAGCACCTACAAGCTGAACGGTCCTTTGCGGACCGGGACCAGGGCGGGTAGGCGTGAGCCGACGTCAGAGATAACGGGGAAAAGGGAAGGACTCAAATCAGAAAGATAATCTTTGCAATCAACATCACCCTAGATGGCTGCTGCGACCACACCAAACAATTTGTCGATGAAGAAACACTTGAATATTTTACTCACCTCACCCGGGAGGTTGACCTACAGGCCTTTGGGCGCAAAACATATCAATTGATTGATGGTTCCCTATTGGCCTGAAGTCCTCAAAAACCAGTCTGAGGCAAGAGCAGATACCGAATTTGCTCGGGCATTTGACTCCGTCAACAAAATTGTTTTTTCACGGTCATTAGATGGCGATGAAGATCGAAATACGAGAATTGTTCGCACGAACCTTCGCGACGAAATGCTTAAATTGAAACAAGAACAAGGCAAAAACATTTTAGTCGGTGGTGTAGATTCCTTCACAACTTATGGAGCTTGGCCTGGTGGATGAATATCATTTTGTCGTTGGGCCAACCCTTGCAGGAGCAGGGAGACGGCTGTTGGAGGGTGTCAGCCTGCCGGAGAAATTGCAAC
>Ga0210407_10004981_pt1 | contig 10335 bp, 8 predicted proteins | sample IncBWC27MmetaG_FD_150860 | JGI IMG/M metagenome (GOLD analysis project Ga0210407, IMG submission 150860) | Forest soil microbial communities from Barre Woods Harvard Forest LTER site, Petersham, Massachusetts, United States - Inc-BW-C-27-M | ecosystem: Environmental > Terrestrial > Soil >... | reverse complement strand
ACGTGTGAGATGGAACGAGCCGATATGGCCACCAGTAATCGGGAAGCCGTCAGCAACGCATCGGTGATCACATCCAATGACTCGTCGGCCGCTGTCGCGTCCGGTGCCATCGTGCCCCTCTCTCCCGGACCCTACTCCGAGCCGTTGCGGGCCAAAGAACAGAAAGTGTAACAGCGTCCAATATCGTAAGCACGGATTATTTCCCAGGCATACTATCGCCATCGAGCACTCACCGATGTGTTGCGGGTTGAGGCTTCGACTGTCCGCCACTACCCGATGTGCAGCGGGTCTATCTGCACCCGGACCGGCTCGTGGGTTTGCCGTGCACTGAGCACCCCGACGCTACGCCGCAGACTCGCTGCCAGTGCCAGGCCCTGCTCACGGGGCACCCGCACCAGCATTCTGGTCACCGGCACGCCGGCGGGAGTGCCGGCCGGACGGCGCACTCCCGGCGGCAAATCTACCGGGCCGAGCAGATCGGCTCCGTCGGGCAACCGGGCCTCCTCCAGCAATGCCGCGACGGCGCCGGCCGTTCCATCTATGGCCGCCATGTGCACACTGGGCGGCAGGCCGACTTCGGTTCGCGCGGTCAGTTCGGCCTCCGCGTGACCCACCGGATCCCAGCGGATCAGCGATTGCACTGTGGGAACTGATGATTCGGCGACCACCGTGACCACACCGCCGTCGCCGCGCGCACGCACCAGTGCGGCCGCACTCATCCAGCGCCACAGGGCGTCCTCGGCCGCGCGCAGATCTTGCCGCCCCAGCAGCGCCCAGGTATCCAGCAGCAGCGCGGCCCCGTAGCCGCCTGACACGCGGGGTTCGGCACCCGGAGTGGCGACCACGAGGGCCGGGTGGGCGGCGACCTCCGCCACGATGGTGTCGCCCGCCGAGGTGATGACCGCCGTACCGGCAAATGCACGGCCGAGCTCTTCGGCGGTGCGCCGGGTTCCCACGACCACCGCACGCACCGCATCCGATCCGCACCGCGTACACCGCAGCGACGGTTCGGCACGCCCGCACCAGCGGCAGACCGCGCCTATTGCCGGCCCATGGCCGGCGCCGTCCCGCAGCGACAGCGGGCCCGTGCAGTGCCGGCATCGGGCGATGGTGCGGCAGCGCCCGCAGGCCAGCGAAGGCACATACCCACGCCGCGGCACCTGAACGAGCACCGGCGCTCCCGCTTCCAGCGACGAGCGGGCGGCGCGCAGCGCGATGGACGGAATTCGCGCGGTGCGGGCCGCCGGGTCGCGTTCGTCGGCGTAGCCGGTGTCGTCCAGGGCCATCACCCGGGGAGTGCGGCCGCGCACCACTGGCCGTGCCGCCACGATGTCGTGCGCCCATCCGCTGCGCACCAACGCGTGGGCTTCGGCGGTCCGGGCATAGCCGCCGATCAGCGCCGCACACCGCGCCTGGTGCGCACGCAGCATCGCCACCTCCCGGGCGTGCGGATACGGCGCTCGCGGCTCGGCCAAGCTGTCATCGGCGTCGGCCCACACCATGACCAGGCCCAGGTCCGAGAGCGGCGCGAACACCGCACTGCGGGTGCCCATCACCAGCCGAGCGTGGCCCCGCAGCGCGGCAAGCCAGCGCCGGTAGCGTGCGGCCGGCCCCAGGCCCGCCGAAAGCGCGATCACCCCGTGCTCGTCGATCCGGGTCGTCGCGGCTCGCCACAGCGTGTCCAGATCTCGCTGATCGGGCACGATCGCCAGCACCGCCCGCCCGGTGCTTATGGTTTGTGCGGCAACCTCGGCGAATCGGTCCGCCCACAACTCGCCCGGTAGCGCCTGCCATACCGCGCGCGCGGCACGCGACTCGGCCAGAGCGGCCAGGAACTGCCCGCCGCGGCCGTAAAGCTCCCAGCCCGATGGGTCGATGGGCGCCGGCAGCACCGGGCTCGACGGCGCCACCGTGGTCTCCCGCTCCGCCCTGGCGTGCCTGGCCGGCACCGCCAGGCGCAACACATCCGGCCGGGTGCCGGCGTAACGGGCCGCCACTGCGTCGACCAATCGTCGGATCGCCGCGGTGAGTACCGGTTCGGGCGACACGACGCGATCAAGCCAACCCAGCTTGCCGGCGTGATCGGTGTCGTTGCGGCGCTCGAGCACAAACCCGTCGACCAACCGGCCGTGAAACCGCACTCGCACCCGTACCCCCGGCTGGGCATCATCGGACTGCTCGGCCGACACCAGGTAGTCGAACTCGCGATCCAGGTGCGGCACCGACAGCATCGGCAGCACCCGGGCAATGGGCTCCACCTCGACGGGTGTACGCGAGTTACCGGTCACGGCACACCCTTGGGCCGCGAAATAAATTGCTAGCCAACATCTTTACCGTCCAGCTCACACCGTAACGGCGACCACTGACATCAGCTTTCGTTTGGCGCCGAGGCGTTATCAGAGACTTCAGCAGGTTCCTCTCGACCGAAAAAGAAACCGGCCGTGATCAGGATCTCGGCCGCGGCATACGACCACCAGATCGGTACCGCCAGTGCTTCGTTGCCCAGAATGAACCGGCCGATAGCGATCATCGAATCCGACGCCGCGAAACACACCGCGCCCACCGCGGTCCAGATCGTTGGCAGCTCGGCCAATAGTGCCGTGCACACCATTGCGGTCAGCACGACCATGTAGGCCGTTACCGGAATCGTCAGCTTGTCACGGCCCAGGTGCGGCCAGAACCATATCAGCAGCGAAACAGCCACCACGCACATCAAGACGACGGCAGCGATGCGCGGCCGCGACAGTGCGTGTTGTGTCGCCAACGGGAGCAGGGCGCCCAAAAAACACAGCTGCGCCAACAGGAACGCGCCAAGCCCGAGGACGAATGACAGCGTCCACCACGGGATCGCCAACAGCCAGTCGCCGGTGGCCGATAACAGCAGCGCCGGCATGAGCCAGCGCCGTTCGCGGACTCTTGGGTGCGCAACCGCGGCGGCGGTCAGCAATAACGCCATCGATGCCTTGAACGGCGGCTGCAGAATCCAATGACCGGTCAGCTCTATTCCCGGCGGCGAGCGCAACGCGATCACCGTCAAGTAGACGCCGTAGCCAAGTCCCGCCCAGCCGGCCACCACCCAACAGCCGACCACCAGCCGGGATGCGTACGGTACCTCCATGCCCAACTTGGACAAAAAAGCCGACGAGAACCCTGCAATCGACCCCATCTTGAGGAAGGTACTGGATGCGGTTCCATTCCGGCTATCCACCGATGAAGGCATCGGCGCTGCGCGGCAGCGGTTCCGCGACCTGCCACGCCGGCCCCTGCATCCCGAATTGCAGGTCGAGCACCGGACCATCGAGGGGCCGGCGGGCCCCATTGGCATCCGGATCTATTGGCCATTAACCGATCCCGATGCCGGCCCTTCCAGCGCCGCTCGTCCTGTCGTCGTGTATTCACATGGCGGCGGCTTTGTCATCGGCGATCTCGACACCCACGACGGCACGTGCCGCCAGCACGCGGTAGGCGCGGATGCGGTCGTGGTGTCCGTCGACTACCGGTTGGCGCCCGAGCACCCCTACCCCGGCGCAGTCGAAGACGCTTGGGCCGCAACGCTTTGGGTTGCCGAGCATGGCGCCGAGATCGGTGCCGACACCAATCGGATGGCCGTGGCCGGGGATTCGGCCGGTGGAACCATCTCCGCGGTGGTGGCCCAGCGTGCCCGCGACAGTGCCGATAATGGCGGACCGGGGCTGGTGTTTCAGCTGCTGTGGTATCCGTCCACAATGTGGGACGCGTCGCTGCCGTCCTTCACCGAAAACGCCACGGCGCCAATCCTTGACGTCAAGGCCGTCGCCGCGTTCTCCCGTTGGTACGCGGCCGATATCGACTTGTCGGACCCTCCGCCGGGGATAGCGCCGGGGCGGGCGAAAAACCTGGCCGGCGTGGCACCGGCCTACATCGGCGTCGCCGGTCACGACCCGCTGCGCGACGACGGGGTACGGTACGGCGAGCTGCTGGCCGCCGCCGGTGTGCCCGTGGAGGTGCACAACGCCGAGACGATGGTGCACGGCTACCTCGGCTACGCCGGTGTGGTGCCCGCCGCCACCGCCGGGCTCGATCGCGGGCTCGCAGCGTTGCGTGATGCGCTGCGTGACTGAACACGCGGCGTACGGTGTACCAATGATTGAGCCGACCATCGCCCGACCAGGCATCGATCCGAGGTTCAAAAGGTTGCTCGACGCCTACCCGATGACCTTCAACGCAGCCGACGGCGTCGAGGTCGCACGCGCGAGGCTCAAGCAGCTCCCGGCGCCCGCGGAATTGCTTCCGGACATGCGGGTCGAACAACGCACGATCGGTCACGGTGAGCTCACCGACATTCCCGTCCGGATCTACTGGCCACCCGATGCCGATACGCCGTTGCCCGTCGTTGTCTTCTACCACGGCGGCGGCTTCGCGCTGGGCGATCTGGACACCCACGAGCCGGTCGCCCGCGCGCACGCGGTCGGCGGCCAGGCCATCGTGGTATCCGTTGACTATCGGCTCGCTCCGGAGCATCCGTTCCCGGCCGGTGTTAACGACTCCTGGGCCGCGTTGCAATGGGTCGGCGAGCATGCCGCCGAATTGGGCGGTGACCCGGACCGGATCGCCGTCGCCGGTGACTCGGCGGGCGGCAACCTGGCCGCGGTCATGGCGCACCTGGCCCGCGACAATGCCGATCAGGGCGGCCCCAAGCTGATGTTTCAGCTGCTGTGGTACCCGGTCGTCACTGCCGACCTGTCATTGCCGTCGTTTACCGAGAACGCCAACGCGCCGATCCTGGATCGCGACGTCATCGACGCTTTCCTGACCTGGTATCTGCCCGACGTCGACATCACCGACCCCACGGCACTGCCAGTCACTCTCGCCCCAGCCAACGCCGCCGACCTATCCGGTTTGCCGCCCGCGTATATCGGGACCGCGGAACACGATCCGGTGCGCGATGACGGGGCCCGCTACGCCGAGCTGCTCAATGCCGCGGGCGTGCCCGCCGAACTGAGCAACGAGCCGACGCTGGTGCACGGTTATGCCAGCTTCGCTCTCGTGATACCCGCGGCCGCCGAGGCCACCAACCGCGGGCTGGCGGCGCTGAAAAAGGCGCTGCACCCCTAGCCTCAGCGTGAATACGCACTGGGCGCGACGCCATACCAGCGTTTGAACGCGTGCGAAAACGTCGAGACTTCGGTGTAGCCCAGTCGCGTGGACACCTCCTCCACGGTCAGCCCGACATTGCGCAACAAGTCGACGGCCAGCGTGGATCGCGCTTCGTTCAACAACGCCCGAAACGAGGTTCCTTCCTCGGCGAGCCGCCGGCGCAGCGTTCTCGGATGAATGTCGAGTTCCTCGGCAACATCGGGAAGCGTTGGGAACAAACCGGACTCGCGGAACAGCTTGGTGCGCACCAGCGCGGTAATGCCCCGGCGGCGCTCGCCGTTCTGCATCAGCAGATCGCATTGCGCGATGCACATTTCCAACGTATGGCGATCAGCCTGCGGCAGTGGCTCGTCGAACATAGCGCGCGGGATGTGCAATCTATTGTGCGCCCGGCCGAACGCGACGTCGTGAACCGGCACGAGTTCTAGCAGCGGCCGCAGCAGTTGCTCGTCGACTGCCAATTCCGCCGATACCTCCTCGGCGTACTTCTCTGCCACCGGCAGCGCGAAACCCATTGTAGTCGCGATGATTCCGGCGATATCGCGTTCGATGAAGAATCCCTGCACATCCGCGGGTAAGTGGCCGGCGTCAAGTTCGATGAGACAATCGTCGGTGGTTTCGAACAACGTGAGCTGGATCTGCATCATGGTCAGCGCGAAGTAGCGCATCGCGATGGAAAACAGTTCCCGAAGGGTGCCACACGACATCACCGCAAACCCGAACAACCCGAAGTGAGTGAGCGTGAACCTGCTACCCACGTCGACGCCGATGCCGCGGTGATCGGAAAGCCGGGCCAGCACCCGGCGCACCGCCATGGTCTCGTCGAGCGCGCTGACCATCGCGTCCGGATTGTTGAGATCGGCCGGCTCGATCGCGGTGCCCGCCAACACATCGCTCGTCGGCACCCCGCGTTCGTTGGCCACCTGGCACAACACCCGGGTCGCATACACCGGGTGACTCACCTCGGCCATCGACGGCAGATGTCCCATAACCTGTCCCAAACTCCCAACTCTGTGTCCGATAATCTCATTACTCGGCGCCGGCGTCACCCCTACAGTTGGAGTCATGGCGACCCTCACCGCTGAGCGCCGTGCCGCGACACCGGCCCAACGACTGAGCTCGTGGACGATGACACGCGAAGCACTGACCATCGGCTTCGATGCGGGTGACGGCTTCCTGGGCCGGTTACGCGGCAGCGATATCGTTCGATTCCGCTGTGCCGGTAGGCGTTTCGTCTCGCTCAGCCACCCTGATTACGTCGATCACGTGCTGCACGAGGCCCGGCTGAAATATGTCAAGTCAAACGAATACGAGCCCATCCGGGCCAGCGCCGGCATCAATCTGCTCACCGACGAGGGCGATTCCTGGGCCGCGCACCGCGGCCTGCTGAACCCGACCTTCGCCCGGCGTCACCTCAACGACATGGTCGACCTGATGATCGACCCGATCACCGACGTCACCGACTCGCTGACAACCGGCACCCGATTCGACATCCACCAGACGATGGTCGAGGCGACCTTGCGAGTGGTTGCCAATTCCCTATTCAGCCAGGACTTCGGGCCTTCGGTGCAAAGCATGAACGACATGGCGACCCGCGGCTTGCGGCATGCCGAGCGGCTGCAACGACTCGGGTTGTGGGGCCTCATGCCGCGTCCCGCCTACGACGCGCTGCATTGGTTGGCCTTCTCCGGTGTCCGCCTGCCGCCACCGTTGCGCGACATACAAGACATCACGCTAACGCTCGACAGAGCGGTCAACGCGGTGATCGATCACCGGCTGGTGCACCCGACCGACTCCGCTGACCTGCTCAACGTGTTGCTCCGCGCCGACGGCGGACGATGGCCACGCCAGCGGATCCGCGACGAGGCCCTGACGTTCATGCTCGCCGGCCACGAAACCACCGCGAATGCCATGTCCTGGTTCTGGTATCTGATGGCGCTGCACCCCGAGGCCCGCGACCGGATGCTCGCCGAGGTTGACGACGTGCTGGGCGCTCGCCGCCCGAGCGCCGACGACCTGGGCAGGCTGCCATGGACTACCGCATGCCTGCAGGAATCGCAGCGCTACTTCTCAGCGGTGTGGATCATCGCGCGGCGAGCCGTCGAGGACCACGTCGTCGGCGGGCACCACATCCGCCGCGGCACCACGGTCTTGATCCCGATTCACCACATTCACCACGACCCGCGCTGGTGGCGCGACCCGGAAACCTTCGATCCCACGCGGTTTTGCCCACCGGACCGGGACCGTCCTCGCTCGGCATACCTGCCGTTCGGCGGTGGTCGGCGCATCTGCATCGGGCAGAGCTTCGCCCTGATGGAGATGGTGCTGATGGCGACAATCATGAGTCAGTGCTTCATTTTTGACCTCACGCCCGGCTATCCTGTCGAACTCGAGGCAACGCTGACCCTACGGCCGAAGAACGGGGTGCACGTGATAGGAAAGCGGCGCAAATGAACGTCACCCCCGACTATCACACCCTGATCGTCGGCGCCGGATTCTCCGGGATCGGCGCCGCGATCAAGCTCGACAAGGCGCGACTCTCCAATTACCTCGTGGTCGAAGCCGGCGACGGAGTCGGCGGCACCTGGCATTGGAACACCTATCCCGGTATCGCCGTGGACATTCCGTCGTTTTCCTATCAGTTCTCCTTTGAGCAGAGCCCGCGCTGGTCGCGAACCTACGCACCGGGCCACGAGCTGAAGGCCTACGCCGAACACTGCGTCGATAAATACGGCATCCGGTCGCGGATCCGGTTCAACACCAAGGTCCCGTCCGCCGAGTTCGACGACGAGCACGCCCTGTGGCGGGTGCAGACGGATCCCGGCGGCGAAGTCACCGCCAGATTCCTGATCAGCGCCAGTGGTGTGCTGACCGTGCCGAATCTGCCCGACATCGACGGCGTGGACTCCTTCGGTGGCATCACCATGCACACCGCTCGCTGGGATCACAGCCAGGATCTGACGGGCAAGCGCGTCGCTGTCATCGGCACCGGCGCCTCGGCCGTGCAGGTCATCCCCGAGATCGCGCCAATTGCCTCTCAGCTCACCGTATTTCAGCGCACACCGATCTGGTGCTTCCCGAAGCTGGACGTCCCGCTGCCCGCGTGGGCCCGCTGGGCGATGCACATTCCTGGCGGCAAAGTCGTCCAGCGGCTGATCAGCCAGGCCTTCGTCGAGCTGACCTTCCCGATCCCGGCGCAATACTTCACGGTGTTTCCGCTGGCCAAAAGGATGGAATCCGCGGGACTCGGCTATCTGCGTCAACAGGTTCACGATCCGACGGTGCGCGAGCAACTCACCCCGCGCTATGCCGTGGGCTGCAAACGGCCAGGCTTCCACAACACTTATCTGGCCACGTTCAATCGCGACGATGTGCGGCTGGTTACCGAACCGATCGACAAGATCACGCCGGCGGCGGTCGCCACCACGGACGGCGTCAATCACGAGGTCGATGTGCTGGTGCTGGCAACGGGATTCAAAGTGATGGACACGGACAGCTTGCCGACCTTTGCGATCACCGGCAGCGGCGGCACGACGCTGAGCAAGTTCTGGGACGAGCACCGGCTGCAGGCCTATGAAGGCGTCAGCGTTCCCGCATTCCCGAATCTGTTCAGTGTGATGGGCCCGTACGGCTACGTCGGCTCCTCTTATTTCGCGCTCATCGAGACCCAGACCCACCACATCGTGCGGTGTCTGAAGCGGGCCCGACGCAAGGGCGCGACGCGGGTCGAGGTCACCGAGGGTGCCAACGACCGGTACTTCGCCGAGATGATGCGCAAGCGGCATCGTCAGGTCTTCTGGCAGGACAGTTGCCGACTGGCCAACAGCTACTACTTCGACAAGAACGGCGACGTGCCGCTGCGGCCCTCCACCACAGTGGAGGCCTATTGGCGTAGTCGGCGTTTTGACCTCGATGACTACCGATTCACCAGCTAGACGGCCAATTCACCTGCGCCCTTGGAGGATTCCTTCGATATTTCGTTCTGCCAGCGCGGTGATGGACATGAAGGGGTTGCAGCCGAGGTAGCCGGGCAGCAGTGACGCATCGTTGACATAGAGCTTGTCATATCCTTTCACCCGACCGTAGCCGTCCGTTGCTTTGCCCCGCACCACCCCGCCCATCGGGTGAACGGTATTGGGCGTGAAGACATCTCCTTTGAATAGATCGTCGCGGTAGTCGACGCCGTTCGCGTGTGTCACTTTGTCGAAGACCAGCTGCGCTTTCGCGCGCAAGTGATCGGTATGGCCTTCCGGCCAGTCGATGACGATCGCGTCGTCAGCCCGGTTGTAGGTGATGTCAGCACGGTCGCCGGTCCTGACCATCACGTAGTAGCCCAATGCGAATGTCTCCACTGGCAGGGGAATCGAGAACATGCTGGCGTATACCGGATTGTCCGGATCCTCTCGGCCGTCGAGGTTGATCATTCCCAACAGGGATTGCTGGGTACCCGCGGGATCGCTAGGCCGGAGCGAATGGGCGACCATGATGTCCCCGTTGTTTCCGTATCCACGGCCAATCTCGTCGCTCAAGTTGGGCAGCGCTCCCGTCTCACGGGCGCGTAGTAAAAGTTCGGTCGTTCCAAGCACTCCGGCGTTGAGATGCAGCTCGTCACAGCCGATTTCGGCGCGCGCAATCTCTTTGCCGAATCGATCGATCTGGCGAGTGGATACCACGTACTCACCAGAACGCTCGCGCCGGATGCCGGTTACCTCGGTGAGCGGCTTCAGCGTGACCTTGCCGGTTGCCAGTGCGGCAGCGATATATGTCTGGTCAACGCTGCCGAACCTGCCGTAATTGTTCCCGTACTGCTGCTCAAAGTCGAACGCCGAGCGTGGAACCTGGCCTGCTTCTTCCTTTTTCATGTAGTCGAACGAGTATGCGCTGCCGCTGTAGTCGACGCGGTAGCCGGCAGCCTCCGCGTACTTTCGGCCCACTCTCGCGTATTGGAACCATGGGGTCTGCTCGAACCAGTCCATGTCGCGATAACTGATCTGGAGCATTTTCTTGGCACGTTCGATGTAGGTCCCCACAAAGACAGCGGGGTCGATATCCGGGAAGGCCGCGCGGATCTGAGCTTGGGTCGGAATCGCGGCGATTGCCGCGTTTACCATGGACCCTCCACCGACGGCGACTCCGCGGAACACCGTGTGTGCGCCATGGACGACCTTTTCGCATATCCCGGCCTGCACCGGCTGAGGC
>Ga0210407_10004979_pt1 | contig 10337 bp, 7 predicted proteins | sample IncBWC27MmetaG_FD_150860 | JGI IMG/M metagenome (GOLD analysis project Ga0210407, IMG submission 150860) | Forest soil microbial communities from Barre Woods Harvard Forest LTER site, Petersham, Massachusetts, United States - Inc-BW-C-27-M | ecosystem: Environmental > Terrestrial > Soil >... | reverse complement strand
GTATTTGTGGATGTTGTGCTTCAGGTCGGCAAGCGACACCGAGCCGTCGTGCGCAAATGGCGTGGTCAGCGCCGGATAGATTCCAGAAAAATCCACGGCTAGTCTCCTGTGGCCGCAAGCTGTCCGCGATGCAGATCCTGCAGCGCGGCGACTTCGATGCCTTGATCGAGCAGAGCACGAATCCCGCGTGCAGCGGCGTGCGCCGCGGCCAGCGTAGTGATGCACGGAATGTTGTAACGAATCGCCGCGCGGCGAATCGATTTTTCGTCGTAAAACGATTCGCGGCCCAGCGGCGTGTTGATCACCAGATCGATTTTTCCGGTCTTCACCAGGTCGACGATGTTGGGACGGCCCTCGTTGACCTTGAATACTGGCGTAGCTTCGATGCCCGCGGCTTCGAGAGCCGCGGCGGTGCCGCGCGTCGCGAGAAGTTTAAAACCCAACTCGAAGAGTTCTTTACCGACAGCGCCGACGTGGCGTTTATCGCGATCGTTGACGCTGAGAAAAATTGTGCCCTTGCGGGGCAGCCGTTGTCCGGCGGCCAGCTGCGCCTTGGCGAACGCCAATCCGTAGGAAGTGGAGATGCCCATGACTTCGCCGGTGGAGCGCATTTCGGGGCCGAGAATCGTATCCACGCCGCGAAATTTGTTGAACGGAAAAACGGGCGACTTCACGGAATAGAATTCGTGGACGGCGACTTCCGCTACACCGTTGTGATTGACGAGCGGCAAATCCATGTCGGCGAGTTTTTTTCCGGCCATCAATCGTGCAGCGACTTTCGCGAGCGGAACTCCTGTCGCTTTGCTGACATAGGGCACGGTGCGCGAAGCGCGCGGATTCACTTCGAGGACGTAGACGGTGTCGCGCTGGATGGCGTACTGGACGTTCATGAGGCCGACGACTTTTAATGCCAGTGCCAACCGTTTGGTATATTCACGAATGGTATCCAAAATTGCGGGCGACAAGCTCACAGGCGGAAGCACGCAAGATGAATCGCCAGAGTGCACACCGGCTTCCTCGATGTGCTCCATGATGCCGCCGATGACCACATCTTTTCCGTCGGCGAGCGCATCGACGTCGACTTCGGTGGCTTCTTCCAAAAATTGATCGATGAGCACGGGGCGCGCGGAGCCCATCATGGCGGCTTGGGCGACGTATTCCTGCACGGTGTTGACGTCATAGGCGATGACCATGGCGCGGCCACCGAGGACGTAGCTGGGGCGCACGAGCACAGGAAGACCGATTTCGCCGGCAAGACGCGCGGCTTCTTCCGGGACAAGCGCGGTGCCGTTGCGCGGCTGGGGGATTTTCAATTTGTCGAGCAGGCCGCCGAAACGGCGGCGGTCTTCGGCGAGGTCGATGGATTCGGGGGCTGTACCGATGATCGGTACACCGTTGCGCTTGAGTTCCTGCGCGAGGTTCAACGGAGTTTGCCCGCCAAATTGAACGATGACGCCCTGGGGTTTTTCGCGTTCAACGATGGCGAGAACGTCTTCGAGAGTGAGCGGCTCGAAATAGAGACGGTCAGAGGTGTCGTAATCCGTGGAGACTGTTTCCGGATTGCAATTCACCATGATGGTTTCGTAGCCATCTTCGCGAAGAGCGAAGGCGGCATGGCAGCAGCAGTAATCGAATTCGATTCCCTGCCCGATGCGATTCGGACCGCTGCCAAGAATCATGATCTTGGGGCGCGCTTGCGCGTCGGATTCGTCTTCGTCTTCGTAGGTGGAATACATGTAGGGAGTGAAGGATTCAAATTCGGCGGCGCAGGTGTCCACGCGCTTGAAGACGGGAGACACACCGTAGCGGGCGCGCTGCAAGCGGACGGATGAGGATGTGGTGCGCCAGATTTGTGCAAGTTGTTCGTCGCTCGTGCCATGGCGTTTCACTTCGCGGAGCAAATCTTTTGAAGCCGTCTCGACGGTAACGCTAGCGGCGCGGCGATTCATCGCGGCAATTTCTTCGAGCTGGTTGATGAACCAGGGATCGATTTTGGTGAGGTCGCAAATTTCCTGCGCGGGGAGGCCGCGGTCGACGGCGGTGAGCAGCCAATGGATGCGGTCGGGGCGCGGCGTGGCGAGTTTTTCGCGCAGCAGCGAATCGGGAACTTCGGCCGGGGCGCGCCAGGGCGTGCTGGGTTCGAGCGAGCGAATACCCTTTTGCAGCGCTTCTTTGAAGGTGCGGCCGATGGCCATGACTTCGCCGACGGATTTCATTTGCGTGCCCAGCGTGCTGTCGGCGCCGGGAAATTTTTCGAACTGCCACTTGGGAATTTTCACGACCACGTAGTCGATGGTCGGTTCGAATGATGCGGGGGTTTTCTTGGTGATGTCGTTGGGGATTTCGTCGAGCGTCATGCCGACGGCGAGGCGCGCGGCAATTTTGGCGATGGGGAAACCGGTAGCCTTGCTGGCCAGCGCGGAGCTGCGCGAGACGCGCGGGTTCATTTCGATGACCGTCATTTTGCCGTTCTCGGGATTGACGGCGAACTGTACGTTGGAGCCGCCGGTTTCGACGCCGACTTCGCGGATGATGGCAGCCGCGGCGTCGCGCATGCGCTGATATTCCTTGTCGGTAAGGGTTTGCGCGGGGGCCACGGTGATGGAGTCGCCGGTGTGGACGCCCATGGGATCGAAGTTTTCGATGGTGCAGATGACGACGAAATTGTCGCGGTGATCGCGCATGACTTCGAGTTCGTACTCTTTCCAGCCGAGGACGGACTCTTCGACGAGGGCTTCGTGGACGGGGCTCATGTCGAGAGCGTGAGAGATGGCTTCGCCGAACTCTTCCTTGTTGTAGGCGATGGAGCCGCCGGAGCCGCCCATGGTAAACGAAGGGCGAATGACCAGAGGAAAACCGAGCTGATCGCAGAGCCGCAGGGCATCTTGCGCGTTGTTGACGAGAGCGGATGCGGGAACTTCGAGACCGATTTTGCGGCAAGCGTCCTTGAACCAGAGACGGTCTTCGGCGACCTTGATGGCGCGAAGGGAGGCGCCAATCATTTCGACCTTATATTTTTCGAGAATGCCGCTTTCGGAAAGCTCGACGGCGAGATTCAGAGCCGTTTGTCCGCCAACCGTCGGCAAGACGGCGTCCGGCCTTTCCTTGGCTATGATTTGCTCGAGATATTCTTTGGTGAGCGGCTCGATGTAGGTGCGGTGAGCCAGCTCCGGGTCGGTCATGATGGTCGCCGGGTTGGAATTGACCAGAACGACCTCGTAGCCTTCGGCACGCAGGGCTTTGCAGGCTTGCGCGCCGGAATAGTCAAACTCGCAGGCCTGCCCAATGATAATGGGGCCAGAGCCGATAATCAGAATCTTCTTGATGTCAGTGCGCTTCGGCATGATCTCCCGCCGCTCAATGGTTAAGAGCGCGAACTTCCCTGATGCTGAAATAGATTCATCAATTCCGTGAATTGCGTGAACAGGTAGTGCGAGTCGTGCGGCCCCGGCGAAGCTTCGGGATGATATTGGACGCTGAAGAGTGGCATGGATCTGTGGCGCATGCCTTCGTTGGTGTGGTCGTTGAGATTGACGTGGGTGATTTCGACGTCGCTGGAGGGGAGGGATTCGGGATCGACGCAGAAGCCGTGATTTTGGGCGGTGATTTCGATTTTTTGGGTGAGCAAATTCTGAACGGGATGGTTCGAGCCGTGATGGCCGAATTTTAGTTTGAAGGTTTTGCCGCCGAGGGCGAGGCCGCAGACCTGGTGGCCGAGGCAAATGCCGAAGATGGGGACGCGGCCAATCATTTTGCGAATATTTTCTACGGCGTATTCCATCGGTTCCGGATCGCCGGGACCGTTGGACAGGAAGACGCCATCGGGATTCATGCCCAAAACATCTTCGGCGGAAGTCTGCGCGGGCACAACGGCCACTTCGCAATGATGATCGACGAGCAGGCGAAGAATATTTTGCTTGATGCCGAAATCGTAGGCCACGACGCGATGCTTGCGCGTTTCGGATGGTGCGCCAGCTTCGCTCATCTCCTGGGTCCACGGCTCGGTGGCCAGTTCGATGGAGCCCTTGTCCCAGCCGTAGCTCTTGGCGCAGGAGACGCGGCTGGCGAGTTCTTGTCCGGCCATGCCGGGCAATTGCTTGGCTTCGTGAATCAACTGGTCGGCGGGAGTGCCATCCGTGGCGACGATGCCGCGGAGGGCGCCGACATTGCGGATGTGGCGCACGAGGGCGCGCGTATCGATATCCCAAATGACGGGAATTTTGTGACGGTTCAAATAGAGCTGCGCGGATTCGGCCGAGCGCCAGTTGGAAGTGACCTGCGAAAACTCGCGCACAATCAGCGATTCGATATACGGACGCGGAGCCTCTTCATCGTCGAGATTGGCGCCGACATTTCCGATGTGCGGATAGGTCAGGCAGACGATCTGGCCTGCATAACTGGGGTCGGTGAAAACTTCCTGGTAACCGGTGAGGCTGGTATTGAAAACGACTTCGCCGCCGCGGCGCGTGAGAGCGCCCGCAGCGCGGCCATTAAAGACGCGCCCGTCTTCCAGCGCGAGAGTGGCGGGTCGGTGCTGAACTTCCGTCAGTGTGTCCTCCGTTGTTGCTCATTTGGTTTGGGCTTCGGCGGTTGAGAGCGAGCCGAAGTGCTCGACCGGCCAATAGGCGAAAACGGCGCGGCCATAAATAAACCGGCTGGCGACCGGACCGAAGACACGGGAATCGTTGGAGCTGATGCGGTGATCGCCCATGACGAAATAACTGTCTTTGGGAACGCGGACCGGGCCGAAGTCGCTGGAGTCTTCGTATTGCGGCGGAACATAGGGTTCGGGAACGACTTGCCCGTTTACGGTCAAGCTGCCCTGCTTGATCTCGACGGTTTCTCCGGGAAGGGCGATGACGCGCTTGATGAAGGATTTCGAACGGTCGAGCGGATACCAGAAAACGACGACGTCGCCGCGCTGGATGGGCGCAAAGCGGTAAACGAATTTGTTGATAAAGATGCGCTCTTGATCGGAAAGCAGCGGCGCCATGCTGGTGCCTTCGACCTTCACGGGCTGGTACAGGAAGACGATGATGACGAGGGCGAGGCCGATGGCGATGAGGAGATCGCGGGTCCAGACACGGACTTCGTGACGGAAGGAGTGGGCGGCCGAGGGGCCCTCAGCGGCGGTGCTTTGGGAAGACTCCGGCGAAACGTTTTCGGGCGACGTTGAGGTTACGATGGGATTCGCGTCGGTACTTGCCATTTTTGGCTGCCTCGTATTTATAACATGGGCATTGCGGCTCGCGCCAGAATCGTTTTGCGGATGGAGCTGCTCGGGAGATGCCAAGATGCGCGGGAGCGGCTGGCCCAGTCAGTTAGATACAGTCCGGGATGGTAATCGTTGCATTGATTTATGCCCAGGCGGGCGCTGGGAAGAACGTTAGCTCGTGCCAAGAGCGTAAGTGAGCGAGGCGAGGGCGGCGATGACAGCGGTCTCGGTGCGCAAGATGTTTTTGCCGAGAGAGGCCTCGAGGAAGTCGGCGGACTTGGCGGAAGCGAATTCGGCGTCGGTCCAACCGCCTTCGGGGCCAATGGCCAGGGCAGCTTTGGAGGCGTGTTGTTCGCCAATGGCTTCGCGGAGCAGCGGGGCGTCCGACCGCTCGGAAAGGAGGATGCGGAGGGAGTCGTGCTGGCGGGCGAAGGCGGATTCGGGTCTTTCGAGTTCGGCGAGAAGGGGCAGGCGGACGCGGCGGGACTGCTGCGAGGATTCCATCAGGATTTTGCGCCAGCGCTCGGAGCGCTTGGGAGTGGCGGCGAGGAGGCCTTTTTCGCTGCGGGCGGCGGCGAGAGGGACGATGTTGGCGACGCCGAGTTCGGTGGCTTTTTCGAGGGCCCATTCGAAGGCGTCGAATTTTACGATGGCGAGCAGGAGCGTGATATCGAGGGTTGGCGCGGAAGATTCCAATTGTTCGAGCAGGGCGAAGCTGACGAGGTCGCGAGTGACGTTTTCGATGCGGGCCAGCCAGACGCGCTGGCCATCGCTCAATTCATAGAGCTGGCCGGGCTGAGCGCGGAGGACGCGGCCGAGATGGTGCGCGGCGTCGCCTTCCATTGCGGCGGTTGTGCCCTCGAATTGTTGAACGAAAAAACGGCGGCGCACTCTTCGATTCTATCTCAGATGGCGCTGCAGGCAGCGGACGGAAGCGGTCCGCTGGCGCGCTAGCCGAAGATGTCTTTCACTTTGTCGAAGATGGTGGAGTTGCGGTCGGCGGGGTTGTTCTCGACCTTGAGAGAGGCGCCGAGCTGCTCGATGAGTTTGCGCTGGTCACGCGTGAGCTTGGTGGGCGTGAGGACGCGCACGTGGTAGTAGAGGTCGCCCTTGCCGCCGCCGCGCGGATCGGCGAGGCCTTTGCCCTTGATGCGGAAGACGGCGCCGCTTTGCGTGCCTTCGGGGATTTTGAGTTTTTCCTCGCCGCCGAGGCCGGGGACCTGGAGTTCGGTGCCAAGCGTGGCTTGGGCGATGCTGAGTGGGATCGTGCAGTAGAGATCGGCGCCGCGGCGCTCGAAGAAGGGATGCTCTTTCACGTCGAGGACGACGTAGAGATCGCCGGCGGGGCCGCCGTTGGGGCCGGGTTCGCCTTCGCCAGTGACGCGCAGGCGCGTTCCAGTATCGACGCCCGGCGGAATGCGAAGCTCGATGGTTTTTTCGCGCTCGATGCGGCCCTGGCCGCGGCATTCGAGGCAGCGTTCTTTGATGATTTGGCCGGCACCCTGGCAAGCGGGGCAGGTGCGCGTGATGGTGAAGAAGCCTTGTTGATAGGCGAGCTGGCCGCGGCCGCCGCAGGATTGGCAAGCGGCGACGCCAGTTCCCTTCTTGGCGCCGGTGCCGTTGCAGGCTTCGCAATATTCCTGGCGCGGAAGTTTGATTTTGGTGGTGACGCCGGAGGAGGCTTCCTCGAAGGTGAGGGTCATGTCGTAGCGCAGGTCGGAGCCGCGCTGCGAGCGGTTGCGTCCGCCGCGGCGCTGACCGCCGAAGAGATCTTCGAAGCCGAAGAAGTCGCCGAAGATGTCGTGGAAGTCCTGGAAGACGGTGCCGTCAAACCCGGAGCCGACGCCGGAGCTGGAGAGGCCGGCGTGGCCGTAGGTGTCGTAAATCTGGCGCTTTTGCGGGTCGCTGAGGACGCTGTAGGCTTCGGTGGACTCGCGAAATTTAACTTCGGCTTCTTCTTTGTTGGCGGGATTGCGGTCGGGATGCCACTTGAGCGCGCACTTGCGGTAGGAGGATTTGATTTCCTCGATCGCGGCGGTGCGCGAAACGCTTAAAACTTCGTAATAGTCGCGTTGGTTGTGACCCTTGGCCATTGCTGCTCCTGAAGATTTTTGATGATGCTTCCGTTGCGTTCGGCTCTTTGTCGTCAGAGATTAGTGTAAATGAAAAAGTCGAAAAAGGGATTTGGGCGAAGACGGCGCTTCGGCAAATGGTCAACCGCCGCTGATGCGTACGAGCTGCGTGCAGGTTGATGAAAACATGCAGCGCGATTAGTTCACAGCTTGTTTAGATGCGCCGCCCGGGTGAACCGCTACGCGGACCATGGCGGGACGCAGCACGCGGCCGTGAAACGTGTAGCCCGGCTGGAATACTTGAAGAATGGCGCCGTCCTCGTGGTCGGTGGATTCCGTGCGGTCCATGGCCTGGTGAAGGTGCGGATCGAACGGCTTGCCGAGCGGGTCGGTGCGTTCGGCGCCGAGGCGAGTGACGTTGTCCACGAGCTGTCTGTAGATCAGCTCGAAACCCTTGCGATAGTTTTCGTATTCGGCTTCGCGGTGCGCGGCGAGGGCGTGCTCGAAGCCATCGATGACGGGAATAAGTCCTTCGATGACGCGGGCGGTGGCGCGCTTGGAATCCTCGGTGCGTTCCTTTTCGATGCGCTTGCGATAATTGTCGAAATCGGCTTGGCGGCGCAGCAGGGTTTGGCGCAAGTCGTCCAGATCGGACGCCAGTTTGGCCACTTCCGCGTCGGCCTTGGCGGTGTCGATGGCGATGGTCTTGTCGTCCGCCGATTGTTCCGCGTCGGTGGCCCGCGGATCACTTTCCAAATTGATTTTGATGTCCTTGTCCAACACTTTCCTGCCTCTCCTATGGAATAGATGCTTCAAATCTTGCTCAGCGTTTCGCTAAAAAGCTGGGCGACGTAGGCGACGGCGGTCATAGCGCGTTCGTAATGCATGCGCGTGGGGCCGAGGACGCCGAGCGAGCCTTGCACCTGATCGTGATGCATGTACGGCGCGCTGATGAGCGCCAGATTTTCGCCGGACTGCGATATCTCTTTGATGCCGATTTGCACGTGCACGGGTTCCGGCGTGTCGATGCAGGCGTTGAGCACGGTGACGAGCCGGTGCTTTTCTTCAATGGCGGCGAGGAGATCGCGCAATTGCGTTTGATTGGCGAATTCCGCGGTGCCGACGATTTGCGCGGTGCCTTCGACGTGAATCTGCGAGGCGGCTTCGTCGCCCAAAACGGCGGGATCGCAAAGCGTCAGCGCGCTTTGCACGAGCCCCTCGTAGTTTTCGCGCTCGGTCGCCAATTTCTGCAGCAAGTCGCCGCGAATGGCTTCCAGGGTCCAGCCGGAATATTGGCGGTTCAAAAACTCGGCGATGGTATCGAGTTCTGGCTGTGTGAACAGGCGCGCGGGGCGTAGAATTTTGTCGCGCGTGGTGCCGCCGGGGGAAATCAGAACGACGACCACACGTCCATCCGGGAGAAGCCACATGCGGGCATGCTCGAGAACGGTCTTTGCCAACGGAGGGGAAACGATGATGCCGAGACCGTTGGAGACTTCGGCGAGAACGTGGCCGGCGCGCTCGGTCATTTCCGCCGAACTGTTGGCGGCCTTGAATTCGCGTTTGATCCAGGTGCGATCTTCGACGCTTAGAGTGGCCTGCGAGGCAATCTCCTGCGCGAAAAAGCGATAGGCAGCCGCAGTGGGCACGCGCCCGGCGGACGTGTGCGGCTGGTAGAGCAGGCCGCCGTCTTCCAGGTCGGCCATGACGTTGCGGATCGTGGCGGTGCTCAGGGTTTCCTCGAAGCGCTTGGAGATGGCGCGCGAGGATACCGGCTCGCCTGTTTCGATGTACGTGCGCACGAGGTCCGCCAAGATTTGACGGTTTCGCCGCTCCTGAAGCGCTGGATTCCTCATAGATTGACTCTACTCCCTGTCCCAGGAAATGGAGGTATCTATTATTGTAGGAATGCTGTCAAGCAGGGTCAAACGCAGCCATTGTACCGCTGGAACCGCTGGTGATCCGCAGCCCAATCCCCCATGCAATCAATTGTTGTCGATTTGGGCGCGCTGGAGCTTGTCGGAGTAGTCGATGTAGACGGTTTTCCATTCGGTGAAAAAGTCGATGGCGGCGATGGCGGCTTCGCGATGGCCGTTGCCGGTTTGTTTGGTGCCGCCGAAGGGCAGATGCGTTTCGGCGCCGATGGTTGGAGCGTTGACGTAGACGATGCCGGTGAAAAGATCGCGGGTGGCGGCGAATGCCTGGTTTACATTGCGGGTGTAAATCGAGGCGGACAGGCCGTACGGTACATCGTTTGCTACGCGAATTGCTTCATCGAAATCGCTGATGGGAATCACGGAAACGACGGGGCCAAAGATCTCTTCTTGGGCGACGCGCATTTTGGCGTCGACTTCGCCGAATACGGTAGGTGCGTGGAACCAGCCTTTCGCGTGTGCGCCGGCGTCCAGGCGATTTCCACCGGTCAGCAACTTTGCGCCTTCCGCTTTTCCGATCTCGACGTAGCTCATCACTGTTTTCAGTTGCTGCTCGTTGATGCAGGGGCCCATGTCCGTCGAGGCCTCGAGACCGTTCCCTACGCGCAGCGACTTGACCCGGTGAACGAAGCGGTCCACAAACTCTTTGTAAACGCTCTTATGCACGGCCACGCGGCTCGCGGCGGTGCAGCGCTGCCCCGTTGTGCCAAAACCGCCCCAAACCGCGCCGTCCACTGCGAGATCGAGATTGGCGTCGTCCATCACGATGATGATGTTCTTGCCGCCCATCTCCAGGCTGACGTGCTTGAAATCGGGAGCGGCGGCAGTCGCGATGATGCGTCCTACGGAGGAGGAACCCGTAAAGCTAATCACGGGAACTTCCTTGTGTTGCGAGAGCGGGGCTCCGGCGCCGGGTCCATCGCCGCTCACCAGGTTTACTACACCCCGGGGAAGGCCAGCTTCCGTAAGTATTTGTACCAGGTGGTACGAAGAAAGCGGCGTATCTTCCGCGGGCTTGAGCACCAGCGTATTTCCGCCGATGAGCGCGGGCATCATCTTCCAGGAAGGAATGGCCATCGGAAAATTCCACGGCGTGATCATTCCGCAAACGCCGAT
>Ga0210407_10004977_pt1 | contig 10340 bp, 8 predicted proteins | sample IncBWC27MmetaG_FD_150860 | JGI IMG/M metagenome (GOLD analysis project Ga0210407, IMG submission 150860) | Forest soil microbial communities from Barre Woods Harvard Forest LTER site, Petersham, Massachusetts, United States - Inc-BW-C-27-M | ecosystem: Environmental > Terrestrial > Soil >... | reverse complement strand
CGGCCAAAGTCACGGGGCTCACCAGCATGACGGCGTAGTTGTCGGCGAGCTTCACCGGCACCTGGGTGCCCTCGCGCGTGGCGATGGTGACGGTCTTGCCGTCATTGGCGGCGATCGAACCGCGCAGCCGCGTAACCGGCGTTTGCGCGATGGCCGCAGCCGCGGCGATGAAAGCGACAGCAGCAGCAACACAACCGGCAAGCAGGCGAATCTTCGTCATCGGCATCCTCCCTCGGATGCCAGACTGTGGCACGGAAGCTACCGAGCGGCTGTTTACGATTACGTGATGGGCGCCTTGGCGGGCGCAGGCGGCGGCGCGGGTGCGTCGGCCGGCGCATCCGACCCCGGCAGCAGCGTCCGCACCTGAACGTCGACCAGAGCATTGACGGAAACGTCGGCCGCGCCGGTGAAGGTGCCCTTGATCGGCATGGCTTGCTCAGGATCGCGGCCGACCGCGACCCTGATCAGCCGTTCCGTGCCGATGATGCCGTTGGTCGGGTCAAACTCGACCCAGCCCGCACCCGGTAGATAGACTTCCAGCCAGGCATGCGGATGGGCCGGGCTCGAAGCGCCGCCGGCGGCATCGTCCAGCGCGGGATCGTAGAGGTAGCCGGTGATGAACCGTGCGGCGAGCCCCATCGCGCGCACCCCCTCTATCATCAGCAACGCATAGTCTCGGCAGGTGCCGCCGCCGCTCTCCAGCGTGACGGCGGGGGCCTGCGTGCCGACTTCGAAGCGCATGGCGTACTTCAGCGTTTCCTGAATGCCCTTGCACATATGCGTCAGCATGGCGAACGTATCGGTGCCGTCCTCGCCTTCCAGGAACTGCTTTGCCCAACTGCTCACCGTGGCGTTGGGGTCGGGGTAGTGGCGTTCGACATAGCGTGCCAGGTCAGGCGCCTCATCGGCGAGATAAGCGAACGGCAGCTTCCGCGCATACTCCTCGATGGGCGGCAGCTCGGGCGGCAGCCCGAAATGTTCCAGCCGGATGGTGCTGGTCAGCTCGAGCCCCTGGGTCGTGCCGTCGAACTGGGCGATAGCGATCGAATTGCCGAACGCATCGTGAATCCAGCGCACCTGGGCGGCGGGGTCGATGGCCAGCCCCGTATAGAGCAGACGCAGATCGTGGCTGTCGCGCGGCCGGAACATAAGGCGATGCTCGCCCAGCGTTACCGGAACCGAATAGTCATAGCGCGTGTGATGCACGATTTCGAGGGTGCGCATGGGCCTGAATAATGCACTACGCGCTCAGTGGTTGCAGCAGGGGTCATGCGGCTGTCATTGTCGTGTCAAGGATCGGCGCGACACTTCGGCTACTATGGTCTAACGGGGGGACTTTCCATGGCCGATACCGCCTTGCAGGCGCCGCCGATCGAGCCGGCAGGACGCAGCTCGGGTCCAAACCTCGACAAGGGCTTCAACCCGCTGACGCTGATCCTCTTCATGGGGGTGATGGCGGCAGGGCTGCTCTACGTGGTCTACAGCGTTTATTCGGACATCGATGCGACAGGCACCAAGATCACGGTGTTCCTGCCCTTCGTGATGCTGTTCGTGGCTCTTCTGATCGCGCTGGGCTTCGAGTTCGTGAACGGCTTCCACGACACCGCCAATGCCGTCGCCACCGTCATCTATACCCATTCGCTGCCGGCCGAGATGGCTGTCGTGTGGTCGGGCGCCTTCAACTTCCGGGTCGTACTCACCTCGACGGGCGCGGTCGCCTTCGGCATCGTCTCGCTGCTGCCGGTCGAGCTGATCCTGCAGGTCGGCAGCAGCGCGGGCTTCGCCATGGTGTTCGCTCTGCTGATCGCGGCGATCGTCTGGAATCTCGGTACCTGGTGGCTTGGCCTGCCCGCCTCCAGCTCGCACACCCTGATCGGCTCGATCATCGGCGTCGGCGTCGCCAACGCGCTGTCGCGCGGCATGGACGGCACCTCTGGCGTCGACTGGAGCAAGGCCACCGAGATCGGCTACGCGCTGCTGCTGTCGCCGCTGGTAGGCTTCGTCTTCTCTGCACTCCTGCTGCTCGCCCTGAAGTTCCTGGTGCGCAATCCCGCGCTCTACGAAGCGCCCAAAGGCAACCAGCCGCCGCCCTGGTGGATCCGCGGCATCCTGATCCTGACCTGCACCGGCGTCAGCTTCGCGCACGGCTCGAACGACGGCCAGAAGGGCATGGGCCTGATCATGCTGATCCTCATCGGCACCGTGCCGACCGCCTATGCCCTGAACCACACGCCGGCGCCGAACCACGTCGAGTCGTTCCGCACCGCCTCGCTGGCGGCGGCAGCGGTGATCGAGAAGCAGGCCGCGGGCTACCACGTGCTGGGCGATCCCCGGCCCGCCGTCACGCAGTTCGTGTCGCAGCGCAAGATCAGCGAGGGCACCTTCGTGTCGCTCGCCGCGCTGGTGAAGGAGATCTCAAACCAGGTCGACCAGTACGGCTCGATCGTCAAGATCCCGGCCGCCTCCGTCGGCAACGTGCGTAACGACATGTACCTCGCCTCCGAGGCGCTGCGCTTCCTGATGAAGGACAAGGAGAACTCACTCACCAAGCCGGAAGTGGCCATCCTCAACACCTACAAGGCTGAACTCGACAGCGCGACCCGCTTCATCCCGATCTGGGTCAAGGTCGCGGTGGCGATTGCGCTGGGGCTAGGCACGATGATCGGCTGGAAGCGCATCGTCGTGACGGTGGGCGAAAAGATCGGCAAGAGCCACCTGACCTACGCCCAGGGCGCCTCGGCCGAGCTGGTGGCCGCCGCCACCATCGCCGCGGCCGATGTCTATGGCCTGCCGGTGTCGACCACGCACGTCCTTTCCTCGGGCGTCGCTGGCACCATGGCAGCCAACGGCTCGGGCCTGCAGATGGCTACGGTACGCAACCTGGTGCTGGCGTGGGTGCTCACCCTGCCAGTGGCAATCATGCTCTCGGGCACCCTCTACATTCTCTTCCTCAACATATTCTAGGAACAGGAATTTCCAGGACACCGCGCGGCTACCTATCGTCTATTGAACAGACAAGGGCTGCCGCCGCGGCCGCGCTCGCAGTCCCTTTAACTTGGCATATCGAAGATACTCTGCGATGGCGGCGTAGAATGGCACGATAGCGGTGAAGCAGCATCAACGCCGCGGAATTCTGATCGGGTAATTAATCGAATCAACTTCAGCTTTCAGCTTTGTCAGAGGCGTACCATCGTAGATATATCTTTGGTGGACACCGGATCCCCTACTGTGACCCGCAATTTCCATTCGAAATGACAAGTCGTGCCCCTGTTGACTACCGTAAGTGATAAACGTAGCACGAAGGGCGTGGAAGTCGACGTTGGGGTCAGTGACACCGCAGTGGTTGCAGTAGCGCCCAAACCATTGGGTCGCGGAATTTGTGCTTGGCACTGCAATCCGGTCCACATCGGCAGCTTTGAACTCGCGGCCAGGCCTTTTTACAAGAGGTACATCTGGAAGCAGCCAATCGCGCCCTTCGTTCACTGCCTCTTGGTACAGATCGATGAATCCAAGTCGAATTAACTCACTATGAAGCGGCACTAGGCGGGCCTGGCCGCTCTTTACGCGTTGACCGCGGCCTGGCTGGACAATGAGGTGCCAAGTACCAAAATTATTGGATACATCAATGGGTCGAAGTTGCAATGCTTCGCGAAGGCGCAGCCCTGCATAGAGACCGAGCAATGGAGCCCAGTATTGCCATTCCTTCTGGCGCTTGCCAGCTACGAATAATCGCGCCAGCTCGTCCTTTGTGTAGAGTCGACGATGTTTCTTGCGGTTATCAGTTTTCGAGTAGTACTTCACATCTCGCATGGGGTTGTCATTGCGGTAGCGCCGCTCGATAGCGAACCAGAACAGCGTCGACACTGCACTGAGCTTATTGTTTTTGGTTTGACCGGCGAGTGGTTGGCCTCTCTTCTCGTCTTTGGTGTCGCTCAACCAGTTTCGGAACGTCCAGCAGTCATCGATGGTGTAGATCGCGACGTCCTTGTCGCCGCAGATTTCTCGAAACTGCACTAACGCTCGGCGGTAGCCCATGGAGCGCTCCTTCGCCCCAAGAAACTGCCTTGTTAGTTCCGAATGGAGAGGCCGTTTTCCAGCCGCAATGCGAATCGATTGCACCTGACTGAAGTGCGCAGTCTGAGTACTGGGTTCGGTGACAGGTTCGCCCCGCAAGGCGCCTGGGTCGTCCAGAGCCATCAACTCGGCAACCAAATTCAGTCGCAAGCGCTGGCTGTGGACCCTCTCGATCCATTGAGCGACTTTGGCTTCATCCTCAAAACTCAACCGGCGCCCCATCCGGCACAGCCACTCACGAGCATCTGGACCACGTCCTAGAATTGCAAGTTTAAACTCCTCACAGTAGCTCATGCCCTGTTTGCGGAGTGCATCGTGCGCATCGCAGATTGACGTAGCGAGTTCCCATGCGTCTGCCTCAGTTAGGCGGAAGTTCACCAACTGGCGAGCCCGACTAAGCAGAAGCTCGCGGTACGCAGCTGCGTCGGCTACCGTCATACCGTTTCGAAGTGGCACGTACAGGGTACTCCCGAGCTTTTTTCCGTCAACCACGACTCCCTGAATGTCTGCCGGAACCGGCCGCTTGTGGTACTTAGTCCGAGGCATAGCGTAATCAAAAGCACCTTATTCAGCGCCAAATGAGCAGTAAGAGACCCCTGACTATCGCGACACGTCGAGAGCATTATTTTCCTCCAGCGCTGTTCTGGCATTGGGTTTTTGCGATCAGCCGGCGGCGTGGATGACTGTCCCTCGGCGGTCCTTCGACGTTGGCCGTGAGGCCGCGCCATAAACCATCGTCGGTGCAAATGAATTCCCTGTTGCCTTGCTTTGAGCCATGGACGGCGTTTGCATTGACGCGACAGGCTCTCTCAAAATGACGAGATGTGGACGCTTACGCATGTGCATCTCCATGATCGCAAGCGTGGCGCGCATCACGTCACGAATGAATGCCAACGGCTTCGCCGCCGTTCGCCGCGCGCATTTCAATTGCGCCGTCACCGCCGCTGCCGGAAAAGGACAAGAGGGCACTCATGACCAAGACCGCAGGCCCACAGGACCATTGATACTTTCGACAATATAATCTATATAGAGACTGTATTAGTCGCTGGCAAGCTGATGGCCTCTCCAGATGGAGGCAACGAAGCTTGTCGGCTGGAACATCCGCAGGTTACGGGTGGAGCGTAGCCTGACGATTGAAGAGCTTGCGGCGGAGGCGAACGTTGCTCCAGCCTACCTCGGACAAGTGGAGCGTGGTGCCGTCAATGTTGGCGTTGTCATCTTGGGGCGCGTAGCTAAGGTGCTCGGTGCCAGAATTGATGAACTCTTTGGCGAACCGCTGCCTGGCGCAAAGCCACCCAAACCGCTCAAAGCCGGCCGGCGACCGGCAAAGCCTAGATCGTGACGATAGGCGGCCTGAGCGCAAAGATTGGATGTCATCGATCGGTTTACATTCGCAGATGTTCCGTTGGGCACCTCTATTAGCGCCCACTCGGGAAACCGCTGAATGAGATGTACTCCGGAGCTCAGCACTCCCGTGTAGCGCGTGGGAGCATCACCTTCTCCCGCGCCTCGAAAAACAGTGTGAGCATCTCTCTGCCCCCAACAAGCAGAATGCCAAACCTCTCCGCGTTTTAAGCCCCATCTGGTGGTGCATGGGTACCGTTCGTCATTGCAGCACTCTGACGGAAGTGCGCAAGCCTGCGCGTGAGCCGTGGTGGCTGTCTACAATTCCTCGGGGTATTTATCCTCGGCATCCACAGCCCAGAAAGGCTCCGGCACTGAGGCGGTGAGAGCGGGGAGTGGGCAAGGCGCGGGCGATCGAGGCTCGCGGTTGCCTTCGACTCAGATCAGCCCGCACTCCTCCAACAGCCGTACACCGTCGGCCGTTATCGCAACGCTCTTGGGCGGTTCACCGGCACCCACCAGCCACCCGCCTACCTCGGCGTAGTAGATCGAAGAATCCACGCTTTCGGATGTGTGACCCAAGTCGAGCACGGAGCGATCGATGTACCATGGCTGCGTCCGCCGCCCCGAGAGTTCGTAGACTTGGGCTATGACTTCGAGAACCAAGGCCGGAATGCTGTCGCGCTTTCGTTTCACCATTTGCTCGTCAGGTAATGGTCCGCTGTAGAACGCGCATGGATTATCTGCAGAGCGATCAATTCTAAATTGTATGAAATGTAGAGTCTGGGGCAAACCGACTTGATCGACAGCGACGTCGCGGCACAATGGACGCATGACATTAAACGAAATGTGGCCCGACCCTCGATTAGCGATACCTGCCGCCGAAGGCGGTTACCTGTTGCAGGCAGAGCATCCAAAAACTGCGAGTGCAGTGGCTGAAGGGTTTGCCACTATTAGTTCTGCGGTCGCTCGGGCCAGCGAACTAATAAAAGCGGGCTACCAAACTGAGATTTGGTCTCCTTTGTCCGTCGAATAGCACCCGCTTCAAGCCGGCGCCAGGCTCAGAGCCGCTTCCGCCAATCTGGCTTCCTTTGATCCGAATTAGAGGACTCACTAGCGTCAAAATCTGACTCACTGGAGCGTTTTGGCCGCTCCCGACCCCCTCTGCCTATCAGCCGAGGGCTACTTCGATTCCAAGGGCAGAAAAACGGCCCTAGCGGTGATTTGGCTCGGAGCCGTGGATGGAGCGCGCCAGCGGACAGGATTGGTCCGACTCAAAGTCCATCAGAACAGCCGTTCGCGAACTTCTAGGGTATCACCTGCCTGAAGGACGGTTCCAGCGTTTGCCTCGATGCGAACCATCTTACCGTCCTTGTCGAGGCGCCTGATGTAGAACTCGTTCTTCCTCGCTCGTCGGGTGAAACCACCGGCCATCGCGATGGCGTTCACGACAGTGATGTCGCTCACGTAAGGATAATTGCCGGGCTTTTGAACCTCGCCGATCACATAGAAGGGGCGGCGGTTCACGATTTCGGCGCTAACATTGGGATTGACCAGGTAATCCGGCTGGAGCTTGGCCGCAATCTTCTGTTGCAACTCGGAGGTCGTCGAGCCGTTGGCCGGGACGTTGCCGATCAAGGGGAAGGCAAGGACGCCATTGCCATCGAGAGTGTACTCGCCAGTGAGGGTCGGTTGTCCGAAGACTGTGATTCTCAGGCGGTCGTTCGGGCCAAGCTTGTTGCTATCGCGGCCAGTGCCCGCCTCACCTGCACCCTGGCTACCGCCGCCCGCCGCTGCCATCGGAACGATCGGCGTGGAGTCGCTGTCACACGCGGCCAGCGCAAACATCGCGAAAAACAGGCCTCGGCGCCGCACTGAGCCGATTGTCGATGGTTCTGTAGACATGTCATACCCCTAAGTTAGAGCGTTCCCTCGATAGTCTTTCGGTTCAAAAAGCTGGCCGAACCCTCATTGTTGCAAGGGCGGCGGCGACCGGACGAAAGCTCTAGCCTTTCCAGACAGTGCAGCAGCCGATCAACGCTGGTTTGGTGCCATTTGCCGCCCTGAGCAGCCGGTATTTGAAGTAGGTTCGCCGCCATGGCCTTGTGGCTCCGATGACTGTCAACAGGACCTAGCGCAGGCCATCGATCTTGCGGCGCGGCGACAACGTGACAGTATCGTTTGTCAGGGCCTTTTCCAGCACCGGAATGCCGGCGGCCGTATTGCCCTTGTTGCACTCGTTGATGGCCTCCGTCACGGCGGCATCCATGTTTTGCTCGTCGGATGCCCGATTAAGATTGGCGAGCAACTGGCAATAGGCTTGGTCGCTCATGGACGACCGGGCGGCCGACTTAGCGTTGCTGTCTGTGGCAATGCCCAAGCCGGCAACCACCGACACGATTGCGGCGGGGAGCAGTGTGGCGGTTTTTTTCATCTGAGGTCACTTTCTCTATATTTGCCGGGACGCATCATTGCCACCCTGCAGGACCGAGGTAGGAGCCGGATTGGATCGACGCTTTGCGCGGGTTGCTGCCTTTGGGTCATTGTTGTCCCAGAAAGCCGGCGCTAGGCAAGTCGCTTTGCATGCCGTTGTTCCTCATCTTTCGATGCAATCCCTCCCCCCGGGGCAGTAGGGCGTCCGCGACGCCGTCCGGGCAATTGTGAGCCCGTCCCGCGTCGCCCGCACCTTTGCCGCTCCCGATGTCGCTCCTTTGTATGCATCCGGCGACGGCCGCAGAAGGTGCCTAAGCTTGCGCCGCGGCTGACGCTCGGACGCTCGTGCCGCCCTGTAATGGCGTCGACGTTGTCGAACTGGACGGCGCCGGCGATGTTGGCGTGGGCGTCTGCATTGCTACCGAGAGAGCTGACAGGCTGGTCGGCGCCGCCGACCGATCGCCCGCTATCAGGTGCCCGAGGAGCGCCTCCCGGAAGGCTGGTTTCCAGCGCTCGGACCCACGAGGTCGAACCTGAACGCCAGATCGAGCCCCGCCCTAAATAGGCTTGTCTCCCAACAGTGGGGGACAGAAAGGGATACAAATGATCGAGAGAGAAGAAGAAACCTACAGCTTGACGCTGCGCAGCGTCCGTCGGGCGACAATCGACGCACTCTACGAACGCAAAGCCCTGACGGGGAAGCCCGTCTGCCGCTTGGTCGACGAGATCATCACGGCTTACTTTGAGAACGACCCAAGCACGCTGGAATTGCGACTGGAAGAGGTCCGGCGGCTTGCCGAGGAGTTCAGCGCCAAGTGACGCGACAGTGTTGACCCCGCTTGAGGCCTAAGCGGTTGTCGCCACCGGCACGTTGCGAGCGGCTTGCCGATCTCGCCGCGGCAGTTTAGCGATCCGGCGCCGGCATCGATCAGGGCCTGCGCGTCTTCGTGCGTGGGGCGGCGACCTTACGCCGTCGCTACGTCGTGAACGGCTGTGGCTGGCGCCAGTGCCAGGGCAGCAGCTCGTCGAGACGTCGGATCGGATGGTTGGCGATGCGGGCGAGGACATTGGCCAGCCAGGCCTGAGGATCGACGTCGTTGAGCTTGGCGGTCACGATCAGGCTGTACAGGAAGGCGGCGCGCTGACCGCCTCGGTCGGAGCCGGCGAACAGCCAAGCCTTCCGTCCGAGAGCCAGGCCGCGCAGCGCCCGCTCGGCGGCATTATTGGTCAAGCAGATGCGGCCGTCCTTGAGGAAGCGGGTGAAGGAAGCCCAGCGCTTGAGCATGTAGTCCATGGCGCCGGCGACCTCACTGTGACGCGACAGCTTGCGCCGTTCGTCACGCATCCACGCCTCGAGCCCGGTGACCAACGGTGCGCTCCGGTCCTGGCGGATGGCCAGCCGCCGATCGGCCGGCAACCTACTGATGCCGCGCTCGATGTCGAACAGGGCGTCGATGCGCTGGACCGCTTCCAGCGCAATCGGAGAGATGACCGGCGGCGAGCGGCCTTGGGCTCTTCGTCGAGCGCCGGCGACGATATCGGCCAGCACGAAGAACTTGCGCCTTGCATGGGCCCAGCATGCTGCCTCGACGATCGGGCCAGGTCGGCGCTCGGCATTGTACAGCTTGCCGTAGCCGCCATAGGCGTCGGCCTGCAGGATGCCGGTCCAGGTCGCCAGATGTTGCTGAGGATGCTCGCCCGACCGGTCCCGCGAGTAGAAGAACACCGCCGCCGGCGGCGCCCGGCCGCCGAACGGCAGGTCGTCGCGCACGTAGGTCCAACATCGCCCGGTCACGGTCTTGCCCTTGGCCAGCACCGGCACGGTCGTGTCGTCACCGTGCAAGCGCTCGGCCGCAAGGACTGGGCCAGCAGACGCTCATGCAGCGGCTGCAGCACCGTGCAGCAGGCACCGACCTGATCTGCCAGCGTCGACAGACTCAACGGGACGCCTTCGCGCGCGTAGCGCTCGACTTGGCGGTTGAGCGGCTGATGCTGGCCGTACTTCTCAAACAGGATCATCGCCAGAAGGCTGGGGCCGGCCCAGCCTCTGGGGATCACATGGAATGGGGCTGGCGCCTGGCCGATGCTCTCGCAGTCGCGGCACGTGAACTTCTCGCGCACATGCTGGATCACCTTCCACTGGCGGGGAATGACCTCGAGCGTCTCGGTGATGTCCTCGCCCAGCTTGGACAAGCGCGTACCGCCACAGCAGGCGCAGGCCATCGGTCCGGGCACCACGACGCGCTCGCGCGGCAGGTGCGCCGGGAACGGCTTGCGCGAGGGCTTCTTGCGGGTGAAGGCCGCAATGCTGGTGGTCCTTGGCCACGACACTCCCGGCGGCGAGTTCATCTTCGGTGGCCGTCGCTTCGAGTTCCTCCAACTGCAGCTCAAGCTGGTCGAGCAGGCGTGCGCTGCGCTCGGAGCGCTGGCCGAAGCGATCCCGGTTGAGCTTCTCGATCTGCAGCTTGAGGTGGGCGATCAATGCTTCG
>Ga0210407_10004976_pt1 | contig 10342 bp, 11 predicted proteins | sample IncBWC27MmetaG_FD_150860 | JGI IMG/M metagenome (GOLD analysis project Ga0210407, IMG submission 150860) | Forest soil microbial communities from Barre Woods Harvard Forest LTER site, Petersham, Massachusetts, United States - Inc-BW-C-27-M | ecosystem: Environmental > Terrestrial > Soil >... | reverse complement strand
CCATACTGGCGTGTTCGCTTCGATAGTTTCGAGAGAACTGCAGGCGAGACATCGTCGTTCAGGCGCGTACACAACCTTTACCTCGCCAGAGCGCTGAGAGTGACGCCGGACAGCACAAGCCCGAGACCAACAAATTGCTTTATCGGAAGTGGTTCACCTAGGAAAAGATTTGCTGCAACAGGCATCAGAACAAAAGTCAATGCCATGAACGGAAATGCATACCCCAGATCGAGGCGCTGAATTGCGAGAAGCCAACAGACGCCGGCAAGGAAGGTCGCGCCAGCAGCGCTTAAAACCCTCCAATCGATTGCCATCGAAATCAAATATTGTAAGTAGTCTGTAGGCGAATTAGACGCTGAAGAATGCACAAGCGCGCGAGACTTCATGATCAATTGGCTGTAGACACTGAGAGCCAGAACAGCGAGAAGCAATAGGTGCGGCATCATCCTGTTTCCCATAAGCGATCTGCAACGAGTTTTGGCTGTGGCGGGCGGCGCCTGTCAACCCTTCAGTTTTGAGGTGTTCGGTGCGCATTTGCATCATTCAGTCCTGTTATATTCCCTGGAAGGGCTTTTTTGATCTAATTGGCCGATGCGACCAATATGTCATCTATGACAGTGCGCAATATGTGAAACGACACTGGCATAATCGGAACCGCATCAAGACCGCGAACGGCATCGAATGGCTGACCATTCCCGTCATTACTAAAGGCCGCTTCGAGCAATCGATCAACCAAGTCGAGATCGAGAAGCCGTGGGCTGACAAGCACTGGCGCTCGCTCGAACTCGCGTACAAGCGCGCACCATTCTTCGAACAGCTCGCGCCTACCGTGAGGGGCTGGTACGAGCGCGCAGACAAGCAGGCGATGCTGACCGACGTGAATGCCATATTTTTGAACGGTATCGCTGGACTGCTCGGGCTTAAGACATCCATCGTCGGGGACGCGGCCTACCCAGCGGGTGGCGTCAAAACGGAACGACTGCTGGCCATCTGCCGCGCCGTGGGGGCTGATCGGTATCTCAGCGGCCCTTCGGCCAAGGGATATTTCGACGAATCGATGTTCGCCGCCGCCAGGATCACGCCAGAATGGATGAGCTATGAGGGATATGCGGAATATCCGCAGCTTCATAGCGGTTTCGAGCACGCTGTGACTGCACTCGACCTGCTTTTCAATACCGGGCCCGAGGCACGGCACTACCTGACCCTGCCAGCCCGAAGTTGAGAGAAAATGCCGAAAGAAGGTGTGAAAAGCGGGGAATTTCTTCAGAGCTGAACGATTTAGAGCTTTTTCCAAGCTTCCGTTCCCATTGGAATGCGCGTTCGATTGAGCTAACAACATTCGTGGGCTACCCTTCTGCAATCCCCGTCATTGGACGCTCTGGAGAGAAACTCCGTGAAATTGTCTATTGTAACAACGCTCTATCGATCGGCCGCAAACATCAACGAGTTCCACGGGCGGGCGATGAAGACTGGCGAGACCATTACCCACGACATTGAGCTGGTGATGGTGAATGATGGCTCGCCTGACCACAGCCTTGACCTCGCTCTGGCACTGCAGCGAGACGATCCACGGGTGGTCGTTGTCGACCTGGCCCGCAATTTCGGTCATCACAAGGCTATGATGACAGGCCTCGCCCACGCTACCGGAGATTTGGTTTTTTTGATTGACAGTGACTTGGAGGAGCAACCTGAAGATCTTTCGCGGTTCTATCAGCGCTTCATAGAGGTCGGCTGCGACGTGGTTTATGGAGTACAGGAGATGCGGCGCGGCGGCCTGGTTGAAAAAGTGACCGGAGAACTTTTCTTTAAGTTGCTTGGGGCGTTGGGCGACAGACCGGTTCCCCGGAATTTGGTCACCTCCCGCCTTATGACGCGTGACTACGTAAGCGCCCTGGTCAGCCACGGCGATCGTGAGTTCGTGATTTCAGATCTATGGCAGGTGACCGGGTTCGACCAACGAGCGATCGTCGTCAAGAAACTATCGCACTCGCCGTCAACTTATTCATACCGCACCCGGATTGAAATGGCGATCAAACATGTTACGACAACGTCAACGAAATTGCTCTATCTCATCCTCTACGCTGGCCTTTTGATTTTCGGCCTCTCCATTAGCGTGATTCTCTATTTTCTTGGCCGGTATTTTACATCAGGTGTCGGTGTCGACGGCTTTACATCGCAAATCGTATCAATCTGGTTTCTAGGCGGGCTCATCACGCTTATTCTCGGGATACTCGGAATCTACATCGCTAACATTATGGCGGAGTCCAAGCGGCGGCCATACACGATCGTGCGCCGGGTCCATCGAACGAACGTCGCCACCGATTCGGCTTCGAATGTAATCAAGGTTCAAGGACACGCGCCGCGCATCGACATGAGCGCCCAGCGGTGAGTTGGTTGATTGGGCTCGGTCGGTTGCTCCATCTTGTCGCCGCGACGGTTGCGCCTTAGCTCAAGTTGCTTCGTTCGTGCGGGACGCAGTCGCGATTGAATTCGTGTGGGCTATCTACAGCTTATTCACAACGCGCGTCACATCCATGATCAAGACGTTGAGGTCGAGCAAACCACGCGCGGAAATCGGAACGCGAGCACGTTCGTGCGTCGTGAGTCCGGCCCGATGCAAGGCCGTTTTGGCCTCGGCGCACGCATCTTCCTCCGGACAAAGCATGACCACAGTGGAGCCTTGGGGCGCCGCCGTGAGCCGCTCAAGGTCCTCGGCCGGCAAGGACGGCATGTCGTAGTTCAGCCATGCCATATCCCACAGCCAAAGGGCAACCATGCTGTCGAGCATATTTGTCCGGATGGTCCGTTCTCTGAACCTCAGTTCGACGACGAGCCAGTTATTGAGTTGGGCAGGTGCGAGACATTCTCGGCAGTACCAGATAAACAGCGGGCGGTCCGGTGCGCGGACGGAATCGACGACCCAGTTCAAACGGACGAGGAGTTCATAGAAGGGCCTGTGATCGGGATTGGGGCCGACGCGAAAGATCCGACGCGTATCTGCATTCAGGGTACCGGCAAACACCGTAACGAGCATCAAAATCGCCAACCCCAGGCCGCTGGCGCGACGGCGCAAAAGTGTTGCGGCAGCTACAAACATTAGAGCAATGACACACCAGAGCAGGTACGTCGGCCGTAAGGCAGCCTCCAAAGCCCAAAGCCGCTGTGGATTGAGCAAGGGTACGATCCCGGCGACCAACAATCCGGCTCCGACCATTGCCCATCTCGGCCAAAGCCCCGCAATTTCGTCCCTAGGCAACAGCAGCGCAGCGAGCCCGGCAAATATGAGGCATTGGCCCGGCACAAGGTAGCTTGTGTAATGCGCGAATTGCAGCGTCGATCCGCCTATCCCTAAATCCAAAGTCAAAAACCAGATAATCATCAGGAACAGGGTGCTGCAGCCCGTTGCGAGCAAGTGAGCATTCGGCCCAATTTCGCGGCGGCTGCGAAGGAAGACCAGCCCAACTGCCAGGAAGGCCACCGGCAAAGCCAAACGGTAAGCGGACGGCGCCCATTCGCCCAGCGGCACACGGTAATATCTTCCAAAGCCCTTGAGCGCAGCGCGGCTAAAGTCCACGTTCACGAGGAAGAAAAGGAAAGGCCCGCCCAGCAGCCGCGAAGCTAGGCCGAGTCCCAGTGTCACGATCGCCGCGCCCGCAAGTCCATACAGAGCTGTCCACCAAAGATCGCGCCACGAGGTCTTTTCGGCGATCAGCCACGACAGAGCAGTCAGGATCGTGAAGAGGCCGGCCAAAACGTTGCAATTCGCGGACAACGCTGCGGCGGCGCCCGCCAGAACTCCGCCCATGCGAGCAGGAATCACCTTGCCCCGGTTTGCGAGGCAAGCGAGGCACGCAAACAGGAACGCCATGCCTGGCCCATCAACGTAACCTTGCGTCACGGCCGCGATCCACAGCGGATTGACAGCGAGGAACAGGGCAGTCGAGATCGCCACTGCGCTGCTGTGTCGCGCTCTCACGGCGAAGTAGAGGGAGAGTAACGCGAGATAGTGAAAAACCAGTACGAGAAAATAATTGGCGAAGTCAGGTGAAAGAACTTTATGCGCAAGAAAACCGGTGAGTGTGTACGTCAATCTCATTGCATGATAATTCGGACCGAATTCGGCAAGTTTCCGCGGAAAGTCGAGAAAATAGCCAAGATACATCCCGGCATCGACCCAGCCTGGCGGCGGGAAAAGTTGAAAGGGGCCGAGTAGAAGAACGGCTAGAGGCAAGATGGCCAGAACTGATCCTACAAGCCACCGCAGGCACCGAGGAGCGTCGTAAGACACTACGAGTTTTTGCGCGTCGATCGCGTCAAGGTCCCGCGGGGCGAAATCGTGCATCGTTCTCCAGCAAATATGTCTACCGGCTTACCCTTTTATCGGAGCAGCAGAGGAAGGATCGGATTGTCAAGCACCGTCGAAAACCGCTAGTCCGAAGCCGGTCTTGCCGTAACCGTCTCCGTTGTAGAGCATGTAACGCCGGCCGCAATGCTCAAAAACACAAGGATAGGTCTGCTCGCCGCTCTCCCAATCGCCGCGCTCGCCCGAAAAGACGAGAGCGTCGTCGGCGCGGGTCCAAGCCTCACCATCATCGGAGTAGGCGAATCCCATCCGATAACTAGGATTTCGCCGCGCATACCACATAGAGAAGCCTGCGCGGTCGTGCAGCACGGAGGGACGGGAGACAGCGAACTCCGCCGGGTCCGATTCGCCGGCGAGCGGGAGGGCGATGCATGGGTTTGGTAGCCAATGCAACCCGTCCCGTGAGCTCGCAGTCTTCAGCACATGAGACATTTCGAGACCCTGAGAACCCCATGCTTGATGTGACCCATACCACATGCGCCAACCATCACCATCATGCAGCACCCAAGGGTACCCGACCGTGAATGGATCTGCTTCCGAACGCCCGACAACGGGTGCCTTGAAGGGGCGCTCGAATTTTGTTCCATCTGCATCGGCTATGGCCATGCCAATGAAATTTGTAAACGGGACCGAACGGCCGGTGCTCCAGCCGAGATAAAACGCGTAGAGCGTATTTCCGACGGACACGAGCGAGGTGACCGTCACGCCGTCTGAGTCGAAGGCCCCCCGTGCGCCGGGCGAGAGGAGAGGTCCGCGGACGTCACTGATAGCCCTCGCGCCAGCATCATCGATAACAAAATCGACGGATGCGAGGTGCGAGCGGTTGCTCTTGTCGCGCACACTGAAAAAGACACGCACCGTCCCCTCATCGCGGATAAGCACCGTCGGATAAGCGGCGTGACTAGCGTACCAGTCTCCGAGGGGGCGTGGTTCATAGATCCGTCCGAGCCGACGCCAGATCTGTCGTTTCCCCATATCGATACCCTGGCATCCAAGCTCCCGTAGAGGCGTGGTTAGGGCACCAGTCTGAAATGGGGTGTGTTTCATAGATCCGTCCGAACCGACGCCAGATTGTCGTTTGTCCAGCATTTCGCCCCCGGCTTCAAGCTCGTCTACTCGATACTCTGGGACTGTCTTGCGATTCTACGCCAGACTTTTGTGAGCATCGATACGGCGCTTGACAGTGAGCGAGGGTCAGACAAACGGGATAGTCGTATCAAGCGAATTCGCGTTGATCTACCCCCGATTGTTCAAAGGCACCATTTATCCCCTTCGGCGAATTTGAGGAGACCTGATGCGACGACGCGCTGCATGTCTCATCAAATGATTACGGCAGAATGATTGAGGCACCACTTAGGCCAAGGTGGGATTGACTTTCAAAAAAGCTTCTGAATCGGCTCGTCCGCATAGTCGCCCGGGCTGGCCATTCAGTCGGACTTCGAAGGCCGTGGCAATCCCGACTGTTCGGCCTTCTCGCGCACGGCCTCGTTGAGCCAGGCATGCAGGCTCTTCCCGCTGGCCTTGGCCGCTTCGATGGCTATTTGCTTCGCCTCCACCGTTACACCTTCCAGCTGGCCGAAGTATCGGGTTCGCATGGATCCACCACGCGTGCCGTTGTGTTGCAGATCCAAGTCGATCGCTGGTACGCCGGTTCCGACCGTGAATGAAATCAGATAAAAGGTCCCTCCAATGATATAACTGAGAGACACGTCCCGTGCGTTCTCTGGGAGCTTTTCGAGCGGTGCTTGAGCTTCACAGAGCGGATTGTTCTTTATGACGATCTTTCCATACTCGGACTCCCGCAACCATGGTCCGACGGACTCGTCGCCAACTAGCACCTTGCCACCCGGCTTGGCGACCCGTCCCATCCCACAAAGTGACCCGCCGATGTCACTAAACATGTTTAGACCACCGAAGTGGAATACGCGGTCAAAGCTGTTGTCCGCAAATGGAAGCGGACGTCCGGCCGCAACGGAGTACTCTACCGCAAGGCTAGGTTGCCTGAGGCTCGCGAGGCGTCTCTTGCAAAGCGTGACCATCTCCTTAGAGAGATCTTGAACAAAGAGTTCGCCGTGGGACAATCGCTTAGCGATGAGTTCGGAGTCGCTTCCCGACCCGCAACCGATCTCAAGCACGCGCTGACCAGGCTGCAGATCGAGGCGATCTAGCGTCGAGTTCCGGACGACCGCCTCGTCCTCCTTGAACGCTTGCCACAGCCAGCGCATCGCGCTCTCATATATGTCGCCCGCTTGGACATCGTAAACCCGCCGCGCCTCTTCGTCTTTCCTGGCGAGCGTCGCGCCAGCCGTGAAATCGACCACGCCTTCCACGATCGGAAAACGGTTGCCGGATCGATCCACAATCTCCAGGGCATCGTCGCCGCTTTCGACTACGGACAGCCGTTCGCCAGCGATCGGAGAACGGTAGATTTCCAGGGCGGACCGACGCATTGCAGAAATTTCCTCCTAGCCGGTAATACACAAAACCTAGCACCAGCCGGTTTGTTGGAAGATTAACTTTTGGCCATCAATAGCCAACGAGAGCAACCGCAATAGTCGCCTTCCCGGAACGGTGGCGACGGTTTATTTATTCGCACTTTTTTGGCACCGATTTGCACAAACTGCAGTACAAATGATATCAGGCGTTTGCCACCGCGGGAACGTGGCGGCGCCTGGTCGACAATTATAATCCATGTGAGAAGCAATAGCTAAACCCCATGCTCCGTCATGAACCCATTCCGCGCTATGGAGTTTTGAGCCAGTCGATTTCGGCTGACGAACTCGCACGCGCCGTCGAGAGCTTGCGTTTGATCGGCTTCGCTGTGTTGGACGCAGGATACCCAGCCGCAAAGATCGAGGAACTAAAGAACCGGTTTCAAGATATGCGATCGAGGTATTTCGCAGAATATGGAGTTGAAGCGTTGCGGGCAATCGACGAACACAACACGATCCGCTGCCCGCTTAGCCAAGACGCAGCATTTCTTGATCTTGCAACGAACGAACGGGTCCTAGACGTTTGCGAGCGCCTTATCGGACCGGGCTTCATTCTAAACCAGCAGAATGGCATCGTAAATCCGGGCGATGCCGAGACTTACAACCAAAGCTATTACCACAGGGACCTACCCTACCAGCATTTTGTCAGCTCCCGCCCGCTGGCGATAAATGCGCTTTACTGCATTGACGAGTTCACGGCTGAAAATGGCTCCACCCTCGTTATTCCGGCCACACACAAGGAGGAGGCTTTCCCATCGGACGACTACATCCGAACGAACGAGAGGGTCGTGACGGCTCCCGCCGGCTCGTTTCTGGTTCTCGACTGCATGGTCTATCATCGCGGCGGCAGCAATCGGAGCGGGAAGGACCGCCGAGCCGTAAATCACATGTACACGGTCGGTTTGATGCGGCAACAAATCGAGCTTCCGGCACTGCTGGGCGACGGTTTCACAGCCGATCCGAGGTTGCGGCGCCTCCTCGGGTTCGATTATGCGGCACCGCGGAGCACGGCGGAATACTACGAGGGCCGCCAGCGCAAGCAGCAACGCCCTTGACACGCGTCTGCCCGAAGCTCGTAGACTCGGTGCCGACGACCAAATCGGTTTAAATCAATGTTTGGATCTAACTCGGGCACGCTAAATCTGAGGATACGTCGCCCGCAGGAAGTAGAGATATCTAGATGAAAGATGAAATTGAGTCGTCGATTTTGGCCGAAGTGGCAGCCTACTATGCTTCAAAGCTTGATTCGCATGGCTCGACATCGCAAGGCGTTGACTGGAATGGGATTGAATCGCACGAGCAGCGCCACAGACAGTTTGTTCGTCTTCTCGAAGGAAGCCCCGACGCATCTGTCATAGACCTTGGGTGCGGTTTCGGCGATTTCCTCCGCTTTCTTCGCAGCACCGGACACCGCGGGCGTTTTATCGGTTATGATATTGCCCCCAGCATGATCCAGAAAGCATGCGAGCTTTATGGGGAAGGTGCGGACCACCAATGGCGAATCGGAGCAGAGCCGACGGAAGTCGCCGACTTCGCAATCGCGAGCGGAATTTTCAACGTAAAGGGCGACACGCCAAACGATCTTTGGCGACAATATGTATACCATACCATCGATATTGTCGCGCGCGCGGGACGACAGGGATTTGCTTTCAATGTGCTGAGCCTGTCAAGCGACCCAGATCGACGACGCCCAAACCTGTACTACGCAGATCCGAATGAAGTGCTCGACTATTGCCTTGCGCACTATGGCAGGTCCGTTGCCCTTTTACAGGATTACGGCCTTTACGAATTCACAATGATTGTTCGGCATGCAATTTGAGTGATGGTCTCACAAGGCCCTGAGCCGGGTACTTGGCACCGGCGACCGCTCTGTTCCCCGCGGCGCTACCACTGAAAAATCCGGCTGATCCTCCAAAACGAGAGCCCCGGCGCCGAGCACGCACTTTTTCCCGATGGTTACGTGATCGCGGATCGTCACGTTCACGCCCACGAAACTTCCTTGTCCAATCCGCACGCCACCGGACACGACAATTTGCGAGGCAAGAAATACATCGTTCTCGATTATCGAATGATGACCGATGTGGTTACCGCTCCACAGCGTAACATTATCGCAAACACGGGCGAATGGCTGTATCGTATTGTCTTCAAGAATAAAGCAGTTCTCCTTCAGCTCAAAGCCGGAGAAAGTCGTCGCGCGACTGCTCAAATAAGATACAATCCGATAACCCATCGCGCGGGCGGCTGCTACCTTTTCGGCACGAACAACGTTGAGTTTCGTGTAGCTGACCGCAGCAAAAAATCCGTAACGTTCCGGGGCGAATTTTTCGACAATCTGTTCGAAAGGCAGGACCGGACGGCCTCGAAACTCCGAATGCTTCATGTAGGCGCCGTCGACCGTAAAACCGACGACTTCGAATTCGGAATCGTGAGTAAAATAAAAATCTGCCAGCTCAGCAATTTCGCCAGTCCCAAACACTATGATCTGCCGATTCTTCAATTGAATTGCTCCTTTTCGAGCAACAGCGTTTGTTGGTCAGGAAGCCTCACCAAAGCACGCGCTTATCCGACCTTGCCAGCAACCGGGGTAACTGAGAATAGAAGGCGGAAGAAGCATCCGACTATGGCGAGTTTAGGCGAGTAGCGTTTACTGAGGCAAGTGCCTTGTTCCACCGAATCGAACCAGACCAGACAAAGCATCTTCGCCCTGATTTGCTGTGAACGATTATGATCTACGTAACACAGGCCTAGTGAATGATGAACGAAGCGTGCAGGTGTTCGGCAAGAGCATTCGTCGGTAGCGTGCTGTCCTGGCCTGTGAATGTTTCGTGTCCATCGATCATTGCATGGAATTGAGCCTGCGGCAGACCCGCTTGAGCATCGTGCAAGAAGGCCCATTGCAGATTACTGGTGTCAAGGAATGTCCGTCGTGACCCATCGTTGCCGCGCTCAACGTATTTGCAACACCGCCCGCATCGGTGTTTTGTCCGAACACGAATGTGTCGTTGCTTGTGATGGTGACCAAAGTGGTCTGCGGCGCCGTGCCTATCGGAGTGGTATGGCCTTTGACGAGGGTATGCCAATGACTCCGTCGCCATTCAGGTCCTGCTAGAAGCTCGGCTCCAGCGATTCCAATGCGGTGCTGGTCCGCGATACTGCGCCAATGGTGTCGGAGACGCAGTTGCCGTTGCTGTCGGTGTTCCAAACCGCGTATTGACAAGTATTGACGTTCTTCCACGCAACCTCATATCCAGTTGAGGCCTACTCCGCCCCGATCGGCAACCAGGCTTGAGCTACCACCGGCGAACCCTGGTATTTCAGCTCCGGCCCGGTCCCACCGGCGACAGGGTTCATGAAATAATTGCTGCCAACCTGGACAAGAGCCGTCATCTATCGGGGCGACCCCTGACGTGTTTGTGCTGCATCAGGCGGCCCCCTCCGCGGGCCGGTACTTGCGCCGCACCGCGCGCTCGCCGGATTGGGCGCGGAG
>Ga0210407_10004975_pt1 | contig 10344 bp, 7 predicted proteins | sample IncBWC27MmetaG_FD_150860 | JGI IMG/M metagenome (GOLD analysis project Ga0210407, IMG submission 150860) | Forest soil microbial communities from Barre Woods Harvard Forest LTER site, Petersham, Massachusetts, United States - Inc-BW-C-27-M | ecosystem: Environmental > Terrestrial > Soil >... | reverse complement strand
GATACTGGTCGTCGATCCGGATGCTGCCGCCGCACAATGGCTTTGCCGGCAGCTGTGTTCGTGGGGACTCGAATGCGAAATCGCGCGGACCAGCTCGGAAGCGCTCGAAATTCTCGCGCGTTCCCGTGCAACGCCAAAAAATGTCGACTGCGCGCTGATAGATCTCGATCGCGGCGGATTAGACGGGCTCGAACTGGCCCGCGCGATTCATGCCGATGCGACCCTGCAAGCGACCAGGCTGATCGCGATCCACAAGTTCGGGCGTCGCCTCGATCCCGACGCATTGACCGCAGCCGGGTTCAGTTCGTGGACCTCGAACCCGGTCCGCCAATCACAGCTCTTCGATTGCATTGCAGAGGCAATCACGGTGTCGGAAGCGGGCGCGCCGATTTCGAATGCATCGTCGCGGCGCTCCGGCCCCCGCGTCTCGCTGAATCAACTATCGTCAGCGGTCCCGCTCGACGTTCGCGCCCACGCACGCATCCTGTCGGTCGACGACCACCCGGTAAATCAGAGCGTGGTCCTCAAAATGCTGGAGCGGCTCGGCTACCACGGCGAGAGTGCGCATAACGGTCTGGAGGCAGTCGAGGCTCTTCGTCAGCACGACTACGACCTTATCCTGATGGACTGCCAGATGCCCGAGATGGACGGCTATGCGGCCACGCGAGCGATTCGCAACGAACTGCGGAAGCCTGAGATAACTATCGTTGGTCTCACCGCCAGCGCGCTCGACGGCGATCGACAGAAATGCCTCGACGCGGGGATGGACGATTATCTGAGCAAGCCGTTATCGGCGGAAGCCCTGGCGGAAACGCTCGCGCGATGGCTGGCGCCGGAGGTCACAGCGCTTTCCAGCGCCATCGATCAGCCGGTTGAAACGCCGGTCGCTCCCGCGATTGACATGCGCGCGATTTCCGAGTTCGCGGCAAGTGACGAGTCGGGCGAGGAATTTATCGCCAACATCATCGCGGTATTTCTCGCCGACATGAGCGAGCGTGTTCGCGCGGCCGGCGTGCAAATGAGGAACGACGACAATGCGGGACTGGCGGCCACCGCGCATGCGCTCAAGGGCAGCAGCGGTCATTTTGGCGCAGCACCCCTGATGCAATTGTGCGGCGTGATCGAGGACCAGGTCAGAAGCAAACAGACCGGCGCAATCGGCGCGGCGGTCGATTCGATGATCGCGGAAGCGGAACGCGTCCGCCTCGCGCTGACAGCTTTTCGATTCGTCCAGCCCGTGCTCGACAATCAGCTTAATTGATTGACCTTTCCCGCGCGTGATATTTGATTGGGTCCGGTCGCGCTATAACGACAGGCGCCAGGGCGGCGTACCCAAGTGGTTAAGGGAGAGGTCTGCAAAACCTCCATGCATCGGTTCGAATCCGATCGCCGCCTCCACTTATCTTCGCGTGACAGCGGTTAGGACAACGACACAACACTGAAACTGTGTTAGGTTCGAGTGCAGGAGATGCAAGCATGGAAGTGTTTCCAGGCATTTCGATGGATCCGGCGGTTCGCTTCGGAAAGCCTTGCCTCGCAGGAACCCGAATCGATGTGGCCACGATTCTCGGCGCTCTAGCCTCCGGAGCTTCCGCCCCCGATCTTGAGGCGGAGTACAGAATCTCTCGCGAGCAAATTACCGCGGCTCTCCGTTACGCCGCTCTCCCGAGGGAGACCCTTGCATAACTGGGATCATTCGCAGCGTCCATTGTTGTCATTCTGAGCGCAGCGAAGAATCCCGGATCTTTCTCGACGCAGGACAGTTCAACACCAATCAAGGTACGCGGAGACGAGATCCTCCGATCCGATTCTTCAAAACCGCAACGCTCCTTGACATGCCGACTGGGGAGGCAGCTTGTTCCAGCGCAGCCTAGTGACTGGCGCCGCTCACCTTCAAATTAACCAGGCACGGCGGCCCGTCCTCCCCGTAACATAGATTGCTCACTTCCCCAGCCTTGCGATCGTCGTGAGTGTAGTCGGGGCAAATCCAATGGCTGCCGCTGCCGCGGTAAAGTGCGACCGCGAAGTAGCGGCCCGCCGCCAGGCTGCCCGTTACGGAATCGCCGCGCGCACTTATTTCGCGGGAATTGACGATGTCGAACCCGTCGTGCGCGGCGTCGGGCGAGTACTGCATGAAAAATATCCGCCATTGACGGCCGGCGCGCGCACTCGCCTGGTATTCCATCGCGTGATCGTACGAGAAGACCGGCTTATCGCGGCATAGCCACGGGCGCGCCTCTTCCGCCGAGGCCGCGCGCGCGGAAAGCATCGACAAGCTTGCGGCAAGGATCGCAATCGCGACTTTTGCACTTTTCATTTTCGCTCACGAGTTCCAATTTCGATAATGCGTCCGACAATCTCGCCGAGATTCGAGTCCTTGGGCGTGAAGACCGCCTTGACCCCGAGCTCGAGCAGCAGCTTGCGGTCACCTTCCGGGATTATTCCGCCGATCACTAATCTCACGTCTTCCGCGCCGCGGCTTTTGAGGATCCGCAGCGTCTCGCGCGCGATCATCATGTGCGCGCCGGCCAGGCTCGAGATCGCGAGCACGTCGACGTCTTCCTCGAGCGCGGTCTCGACCATCTGATGCGGCGTCTGCTTGAATCCCGCGAGCACGACTTCCATCCCGGCCTGCATGCACGCATGCGCCAGCAGCTTGACCGCATTGATATGCCCGTCGAGGCCCGCCTTGCCGAGCGCGATACGAATCTTCTGCGGCGCGGTCGGCACCTTGAGCGCGCCGACGTTTAAGCTGGATTCGAAAATCGGCGGCGTGTAACGCCCGCGGCTGACGCGCTCGAGCGACTGGGTCCACTCTCCGACTGTGCCGCCCGCGCGCGCCAACTCGATTGTGGCGTCCATCAGTCCGCCGTCTTTCTCGCTCGCCGCCCGTTCCAGCATTTCGCGAGCCTTCGAAACGGCCGCTTGATCGCGCGCTGCACGCCATTTGATGATCGATTCTATCCGTTCTCTTTCCTTGATCGCCTGCGCTGTGTGGTCCGCATTCTGTTTGGGCGCGGGCGTGAGTCCAATCTCGCCGGTGAATGCGTTGACGCCGATCTGCACAATCTCGCCCGACTCGACTTTGCGATGACGCTCGGTGAGCTCGCGCGTCAGTTCCGCGCTCACGATCGAAATGGCGCGCGAGTAGCCTGCCTCGCGCAATCGAATCGCGATTTCGCGCGCGCGCGACGCAGTCTCGTCAGTGAGCTTCTCGATTACCTTGCTGCCTTCGAAAATATCGCCGTAGCGCGCGATTTCCGTCTCATGCATCAGCACCTGCTGAGTGCGCAGGCTGAGCGTCTGCTCGGATTGGTCGGGCAGCGCCATTGCTTCGCGAAAGCCCGGTAATTGAAGGGCGTTCACCCGCGCATCGGCCGACAGCACGACCGGCAGCGCCTCGTACGCGATCCGGATGATGTTCAATTCGGGCTGAGGCTCGGTGAGCGTGAGCGATCGCACCTGGCATCCGGCGCGGAACGCGACGTCTTTGATTCCGTATTCCGTCGCGCACAGCTCTGGCCACAATTTGAAGTAAGCGCGAATCTTGCAAATTTCGGGAACCAGCTCGATTCCGCTGTTGATGAAAAACGAGATGCGCCTGACGGTCTGCTCGAATGCCGCCGCGTCGAGCCGGGGCCGAAGAGCGTCGAGAATCAGCAGCGCGTTGCCGAACGCGAAGCCAATCTCTTCGACCGGACCGGCGCCGCTCTCCATGTAGTGATATCCGCAGCAGTTGATCGGATTCCAGTTGGGAACGTGCTCGACTGCGAATTTGATCAAATCGGTGGAAAGCCGGAGCGACAGCTCAGGCTCGAAAATCGAGGTCCCGCGCGCCACGAATTCCTTCAGCAGATCGTTCTGCGTCGTCCCGCGCAACTCAGTCCACGGCACCCCCTGCTTTTCCGCGACCACGAGATAAAGCGCCAACAGAAACGGCGCAGTCGCGTTGATAGTCATCGAGGTATTGATCGACTGGAGCGGAATCCCCGCGAACAGCGTCTCCAGATCGTTCCAATGACAAATCGAAACTCCCGCCTCGCCAACTTCCCCACGCGCAACCGGCGCGTCCGGGTCGTACCCGTTCTGCGTCGGCAGATCGAACGCAATCGAAAGCCCGCGCTGTCCCTGCTTCAAATTCGAAAGAAACCGCTGATTCGCCTCCCGCGCATCCCCAAACCCCGCATAGGTCCGAATAATCCACGGCTCCCGAACTTTAGCTCCGCGATCTTTCTTTCCGCTCTCCATCTAGTTCAATCCCAATCGCCAGCGTAATTGCTGAAGGCCCCGGATTCCAGCGGCCGGTCGAAGGGGTTAGGCGTTTAGGTCTGCCGAGGCCCAAGCCACGCGCCCGCACTCCTGCCCTTTCCCTCGGTGGCGCGACTATGAAGGTCGCGCATCATGCACGGGCAGGGACGCCCATGCCACTATTTTTCCCGGCATCATCCCTCTCTACGATTGTTCCCCTTCCCACATGGGAAGGGGTTAGGGGTTAGGTTTGCACGCAGCGTTCGCAAAGCCCGCCCGCGCTTTTTCTGTCGTCATTCTGAGCAACGCGAAGAATCCCGGATCTTTCTCAGTGCAAAACAGGTCACCACCAATCAAGGCCCGTGAACCCAACCCCTCCGAACCCAGACCGAGAGCAAAATACCGTCCTCGGGATTTTGCGCTTGAATGGAATGGACGATGGGTGCAGGGGTCAGCCCCTGCCGCCAGCCGCACAGGCGTGGCTAAAATTCCGCCGATGACGCGCGAGCTTCCAGCTCGCGCACCACTTCAGCCCCGTTTCTCAAGCTGCTCCGCTCGTATCTCAACCCAACGAAACCGCCGGCTCTCATGGTAAACGGACACGGTCGGATGAGGGAACGACAGGTCCGCGAAGCACCCCGCTGATACCGCAACCAGGTCGGAGAGTCTGTCGATGCTCCATGAAATGGTGGTGCCACATTTCGGACAAAAGCAGTTGCTGATTCGGCCACCATCGTCGCCGATCCGAACGAACTCACTCGCCTGCCCTTCAATTGAAACGTCGCTCTTGCGATACCAGGCGCCGAACCCGAATGCGCTCCCAGTCTTCCGCTTACACGCGAGACAGTGGCACACCGATATGCGGAAAGGTTCTCCAACGCACGAGGCCGAAAGTTGCCCGCACGAACATTCCGCCCGACGAGTGATCATCGTTGCCTCCCGATGCGTACGCGGGCCGATTCCGGCAGCGCCTGAGATCTCCGCATCATTGAGTATGGATTTCCGCGGTCTCGATTTCGCCGTTTCGCGCGAGGTCCGCGGCGAGGCGATCAATCAGTTCGATCCCTGCACTACCGCGATACTCGGCGAGCTCGATCACCGGCGATCCGGTCGCCGCGCGGATCGCCGCGATCGCCTTGCGGTCTTCCGAGCCGCGGCGAAGTTCCGAATCGGCGAGCTCGGCGAGATGTTCGAGATTTTTCTTTCGGCTGCGAGTGCCGTGCCGATTGGCGATAGCGGCCAGATCGTGGGCGTCGAAGCCGGGCGTCACCGTCCGATTGAAAATCACCGCCGCGGGCGCCAGGTGGATTTTCTCCAACTGCGCGTGGTTTTCGATTGTCTCCGCCACCGACAACGAATCGGCGGTCGTGACCTGCACGATCGCGCAATGCCGCCGATCGCGCAGCATCTTCGATATGTTGCTCGCTTCCTTGCCCACGATGCTGTCGGCGAAGGTCGTGCGCGCCGCGGTCGGCATCTTGAGCAGACTCATCGCCTGCCCGCTTGCCGGCGCATCGACGATAATTGTGCCGCGACCCGGTTTCGCAGCAATCCGTCCGGCTTCATAATAAATCTTGCCGAGCATCATCAATTCCCGCAGCCCCGGCGCCGCCTGTACGAAGAACTGATAGAGACGACTCGCGAACACCGCCTTCAGCAGCATCCGGCTGGGCACCACGAGGCGAAGGTACTCCTCGAGCGCGTGACGCCCGTCGAGGGTCATCAGTGAAATATTCGGCTCGACTTCTTGCGGATCGAACAAGGGCTCGACTCCGAACACCGCCGCCAGCGGCGCGCGAGTATCGCATTCCATGACCAGCGCATGCGCTCCGGATGCGGCGATCAGCTTCGCGATCGCGGCGCTGACCGTGGTCTTGCCGACCCCGCCCTTGCCGAGCACGATCAGCACTCGTCGCGCGAGGATGTCTTTCAGCATTTCTTCCCGATCCGTGGCCCTAATCACGACCTGCGTTGACTCAACTACTGTAGTAGGATAGGCTGATCTCGTGTGGAACCAACCTCATCGCCAGCCAGGAATCCTACGCTGGCAACCGATGGTCAAAACTGCCGATTCGCGTCTCAGCACGGAAACCACTGGCGCACAACGACTTGCAGCCTTTTCTCCCGCCCCAGTCACCAAGATGGCAACTGCCGGCGGAATTTTGAAAATCTTCCCAAAACCGGATCTCCCGATTCGGAGACTACCAGCGGATCAGGTTTGCGCCCCAGGTCAGGCCGCCGCCGCATGCGTTCAGCATTACGATATTGCCGTCGCTGATTCGGCCGCGTTCGATTGCTTCGTCGAGGGCGATTGGGACCGATGCGGCGGAGGTGTTGCCGTAGCGGTCGATGTTGGTGAAGACCTTTTCTTGCGGCAGCCCGAGCCGTTCGGCGACCGCGGAAATAATCCGCATGTTGGCCTGATGGGGCACGAACAGATCGATTTCTTCGAGCGCCACGCCGGCGCGCTCTGCAACCAGCCGGCTGACCTCTTCCATGCTCTTGACGGCGATCTTGAAAAGCTCGGGTCCCTTCATCTGGATCGCGTCGTCGGCGGATCGGCGGACTTCGGAGTCGATCGTACCGCGAATTCCGGTTGCGCGGACCGAGAGCAGTTTCCAATACTCGCCGGAAGATCGCAGCAAGCTCGAGAGCACGCCGCGATTTCCCGCCTCCGTCACCATCACTGCGGCGCCCGCACCATCGCCAAACAGCACCGAGGTTCGCCGATCGCCCCAATCGACCATGGTCGAGAGTGCGTCGGTGCCAATGACCAGCACGCGTTTGAAGTCGCCGGCGCGCATGTGCGCATCGGCGACCGACACCGCATACACGAAGCCCGAGCATGCGGCGGCAACGTCGAAGGCCGGAATCGAAGAGATGCCGAGGCCGTTCTGAACCTGGCACGCGAAAGACGGGAACGCATACTCGGAGGAGACGGTGCCGACTATGATTGCGTCGAGATCTTCGGGCTTGATTCCCGCGCGCGTGAGCGCGGCGCGACTGGCGTCAAGCGCGATGTCCGCGAGCGACTCGCCCTGACGCATCGCATAGCGCTGGCCGATTCCGGTGCGCGACCTGATCCATTCGTCGGAGGTGTCCATGTAGCGCTCGAGATCTTTGTTGGTGAGCGCGGTGCGTGGCACGGCCCGTCCGGTGGCGACAATTCTGGAACCCATGATGCCCCAGTACTAGACGTGGTCGGCGGGCCTGAAGGCCAGCGTGGTGTTGGTGCCGCCGAACCCGAACGAATTATTGAGCGCGATCCGAATCTTCGCCGCTCGCGGACGGTTGGGTACATAATCGAGATCGCAATCAGGGTCCGGAAATTCCTGGTTGATAGTTGGCGGCAGCATCTCACGCTGAATCGCGAGCACTGTGAAAACCGACTCGATCGCGCCAGCCGCGCCGAGCGTATGTCCGGTCATCGATTTGGTCGAACTGATCGGCACCTTCGCGGCGCGCTCGCCGAAAACCCGCTTGACCGCCTGGGTCTCGGCGACATCGCCTTGCTCGGTCGAGGTACCGTGCGCGTTGATATAATCGACTTCGTTGGGATCGAGATCGCTGTCTTCCAGGCACATGCGCATACACTTGGCGGCGCCGCGTCCCTCGGGCGAGGGCGAGGTGATGTGATAGGCGTCGCTGTTGGCGGCATAGCCGCAAAGCTCGGCGACAATCTTCGCGCCGCGCGCAATCGCGGCGTCACGCTCCTCGAGGATGAGCGCCGCCGCTCCTTCCGCCATCACGAATCCGTTGCGCTCCCTGTCGAACGGACGGCTCGCCTTCTCAGGAGCATCGTTGCGGGTCGATAGCGCGCGCATCGCGCAGAAGCCGCCAACGCCCAGCGACGTGATCGCGGCCTCGGCCCCGCCGGCGATCGCCGCGTCCAGGTAGCCGAGCTTGATCATTCGATACGCCTCGCCAATCGAATGACTTCCCGAGGCGCACGCGCTGGTGGTCGCGAGGTTGGCTCCGCGCGCGCCGAAACGAATCGAGATATGACCGGGGGCGAGGTTGGCGATCAGCTTGGGGATGAAGAACGGGGTGATGTGCCTGAGTCCGGTCGTCATGAATACCTTGTGGTACTCCTCGATCGTGCACAGCCCGCCGATTCCGACTCCAATCAACACGCCGACCATATCGGCGTTCTCTTCAGTTATCTTCAGGCCCGACTGGCGCATGGCCTGTTCGGAGGACGCGACCGCATACTGGATGAAGGGGTCCATCTTCTTGACGTCGCGCTTTTCGATCCAGTCTTCGGGATTGAAGTCTTTGACTTCACCGGCGATACGCGCGGGGAATTCCGACGCGTCGAAGCGCGTGATCGGCCCGATCCCGGATCGGCCCGCCATGAGCGCCTCCCAGTTCTTTTCAACTCCGATCCCGAGCGGCGTCACCAGTCCTACTCCGGTGACGACCACGCGGCGCTCAAGCATTGGTCTCATCTATTCTTCATCCTCCGTGCCCTCATCCTCTGCGAGCCACATCCTCGATGCACGTTCGATTTAATCATCTACCAAAAAGCGGGGCCGGTCGAGAATCCGCAAGTTGTGGGAGAAAGGTCTCGATCGCGACGCGTTAGCCTTGCATCTAAACTTGGACCGATGAAACAATCCGGGAGTGTCGCCAATCGATTCCGCTGACGATCCATTCGCAAAACTTGCGCAAAATCTCGGCGAATTGGAGATAGTGATCGGTGAGCGCGCGCGTCCCGCGATCGCCGAAGTGCGCGCCGGTCTTCGCGACGCGATCGGATGCCGCGAGCGTGGCGACGTGCCGGCGGCAATCGCCGCAATTCGTATTGCGATGCAGCGCCTCGCCGCGCTGGGAAGTGTTCTCGATCCGGAAGAGGGGGCGATGATGCGATTTATCGCCGAGCGGTTTACCGCGGCGCTCGGCGCCGGCGACAAGGGTGACGCGAAGACGGTAGTTGACGTGATGCGCCGGAAGGCGGGAGACAGCAAAGACGACGACAAGAAAGATTGGTGAATCGATCGGCCGAGGGGCCGAAGAAAACCACGAATCTAAATCGGCGGAAGTGAAATCCAAACCGGCGGAAAGTAACGGCCGCCCGAAACCGTTGAGGCGTTGGTGACATCTTGGCGACTGCATCGCAAATCAAAGTGAACCGGTCCGACCTGGACCAAACCTGTATCAACGCGATTCGCGTGCTGACCATCGACGCGGTGCAAAAGGCCAACTCCGGCCATTGCGGATTGCCGATGGCGATGGCGCCGGTCGGGTACCTGCTCTTCACCCGTTTCATGCGCCACAATCCCAAAAATCCAAAATGGTTCGGACGCGATCGGTTTGTGTTGTCGGCAGGGCATGGCTCGATGCTCATTTACAGCCTGCTTTATCTAAGCGGCTACGACGTGACCCTCGACGACATCAAACAATTTCGCCAGGTGGGGAGCAGGACCCCGGGGCATCCCGAGTACGGCATGACTCCCGGCGTCGAGACCACCACTGGCCCGCTCGGACAGGGCTTTGGCAACGGCGTTGGGATGGCGATGGCGGCGAAGCATCTCGAGGCGCGTTTCGAGCGCGACGGGTCGGGCCTGTTCGATCATCGCATCTTCGGTATTTGCAGCGACGGCGATCTCATGGAAGGCGTCGCGAGTGAGGCGGCGTCGATCGCGGGGCATCTCGGACTGGGAAATATCGTCTACATATATGACGACAACCACGTAACGATCGACGGGCACACCGAACTCAGCTTCGACGAAGATGTGTGCAAGCGATTTGACGCTTACAAATGGCATACGCAGGTCGTTGAGGATGCGAACGATCTCGCGGCGCTATCGAAGGCAATTGAAAACGGTATCGCGGAGAAGAGTCGGCCGTCGCTGATTCGAGTCCGCTCGATCATCGGCTACGGCAGCCCGCACAAGCAGGGGACCTCGGCTGTGCACAGCAATGCGCTCGGCGTCGAGGAGGTCAAGCTGACCAAGGAGTTCTACAAATATCCAGTCGAGCCGCCATTTTTCGTCGCTGACGATTCGCTCGCGCATTTTCGCGAATGTATCGAGCGCGGCGAAGAGCTCGAGACTGCATGGAACGCGAAGTTCGAGACTTACGCGAAAAAACACT
>Ga0210407_10004972_pt1 | contig 10345 bp, 9 predicted proteins | sample IncBWC27MmetaG_FD_150860 | JGI IMG/M metagenome (GOLD analysis project Ga0210407, IMG submission 150860) | Forest soil microbial communities from Barre Woods Harvard Forest LTER site, Petersham, Massachusetts, United States - Inc-BW-C-27-M | ecosystem: Environmental > Terrestrial > Soil >... | reverse complement strand
GGGAACCCTGGAAGCGCGAGAAAGCCGAAAATCTCATTCTCATGCTGCAAGGCGCGATCGCCGCCGCCAGCAAAGTCGGATTGCTCCTCAACGTGCACCGCGACGATCTCGCCGCCGTTCTCGGTGTTTTGCCAGCTCTCAAAAAACCCACTATCTCCGCCCTCAGCGACCCGGATTGGGTCGCCGTGAACACCATCATCGAAGAAGCCGTGGTCCGTCAAATTATTCCCAAGCTCAAGGCGGCCAAGGCGCAGGGCATCGTGGAGTACCCGTTGAACAAGATCGTGCTTTGATGCGCATCCTAAAGCTCACTTCCGCCGTCGAAAAAAATCTCCTCCGTGCCCGCCACCAGCGCGACTTGGAAGCCGAGCGCATTGCCGCACGCATCATCGGCGATGTCCGCAAGCGCGGCGATGCTGCGCTCCGAGCGTGGACAAAAAAACTGGACGGGATCGACCTCCGCCGCAGTGGCGTGTGGATCTCGGAACGCGAAATCGACGCCGCGCAAAAACAAGTCAAGCCCGAATTTATCGGTGCGTTGCGCCACGCAGAAAAAAACATTCGCCGCGTCGCCGAAAAACAGTTGCCGCGCCCGTGGTCCTTAGAAGTCGAACCCGGGGTGACCATCTCTCAGCTCATTCGTCCCCTGGAAGCCATTGGATGCTACATTCCAGGCGGCCGCTTCGCCCTCGTCTCCACGCTGCTCATGACCGTCGTCCCGGCACGCGTCGCTGGTGTGAAGCGCGTCGCCGTGGTTTGCCCCAAACCCAATCCGGAACTCCTCGCCGCCGCTAGTTTGCTGGGGATAACTCAAATCTCGAGCGTCGGCGGCGCACAGGCAGTCGCCGCGCTGGCCTACGGCACAAAAAGAATCCCCCGCGTTGATAAAATCTTCGGTCCCGGCAACCGATTTGTCACCGCCGCAAAGCAGCTCGTCAGCAGCGATTGTGCTATTGATCTTCCGGCAGGCCCAACCGAAGCCATCGTTCTCGCGGCAATAGGCAACCCGAAATGGATCGCGGCAGACCTCCTCGCGCAAGCAGAGCATGCGCCCGATGCGGGCAGCTTTCTGGTAACTCCTTCCACGAGCCTGGCACGCGGGGTCCAGCAAGAAGTGACAGCGCAATTAGCAAACCTTCCTCCCGACAGTCCCGCTCACGTTTCCATGCGCAACACCGGCCGAATCTTGCTCGCGCCTTCTATCGAAGCCGCGTGCGTTTTTTCCAACCGCTTTGCTCCAGAACATCTGAGTCTTCCGGACAAGCCCGACTCGCTGCTCAAGACAATCACTGCTGCCGGCACCATCTTCCTCGGCCCTTGGGGCGCGCAGCCTCTCGGCGACTACATCAGCGGCAGCAATCACGTTTTGCCGACCGGTGGGTGGGCGCGCGTGCGCGGGGGGCTATCCGCGGCCGATTTCATAAAGTGCTTCACCGTCCAGACCATCGAGCGCGCGGGCTTCCAGCGTCTTCGAGAGGACGCGGTAATATTGGCGCGGGCCGAAGGCTTGTTCGCTCACGCCAATGCCGTCGAGGTTCGCCGATGAAACCGAAACTCCCCATTCGCCAGGCTATTCTTGACCGGCGCACCTACGAAGCGCCCGCGGAAGGCCGACTTGGCAAAATTCGCCTCGATTTTAACGAGAACACCGCGGGCTGCTCCCCCGCCGTTCTCCGCGCGCTCGGGAAAATCACGCCGCAGCAATTCGCCATGTATCCCGAGTACCTGGTGCTGACGAAACGGCTGGCGCGATACTTCCGAGTTCGACCAGAAGAGCTGATGCTCACCAACGGCGGCGACGACGCCCTGCGCGTCTTCTTCGACGCCTTTGTGGATGCCGGCAGCCGCATTCTAATTTGTGAGCCGACCTTCCCGATGTACCGCTATTACGCCGAAATTTTCGGCGCGCGCATTGAAATCGAGCGCTACGGCTCCGAGATGGAATTCCCACTCGCGGGCATCTGCGCCGCTCTTTCGAAGAAACCGCGCGTCCTGTTCATCGCCAATCCCAACAATCCCACGGGGACGCTCCTCCATCCGGATGCGATCAAGAAAATCCTCAAAGCCGCGACGCACACGGCGGTCGTAATCGATGAAGCGTATGTCGAATTTTCCGGCGCGACCGTCACGCCCTGGATCAAACAGTATCGCAATCTGTTCAGCGCGCGTACATTTTCAAAAGCCGCTGGACTTGCTGCTCTCCGGCTCGGCGCGGTTATCGCCTGCGAAAAATCACTGGCACTCCTTCGCCGCGCCATGCCTCCCTTCCCCATCAACATCGCGGCGTTAATTGCCGCGCAAGCCGCGGTTCAGGATCGCGCCACCATTCGAGGCTACGTCAGCACAGTAAAACGCCTCCGCTCCTGGTTCGCCTTGGAACTGAAAAAGCTCGGCGTAGTCGTTTATCCCAGCGCAGGAAATTTTCTCCTCGCCAATTTCGGCCCCAGCGGTCCCGCGCTCTGCGAGAAACTCGAGCGCCAAGGCATTCTCCTCCGCGATCGCAGCCGCGACATGGGTCCCGGCTTCGTGCGCATCACCATCGGCACCGAAAAGGAAATGCAGCAACTTCTCAGAGCCATTCAGAAAGGCTGATCCACCCGCGCCATGCCGAGAACCGCCACCATTCATCGCCAGACAAACGAGACCGACGTCCGCCTGAAACTGAATCTCGACGGCCGAGGAAAATCTCGCGTTCGAACAGGCATTCGCTTTTTCGATCATATGTTGGATCTAGTGGCGCGCCACGGCGCTTTCGATCTCGACCTTACCGCCAAAGGCGATCTGGACGTGGATCAGCATCACACCGTCGAGGACGTCGGGATCGCTCTCGGCGAAGCCGTCCTGAAGGCTCTAGGGACAAAACGCGGCATTCTCCGCGCCGGATACTTCCTGATGCCCATGGATGAAACCCTCGCCGCTGCCGCCGTCGATCTCGGGGGCAGACCCTATGGCGTTGTCCATGCAAAGATCTCCGCAAAACGCGTCGGCGATTTTCAGACCGAGCTCACCGAAGATTTTTTTCAGGGTTTCGCGCAAGCCGCGCGCGCCAACGTCCATTTGCGCGCGCTGTACGGCCGTTCGTCCCATCACCAAGTCGAAGCCATGTTCAAAGCCTTCGCGCGCGCGCTCCGTTTCGCTGTCTCTCGCGATAGACGTCTTCGCCGTGTTCTTCCCAGCACGAAAGGCCTTCTATGAACGTCATGCTCATTGATTACGGCGCGGGCAACGTGACCAGCGTCGAGCGTGCGCTCGAGCGTCTCGGCGCCCGAAGCCAGCGTTCCCATTCGCCGGAGTGCATTGCACGAGCCGAAGCGCTTCTTCTACCCGGCGTCGGGCATTACGCTGCGCTCATCCGCGCACTCGACGAGCGCGCTCTCCGCGCGCCCCTTCTCGATGCCCTCGAGCGTGGCACGCCCTTTCTCGGCGTCTGTCTCGGCCTACAAGCGCTTTACGAAACCAGCGAAGAGGCCCCCGAACTTTCGGGCCTGCATCTCCTGCCCGGTTCGGTTCGTTCCCTTCCCGCCACCGCCAAGCTCCCGCATATGGGATGGAACCAGCTCAAGCTCATTCGCCCCTCCCGTCTTCTCGAAGGCGTCTCGGCTGACGCGTATTTTTATTTCGCGCACTCCTTCGCTGCCACCAACGTCAACAGCGAAGCCGTAGCTCTCTCGAACCACGGCGCGGATTTCGCTGCCGTCATCGAAAAGCAGAATATCTTCGCCGTCCAATTCCATCCGGAAAAAAGCGGCGAGCCCGGCGCGCAACTTCTACAAAACTTTCTGAGGCTCGCCGCATGAGCCTCGCGCACCGCATCATTCCCTGCCTCGACACGGACGGCGCCCGCGTCGTCAAGGGCGTAAATTTCGTGGGCCTGCGCGACGCCGGCGATCCCGTTGCTCTCGCCACCCGCTACAACGCGGAAGGCGCGGATGAACTCGTGGTCCTCGATATTGCTGCTTCCCGCGACCGCCGTCCCACGTTTCTTGAAACCATTCGTCGCGTCGCCGCCGAACTTGCCATTCCGCTCACCGCCGGCGGCGGCATTCGATCACTGGACGACGCTCGCTCGGTCATCCGGGCTGGCGCCGACAAGGTGACCGTCAACACCGCCGCCGTCGCGCGCCCCGCGCTTATCTCTGAACTCTCACGCGAGTTCGGGGCGCAAGCCGTCGTCCTGGCCATCGACGCAAAACGTGTCAACGATCGCTGGGAGGTCATGGTCCGCGGCGGCCGCGATTCTGCCAATCGTGACGCCCTCGTGTGGGCGCAGCAGGGCGTCGCACTGGGCGCCGGAGAAATCCTGCTCACCTCCGTCGACCGCGACGGCACGCAACTCGGCTTCGATACGCCTCTCACATCTGCCGTCTCGCGTGCCGTCTCCGTTCCCGTCATCGCTTCCGGCGGTGCAAAACTTCCGGAACATTTCGCGCAAATCTTTTCCGAAGGCGCAGCCGACGCCGCCCTGGCGGCCTCGATCTTTCACGACAACGTGCAATCCATCCGCGAACTCAAGCAATATCTCTCCGCTCGTAATATCGAGGTTCGCCTGCCGTGCTGATTCCCTGTATCGACTTGCAAGGCGGCCAGGCCGTCCAGTTAGTCCACGGCCGAAAACGCGAACTCGCCGTCCCCGACGTTTTTGGACTTCTAGAACAATTCAAATCCTATCCCTGGCTGCATCTCATCGACCTGGACGCCGCCATCGGCACCGGAGACAACAACGCGCTCGCCCGCGAACTCTGTCTCCGTGCCCGCAAGCGCTACAAATTGAAAGTCCGAGTTGGCGGCGGCATTCGCACCGTGGCCCGCGCCCGGGAAATTGCCAAGTCCGGCGCGGACCAGATCATCATCGGCAGCGCGGCCTTTAACGAAGGCAAGATCAACGCGCGCTTTCTTCGCAAGCTCACACAACAACTGTCCTCCGTCCGAATCGTTATCGCCCTAGACACCGCCAAAGGCCGCATCACCATCAACGGCTGGCGACGCAAACTCGCCCTGCGCGCCGAAAATGTCATGTCCCAACTCGAGCCCTTTTGCGCCGCCTTTCTGTGCACCGACGTCGATCGCGAAGGCACCATGACCGGCGCCAATCTCGATTGGTTCCGCATGCTCCGTGCCGCCACCAAACATCCCATCATCGCGGCCGGCGGAATCAAGACCCGCCGCGAAATATCCGCCCTCGAAAAACTCGGCATGGACGCGGCCGTAGGAATGGCCGTCTACAAGAATCGCCTCCGCTAGCCTATCGATTTCATCCCCGTTTCGGCGCTCTCGCGAATTCTCCGGGCCTGCTGTGTTCTCTACGCTCTCTTCGTCAAAATCCTTTTGGTTTTGTCCTGTTGGGTTCCAGTAGCCATCAATATTGCCTTGCGCCAAATAAAACTTGAGATACGATAGCCACCCATGCGAAAAACAGTCTGGTTGTTTCTGCTCCTGCTTCTGCCTTCGGGCGCGGGCCACGCGCAAACCGCCGCCGCGCCCGCACCGTCGCTGCTCTTCACCATCAAGCCTGTTGGCAACAACGTGTATGCGGCCATCGACGAGCCCAAAGGCGGAGCCGGTTCGAATTCCGGATTCGTGATTGGCGACGATGGCGTCGCGGTGATCGATACCTTCGTGAATCCCGCGGCCGCAAAACAACTCCTAGGCGAAATTCAGAAGCTCACCAAGTTGCCCGTGAAGTTCGTGATCAACACGCACTACCATCTCGATCATGTCGCCGGCAACGGCGTCTTTGCGGAAACCGGCGCGGTGATTATAGGCCATCGAAACATTCGCCCATGGATTCACACAGAGAATCTGAAGTTTTTCGGCAAGGACATCAAGCCCGAACAAAAAGCCATGGTCGAAGGTCTGGTAGCCCCGAATCTCGTCTACGATTCGGTCATCGAATTGTATTTGGGTTCTCGGCGAATCCTGGTGCGCTATTACCAGGGCCATACCGGCGGAGATTCTGTCGCCAGCATTCCTGATGCCCAAGTCGTCTTTTGCGGCGATCTCTTCTGGAAGAAGACGCTGCCAAATCTGATCGACGGCACAACCGACAAGTGGGCCGCGACGGATGCGCAGCTGGCGGCCGAGGCCCCCAAGGCCGCCTTTGTGCCCGGCCACGGGGACGTCGGAAACGCTGCCGACGTGCAGGAATTCGGCGGCTACCTCAACGACTTGCGCGCCATGATGACTCAGCCTGTGAAAGATGGCCTCATGGGCGATGCACTGGTAAATTCTGTGATGCCCGGCTTGAAGCAAAAGTACGGAAACTGGAACCTCTTCGATTATTTCGTGAAGCGCAATATTTTAGATATGGCGAAAGAGCTGCGCGGCGACAAGCAGATTCCTAAACCTGCTGAACAGCAATGAACTCTTTAGCTTGAATTCATTCCCGTTACTTTGGAGTCCTAATTTTCTCGGCGGAGCGCTTTATCGCAGGTACGCGTCCGTGATGTATTGCTGCACCATGCGTTGTGTATTGAAGAATGAACCGTTGATGGCGATGGCGTGCTGCATGATTTGGATGTACAGCCGGGGCTCTTTGTAAAACATCGGAAGAATTACGTTTTCTAATTTCCAGTAGAGCGATTCGGCCTCCTTGGCGTTGTCCGTGGCAATGTCCGTCGGGTCCACGGTGCGCCGCGGCTCGCCAATCGACCATCCCGTTACGCCCTCGATGTGGCCTTCGACCCACCAGCCGTCGAGAATGCTCAGGCTGGGAACTCCGTTGAGCGCGGATTTCATGCCGCTTGTGCCGGAGGCTTCCAGCGGAAATTGCGGCGTGTTGAGCCAAAGATCTACGCCGGAAGTGATTTTGCCGCCGAGGTCCAGATTGTACTCGTCGAGGAAAACAACCGGCACGGCTTTGCGCAGCGCCTTCTTGGCATGGAAGATTCGCCGGATAATATCCTTGCCTCCGCCGTCGTTAGGATGCGCCTTGCCCGCGTAGATGATTTGAAAATGTCCCGCGCTCTTGGCGATCTGGCGCAAGCGGTCCAAATCAGAAAGGATCAGGTCGGCGCGCTTGTATCCCGTGGCGCGCCGAGCAAAACCGATTGTGAAGACTTCTTCGTCCAGACTGAGACCGGTTTTTTCGCGCACGGCTTCCAGAAGTTCGTGCTTAGCGATGAGATGGGCCGACCAGACTTCTTCCGGCGGAAGTCCCAGCGCACTTCTGAGGCTGTAATTGTCCTCGCGCCATTGTGCTATCAGACGGTCGAAGAGTTGCTGAAACGGAGGTGAGGTCCACGTTCCCGCGTGAACGCCGTTGGTGATGGCCTCGATCGGAACTTCGGGAAACATCTGGCGCGAAGTGACGCCATGTTGTTTGGCTACGCCGTTGACGTAGGTGCTGAGACTCAGCGCCAGGTACGTCATGTTCAAATGGGCGCCTTGCGCCGCGGCTTCCTGCAAATCCGGATAGTTCTGCTCGGCTTGCAGAGAACGCCTTACAAGCTCGGCAACCGCACCATCTTTGAGATCGAAAAATTTGCTCTGCTGCGGAAAAACGCGCGTGAGGTATTCGATCGGAAAGCGATCGTGGCCGGCAGGCACCGGCGTGTGCGTGGTGAACATACATTTGGCGCGGACTTTTTCGATGTCTTCGCCATTAATGGCGGTGCGCCCGGCTTTGACCGCTTCCTCGCCGAGCAATTCTAAGGAGAGGAGCGCGGCGTGGCCCTCGTTCATGTGGTAGCGCGTAAGATCCGTATAGCCAAGTTCACGCAGCATGCGCACGCCGCCGACTCCGAGCAGAACTTCCTGGCACAGCCGGTAATAGGAATCTCCGCCATAGAGTCCACCGGTTAAGTTGCGGTCCCATTCCACGTTGGAGGGAAGGTCGGCGTCGAGAAAATAGACCGGCACCACAAAGCCGCGAACACCTTTAACGTCGTAGCGCCAGGAGCGAAGTTCGACGCGGCGATTCTCCAAGGGCACGGTTACGCGCGCGTTTTCTTCCTTAAGAAAGTCCTCGACTTTCCAGACCACTGGCTCTTCCGTTTGCGTGCCGTCTTCGGAAAGATGCTGAGAAAAGAAACCTCTACGGTATAGGAGTGACACGGCTACCATGGGCAGGCGCAGGTCGGCGGCGGCGCGGATCGTGTCTCCGGCGAGCACGCCAAGGCCGCCGCTGTAGCTCGGCATGGCGTTCTCGAGCGCAATCTCCATGGAAAAATAGGCGACAAAGCGTTTGACTGAATTCGCTTGCGTGGACATCTTCCTCGCTTCTCCGCTCGAGGCCGCCATGGCGGCCTGCGGGGAAAATGAGCAATAACTGACCTTCAATTGTCGGGGAAACGCGGGGCTCAATCAAGCCGGTTGCAACGATTGTTGCCATGTGCGTTCCGCTATGACTACAAGACTCTAAGCCATAAGACTAGGGACGACAGGCAGGAGCACTCGTCCCACGGTTCCACCCGTCAATTCTCTTTCCCTAGCGCTGAGTGAGATTGCGGCGTTGGGCGGGTCAGAAGATCGACGTATTCCTTGTAAAACTTTTCCTTGTCGAGGTCTTTCTGGACGTCGACGAGTACTTCCCCCATGCCGGGTTGCTGGCCGGGAGCCCAGGCGAGCGTGTCGCCGTAAGAAGCGCCGTGGTCGACTTCCACATCGATGTAAAGCTTTTGCCATTTAGTGATGAAACTTGGGTCGAGCCATGCGACAGCGGCGAGTTCGTCCCAGAGATAATTCGCTTCCGCGTATTTCGCGACGTACTGCGCGGCCGGAGTCGGGCTTTTGGCGACCTGCGCGATCAGACTCTTCTCCATGCGCGTCTTGACGGAAATATCCACGGTGGTGAGGACCATGCGCGGCCAGTGGGCGTGGAGCACAGCGTGCGAGGCTTCCGGATCCATCCAGAAATTGAATTCACGCCGCGGGCTGAGGTTGAATTCCGGGTCGTCCGTGTTGGGATTAATGCTGCCACCCATGACGATCAGCTCTTTCGCGAGATCGGAGAAGTGCGCGTCCAGAGCGATGGCCAGGGCGAGGTCGGTCATGGGTCCGGCAGCGTAGACGGTGACTTCGTGGGGGAACTGATGAACCATCCGGACCATGAAATGCGCGGCGTCTTCGGTCGAAGCCTTGCTGGTGGGAGCACCTTCGGGCATCGGTGGAACTTCGTACGGGCCGTGCACGGCGTGATGGCTCGCGAAATTCCAGGCGCCCTGGTAGATGATCTTGCCGTAAAACGTTTCCCACTTAGCAATGTACTCCTTGGAGTTGACGAGGGGAAAAACGGCGCCGGGAACCACCGGAATGTCCGTGCGGCCAATGATTTCGAGCAAGCGCAAGGTGTGCTGCACTTCCTCGTCCCGCCAAGCATCCCCGCTGAGAACGGTTATACCAAGGACATCAGTCTCGGGCGAATTGATCAACGTGAGGATGGCTTGCATGTCCGTGCCCCCGGGCCCAGCGCAGTCCTGATCGATGATCACTTTGCGTTTGGTCTGCGCGTGAAGTGGCGGAACCAAAAGAGCGGCGAGAATCGGAAACAGAGCGAGCGGGCGAACCCAGGCCATGGAACATTTCCTTTCCGTAATTGCACGAGGAATGGAGGATGATAGACCAGGCAGAGGCGAAGGACCAACCTCGAAAGACAGCCGGCCCGCCGAAACTGTGGCGGGCCGGGCAAATCAAATGAAACGCGCAGCCTAACCGAAGCAGGTTAGAACGTCAGCTTCAGGCCGAACTGGACGAGGCGCGGGTTGTTTACAGTCGAGTTGACCGAGCCGAAGCCGGGGGCGCTGATATCGTTCACAGGCATGCCGAATTGCGCATGGTTAAAGAGGTTGAAAAATTCCGCGCGGAAGTTCAGGCCCATGTTTTCCCAGGGCAGCGCAAATTGTTTGATAACGGAGAAGTCCGTGTTGACGAAGTCGGGACCCACGACCGGGACACGGGACGCGTTTCCGAGTTGACCAGAAGCCGGTGCGACAAAGCAGGCAGAATTAATCCACTGAAGCTGGCTATGGTTGGCGGCATAGGGATTGCAGCTTGCAACCTGGCTCGGACGGTTGAAGTTGTTGCCATTGCCGCCAGCGTTGAAGGCGACGCCGGAGGAGTTCGCGCTGTCGATGAGGGGAACCGGGAAGCCCGAGGTAATCTTTTCGATGAGCGTCAGTTGCCAGCCCCCAAGCAAGGAGTTGGTGACCTTATTCCAGTCACTTCCATACTTCTTGCCCCTGCCGAACGGCAAGTCGTAAATGACGCTAGCCGTGAAGCTGTTGTTGAGATTGATTTGCGACAACGCCCAGTCCAGGTTCTCCCAATTCGGAAGTGGGAAGTAGGGCGCACTCAGCAAAGAGCCAAGACCGTCGGATAGGCCATTATCATAGGTGCGCGAATAGGTATA
>Ga0210407_10004971_pt1 | contig 10345 bp, 8 predicted proteins | sample IncBWC27MmetaG_FD_150860 | JGI IMG/M metagenome (GOLD analysis project Ga0210407, IMG submission 150860) | Forest soil microbial communities from Barre Woods Harvard Forest LTER site, Petersham, Massachusetts, United States - Inc-BW-C-27-M | ecosystem: Environmental > Terrestrial > Soil >... | reverse complement strand
TTCTCTGCGAACTTTCGGTAGCGTTCCTTGAAGTAGCGCTCGGTTAGGCTCAGTTGCTCCATTCTGGGGAAGGTCCAGGTGGTTCTGGATCCGTCTTTGTAAACAATGGTGGCTTCGACGTAGGTGTTCGCGGCTTTGGGTAGTGGGGAGAACATATCCCAGGATTGAAACAGTCCGGACCACAGAAAATAGGGGCGCACTCGGTCCTTGCACAGCGTGATTAGCGGGCTCTCGATGGGGAGACACCAGCAGGCAATCGCCAGGATATGAAAGATCAGGAAAGCGTTGATGGCGATGTATTTCGCCTTGGTCGACGCGCTTGTTGGGCCGGGGGCTTGCTTTGGTCGATTGCGCACACGAGGGATTTTACACGTTGCTCTTGAGAACGAAATGGCTCCAAGAACTTGCATGCGCGGCCACGCGCTATTTCTGGGGCTTGTCCTTGGCCGAATCGGGGAGGATGATAAAAGCTCGCTTCAACTGCCGATCCGGCGCGGGGACTTCCCGCAGTTGATAGATCGTGGTCTCTTATCGCAAGAATCTTCTATCGCCCCACCACGCTTACCGTCGGCTCTTTGCTGACTTTCTTCTTCAGTCGGGACTGCGCAGGAAGCCGTGCTCCCCACCGTGGGCGCGAGTGAACCATCCCGTGATGGCCCCGGCGTCGTTGATGCTTGTGGGCATGGTGCGGGTAGAGCGAGGAGGGTCGAAGGTGGTTATCGTGCCGCCGCTATTCCTCACGAAACCGTGCGCCCCACCGCAGGCGTAGTGGATTCCCGTGATTACTCCCGCGTCGTTGATGCTATTGAGAAAAATGCTACCCCCAGGACACGGAGCATTCACAATGGTCATCGTTCGGTCGGGCTGCCGCACGAAGCCATACACCGTCTCAGCATCGTCTCGATAGAAAGACCCTATGATCACCCCCGTGGCGTTGATCGCCGACGGCGTGGTGCTCAATACATTAACGCGGCAAGAAGAACATCCTTCCCCCGGGGGGGCAACAAACGTGGTATACGTCCCGTCCGGTGAGCGCAGGAACCCGCGCTGAGGTTGCGGATATTCGTCGTTGTCGTCGTAATATCCAGTAATCTCTCCGCTCGGGCTGATGGCTGTGGCGTAGGTTCCTCCGTTCGCGTCCGGAACATCGAAGCTGGTCATGGCGCCGTCCGGATCTCGCAGGAAGCCGTGCTGCACCTGGTTGGCGTCTAAATAAGTTCCCGCAACTTCCCCAGCGGAGTTAATGCTTACGGGTTCGGTGTCCGCTGAGCCGACAGCATCGAAGCTGGTCCAGACGCCGTCGGGAGAGCGCACGAAGCCGTGGATCACATAAGGGGGACTCGCGTCAAAGTAATATCCCGTGATCGTCCCCGATAAGTTGATGCTTGCGCCGACGGTACCAACCGCCCCCCCCGGGAAATCGATGGTTGTTAAGGTGCCGTCGGGAGAGCGCAGGAAGCCGTGGGGCGTTAAATTCGCGTCACGGTAATATCCCGTGATCGCACCCGATCGGTTCATGCTGTTAGGAACGGTCGAAACCGAGCCCGGAGGATCAAAGAAGGTGAAGGCAGACTTTTGCGCACTCGCAGACAGGCTCAGGCCGAGCGTGCAGAGGGCCAGAAGTGAGAGGGCGGCCATTGCTTTCTGTCGAATCGCCGGTGCAAGTTGGGCGGCGGCAAGTGGATACGTGGTCATTGGTTCAGCTCCTTGGCAGAGCCTTCGGAGCATACTTAGTATGACGAGGACGCTCCGTGCTGCCTTTATTTGTTGCCGTCGGGCTCAAAACATTTCCCCGCCGACTCGATCTCCTTTTAATCTTGCTGCTTAGCTTCGGCTCTTTGCTGACTTTTCTTCGACGTGGTGGGACTGCGCAGAAAGCCGTGCGCGACGCCGCTCGCGCCACTGTACGATCCCGTGATGGCCCCGGCGTCGTTGATGCTTGCGGGATAGGTAGAGGTAGAGCCAGGGGGGTCGAAGGTGGTTAACTTACCGTCGCGATCCCTCACGAAACCATGCTCCGACCCGCAGCCGTAGTAGTTTCCCGCGATCACTCCCGCGGCGTTGATGCTATTGGGGAAAATGCTACCCCCAGGACACGGAGCATTCAAAATGGTGATCTTTCGGTCGGGCTCCCGCACGAAGCCATACACCGTCTCAGCATCGTCTCTATAGAAATTCCCTATGATCTCCCCCGCTCGGTTGATCGACGACGGATAGGTGCTCAACACATTAACGCGGCAAGAAGAACATCCCTCCCCCGGGGGGGCAACAAACGTGGTATATGTCCCGTCCCGTGAGCGCAGGAACGCGCGCTGAGGTTGCGGCGCTTCGTCCCAGTCGTTGTAGTATCCAATAATCTCTCCGCTCGGGCTGATGCCTGTGGCGATGGTTCCTGCACTCGCGTCGGGAACATCGAACGTTGTGATGGCGCCGTCCGGATCTCGCAGGAAGCCGTGCCCCACATTGTTGTCAGAATAGCTTCCCGCGATTTCCCCCGCGGGGTTAATGCTTGCGGGTTCGGTCTGCACTGAGCCGACAGGATCAAAGCTAGTCAAGGTGCCGTCGGGAGAGCGCACGAAGCCGCGCCGCACCCCATTCCCGTCAAAGTAGTTTCCCGTGATCGTCCCTGCCGGGTTGATGCTTATGGGCAAGGTGCCGGTAGAGCCAGGAGGGTCGAAGGTGGTCAAGGTGCCGTGGGGAGAGCGCACGAAGCCGTGCCCCACAAAATTCGCGTCATAGTACCATCCCGTGATCGCACCCGATCGGTTGATGCTGTTGGGACTGGTCCCAACCGAGCCCGGAGGATCAAAGATGGTGAAGGCAGACTTTTGCGCACTCGCAGACAGGCTCAGGCCGAGCGTGCAGAGCGCGAGAAGAGAGAGGGCGAGCACAGCATTCTGTCGAGTCATTGGGACAGATGGGGCGGCGAAAAGCGGATGCGTGGTCACTGGTTCAGCTCCTTCGCACAACCCTCGGAGCATAGTAAGCATGACGAGGAAGCTCAGTGCTGGCTTCATTTGTTGTGGTCGGGCCTGCGAAGGTTGGGCGAATAGGTGCCGATCAAGCGGAAAACTGTTCAAAAGTGAAGAGCTTTCAAGAGTGCGTTTGCTCCTCGACCGATTGCTGGCGAGATGAGGGTGCTTTCGAGGGAGGTAGAATGCTCACCCCGCGCTATCCTTGACACCCTCGCCAGCGCTCCCTAGAATTCCATTTAGGAGTGGTGGAATCTTAATCTAAGCCACTGCATCTAAAGAATTTAATGGGGCGCTTCGGCCCCGTCTCAGGTAGATATGCCAGCAGGACCAGCGGGCGGGCGGGAACGGGAAATCCTGACCGCTATCGTCGAAACATTCATCGCCAGCGGAGAGCCGGTGGGATCGCGCACGCTTGCGCGCGCCAGCCGCGAAGGGCTGAGTGCGGCTACGATCCGAAACGTGATGGCGGATCTTGCTGACGCGGGATTTCTTGAGCAGCCTCACGCTTCGGCGGGGCGAGTGCCTACGGCGGAGGCCTATCGTTATTATGTCGAGCAACTTAGTGGGGAGACGCATCTCTCGCACGAGAATCAGAGCATTATCCAGGACACTTTAACCGGTGTCACGGACGTCGAGGAGTTCATGGAGCGCACTTCGCATGTGCTCTCTCTGATCTCGCACAGCGTCGGGATCACCGTGGCTACCAGCGGTCCGCGCAACGCGCTTGATCACGTTTACTTTTCGCGGCTGAGCGATCAGAAGGTATTGGCAGTGGTGGTTGCGCGGTCGGGGGTGGTGCGCGATCGAGTGCTTCGTCTGGACATTCCGCAGTCCGATCTCGACTTGGCCGCGCGATATATCAATGAGAATTTTCGTGGCTGGACTATGGACGATATGCGCGCCGAGCTTGCCCGCCGCATCGAACAGGAACGCAGCGAGTACGACCGGCTGATGAAGTCCATTGAGCAGCTCTACCAGCAGGGGGCGCTGGCTTCGAGCGACGACACGCAGGCGGTGTTCGTGGAAGGCGCGGCGAATCTGATAACGGGCAGCGAAGATCGCTCGCGTTTGCAGGATATGCTGCGCACGCTTGAGGAGAAGGAAAAAGTTGTAAAGCTGCTGGGCGCCTATCTCGACACACGGCAGGAAGCGGTGCGCGTGGTTATTGGGCTGGACGAGGCTTTGCCTGCTTCGAATTTACAGAATTTCGTGCTGATTGGGGCGCCTGCGCGCGTTGGCGGTGAAGTGATGGGGTCGTTGGCGGTGATTGGACCTACGCGGCTCGATTATCAGCACACCATGTCGGCGGTGTCTTACATCGCGCGGCTGTTTGACAAACTTTTGAATGAATCGGAGTGATTTAGCGGTATGGCTAAGGGAAATGGAAAGACTGAAGTGAATTTGGATCTGGATCGGGAGCTTCCCGCGGCGGCGGACGACGAGGAAGAAACTGGGCCCATCTCGATTACCGGCAAGGCAGCGGACGAGAGTGCCGCGCCGGAAACGGAAAAGCTCAGGGCCGAACGCGATGCGCTGCTTGATCGCCTGGCGCGTCTGCAGGCGGAATTCGATAATGCGCGCAAGCGCGCGGTGCGTGAGCAGCAGGAATTCCGTGAGTACGCCGGGGCTGACGTCATCAAGAATTTTTTGCCGATCCTGGACAGTTTTGAGCGCGCGCTGAAGGCTGGCGGCGACTCCAACTCCAACGACTTTCGTAACGGCATTGAGCTTATCTACCGTCAGTTCCAGGATGCGCTGCAGAAAATCGGAGTGCAGCCGATTGTTTCGGTGGGGCAGCCTTTCGATCCGCGGGTTCACGAAGCGGTTGAGATGGTGGATACGACCGAGGTTCCGGATCACCATGTCCTCGACGAATTGCAGCGCGGATACAAATATAGGGAGCGGCTACTGCGTCCCGCGATGGTGCGGGTCGCTCGCAATGCGCGCGGATAGGGACAGGACGTCGATGACCAGCCCCTAAAGGGGCATTTGATTTGAGCACTTGTGGTATCGCTAAAGCGATACCCTGATACGAAGCCATTGTTGATACAACTGGTTGATCTAACTATTGGTTCATCTAACTACTGATTGATCTGATAACTACTGATTGATCTGACTAAAGAGTGGGGGGAGTTTCTGGCCGCTAATACGAAACGCGATTTTTACGAAGTCCTCGGTGTCACCCGCGCGGCCACCGAGGTTGAAATCAAGAGCGCTTATCGCAAGCTCGCGATGACCTATCATCCTGACCGCAATCCTAATAATCCTGAGGCGGAAGACAAGTTTAAGGAGATCACGGAAGCGTACGCAATCCTCGCGGATGGTGAGAAGCGATCGCTGTATGACCGCTTCGGGCACGCTGGCGTGGGCGGAAGCACCGGAGGTCCAGCCGGATTCGATCCCGCCATCTTCCAGGATTTCGGCGACATCTTCGGCGACATCTTCGGTTTTGGCGACGTGTTCGGCCAGGGCGGACGTCGCCGCAGCCGCGCCCAGCGCGGAGCCGACCTTCGCGAAGACCTGCATCTCGAATTTGACGAAGCGGTCTTCGGCACGGATAAAAAAGTGAATGTCCGCCGTCATGAGACCTGCGACGCGTGCCGCGGGAACGGTGCGGCGCCCGGCAAAGCTTCGGTCCCCTGCCGGTCGTGCAATGGGCGCGGCCAGGTGCGGTATCAGCAGGGCTTCTTCAGCATCGCTCGAACCTGCCCAACTTGCCAGGGCGCGGGCAGCGTAATCACCGATCCTTGCCCGAAGTGCAAAGGCGAAGGGCGCTTGCTGCGCGAGCGCGTGGTCGAAGCCCAGGTGCCCGCGGGAGTGGAGGACGGTACGCGAATTCGTTTCAGCGGCCTGGGCGAAGCGGGCGCGTTCGGAGGGCCTGCCGGCGATTTGTACGTTGTTCTGCACGTCAAAGAGCACGCCTTCTTTGAGCGTGAGGGCAACGATCTGCACTGCGTGGTTCCGATTTCGTTTCCGCAAGCTGCCCTGGGCACGGAGATTATGGTTCCGACGCTGGAGGGAGAACATAAGCTGAAAGTTCCCGAAGGCACGCAGTCGGGAACCTCGTTTCGCATCCGGAACAAGGGTGTGCCGGTGCTCAATGGGCACGGCAAAGGCGACCTCTTCGTCGAGGTGCGAATACAAACGCCCGGGAAACTAGGTAAACGCCAGCGCGAACTTTTGGCCGAACTCGCGGAACTGTCTCCCGTGGAAAACAAACCGCAGCACCGGTCGCTGTTGGGACGCGTGAAGGACATGTTTGTTTAGGGCAGTTCTCAGTTCTCGGTTCTCAGTTCTCAGTAAAGGCCCAAACTTCTTGCCGCATAATCGATTCGAGTGTTTTTTCTGAGAACTGAGAACCGAGAACTCACTCATGACACGCCGCCGCTGGATCGCCGACGAAGTATCGGGAAACACTGCCGCTCTGGTGGGTGAGCATGCTGCGCATCTTGCTCGCGTCCTGCGTGCCGAGGTCGGGCAGGAGTTTGACATCGCAGCCGGCGAAGAGGTTCGCCGCGGGACAATCACTACGATCTCCTATGATCGCATTGAGTTCGCGCTTGGCGCGAAGCAACACCTTAGGCTAAGGTCGGGCGCCCCGAAGATCACGGTGGCGCTAGCTATCTTCAAGTTCGACCGCTTGGAGTGGGCAATCGAAAAATGTACGGAAATCGGGGTCGCTCGCATCATCCCTGTAATCGCCCGGCGAACGGATGCTCATTTAGCCAGTGCGGCTGTGAAGCGCCGGGAACGCTGGCAACGCATTGTTCGTCAGGCTAGTGAACAGGCGCGAAGGTCTGCGCCGCCCGAGGTTGCAGCGCCGGTCAAACTGAAAGATCTTGGGGGCGACGGTGTGCTGGCGGCTGACGCGCTGCGCGTCGTTCTCGACGAGTCGCTCGCTGGATCCGAAGGGGACACTCGGCTGGGAGCAATTTTGCAGTCCCACTCGTCCGCGGTCGCAACCGACGACGAAGTGACGCTTGCCGTAGGCCCGGAGGGCGGATGGTCTGACGGGGAGCTTTCGTGGTTTTACGAAGACGGATGGGTTCAGGCCTCGCTCGGCGACACAATTCTGCGAGCGGAAACGGCGGCGATCGTTGCGACTGCTCTTGCTTTTGACGCGCTGCGTTAATAGCTGCAGCCATTCCACAACCAGCTCTGATATTCTCCGGCTAGTGAGTTCTCAAGTGGCTTCGACTGTCTTACCTGCGACGAAGATTCTGCCCGATGAACGCCAGCAGCAAGCCATTGGACACGTTCATGGTCCGATGCTGGTGATTGCCGGCGCCGGCACGGGGAAGACCACCGTGCTCACGCAGCGCGTGGCCAACCTTATCCGCGAAGGGCACGCCCGCCCTGACGAAATTCTTGCGCTCACCTATACCGATAACTCCGCGGCGGAGATGAAGGCTCGCGTGCGAGAGGAACTGAAGGGTACCGCCATCGATGGCCTGCAGACCTGCACCTTCCATGCCTGGTGCAACGGATTGCTCCACCGACGCGGCGCTGGTTTCGGTGTGCTCGACGAGAAGGATCTCTGGGTGTTCTTGCGACGCCGTATCCGCGATCTGCGCCTCAAGCATTTTGTGCGCGCTGCCAACGTCGGCCAGTTCCTCGACAGCCTGCTCGAGTTCATGCGGCGGTGCCAGGACGAACTGGTCGGCCCGGCGGAGTATGCGCGCTATGTCGAGCGCATTGAGCGCGGCGAGGTGCCGCTTCCGCGCGTTGCGCGCTCGAAAAAACATGCTGAGATGGAGGATGCCGAGATACTGGAGCGTTGCCAGGAGATTGCTCGCGTTTTCGCTACCGTGGAAGACATGCTTCGGGAGAAGAACCTGGGCACCTTCGGCCATATGATTACCAACGCGTATCAGTTGCTGAAGGACGATCCTGCGCTCCTCGAAAAAGAGCGGCTCGGCACTCGCTTCCTGCTGGTGGATGAATTCCAGGATGCTAATTTTGCCCAGGTCGAAATACTTTCCCTGCTGGCCGGGCCGGAGGCGAATGTTTTTGTCGTGGGCGATCCGGACCAGGCGATCTACCAGTTCCGTGGCGCTTCGAGCGAAGCGTTCACGCTGTTCGCCAAGAAATTTCCCGGGGCGCGAGTCGTGGCTCTGGAAAAGAATCGGCGCTCGCTTACGCCCATCCTGCGCTGCGCTTTTGGCATTGTGGCGGAGAACCCTCAGGTGTTCGCGCAACCAGCGAGTTCGATTTCGTACCAGCGGACGCCACTTGCATCGCTGCGTGATGAGGAAGCCGGGCAGAGAGGTGACAGCGCCGTAGCGCCTCAGGTCGAAATCGTTACCTGGTTGAGCAGGGAGGTGGAGGCCGCCGACCTCGCCTATCGGACTCAGAAGAAGCATAAGGAGCAGCGGTGCAAGTGGAGCGATTTTGCGGTGCTCTATCGCCAGCACAGCCATCGCGATGAGTTGGTCCATGAACTTGCGGAGCGGGGCATTCCATTCTCCATCGAAGGTCTGGACGTTCTCCATACGCCCGAAGTCCGCGATGTACTGGCGTGCTTAAGCGCGGCCGTATCGCTCAACGATGCGGCCAGCCTGTTTCGCGTGGCGGCGCTGCCACAGTTTGGTATCAACCCCGTGGAATTGCGGGCGGCGATGAGGGCAGTTCGGCGGGACGAACTCGATCTCCGCGTTGTATTGGGAAAGCTGCCCAACGGCACGGCGGTGTTGGAAAGCGTAGATAAGATGCACCGCGAAATGGAGAAGGACGGGGCTCGCGCGGACTATGCGGCGAATCTTGTAGTCCGGCACTTCGAACTGCCGCGGTTGGCGACGGTGGAGGCGTTTCTGAAGTTTGTGGAAGAGTGGCACAAGAAAACCACTACCGAAACCGGGAAGCCTGCCGAATTCCTCGAGTACCTTGATTATTTTGTGGAGGCGAAGGGCTCAATTGCGCTTCCGCGGGCCGAGGGCGACGCCGTGCAGCTCTTGACAGCACACGCGGCGAAAGGACTCGAGTATCGGCACGTCGCGGTGCTGCGCGGTTCGTCAACCTCGTTTCCATGTAGTTACCATGAGCCACTGATTGCTTTTCCGGCGGAACTGCGCACCTCGGGTGCGACTTCAATCGCTGACAAAGCGCTGCACGAACAGGAAGAGCGCCGCCTTTTCTACGTAGCCATGACGCGCGCCAAGGACACGCTTGCGATCTATGCGAAGCAGGGCACGGGCAAGGAGACGAAGCCAAGCAAATTCCTGCGGGAGTTTATGGGCAGCCCGCCTTACAGAAAGTTCTGGTCAACGCACTCGGCAGCGGCCGTGCAAGATACTTTGTTTGCCGAAGAGGAGCAGAGAATCGCCTTGGAGCATTCGAATGTGGCCACCTGGCTGATGATGCCGCCTTCGGGGAGCTTTGCCACCGGCCTGAGCGCGTCGTCCATCGGCACTTACGAAACTTGTCCGCTGCGCTTCAAGCTCGAACGGGAGTGGAATCTTCCCCGCGACGTCGCCGCCGCACTGCACTACGGAGCGGCCATGCACCGGGTGTTGCACACTTTCTACGACGCCCAACGCTATCAGCGCCAGATCGGCGACGACGAACTGATCGAGCTCTTTCGAGCTGACCTGGCGGGTGCGGGCATTGCCGATCGCTATCAATATGAGCTGTATCTGCGGCAGGGAATGGAGCAGTTGCGGCAGTTCTTCGAGGTCGCGCGCAGCGGGCCGCAGCCCGACATTATTGAGACTGAACACAGGTTTGAGCTGCAGGTGGGGTCATCAAAATTGACGGGACGCGTCGATCGCATGGATCGCACTGGGCCGGACACCGTGGCCATCGTGGACTACAAGACGGGCAAGCCTTGCTCACAAGAGGATGCCGACGAGAGCCTGCAACTCTCCTTGTATGCGATTGCGGCGCGGGAGACGTTGGGAAAACATGCAGACCGGCTCGTCCTCTATAACCTCGAAAACAACACGGCGGTTTGCACGACACGGACTGACGCAGAGCTGGAAGAAGCCAAGTTGCGCGTGCAAAAGGTGGCGGACGGAATCGCGCGCGGGGAGTTTGCTGCGAATCCCAAGTATCACTGCGCGTTCTGTCCGTATCGCAATCTTTGTCCGGCTACGGAGAAGATCGTCGCGGCGCCGCGGAAGAAATCGGCTTCTCGGGTTCACTAGTCATCGAGGGTGGAAATCTTCACCACAGGGGGCACAGAGGCCACAGGGGAGGCACAGAGGTTCAAAATCGATTTGACAGACGAATCCGAAAAGATGCCGTAAAAAACTTTGGGGACGCTCATCGCGTCCCCTTTGTCGTTGCCTGTTGCAGTTGCTTAGTGCTTTTTGCTGCTTTTCTTCTTTGCTTTCTTTTTGGTTGCCATGGATCTATTCTCCCTTTCCATTGTT
>Ga0210407_10004970_pt1 | contig 10348 bp, 6 predicted proteins | sample IncBWC27MmetaG_FD_150860 | JGI IMG/M metagenome (GOLD analysis project Ga0210407, IMG submission 150860) | Forest soil microbial communities from Barre Woods Harvard Forest LTER site, Petersham, Massachusetts, United States - Inc-BW-C-27-M | ecosystem: Environmental > Terrestrial > Soil >... | reverse complement strand
TGCCGCGGGTCAGGTTGGGAACGAATCGCGACACGGAATCGTCCAGCGAAAGCTTCCCCTGTTCCGCGAGTAGCAGCACCGCGGCCGCCGTAAACTGCTTGCTGATGGAACCGATGCTGTAGCGCATCGAAGACAATGCGGGCGTGTGCGGCTCGATGCGGCCGTCGCCATAGGCCTGGAGATAGGTGATTGCTCCAGCTTGCACAATGGCGATCGAGGCGCTTGGAACACCGGTGTCGGTCAGCGCCTGCCGGACGATGGCATCCACTTGCTCTCGCAGAGCGGCAGAAATTGGCGCCTGTGCTTGCGCTCGCAGAAGCGAAGTGGCGAGCAAGATAAAAATAAAAACAGCACGTAGACTTCCTGGCCGCGGTTGGGGATTCATGCATCTCTCCTGGGAGCCGGAACAGTATACGGCCTTGGGTTGACATTTCTGTCGGGCGGCATCTTGGCGCGAATCCGGACTCGCCTTGGCCGCAGGGAACTGCCGAGCTTCGCTCAGCTTGGACAGCCGAGGGCGGCTGTCCCTACACCGGCGCTTGCGGAATTACAATAGCCACCATGGCGCTCGAAGAATACAAACGAAAACGGCGGTTTGAGGAAACTCCTGAGCCTCCGCCTAAAGTCGAGAAGCAATCGCGGCACCGCTTCGTCGTGCAGCGCCACGCCGCGACGCGGCTCCACCACGATTTTCGACTGGAGATGGAAGGCGTGCTCAAGTCGTGGGCAGTCCCCAAGGGGCCGTCGCTCGATCCCGCCGATAAGCGTCTGGCCATGCAGGTCGAGGATCATCCTGTTTCTTACTACGACTTTGAAGGCACCATCCCCGAAGGCAATTACGGTGGCGGCACGGTGATGGTTTGGGATGCGGGCACATGGGAGCCGCTGTCGCCGGTGCCGGTCAACGGCGAGTACGTTCCGGGCACGGAGAAAGAAGCGGCCACGATGCTGGCGAAAGGCGACCTGAAGTTTCGCCTGAAAGGGAAGCGGCTCAAGGGCGATTTCGCGTTGGTGCACATCAAGGCCCGCCGGCCTGGAAGCAAAGGTAACGAGTGGCTGCTAATCAAGAAAAAAGACGATCACGTCGTCGCGGGGTTTGACATCGACTCGTACGACACTTCTGTCCTCACGGGTCGCACGATGGCGCAGATTGCCAGCGATGCGGGATCGGCGGAATGGACGAGCAGCCGCCCGGCATCGCGCGGGAAAGTGAAGGCCGCGTGGCTGGCGGATGCAATCGCGCGCGCGGACCTAAGAAAGAAGAAAGCGTTAACCACAGATAGCGTAGAGGGCGCGGAGAAGAGTAAAAAAAAAGGCTCTAACCAAGCGGCGCGAAGTGTAGTCCAAGCCAAGGGCACGGCTGCTGTGTCCAAGGGTGCGTCGCGCGAGGAGCCTGCTTCCAAATCCAGAAGAAAGTCGTCCGCGAACTCTGCGGCCGCTGCTGTTAAAGCCATACCGGGCGCGGAGCAAAAGCCCATGCCCACCGTCATTCACCCTATGCTGGCGACTCCGACCGACAAGGCTTTCGACAATCCTGACTGGCTCTTCGAAATTAAGTGGGACGGCTACCGCGCCGTCGCATTCATCGAAGACGGCCGCGTGCGTCTCGTGTCGCGCACTCAGAATGATCTTACTGCGCAGTTTTCCGAACTAGGCAGCCTGCCGCAATTCGTAAAAGCGCAACGTGCCATCCTCGACGGAGAGGTGGTCGCGCTCGATGAAGAGGGCCGGCCGTCGTTCAGTCTGATGCAACAGCGGACTGGATTCCAAGCGGGCAAGCGGCGGCTGCCACGGCGTGAAGGTGTGCCGGTTATCTACTATGCGTTCGATCTGCTCTACCTCGACGGGCTCGATCTGCGCCGCGTCGCGCTCGAGCAACGCAAGCAGTTGCTGCAAGAGAGGATCGTAGCGGGCGGGGTCATTCAATTTTCCGATCACTATGCCGAGAAGGGTCTTGATCTTTTCGAAGCGGCGAAGCAACGCGGGCTGGAAGGCATCCTCGCCAAGAAGCGCAGAAGTGTTTACGAAGAGACGCGCTCGCGGGATTGGCTGAAAATCAAAATCACGCAGCGTCAGGAGTGCGTCGTCGGAGGCTACACCGATCCGGAGGGCAGCCGCGAATATTTCGGTGCGCTAGTGCTTGGCTTGTACGACCAGCAAGGGCGCCTGGTTCACGTTGGCCAGGTTGGCACTGGGTTCGATCACAAGACGCTTAAGGAAATCTTTGCTCGCTTGCAGCCGCTTAAGACGAAACAGAATCCGTTTTATGGCGAGATTGGCGGATTGCGAAAAGTTCAGTTTGTCCGTCCGGAACTTGTTGCCGAAATCAAGTATGCCGAGTGGACTCATGAAAGTGCGGAGGGTGGGATGAAGCTGCGGGCGCCGGTATTCATGGGGCTTAGATTCGATAAGCCGGCGGACGAGTGTCGTCTGGAAGAAGCGGTTATGAGCTAGGGGCAGGTCGTGATCGACCGCCAGAGTCGTGGGAGTGTCACCCCCGAGGGTCGTGGAGGAAACTCCCTGCAGGGCCGCAGGTGGTGCGGGCAGGCATGGGGTCCTTCGACTCCGCCAAGCCATTCGCTTCGCGAAGGCCTTGGCTGCGCTCAGGATGACATGGGTAAGAGATCGGGACACAGGTCGGGACACAGATCGGGACAAGAGTAAGAGTTTTGAGAATTAGGCGGAGTTTTCTCAGGGTTGCGAGATTAGAACGCGCTGCCGCCGCCGCCGCCGAAGCCGCCTCCGGAGAAGCCTCCGCCTGAGAAACCGCCGCCTCCGCTGAAACCGGATCCGCTGGAACTGGCTCTGGGGGCGGAGACAAAGACCTGATGCATGTCTGACGCCATGCTGTGCATGGAACTGGAAAAGAATAGCGGACTGAAGCCGGTGTAGCCGTTCGGCGAAACATACCAACTCGGTGGGTCTTTTATTATTCCGTCGAACGCCTGCGCCCAGTGGTGTTCGACGCCCAGCGCCATGGCGTAGGGAAGAAATTTCTCGAACGTGTCGGGCGGCATGCGCTTGATGCGGTCGGCATCGACGCGATTCATGAACTCCTGAAATCCGAGGACAGCGATTCTGGTCCGAGCGCCGGCTACGGTCTTCGCCGTCATCTGGCGCGCGAAGAGCCACCAGAACAGGGCGGAAACCAGGACGCTCTCGATCAGCAGCGGAATGGAATTGAACAGGTTCATCCAACCCATGACTTGCACGGCGACCACGAGGATCGCGATGGCGACGCCGGCGACGATGCTATAGCCATTGGCCGATTCCGGGTCGAGCGTGTAGATGCCCTTGTTCTTCAGCGCGGACATGATGTCCTGACGCACTACCGGAATCACGGTGTAGAAGCGATTCTTCAGGCTGGACAAGCGGGTTTCAGACCCGTCCACAAATATGTTTTCCAACATCACGCGTTCGTGCGGTGTAAGATCGGGGCCCCACTGCTCGCGCGGCTTCAACAGGTGGAATAAATAATCTTTGTGGTGAAAGACCAGAAAGGTGTCGACTTTTTCTTCGATCTTGATGTAGCCGCGCACGGCGAGATCGATGATGGTGCTGGTGATATCGCGGGGATGAATGGAGTCGTCGACCAAAGTGCCGGCTTCGGCGGGACAAATGCCTTTGGGCGGCTCGTACTGCGGGGCCACGGAGACGCCGGGATCGGGATCGCGTCCCACGGAATACCAGAGAGCAAACATCACGGCCAGGGTCATCAACGGGAGGAACACGATGGGATTGCTGCCGAGAAACCATCCCAACTTCGTGAGAGCGGATGGAGGTTTGAGCACTCCCTGGGGGATATAAATATCGATGGTGACGCCGCCGTGCATGGGAAGCGGGTGGGTGGTTTCGAAAAGAACGTCTGCGCCTTTGACCTCGGAAGTCGCGTCGCTTTGCCTGGAACCATAGGCGCCGGTGAAGGCCTGAGCGCGCAGTCCTCCTGCGGCATTTTCGGGCAGGGTCACAAAGGCCGAGGCATGGTCGATGGGGACTGGCCAATCGTTGCCGGTCACGTTCCAGTAAAACTCGGCGTAGCCTTCTCCGGCACTCTCTCCGGCACTTTCTCCGGAAATATCGAAGAAGCGGACACCGTTGTGAACGGAGTAATCGATGTTGACGACGCGCGTCGTGTCGACAGCGCCGGGAATGTAGATTTTGAGATCGCGGTAGGCTCCGGACTTGCTCGAATCGTACTTCAGCTTGCTTCCGTTTTCGTCGGTGACGCTCATGACGTTGAGAAAGAGCGTGTAGTTGGTACCGTGCGGTCCGGGATATTCGACGGGGATGGTGCGGTGAATGCCATGCCACTCACCGACGAAAGCCAGAGTGATTTTTTCGCTGACCAGGGCCGTCCCATCGGCGGCTATGGAGATGGTGTCCTTGAAATCGGTGACGCGCCAGTTGCGGACCTGGGCGGTGGCCGGGGCTAGTAGTAGCGCCAGAATCAAGAGCAAGAGCAAGGGCTTTACCACAGGGGGCACGGGGGACACAGGGGAACACAGGGGAGTAGTACGAGCAGACTCGCACGGCGTTCTCTGGTGGCGCGATCGCTGGTGCGGCATGCCTAGAATTTCACCGCGACCGGTTCGCGATCGGCGGCAGCGGTTTCGAAGAACTGTTTCTGCTGGAAGCCGAACATCCCGGCCAGAATGTTGGTCGGGAAAGATTGAATCCTGGTGTTCAGGTCGCGCACGACGGCGTTGTAGTAGCGGCGGGCGTTTTGAATTGCGTCCTCGATTTCGCTAAGAGAATTCTGGAGCTGCGTGAATTCCTGCGAGGCCTGGAGCTGGGGATAATTTTCGGCCACGGCAAACAGGCTTTTGAGCGCGCCGGTGAGTTGATTCTCGGCGGCAGCCTTGTCGGCCGGTCCGGTGGCCTGCATGGCCATGGAGCGGAATTTCGCGATGTCCTCAAACGTACTCTTTTCGTGGGTGGCGTAGCCTTTCACAGTTTCGACCAGATTTGGAATCAGGTCGTGGCGGCGTTTGAGCTGAACATCGATATCGGACCAGGCCGATTCCGAGCGCACGCGCAGTTGCACCAGGCTGTTGTACATCCCGACCAGGAAGACGCCTAACAAAACTATGACTGCCAGAACAATCCAAGCCATGCAGATCCTCCTCGATACGGATTCAAGGGGACGTTAGCACAGCGAGCAGCGTCGAGCAATGGAGGTTTTGATTCCCGAGGCTAGAGTCTTAAATTCGTTAACCACAAAGGGCACGAAGGTACACGAAGGAAACCTTGAAAACCTGGCCTTTGCTTATTGACGGGGAGCGTAGTATCCGCGGCGGGCGCGGACTTGCAGGTCTTTTTTCACTGCTGTGATTTCAATGGAGCGATAGCGTCCATCGGCATCGAAGTCGGTAGGCTTGTAGGAAACGTCGTATTGGCTGCGCAGCTCGTCTTCAATGGCGGCGAAGGAGTGCGTGATGTCTTTCATCTTGTAGGGGAAGAAGGCGCGGCCGCCGGTGGCGGAAGCGAGGTCTTCGAGGACTTTGTCGCCGCGCAGGATCAGGCCGCTGTCGTCGGTGGAGATGGCATAGATAAGAACTTCGGCGCGCTGCGCCATTTCAATGGCCTGGGCGCGACTGTATTCGCTCTGATTGTCCTCGCCGTCGCTGAGGATGACGATGGCTTTGCGAATGGGACGCTCGGAGTGTTCGCGCAGCAGCTTTTCCTTGCACGCTTTGTAAATTGCGTCATAGAGCGCGGTGCCGCCGCCATTGGTGAGGCGCTGCACTCCAGCGGAGAGTAAGGGCACTTTGTCGGTGAAATCCTGGGTGAGGCGGCTCTCTTTGTTGAACCCTACGACGAATGCGCGGTCATAGCCGGGACGGATGATGTGCTGCAGAAATCCGGTGGCTGCTTCTTTTTCAAATCCGAAGCGGCCCTGCACCGAGCCGCTCATGTCCACGAGCAGGCCCAACTCGATGGGTAGGTCGGTCTCGCGACGGAAGTTGATGATGGACTGCACCGGCTTGTGATCGTCGAAAATAGAGAAATCGTTCTGGTTCAAATTGCGGACGAATTTGCCGTGGCGATCGGTAGCAATGAACAGCACGTTGACTTCATCGACGCGCTTCGTGATGGTGAGGACGGGTTCGTCCGCCGCGTCGCTGTTGGCGGGAAAGGCAGCGGCGGTGCTGGAGCCAACTGCGGCGGCAGAAGCGGCGACGACATAAGGGCTCGTTTGGGCGCATCCGGCAACGGACAGACCAAGGACCACGGCTATCGCGGATATGATGAATGCGAATCCGCTCGGTGCCCACTCGAATTTGTTGTGTTTCGTCATTCTTTCGCCTTCGTTCTCGGATATTGTTCGCGCGCCCTATGAATTCGGAACCTCCAAATAATTCGATGCACGCCGGGGGCCGAAAAACTCAGATGCACGGTTCAATCGACTCTAGGCCGTTATCGGGTGCAAGTCCAAGTTACAAAAGGAGTACGCAGACGGTGCGTCAATTAACCACAGGCTGTTCAATAGGTTGGCAAGCATTTTCAGGTCATTTTTTTCATGGTTCGGTCAGTGCAGTGCAAAAAATGCTGAATGCTTGGCCTGCGTTTGGACCTGTATCCTTGAGTCGAGCTGCGGTATCGGTGTTTGACAGGCTACAGTGGTAATCTGAAAACCGCTAGGGGCCGTATCTTGTCCGGAGTCGCGTATGTATTTTGAACAGTTCTATCTGACCTGTCTGTCGCATGCCTCATACATGATCGGATCGGAGGGCGAGGCGTCGGTGGTTGATCCGCAGCGCGATGTGGACATTTATCTAAAGGCGGCCGACGAGCAGAATCTTAAAATCCGGCACATATTCGAAACTCATCTGCATGCCGACTTCGTTTCCGGACACAAAGAGCTTGCGGCGCGCACGGGCGCGAAGATTTATATCGGAGCACAGGCCAATGCCGGGTTTCCGCATGTGCCACTGACTGACGGCTTTGAAGTGAAAACGGGAGCGGTGCGGATTCGGGCGCTCGAGACGCCGGGGCACACGTCCGAGAGCGTCTGCCTGCTGATTACGGATGAGAAAGAAGCAGCGCAGCCCCGCGCGGTGCTGACCGGCGATACGTTGTTCATTGGCGATGTTGGACGCCCGGATCTTTCGAAGACGCACACGCCACGGGAGCTTGCGGGATTGCTCTATGACAGTTTGCACGGGAAGTTGCTTGCTCTGCCTGACGCGGTGAAGGTGTATCCCGCGCACGGTGCGGGTTCGCTGTGCGGACGCGCCATGCGGGCGGAGCGCTCGTCCACGATTGGGACGGAGCGGCTTACGAATTACGCGCTGCAGATCGCGAGCCGGGAAGAATTCGTCGCGCAGTTGACTGCGAATCTTCCGACTCGCCCTGACTATTTTCTTGAGGACGCGGAGATCAATCGCTCGGGCGCGGCGACGTTGACGGAATTACCGCCGCTTCGGGGGCTCTCTCCGGCCGAAGTGCAGGCGCTGTTGCAGCAGAATGCCCATCTTAATATCAATGTGCTTGATGTTCGTCCAAGTGACGATTTTGCCGCAGGGCACGTGCTGGGGTCGATCAACATCGCGCTCTCGGGACAATTCGCGTCGTGGGCAGGCGGGATTCTGGGGATCCACTCAAAGCCAATTCTGATTGGCGAAACCGATGCGCAGATTGAGGAAGCTCGGATGCGGCTGGCTCGCGTGGGCATCGAGGAATTGGGCGGTTATCTGGCCGGCGGTGTTGCGGCGTGGCAGAAGGCTGGACTGCCGGTGGCGAAGACGGCGCAGATTTCTCCGCAGGAACTGAACCAGAAACTGCGCGAGGGAAGCCTGCGCCCGGCTGACGTGCTTGACGTCCGTCGCGAAGGCGAATGGCAGGCGGGGCATATCGCCGACGTCCAATGCCGGGCGCTCGATACGTTTCCGCACGGACTGCCTGCAATGGACAGTGGGCGCCCGGTTGCGGTTCACTGCAAGAGTGGATATCGCAGCATGATCGGATGTAGTTTGCTGGAGCGCGCCGGCCACCGCAATGTAATCAACGTTGCGGGAGGCTTCGACGCCTGGCATGCCGCGGCGCTTCCGGAAGTTGCGGAGCAACTGGCTAAGGCGTAGAGCGCCGTCAGCTTTCAGCCGTCAGCCGTCAGTAAACCTAACCCCTAATTGTTACTCCATCGTGACGGCGTGGGCTCTTGCTAGAAGCACTTCGCGTCGGACGGGAACCTGTGGCAGAGCCGACATCAGGCGGCGGGTGTAGGGGTGCTCAGGTGCGGTGAAGATCTGTTCGGTGGTGCCGCACTCCACAATCTGGCCCTCGTGGAGGATGGCGATGCGCTGGCAAATTCCGGCGACCGAAGGCAGATCGTGCGAGATATAGAGAATCGACATGCCGATCTCGCGATTCAGGCGCGCGAACAGTTCCAGGATTTCCGACTGCGTGATCACGTCGAGGGCGCTGGTCGCTTCATCGGCGATTAAGAGCGCGGGACGATGCATGATGGCCATGGCGATCAGCACGCGCTGCGCCTGACCGACGCTGAGTTGGGAAGCCCGCTTGCGCAGGAAATCTGGATCATCCTCGTTGCTGGGCAGGCTGACGCTTTTCAAAGCGGACTGGATGGCGCGGTCGCAGTCTCCGCTGGTGGCGGCGCCGTCGCTGTGGGCGCGCCAGGCTTCCTTGAGTTGCGTGCGGATTTGGAGCGCGGGATTGAGCGAGGCTAGAGGACTCTGGAGGACGAGGCTCAGGGAACGTCCGCGAAGATTGCGCAATTCCCGTTCGCGCATGGCGAGCAGATCGGCGCCCTGAAAAAAAATGTTGCCTTCGACGATGGCGCGCTGGCGGCCGAGTAGTCCGAGGATGGCCATTGCGAGGGTGCTCTTGCCCGAGCCACTCTGGCCGACCAAGCCGACCACTTCGCCGCGCGCGATTTCCAGTGAGATTCCGCGGAGCACCGGAGCTTTGCCGGGATAGCGCACGGTCACCTGCGCGGAAAGCAGGCTTCCAGAAGGATTGGGTGTTGGCGTCATCGTGTTATCGGCTCGCCCGCGTGCTTGCATTCAGGGTGAGGCGCTCGGCGTTCCAGAACGTCTGCGGGGAAAGAATTCCGGGATTCGCCCCTTCGACCGCGCTGGAGACGGCGGAGAGCGCATTCTGATTGACCAGATAAATAAATGGCGTCTGCTCGGCGACTATCTCCTGCACGCGATCGAAGCTCTCTTTGCGCTTCTTCGGATCCGCGGTGGACGCTTGCGCGCGCATCAACCGGTCAATCTCGGCTTCCCAGGCGGTTTCCGGAGATTTCTGCTGCGGATTCCAGCCATGCTGTTCAGCCGAGCTCAGCCAGATATTCATCTGACCATTCGGATCGAGGTCGACATTGCGGAAGCCGAGCATCGCGGCTTCGTAATTGAATTTCTGCGAAATGCGCTCGAGGAGCGAGGGAAAGTCGAGCGTGACCACGTTGACCTTGACGCCGAGTTTGCTGAGATCCTCCTGCACCATGACGGCCATGCGTTCTCTTGGTTTGTTGCCCGCATTGGTGACGATGGAAAACTCGACGGCGTTGCCTCCCTTATCGAACAGCATCCCGTTTTGCAGGTGGAAGCCGTCGGCTTGCAGGCGCTTCAGTGCGGCGTCGGGACGGTGCGGTTCGGCTTTGAGCCGGCTGTTGAACCAGAATTTGTTGGCGGGTGAAACCGGGCCGACGGCGGGCTGGGCGTGACCATTGAATACCACGCGGCTCAGATCTTCGCGGTTGATGGCTTGAGAAATCGCGCGCCGGAAGTTAGCGGAGCGGAACCAGGCGCGCTTGTACTCGGGGATGGGAGCGCTCGCGACCTGGTTGAACCACATGAAATCGGAATCGAGCGAAGCTCCGGCATCATGCGCGAGCCCTGGCGAACTGGCGGCCAGGCGGTCGAAATAATCGCTGTCGAGGACGTTAATCAGGTCAAGTTCTCCGCGCTTGAAGCGCAGCATCTCGACGTCACGATTCGATTGAATGTCGAGCCGGATGGAATCAAGATACGGCAAGCGGTGTCCCTGGGAATCCTTTTTCCAGTAGTTGGGGTTGCGGCGCAGGAGCACGCTCGATCCCGCTTTGTATTCCGCAACCACGAATGGGCCGAGCACGGCCGCTTCTTTCTTCGGAGAATGCGCGGACATGATCGCAACCTGATCGAAAAGGCGCTCGAGTCCGGCGAGAGGTGCGGGAAAAATGATGGCGATCTGGTCCGGCGCAATGATCTTAGTGCTGACAGCGCCGTTGCCGGAACGGAAGGCGTCTCCGGTCGAGGAGTGCAGCGCGGGATCCATGAGCCGTTGCATGGTGAAAGCAACGTCCTCGGAGGAGAAAGGGCTGCCGTCGGAAAACGTAATGCCG
>Ga0210407_10004968_pt1 | contig 10352 bp, 7 predicted proteins | sample IncBWC27MmetaG_FD_150860 | JGI IMG/M metagenome (GOLD analysis project Ga0210407, IMG submission 150860) | Forest soil microbial communities from Barre Woods Harvard Forest LTER site, Petersham, Massachusetts, United States - Inc-BW-C-27-M | ecosystem: Environmental > Terrestrial > Soil >... | reverse complement strand
TTGGCTACACCTGGGCGCTGCGCCGAATCATTTTGGAATAATAACGGGCAAGGGCTTAAGGGAAGAGAGGGTCTACAAGGCAATGCTAGGCCAACGTGAAATGACAGTTGACGACTACGTATCGATCGTGCGGCGAAGAATTTGGCTGCTGATCATACCGGCGGTGGTTTTTGCTGCGGGCGCGTACACGGTGTCACTGTTTTTGCCGGCCCGATGGACTTCCGAGACGGTGGTCCTGGTGGAACAGCCAGCAGTTCCTGAGCCGATCGCCAAATCGATCATCAGCGGCGACCTGAATGGGCGGCTTGCGACGATGCAGGAGCAGATATTGAGCCGTACCCGACTCCAACAAATGATCGAGAAGTTCGGCCTATACCGTGAAGAAGTGGGGAAGCGCTCGATGGAAGAGTTGGTCGCGCGCCTGCGCAGTTCGATCCAGGTGAGTCCAGTGCGGCCGATGGCGGAGACGCGCTACAACGGCTTGCCTGGTTTCACGGTGAGCGTAATGGCCAGCCAAGCGCCACTTGCACAACAAATCTGCACCGAGATCACCTCCAGCTTCATGCAGCAGAATATCCTGACTGGACAGCGTACGGCCGATGAAGTAAGTGACTTCATCAATAACCAATTGGCGGAAGCCAAAGGCAAACTTGACGAACAAGATGCCAAGCTTGCCGATTTTCAAAAGCGACACGCAGGCGAACTTCCCGAGGAGATGCAACAAAACTTCAGCTTGCTCACCGGACTGAGCTCACAGCTAGAAGGCGTGAACCAAGCCCTCAACAGGGCGCAACAGGACAAGATTTTCGTTGAGTCGACCCTGAGCACACAGATCGCAGCGAGCAAAGTGTCTCCGACGGGAGAAAATCCAGATCGGTTGGCTCAGGAATTAAGCAATCTACAGAATCAATTGAGCGCGATGCAGGGTCGCTATACGGACGAACATCCCGATGTGATCAAGCTAAAGAACGACATTGCTCAGATACAGAAAAAAATGCAAGACCAACAATCCGCCATAGCAAGCGGCGTTGCACCTAGCAAAACTGAAAAGATTGGCATGCCGACGGACTCCCCGCAGATTCAGCAGTTGAGGGCGCAACTTCACCAAATCGATGTCACGATCCGGGAGAGAACCGGGGAGCAAGGACGCATTCAACAACAAATCAACCTTCTCCAGGCGCGGCTGCAAATGAGTCCCGCCATTGCCCAGGAGTACAAGGCTATTACGCGCGACCATGAAACGGCGTCGAACTACTACAACGATTTTCTCAAGAAGCAAACAGACGCTAGAATCTCGCAAGACCTACTGCGCCGGCAGGAAGGCGAGCAATTTCGCGTGCTGGATGCCCCAAGCCTTCCGCAGAAGCCGACGTTCCCCAACCGTCCGATATTTGGATTTGGCGGATTGATGGCTGGGCTGGGTCTTGGATTTGGCATCGCTCTGCTTCTTGAAGCAAGAGATACCAGCCTGCGCACGGAGCGTGACGTCGAGGTTTTGTTGAAATTACCAATTTTGGCACTCATACCTGCGTCGGAGATCATAAAGGGCAGCCGCACGAAGGACCTCAGAAATGGCTTCGTGAAGTCTTCGCAGGATGCGGCCAAATTAGGCATTGGGGTTTAACCGGGCATGTACAGAAAATTTTTCGGGCTCAAAGACTCGCCTTTCAACGTCAGCCCCGATCCTCGCTATTTGTATTGGACGAAGACGACGCAGGAAGCGTTGTCGGCGCTGACTTACGGGATCCAGAGCAGAAAAGGGTTCATCCTGCTGACGGGCGAAGTGGGAACGGGCAAGACGACGCTGTTGAACCGTCTTCTGGATTGGTTGCGGGATCAACAGGTCGCAACCGCCTTTGTTTTTAACTCGCAGATGCTTAGCGTCAGTCACCTGTTTGATTTCATCATGGCTGATTTTGAAATTCCTTGCGAATCGCGCGAAAAAAGCCAGGTTTTGTTGAAATTGAATCAGTGGCTGCTCGATCGCTACCGAGCGGGCAAGACTTCCGTGTTAATCATCGATGAAGCCCAGAATCTATCGGAACAGACATTGGAAGAAGTCCGCTTGCTGACGAACCTGGAAACTTCCAGCGAGAAGTTGTTGCAGATCGTCCTTTCCGGCCAGCCAGAATTAGAAGAAAAACTGAAGCTGCCGCAACTCCGGCAGTTGCGCCAACGAATCGTCTTCCGATGCAAGACGGCGGCGCTGACCAAAGAAGAGACCTATGGCTACATCTATGAACGCCTTCGAATTGCGGGCTCCAGCGGCCAGCCGATCTTCTCCCGAGAGGCGATGGATGCCATCTTCCGTTATTCGTGTGGTATTCAAAGGGTCGTGAATCTTCTTTGCGAACATGCCCTGATCAACTCATTTGTTGAAGAAATAAGGCCGGTTCCGGCAAAGGTAATCGAAGAAGTTGCGCGAGAATTTCAATTGGATGAAATTGCGCCCATCGCTCCGCCGGGAGCGTGGTCGGACATCAACAAGGAACCTGGTGAGCGCGTCGAGGGTCTTCTTCGGGATCTCTTCACAATCTTGCGCCCTTCGGATCAACCTAAAACCCTTGCGGGTAGTAACAGGGAAAGGAAATCATGAGCAAGATTCACGAGGCCCTGAAAAAGGCGCAGGAAGAGCGGGCGGCGAATTTACCCGTTGCAGGGCAACAATTGGCCGAACAGATTGAAGCCCCAGCGCCCGGCCTCAAGGAAGTTGCAATAACAGCAACCATGAGCGAGCCCCAGTTGCCGAACCTAATGACTGGGCGCGATACGGTGTCGCCGGAACATCTACGGTTTGAGAATCTTGTGAAGAACTGCGCCAAGCCAGCCTGGAAACTCGACCCCAATTCCATTGTATTCTGTCAGCCGGACGCTCCGAAATCCGGTTCCGAGCAGTTTCGCACCTTGCGCTCCCGGTTGACGCAGGTACGGGAAACATTTCCCCTGAAAACAATCCTAGTGACCAGCGCTATAAGCGGCGAAGGAAAGACGTACGTCGCCAGCAATCTTGCGCAAGTCATGGCCCGCCAGAGAGAGCGACGGGTTCTTCTGATTGATGGCGACCTGCGGCGTTCCCGGTTGCATTTGCCTCTGGGAGCACCGCTGTCGCCGGGACTTTCCGAATATCTCCGCGGTGAAGCGAAGGAAATGGCCGTCATACAGCATGGACAAGAAGAGAATCTCTGCTTTATTCCTGGTGGAGGTTCGGTATCTGAACCGAGCGAACTCCTCTCGAATGGCAAATTGAAAGTCCTGTTGGAGCGCCTGGCACCGGTGTTCGATTGGATTATTATTGACTCACCTCCCTGCGTACCCGTTTCGGACTCTTTGATACTGGCGGACCATTGCGATGGTGTGTTGTTGGTGGTTCGGGCAGCCTCCACGCCGCTTGCGCTCGCCCAAAAGGCGCGGCAGGAGCTTCAAGGTCGAAATGTCATTGGAGCCGTGTTGAATGCCGTAAAGGATGCGCAGTCTTATGGCGGTTATTACTACGACGGTTATGCACCCAGCGGGGTTCAGAATGACGCAAAGCTGTAGGCGAGTCTTGGGATTTTACCCTAGGCAAACACGGCATCATCGTGAGGACAAAGTGCCAAAAGATTGGAATTGGGCAAAAAGGAGAACAGGTTTTCCCACGCACTCGTCTTCACCGAACATAGGCTGTCTGACCTATTGAAAATAAAGAACTTAGCTAGGGTTCAACTGGTTCCCGGATTGCTTTTTGTATCTGTGTTGCTTTTTGCTTCTTTGTCAGGACTAAGGTGAGTCAAAGCGCAGCTGATCTTTGCCTTATTTGAGCCGCGAATTCGGTAGAAAATGCCCCGCATCGGATCACATGAAGTTCCCTCGCGAACCCTGCTCTTGGTAGGGGTGGACATTCTTGGGATCGTGCTCGCTCTTCTTGCGGCCGCCACGGTTCGTCTTCCCGTGATGATACTGAGAGACGTACACGATGGCTTCTTTTGGCTGAAAATCCTCCTGGTCACCTCGATTTGCTGGCTTTCTCTTTATTTCAACGATCTCTATGACTTCCAAGTTGTGCGCCGCAGAAGCAACCTGTTAGTCCATGTAATGCAGGCGATAGGAGCAAGTTGTGTGGCTTTGGCGCTGATCTATTTCGTGGCGCCCAGCGCGAGTTTAGGCCGGGGTATTGCCCTAATGGCATCCCCGTTAATCTTGATGATCCTATTGAGCTGGCGGCTCTCTGCGAATGCCAGCAACCTCCTGGCGCGCGGAGATGAGCGAGTGCTTTTGATGGGCACCGGGGATGCCGGGATTTCACTCGTGCGGCACATCCTGAGCCATCCCGAATACAATATGAAGGTTGTAGGTTTTATCGACGAACATGGTCAAGATATCGGAAAGTCGCTCGTGAATCCGAGAATTATCGGAGCGACGTCTGAGCTTGAGGAGATTGTCGCGCGCGAGAAGATTGACAGGGTTGTTCTCTCTTTGAAAGAGCGGCGAGGCGGGATGCCCGTGAGGCAGTTGTTGAATTTAAAATTTGCCGGGGTGGGGGTAGAGGATGTGCACAGCTGTTTTGAACGGCTCTCAGGCCGGATTACGCTGGAGCACCTTTCGCCGAGCTGGCTGATTCTCTCCGACGGCTTCAAGAAGTCTCCGCTCTCACTGGCGGTGAAACGTACGGTGGATATTCTTGTTTCGTTCATTCTTCTGTTGCTTGTGTCACCATTGCTGCCGTTGATTGCTCTGGCGATCTATGTCGAATCAGGCGGTCCAATCCTGTTCCGGCAAGAGCGCGTGGGTCACAAAGGTCATGAGTTTGAATTGCTAAAATTCCGTTCCATGGTGCAGGATGCGGAAAAAGACGGACCGCAATGGGCGACGCAGAAGGATAGCCGGATCACGCGGGTCGGCGGGTTCCTGAGAAAAACGCGGCTGGATGAGGTCCCGCAACTCTTCAATGTTTTCCGTGGCGAGATGAGCCTTGTGGGCCCCCGCCCGGAGCGCCGGGTTTTTTGTGAAATGCTCGAAGAGAAAATTCCATTCTTTAATCTTCGGCATTCGGTACGACCCGGTCTTACCGGATGGGCGCAGGTGCGATTTCGCTACGGGGCGAGTCTTGAAGACGCCAAGGGCAAACTGGAGCTGGATCTGTTCTACATAAAGAATCTTTCCCTTCTTGTTGATCTGGCAATTCTTTTTGAAACCGTCAAGGTTGTCGTGCTAGGACGCGGGGCACAATAAGATGCTCGCCGGCGGAGCCGACTGGTATGGGGCACTCAGAATCCCGCGGTCGTTAAGGCGTATTAAAGAACGAGGAATAACTCATCCGTGCCAGACCAAAACAATTTGAAGCCTGCACGCACGAAGGTATTGGTGCTCACGGATTCCTTCCTGCCCCATGCAGGAGGCTCCCGGGAGTATTACAACAACATATACCTGAATCTAACGAGATTGGGCAACACGCAAGTCACCCTCCTTACCAAGAAGATTGCAGGTTGGCAGGATTTTGACCGGAAGGCGAGTTCGGAGTCCTTTCGGATTCGGCGCATGTTCAAACCACTGCCCTCTTGGAAACTCCGGGAACTGCCGAAAGGATTGGGCCCTCTCCTACACACGCTATGGCACGTAGTTCGCGAGCGGCCAAACATCATCCATTCGGGAGATCTTTATCCGCAGGGCGTAATCGCGTTGACTCTGAAAAAGGTTTTGGGGATACCTTATGTTGTTTATTGCCACGGCGAAGAGATCCCACAACTTGACCGTTTTCGTTATCAGCCTCGCGTGCGCGACCGCATTTATAAGAACGCAAACGCAGTCATAGCCGCCTCGGAATTCACGCGGCAGAATCTTTTGCGCCTGGGCGTAAAGGACGAGTGCATCCAGAAAATCACGCCCGGCGTGGATTCCGCGAAATTCAAGCCTGGGAATTCAAGTATCGGCTTGCGAGAGAAGTATGGGTTGGAAGGCAAGGTCGTAGTCCTGACGGTTGCGCGCCTAGTTCCGCGAAAGGGCCACCGCCTCGCTCTAAAGGCTTTCGCCAAGGTCTGCCGTGAAATATCGGACGCCCACTACTTGATCGTGGGAACGGGTCCAGATGAGCCCCACCTACGTGCAATCGTTCAAGAGTCTGGCATCAGCGACCGCGTAACATTTGCCGGCTATGTTGCCGGAGACCAGTTGGCGGAAATTTATAACACGGGCGACGTAATGGTCATGCCGAATCGTCAGGAAGAGAACGGAGATGTGGAAGGATTCGGAATCGTTTTCCTAGAGGCCAGCGCGACTGGGAAGCCGGTGGTGGGTGGCCGGAGCGGTGGGGCAGTCGAGGCCATCGTCGAAGGAGTCACGGGATACCTCGTGAGTCCGGATAATGCGGATGAATTGGCGGGAATACTGAGAAAGCTCCTGACGGACCGTGAGTTGCGCGAAAGACTGGGTACGGCAGGAGCGAGCAGGGTCCGTGCGGAATTTAATTGGAAGGCCCGCGCAGAAATGCTTGAGGCGTTGAATCGTAGAATCTTAAACCCTCAACATACGCGAGAGGTGTCCGCAGAGCCCTCCGGATCGATGCCATCGGGTCTTACTGTCGAGGAATTGCGCCGCAGTGGCGCTATCTCAAAAAACCAATGAACGGAGTCGCGTATCGGCGGCAAGTCTTTGCAACGCATCGGAATCGCAAGAGCATTCACTGGAATGAACTTAGAATTAGAACGGAATAGTTGGAATGAGCCCAAAGCAACGAGACGATAGTCAGACGCTGGAAGAGCCCGCAGTTCAGCCGTCCACACCGCCAGAATTGAAGGAAAAGGCGGTCCGGTATTTCCGTGAGAAGGCTTCGATCTACAACGAGAGGTACTCAGTCAAGGCTGCGGGTGACCTACTTTGGGTTCGTCATGAGGCTGTTCTCGAAATGGTACAGGAATGGAAACTTCCCGCAGGTGCGCGCATTCTCGACTTGGGGTGTGGCCCCGGAGTAATGACGCGCGACCTCGCGAAGTTAGGCTTCCGGGGTGTCGGTCTCGACGCCTCGGCGGCGATGATTGCGAACTGCACCGAACACGCTGAAGCCCAAGGCATTTCGGATTCCTGGTTGTATCAGTTGGGAGACGTCGAAGCGCTCCCATTTCCCGACGATTCCTTCGATGGCGCTGTTTGCATGGGCGTAATCGATTATTTGGCGACGGACGAAAAGCTGTTGTCGGAGGTTGCTCGAGTGCTCAAGCCTGGGGGCCATTTCATATTGTGCTTCACCAATAAGTATGGATACACCGTCAGTCTCTCGACTCCCCTGTTCTGGTTGAAGAAGATGCCCGGAGTGAAGTCTTTCGCTTCCTGGTTGCGCTCGCTGTTCGTCGGGGGAAAACAGGGAGCGATGGAGTTTAACTTTCTGCCAAGGAAGCATCGTCCTGCGGTCGCGCGTGAGTCCATGCAACGGCATGGTTTTCGCAGACAGGGCGATCGATACGTCCATTTCACTCTTCTGCCTGCCCCGCTTTGCACCATGACCTCCAGGCTGAATATGGGAATCGACGAGAAGTTAAATACGCTGGATCGCACGCCTTTGCGCGGCCTGGGCTCTTGCTATATTTTGAACATTTGCCTGGAGAGCTAGCAACCGAGATGATGTGGAGCAGGTCGCAGAACGCCGGATTTGGAAGCCACGCCGCCGCCCTCGTGGCGCAGAAAGGCACTTTCTTTTCTGCATCTTCAGCTGACGCCGTGGAGCGCGGAGCCGATTTGCAATCGCATCAAAATTCATCGCCCTTGTTAAGGCCAGAAATTCCAACTGGGAAGCCGGCGCCGCATGTGCTTTACGTCATCGATCAGCTCTGCCAATTGGGTGGTGCGGAGCGCGTTTTACTTGAAATGGTTCGACGCCTTTCCCCGGATCGTTTTCGTTGTAGTGTTGTTGCTTTTAAGATGGATCCCGAATTGGGAGCGCTAAAAGCGCTTCCCTCACAAGTGCATGTTCTGCCCTTGGAATGCACCTACGATTTAAATGCTGTGAATATCGCGGTTCGTTTGGGCCGTTTCATACGGCGCGAAAATGTATCCATCGTTCACACCTTTTTTGAAACCGCGGACCTATGGGCAGGACCTATAGCAAAATTAAGCGGTTGCCCCATCCTGATTTCCAGCCGGCGGGACATGGGAATTCTCAGAACACGTAAACATCGCGTCGCATATCCGGCCGTCAGCCGGCTCTGCGACCGGGTCCTGACCGTTTCGAACGAAGTCCGCGCGTATTGTCTTCAGCAAGACCGGCTTCCAGCCAACAGGGTGGAAACTCTGTATAACGGAGTCGATTTGGCGGAGATTGATGCAAGGAGCGCCGAGGGGGACGCGAGAAAACAGCTTGGTATACCAATTGATGCCCCGCTGATTTCAACTGTGGCCAACATTCGATCGATAAAGGGATTGGACGTGCTTGTCCGGGCCGCCGAACGCGTCCGCAGCGAATTTCCTGAGGCTGTGTTTGTCGTCGTAGGAAGCATTGTGGAGCCTCGGACGATGGGAGAACTACTGGCGCAGGTAGACGCGCTGGACCTCGGTCGTAATTTTCATTTCGTTGGGGCGTACGCGAACCCATTTCCCGTGCTGCGCGCTAGCACCGTATTCTGTTTGCCATCACGAAATGAAGGATTCTCCAACGCTCTGATCGAAGCCATGGGATGTGGCTTGCCTTGTGTAGCGACACGCGTGGGGGGGAATGCCGAGGCACTGCTGGAAGGAAAGAATGGTTTTCTGGTTGCGAGCGAAGACGCCGATGGGATCGCGGACCGAATTCTTCAGCTCCTGCGGGATCCGACCTTGCGTGAGCGCATCGGCCGGAATGCGCGAGAAACAGTGGAAGCGCGATTCAGTATGGAAGCCATGATGCGCCGCTTGATGAACATTTATGACGAGCTTTTGGTGGCCAAAAATGTCTAGTGCCTTGGATCTTGTGGCAACGGGACTTTTTTTGCTGAGTTTCGGAGCCCTCTTCTATGTTTACATCGGTTACCCGGTGTTGCTCTCAGTCATCGGCTTCTTTTTTAAACGTCGCCAGGCCGAGTTGGGATACTTTCCCACTATTTCCGTTCTGATCGCGGCCTATAACGAGGAAGGCGGCATTCGGAAGAAAATCGAGCAGACACTGGAACTGGACTATCCCTCCGACAAGATCGAGATTATCGTATTGTCCGATTGCTCGACCGACCACACCGACGAAATTGTGAAATCGTTTACGGACTCACGCGTAAGGCTTTTCCGTGCTCCCCAGCGGAAGGGAAAGACAAACGCCCAGAATCTGGGAGTGGAAGTCGCCAACGGCGAGGTGTTGATCTTTTCCGATGCCACAACCGTTTACCATCCCTTGGCGCTGCAGTATCTCGCCTGCAACTACGCCGATCTGAAAGTCGGCGCGGTGAGCGGACGGTATCAGTATTTTGATCCCGACGGGAAGTCACCGACAGGCTCAGGCATGATCGCCTTTTGGAATTACGAGAACCTCATCAAAATGATGCAGTCGCGCATCCGCACCATCTCGGGTTGTTGTGGCTGTATTTATTCCGTGCGAAAAGCAGCCTACACTCCCCTCCACCCGGGCGTGATCAGCGATCTTGTTCAGCCACTTTGGGCCATTCAGAAGGGTTATCGCGTTGTTTTTGAAGACCGCGCTCTGGCTTATGAGGAGACGACCAAGTCGTCGAAAGAGGAATTCTCCATGCGCGTCCGGGTCGTGACACGCGGCATTCGAGGCATTCTAAGCGTTGCGGATCTGCTGAACCCCGCTAAGTATGGCTGGGTTAGTTTTCAACTTTTCTCTCATAAAATTCTTCGATGGATGGTCCCGTTTTTCCTTCTCTTGCTGTTCGCCAGCAACGCGGTTTTGTGGAACCATCCCGGGTACGCCTGGCTTTTTGCCGCGCAAACCGCGTTCTATGGTTTTGCGCTTCTGACGCTGCTTGTTCCTCTGCACCGCATCTGGAAGCCCTTCGGTATACCTCTATATTTCTGCACGCTGAATGCTGCGGCGCTTCGCAGCGTTGTCGAAGTGCTCCGCGGTCGAAACTACGTAGTTTGGGAAACAGTGAGGAGTTAGCCTCGGATGCGAATTGAGTTCCTGACGCAAGATGATCCACTCTATATCCTCCCATTTTTTGACGAATTCCTGCGCAATTATGCCTCCGAGTTTGAAATCGCGCAGATCTCTTGTTCGCCCACGATGGGCAAGCGCTCCCGCGTCCAAATGCTCAAGGAGTTGACAGCTCTTTATGGCCCGGTAGGAATGGCTCGGCTTCTCAGCACAACGGCTTTTTCGCGCGTTCTCGGAAAGCTTTCGAACGAGCGGGGCGCAAAGCGTTTCTACGGCCTCGAACAGATTGCCAAGGCCTATGGCATTC
>Ga0210407_10004967_pt1 | contig 10355 bp, 8 predicted proteins | sample IncBWC27MmetaG_FD_150860 | JGI IMG/M metagenome (GOLD analysis project Ga0210407, IMG submission 150860) | Forest soil microbial communities from Barre Woods Harvard Forest LTER site, Petersham, Massachusetts, United States - Inc-BW-C-27-M | ecosystem: Environmental > Terrestrial > Soil >... | reverse complement strand
ATTCGAAACGGCTCCCTAACGACAACAATAACACCACCTGCTCTCAGACGGTCTTCACAAAAATCCGCCAGGCAGCGCCGTCCTACCAGTACGCTGCTTAACTTCCTTACACAGAAAACTTCACTTTTCACGAACGTGGTCTTGGCTCAATGAACCTGATTCGGCCTCCCGTCAGTCTTAAGAGCCATCCTTGGATTTAGCCAAAGAGGGGTAGGCCAAAAAACGAGGATGAACTGGGATCGAGAACCCACCCAACAAGCCGACAATTCGTGACTCTACTTGCTACTAGTTTTGACTGATTCGAGGGCATTGGATCTTCCGTAGAGTCTGGCGATTAGAAAAAATCAAAACTGCGCGTTGAGCGGTTTTTGCTCGCGCACCGCGACGCTTGGTTGCGCAGTGGGTTTTTAGGGGAGAGCTCGTCAGCGAGCTGTGCGTCGTATGAATCTCGGGCCGAAGCGGCGTATTGGCTTCGAGTAATCGGTTGCGGAGGTCAAGGCCCGCGCACCCCACAATTCGTCCATGGATACATGCATGACAGTCGGCAGCCAGAGGTGACTGATTGTAATTTAACGGCACCGATCGCCGCCCTTGCCGCCTTAAGTAATTGTCGGGAACTCTTATCGCACCCTAACCAGAGCTGATACGCAGTTTCGGGTCTAGAGGTGTCAGAAATTCTCCAATTCCGATTACTTCCTGTTTGCCCGTCACTCACCCAGAATGTCGTTGCCGGATTCGTTGCTAAACACTTGACGACTAGGCCGAACCTATTTCTCAGTAGCCAGGTTGAAGCTCTTGCGTTTCTGGACTGTGGTCGAGGCGTTGAGGCGGGATGTCATTGCGGGAACGTGTCGTCCTCAGCCCGCACCAGCGGTTTCGCCTGGTTGGCGTCGGCCTGAGCAACTTTTTTGACCCTGAGGATGCGTCTGCGCAGCCGGCTCTTTTTACCTAGACAGAACGCGTTGTAGTTCAGTTCCGGCTGGTTGACTTAGCAAGCGTCGGCAAGGCGGAATGCCCCGAAAAGAGCGTGTATTTGAATCAGAATCGCCTTATCGCACGAGCACTCCCCATTCCACAACAGTGAAACCCCGCCGTTGCGGAGGAGGCGCAAGGGGAAGGGGCTGCACACTAATAGGTGTATAAAGCGGGGTGAAGTCCATAAAGACTCGGATAAGAGTGTCCGGCTTGGGACTAATCCTTAGCGGATAAAAGCGATCAATCACGGCTTCATCGATAAACGTAATGAAGTAGTAGGGCGACTTGGTCGGTTTAAGGGACCACGCGGCGATGAAATCGTGCGCTTCCTTTGCACTAAGCCCTAGCTGCGGAAGCGTGTTCTCAAGAAAAGTCCGTACATCCGTGCTTCTCACGACAAATCCCTTCGTTTCCCTCGGCAAAATGTAGGAATGGCCCTCCCAAAAGAGATAAGGCAGTCTCTTGCCGCTCTGCAAATCCGTCAGCTCGCCGTCGGGCTGCGCGGAAACAATCCACCCATCGTGATAAGGCGGATAGGAACTGGTGACCGCTATGTCTTCTCCAAGCCTCACATCCACATCCTCGTCTTGCTCCGGGTAGAGATACAGGATCGGCTCGCAGGTTTGCGGGATGACGAATTGCGCGTTCAAAAATCGAATGAGCCTGCCAAACGGGTCTTTCCACAGGATTAGTGGCCGCGTTTTTAGGAAATCGTCGTAAGACACCTCCCTGCTAGTAGCGGGCTGATTGTTTTCCAGCGGAGGCCAGCTCGGCAAGGACGAATCATAGGAGGCGTAGAATTCCTTGTAGAGAGGATGATTTCTGTCTTTTAAGCCGTATAGCAATTCCCCCGTCGCGTTTACCTTGCCGATGGGGACCAAGTCTGCGTCGCTCACTATCGAAGGCGAAACGACGCTAATTGCATTCACATTGTCGTTTGAACACCCCACTCGCGTCCTATCCACATACGAAGTCCCCAACGGGAGCGGGCCATCGCGCCACGTCACCGCCTTCGGGTTTTCCGGACTAAAATCAGGCTGGAACGTGTAGATCAGATACGTTCCGTCAGGCCGGAAAAAGTAAAAGGAGTTGTCCGTGAATGGAGGCAAGTTCAGGCATCCGACCTCAGAACCAGTCGACGAAGGGTTCACGTCTTTACAGTCGTCGTAAAATGCCTTCTGCGGTCCAGCCCCCGGCTTCGTCATCCATACGTCACCGTAAACCGGATTATGAAAGGCCACCTGGAGCACAGAACGATCCGGCGAACCGATACCCTCCTCCGCGAAGTCCAGAATGGCTCGCGGTCCGGCCGTGAGTGTCTTGGGATACCCAAGGATGGGTACGGAAAAATCGGACGGTTGTCCAGGCGCTGCGCCCAAAGTTTGAAACGCACGGGCGTCCACCGCCGCCCCGTTCCGCCCCACGCTTTCGTCGGGAGACTGCGGATCGGAGACTTTCGGCAATGGGAAGATTGCGTTTCCCTTTCGGATGTACCGCACGATGTGAGACGAGCCGCATTCCCCTTTGCAGACATCGACTACCTGCTGGACAGACGCCTCCAGAAGTTCCGCGTCTTTCTCGGGACCCTCCACGAAATGGCCCACGCGATAAAAGGTATAACTGGTTTCGGTCTTGTCGCCCTCGGCGCCGTCGGTCATGCCGGTCTCCGCGACTTTGTCCCGCGGAATGAATTGGATATCTCTGAGCGCCCCATTGCCCGGAAGCGTGACTGAAACCAAACCTGTCGGTGGCGCCGCAGGGGAGCTCACCGAAGCAACAGTCGTCGCGGCTGTTGGAGGGGCATTCGCGTTTGCTGGGCCCGCTGACGTCGGTGCGGACGCTTTATGGTTCAAGGACACAGGCCAGGGCTTATGAAGCGCAAAATGCCATGCTGCTCCGGCCACCGCGATGGCGGCCAGCAGGGACAGAATCACGCCTGCTATCAAACGGCTTCGGCGCATAGGAAAATTTTAAGGGACTTCGCTTTTGTTCAGGCGTTGCGCTGGAAGTGCGTTGCCCTGAGGAGCAATGGGTCTTTAGGTCGCCGCCTGAACGGAAGTGAATACTGATCGACGATCAACTCTTGCGATCGAACGGGACCATCTTTCAATAAAGACTGGCTCGCGGTGCTTGCGGAGCCGAGGCCTCCTATAACGTCCGCTTTCGATCCTTTATATATATACACGGGTACGCCGCGCTGGGCGACTTGGTTAGAAGGCGGGAAATGCGCATTTTATCCTAAGTAATTGATAACGAGGGAGATAGTCAGCGGATAAGATGACAGGGCAGCGTTCTACCAAGTGAACTCCGTCTCCAGCCGTGGAATCGACAACTTACCGTAAGTCCTTAAGGAATAAGGCTGTTGCAAGTTTCCGATACAGCACATGATCCGCATTCCTTGCGAAAGAATGCGGCTGTTTCTGGCGCAACCGCCCCCAAACCGCCTACAAATATCTGCGCCTTATGCGACGCGTATGATGACGCAGATGCGTGAGGCAAAGCAGAGTCAGAGTCCGACGAATCTGTCCACGAATCTCGGACGAATCCTCGACCAACCCAGGCAAGCGATTCGAAAACCGCGACAGCCCAAGGAAGGATGGCCGGCCAGCCTCGGCCAGGAAGGCTTGTCCCCAGGCCTTCCGAGGAATAAGCTCTCCCAGCAACATTTAGGAAGCCGTCAAAGAAGACTTGGTTGAGGTCTGCGACTCCGTACCGGGTCTTGCCCTGAAAACCGCTCGGCGCATCGCCTTGAGTAACGCCGATTCAGCGACGTAGACATCTTTTTCGCTCTCAGCGACGTGTATCAATTGTCTGTCGCCGGGCATCAGACGGACTGGAATCACCTTGATCGAGTGGTGCCCCCACTGTGGACAACGACTCGGAAGTCGTAACCGCTCCACCCCTCGCCGTGCGATACGAAACGCTCGTTCGCGTGTCTCGAGCTATCGGAACGCACCGCGACCCTAAAGAGCTTTTTGCCGTCCTAATGGACGAGCTGCATGGGGTGGTGCAGTTTGACTTCGTCGGCGTGTCGCTTCGTGACCAAGACTCCGATACATTTCAGAATCACTTCATCGACATGACGAGTCGATCAGAGGTTCCCGAAGAGAAGCTAACGCCCAAGGAGACGCTGACGGCATGGGTTTACGAGCGGCAAGAACCTCAGCTGAGATCGACGAACGAAATGGAGCCGTGCTATGGCCGGCTGCAGGCGATCTTGAAAGGGCTCTATATTCGCTCTATCTGTGCGCTCCCATTGACGACAGCGCACCGCAAACTGGGGGTAATCACCTTCGGTAGCAAGCAGCTGGATACTTACTCGCCAAACGAAGTCCTGTTCGTGTCCCAAGTCGTTGATTATATTGCGCTGGCATTCGACGACGCGTTGAATTTTGCGGCGTTGCGGAGGGCGTCTGAAGAACTGCAGAGTAAGAACGACCGGCTGCAGTTACTCCTTGACGTCACCAATCAGGTAGTCTCAAATTTGGAGCTCCGCGATCTGCTGCGTGCCGTCTCGCAGGACGTCCGGCGCGTGATGCAGTGCGATTACGCCGGCTTGTCGCTGCCGGATGCGGAAGATAAGCATCTGAGACTTTACGCCGTTGACTTTCCCGAAAGCAAAGGATTCCTCCAGGAAGACTTGGTTTATTCGATCGAGGGCACGCCCTCCGGCATGGCATTTCGAACCATGAAGTCTCTCGCGCTCCAGAGTCCCTTCTCCGGTTGGCTCAATTACCCCATCGTTCAGAGTGCGGTTCGTGAAGGTTTGAAATCCTTCTGCTTTTTACCGCTGATCAGCCGGAATCGCGCGATTGGCGTCTTGGTTCTCGGCCGGCTGCGAGACGATTCCTTCAGTCAGGCTGACATCAGCTTCCTGACCCAAGTTGCGAACCAAATTGCTCTCGCCGTCGAGAACGCTCTTGCCTACCGCGAGATTCGGGAGCTGAAGGAGCAGCTCTCGAAGGAAAAACTCTATTTGGAAGATGAAATCCGCACGCAGTTGAATTTTGACCAGATCATCGGAAACAGCGCTTCTTTGCGCAGGGTTCTCAAACAGGTGGAAACCGTAGCGCCGACCGATTCGACGGTCCTAATTTACGGAGAGACAGGCACGGGAAAGGAACTGATCGCACGCGGCATCCATGATTTGAGCCCACGGCGCTCAAAACCGTTCGTCAAGCTCAACTGCGCGGCGATTCCGACAGGCTTGCTGGAAAGCGAGCTCTTCGGGCACGAGAAGGGCGCATTCACAGGAGCAATCGCGCAACGCATCGGCCGTTTCGAAGTGGCTGACGGTGGCACCATTTTCCTGGACGAAATAGGAGAAATCCCTCTCGAATTGCAGACGAAATTGCTCCGCGTGCTGCAAGAGAGGGAATTCGAGCGACTGGGCAGCTCGAAGACGCTCCGGACAGATTCGCGTTTGATTGCCGCGACGAACCGCGATTTGGAAGCGATGGTGAGCGAGCAGAAGTTCCGGTCAGATCTCTTTTTCCGCTTGGATGTTTTTCCCGTCCACGTTCCGCCCTTGCGGGAACGCCAGGGTGATATTCCGCTGCTGGTGCGGCACTTCACGCAGCAGTTTTCCACCCGCATGAAAAAGGTCATGGAAACGATTCCGTCCGCGGCCATGGATGCTTTGTGCCGATATCATTGGCCGGGGAACATACGAGAACTCCAGAATGTGATCGAGCGCGCCGTCATTATCTCGGCGGGTCCTGCCCTAAGTATCGATGTTAGCGACCTTAAAATCCCCAAAGCCGGCCCGCCGGCAGAAAAGTCCGCTTCTCCTAAATCGACAGACGGCGCACTTCATGACGTTTTGGAGGAAACGGAACGTCAACAGATTCTTCAGGCTCTTAAGCAGTGCGATTGGGTTGTGGCAGGTCCCAACGGGGCAGCGGCACATCTTGGCATGAAACGGTCCACCCTACAGTTGAGAATGCAAAGGCTCGGAATCGCACGCAGTTCTGCGTAGCCGCGGTACCATTCTCCTCAGACCTCATCTGAAATGTTCCGGACCCCCGTAGACTTTGGTGCGCCAGAGAACTGGCAGCGTGCCAGGCCACTGGCACTGCCACCTTGGCAGGTTGATTAAGCGCGTCGGGTCTCCGCGTCACATCCCACGACAAATCAATAAGTTCGCCTCTTCCAGGAAGACCTGGTGCTTTGGCCCGCGGGGTGCATTTCCTCTTGGAGTGAGGCGTTTGTCATGGCTCAAGCACAAGCCGCGAACGGACTGCCAGATTTGCAACCGCAGTTTGCCGGCGTACAGTCAGGTTCTTCCCTCCAGATCGAGGCCTGGATGCCGAGTGAAATCAAAGCCATCTCGCTACTGGTGAACCGTTTGATGCGACTGATCGAAGGATCGCGTTGCATTCCCGGCGAGGAGCCTGCGGTCGAACTGGCACTTTGGGAAGCTCTCAACAATGCGGTGGTTCACGGCAACCGTCTGGATGGGCACAAGTTGGTTCAGGTTCGTTGCCGCTGTGACTCGGAAAAGGGGATATCCCTTGTCGTCAAGGACCAAGGACGGGGATTTGACCCGAATGCGGTTCCCAATCCCACGAGTCCTGAAAATCTCAGTGCCGACCACGGGCGGGGTATCTGGTTGATGAATGCCGCGATGGACGAAGTCTCCTTCGGACAAGCTGGTGCCGAAGTGCATATGAGGAAAGCACCCTCGCGCGGACCAAGCAGAGTTTCCAAGCCTTCGATAGAGACCGCTCAGCACGGTCTGTGTTCGGGACGCGTCCCAATTCGCTAGGCGACCACGCGAGGCAAACGTGTTGAAGATCACGATGAACGAGACGCCGACGGAACAGCGATGGATCTTGCAAGGACGATTGGTTGGTCCGTGGGTGGACGAGCTGAGAACAAATTGGAAAACGGCGCACCGCGACAAGAGCGGGCGAACATGCGTTGTCGACCTTAGTGATGTGACGTTCATCGACAAAGCCGGGGAAAGACTGCTGCGGGCTATTTCCAAGAAAGGCGCGCATCTCGTAGCCAGCGGTATTTACACGAAATGGGTGCTTGAAAAGGTGAAGAGCACGGATAAGCGCGCGCTAGTGATGCTGATCGTTTGTTTGTTCGCCTGTTTCGAGACGAACGTCAATGTCCGCCTACCACGCGGAGGAGTCCCATCGGCACGCATGGTCATGGAGATGAGCGTGAAGGAGGACTCCGGGTTGCAATTCAATTTAGCCTATCCGTGGAGTCGGCCAACCGAGAGCAGTTTTAATGCGAGCAAAACAAGTAGCAGCACTGTGCGAGTAGGACGTACGGATGCGATCGACGGGGCGAAAGCAACGGACTCTTCCGCCGATCGAGCGGCACGAACGGAGGACCAATGACTACCCATCCGATGCATCTTTTCGATCCAGCCCAAGCTGGCCCCACGGAGAAGCCAGCGCGGCCTGTTCGCCTGTCTCCAACAACACAAAACGATATTTTTCTGAAGGCGTTGCTCGAGACGACCGCGACAGAAACGGTACGAAGGAGCCCCCTCCAGTGGGCTACCGCGACCGGTTTGCACATTGTGATTCTCGCGACGCTGATCATCGTGCCGTTGTACACAACGGGGACGATCCAACCGGGCAGCTACGAAGACACCCCCTTGGTGGCCCCTCCCGCTGCGCCACCCCCGCCTCCACCAGCGGTGGGGCGGACGGTGGCTCCGCACCTATCACCTACGCGTCCGAAGCTAACCTACACACAAGGAAAACTGACTGCGCGGGTCTCGGCTCCGAAGACGGTCTCTGTGGATGACACACCCGCGGCGCCGGACTTGGGAGGCGTAGTTGGAGGCGTCCCTGGCGGCGTGGCCGGGGGACAACTCGGTGGCTCGCTGGGCGGAGTTTTTGGTGGCACGGGGACCTTCGTACCGGTCCCACCTCCGCAGCAGCCCGCAGCGAAGCGAATTGTTCGCGTTGGCTCGAACCTCAAAGCACCGCGGCAGACCTATTCGGTCCAACCCGAGTATCCGCCACTCGCGAGGCAATCGCACGTCTGGGGCACCGTGGTAGTCAGCGCGGTGATCGACGAACACGGAAACGTGGTGCAAGCGCGCGCCTTGAGTGGCCACCCGATACTGATACCCGCGGCATTGAACGCGGTACTGCAGTGGAAGTATCAGCCCACGTTGCTTAACGGGACGCCGGTGGCTGTCGAAATGGAAGTCACGGTTCGTTTCAATCTTGGGAGCTAATTCCTGGCGCTTCGCTAGACAAAAGTGAAGAGTACTCCGGGTTGCCATGCAACTTAGCCATGAATCGGCCAACCGAGAACAGTTTGAATGTGAGCAGAAAAGGAGAAGCACAATGCCAGTAGAACTCGTGGATGCGATTGGCGGAGCGAATGCGACGGGCTCTTCCCCTGATCGTCTGGTTGCGCAGGAAGATGCAGCGCTGGTTGCTGGCGCGAAAACCGGGGACGCTCGCGCATTTGAGCTACTCGTCCAGCGGAACGAGGCGAAGATTTTTTCATTGGCTCAGAGAATGACCCGTCATCGGGAGGACGCCGAAGACGTCGTGCAACAGAGCTTTCAGAAAGCGTTCATTCATCTGACGAAGTTTGAGGGTGAGTCCTTATTCTCCACCTGGTTAACACGGATCGCAATCAACGAAGCGCTTATGTTGTTGCGCAGGAGGCGTGGAACGCGTGAGGTGCCGATTGCGGAATCAACTACGGAGGACCAGACTGCGCTGCCTCTAGATATCCCGGACTCGGGCCCGAACCCTGAGGATAGCTGCCTGCAGCGGGAGCAGGAACGAATTCTCTCCGCGGCTGTAAATGAGCTGACACCCGGAATGCGTAAAGCAATCGAACTGCGGGAACTTGGCGAGCTATCCACGGGAGAAACCGCCGAAGCCATGGGCGTGTCGGTGGGAGCAGTGAAAGCACGAGTATTCCACGGGCGGAGGAAGTTACGCAAGACCTTGCAGGGTTATGCCGAGTCCACGCCGACGTACGGAAACCAGGCGTTGCGTACAAGCCGTAACGCGCAGGGCATCTCACGCCATTGATTTGTCTGCAGCGCGTGTGACTAGAGCGGAGACAGAGCGAGAGTTGGATGGCGACCTTCCAGCTCGCGGCAGTCTTGGGATTTCTGTGCGTCACGGGCCCAGGCAGTGATATTGTGCCCGAAGCATCGTCACTGAATCGAGCTCGCAACAGCCGTGCACGAGATTCAGCGACGCGCGAGGAGAAGGAGGAATAAGTATGTCCAACGAGCAATCGACGTGGTCTCCACCTGAGCCTGCCCGCTTGAGCATTGACAAGGGGACAGCTGAGCTGGGGGAAATCGTGGTCTTCATCGATGGGGGCACCGACACTGCCGGTATCTTGGAGTTCGCCGGCACACTCGCCCAGGAGCACGGCGCGCGCCTGATAAGCGTATTCATTCAGCCGCAGCCTGCAGTTACCCCGTCGGAAACCTTCGCCCGCGGCAAAGGCATCCTGAACGTGATCGAGGCGCACCAAACACAACTCGAGCGGATCGAGGCGGACCGCCGGGCCGTATTCGACAACATCGTCCGTCGCCATGGAATCCGGTCGGAGTGGAGATCGTTGCCCTACTTGAGCAGCGAGATAGGTGTGCACGCGTACTACGCGGACGTGGTGGTGATTGCCCGCGCTGAGTCCGCGAGCCAGACGGCTGGCCCTCCTGGCCTCTCGGAGTCCCTCGTCTTGAGCTCCGGCCGGCCGATCATTTTGTTTCCGCCACGCGGCACGGTATCCCGCGTACGACGCATCCTCGTGGGGTGGAATGCTACGCGCGAGTCCATCCGCGCCGTGGCAGACGCGCTGCCATTGCTTGTGAAGGCCGAGGCGGTCGAGGTCTTGGTGTCCGACGATCAGCGCCACCCGGCGGGCCACGGACAGGAGCCAGGTGCGGACATCGCGCGCCACTTGGCGCGTCACGGGGCGCACGTGGAGGTAAGACGCTTGTCGTCCGGCGGAAAAAACGTGGGTCGCTTGCTGCTCTCGCAGGCTACCGCTTTCAGTGCAGATCTGCTCGTCATGGGCGCCTATGGGCACACGCACCTGAGAGAGTGGATGTTCGGTAGCGTCACTCGGACGGTCCTGTACGAAGCGGGCCTCCCGGTCCTGATGTCCCGATGAGCCTTGGTTCGAGGCCCGCTGCTCGGGGAAAAGCAAGCAAGCCTTCCTAAGGAGAACACAGGACGTGAGATTCCGAAGCGTTGTTACGAATGCGGAGAGTAACGCCAAGGTCGTCGTTCCGTCGGACGCCGTTTTGCCTGGTCACTAAGTGCTTGTTTTCATAAATACGATAACGTATTATTTGCGGTTTTTGTCCCCTCCCTGTTATGCTCGTTTTGGGAGGGCACTAATTTGCCACGAAAAAGCCCGTACAA
>Ga0210407_10004964_pt1 | contig 10358 bp, 9 predicted proteins | sample IncBWC27MmetaG_FD_150860 | JGI IMG/M metagenome (GOLD analysis project Ga0210407, IMG submission 150860) | Forest soil microbial communities from Barre Woods Harvard Forest LTER site, Petersham, Massachusetts, United States - Inc-BW-C-27-M | ecosystem: Environmental > Terrestrial > Soil >... | reverse complement strand
CGAGATCAGCGGGCGCGACGTCCGCAAGGGCTCGGCCCCGAGAGCGCTACGATGATGAGGCCGCTCTCCGGTCAGGACGCACCCATCGGCTTGTATTGGCCGGCGATTTTGCCTGCCGCGGCGAGCATGTCTCTGGCCTCGGCCGTGGTGAAGGCTTGGGTGGTGACCGAGCCCTCTATACCGCCGCCGCCCGCTGCGACGAACGCCAGAATGCTGGCGGCCTTGGCGTCGGGCATTTCCGAGATGACCATGAAATCGTACTGGCCGAGCGTGAAATAAAGCGAGACCAGCTTGCCGCCCGCCTGCTCACATAGCCTCGCAATCGCGGCGTGCCGGTCCTCCGGCTTGGCCAGCCCGCCCTTGATGTATTCACGGGTGAAGCGGCCTTGCGTGACGAACAATGGCATCAGAAACCTCCCGTTTTTTTTGCGATCTGCCCAACCGGCGATCGCGCCGTCAGGTTAGCACTCTGTGAGCCGGGAAGCCATCGACGGCTCGATGGGCGGGCCTCCCGAGGGGTTTGCGCTTTTGCTCCCGCCAGCATCGGATGCCTTCGTCGAGGAGTTCAGCGTCGCCGGAGTCGCTCTGCCAGGCGGTGGAAAATTTGGCGCTCTCGCTGCGCGGGCGGCGATCCGGCGACAGGTCGTCGAAGCGGATGCGCATCGGCAAAGGGACGCCCTCGCCGAACGCGATCGCCTCCTGTGTCCGCATGGTAGGCAGGGCCTCCAACATGCCGCGCGCGGCATCCGGCCACGCTGTGCCTGTGAGGGTCTGGTCGAGGTAGTGTCCCAAACGCATCGCGAAAACCGTACCACACTGGGACAGTACTTGCGCCGATAGTTCCGATGGGGTTTGCGAGATCAGTGCAAGCGAGACGCCATATTTGCGTCCTTCCCGCGCGATCCGCGTGATCGCCCGGGAGGTTGCACCGAAACCGATCGGCTCGGACGCGGGAACGTAACGGTGCGCCTCCTCGCACACGAGGAGGACGGGCGGCAGGCGCGCGCGGTCCGACCACAGCGCGAAATTGAAGGTGAGCCGGCACACCAGGGACACGACGACATCGGTAATCTCGGCTGGAACACCCGACAAATCGATGATGGTCAGCGGCTTGCCGTTCACCGGAATCCGCAGCAGCCGGCCGACAATTCGCGACAGGATGTCCCGTACGGCAACAGAATCGGAGAACAGGAATGCATAGCGCCGGTCGGTCCGCAAGGATTCGAGACGGGTCCTGAGGCGAAGGTACGGCGCCGAGGTGTTGGGGTTATCGAGCTTGCCCATCGCCTCGTCGATAAAACGCAGCAGATCAGCCGCCGCGAACGGCAGGGGCGCGTCGACCGTGATCGACGTCGCCGCGTCGCTCCAATGACGGCGCCGCGCGCGTAGTATCGCATCCTTTAGGATGATCGCCTGAGTTTCCTGCTCTTGAGCGGTGCCGCCGCGGACCAGAACGCCGACCGCCTCTTCGAAATCCAACAGCCAGAGCGGCAATTGGAGGTTTTCGACATTAAAGAACTCTGCCTGCTCTCCGAACGCGCTCGCGTATTCGTTGTGCGGGTCCAGCACGATGATGTGCGCGCTAGGATGATCGGCGAGAATGGCAGACAGCATCAGCGTAACGGCACAGGATTTTCCAGAGCCGGTTGCGCCGAGCACGGCGAAGTTCTTTGCCAGCAGCTCGTCGATCAGCACAAAGGCCGGCCGGGCAGCATCATGGTAGAGGCTTCCAATGCTGACGTTGGAGGCCGATGGTCGGGTATAAACCGCGGTCAAATCGGCTTCGCTCGCAGCTCTAACGGGAGCGCCCGGAATGGGATGACAGGATACGCCGCGATGGAACCGAGCTGGCCCGCCCGCCGAAGGGACGATTTCTCCCAGCAGGTCGACGATCAGAACGATGGGCGCTAGCGGTCCGTGACTGTCGACCTCTGCCGCGCTGATCGTTCCTACAACCTCGCGATCTGCGCTTCGCACCTTGAGCATCGAGCCGATGCGGATAGAAGTCTCGGCAAACTGATCGGCCGTGACGTCCGCTCTCATTTGCGAACCGGACACCGCCACGACACGCCCGAGTATGTCGTCCATTCCGTATCATCCTCGGCATGAGACAATTTCTTTAAGTCAGTCTATCCGCCTCTGCTTAAGAAATGCCTCATCTCGCGCCTGATGGGATGCCCAAGTTGCCGCGAGTTGGTGGCTGCTACCGTGGAGCAGGCGGAGCGTTACCTATTGCGCCGTCCGAGTCGGACGGTCGGTTACCGAGATGCAGGCGCCAACGCGAGTGGGTCTTTTCTTCCGTACCGTCACTCATCCCAATCTCGGCCGGCGCCGTGTCCTCTGGCGCAGCTTGGACCTCTTCCCGGCTGTGACTGAGCGCGAATTCCGAAGCGGCGCGCTCGAGCGTCTCGATCGCGGCGAACTCGGCGTCGAGCGCCTCTTTTTCCTTGGCATACCTTGTCTCGATTTCGGCTCGACGAACCTTGATCGTCTCTTTCGCGTGCTCGACATCGTTCGAAGAGATGTTCCACATGGCCTGATCGCAGAATAGGTCGTTGTTATCCCACCATTCCGCCATAAATCTGTTGAAGGAACGTTAACCCGTTCCTGATCGCAGCCAATTCTCGGCCGCGCCGCGGCCAGTGGCGGATCAGTTCGATCGGAGCGCCGCTCGGCTCTTGTGTGTTGCATGATGCACCGCCCGCATCGGTTTCAGTACGAAGATCGCTAGCAGCGCGGCAGCGACATTCATTATCACGGCGATTGTGAACACGGCGTGCCAATTCCCTGTCATTGTCGTGAGCACATTGCCCCAGGGCACGAGAAGCGCCGCGGTGCCCTTGGCGGTGTAAAGCAAGCCCGCATTGGTCGTGGCGTACCGGGTTCCGTAGGCATCGGTGCAGGTCGACGGAAAGAGGCTGTAGATTTCCCCCCAGGCAAAGAAGACCAGGCCGCTGAGCAAGACGAATGTCACGGGGCTTTCGCCGAACATGCTGAGCAACCAAATGCCCATCGCCTCGAGGCTGAAGGCGATGAACATCGTGTTCTCGCGGCCGAGCTTGTCGGAGACCCAGCCGAAGAACGGCCGCGTGACGCCATTGAGAATTCGGTCGAGCGATAATGCGAAGGTCAATGCCGGCAGTGTAATGCCCGCGAGGCTCACCGGGACTATGTCGACGTCGAAATCTTTGGCAATGGGAGCGAGCTGCGCCGTAGCCATCAGGCCGCCCGCGCCGACGAGTACGAACATCACGTACATAATCCAGAAGATCGGCGATCGGACCATCTCGATCGGCGTATATTGTCGTCCGGCCGGTTGGACCGTCAGAGAGCTCGGAGCGTCGACTTCGCCTGCGCGAGGCGCCCGCAGGAACCAGGAAATCGCGCAGACCACGATGCCTTGCCCAAGGCCAAAATGCAGAAACGCCGTTTCGTAGCCACCGCTAGCGATCATGCCCTGAATCGGGATGACGGTTAACGCCGACCCCGCGCCGAAACCGGCCGCGGTCAAGCCGGCCGCGAGCCCGCGTAGATCCGAAAACCATTTCAGAGCATTGCCGATGCAGGTCCCGTAAACCGCCCCGGCGCCGATGCCGCCGACCGCTGCGGCCACGTAGAGCATCGGCAGAGAGCTGGCGATGGAATTCAGCATCCACGCGACACCGACGAGGACACCGCCGAACAAGACGACGACCTTCGGTCCATAGCGGTCGACAAACCAACCTTCCACCGGCACCAGCCATGTCTCCGTCAGCACGAAAATGCTGAACGCGACCTGTATCGCCGCTCGCCCCCAATGGTATTTCGCATCGATAGGGTTGACGAACAAAGTCCAGCCATATTGCAGGTTGGCTATCATTGCCATACAGACGATGCCGAGGGTCAGCTGCAGCCAGCGCTGCCGGGACACACGGATGGCGACCGGGATTGCAGTCATTCGATATCCTGATCAAACTTCAACTTTATTGAGCCGGCGGATCGGCCGCCGCCTCATTCTTGAAGCCAGACCTCGGCAAGGTCTTGACCGATGTAGTGACTGGGCGACACGTTCCAGCCTTTGAAGTTTTCCGCAGTCACGATGATGCGGTTCCACCACAGGAGCGGCACCGTAAAAGCCTCGGTGAGCGCATGGCGCTCGAACTCGCGCACGATATTGGCGCGCTGCCGCACATCCGTGCTGATCGCCTGCCCGATAAAGAGCGCGTCGAGATAGCGGTCGGTCGAGCCGGAGTGGTTGATCGGCGACAGGTCGCGCGAGACGTATCGCGCGAGCTGTATCGTCGGATCGTCGAAATAGTCGGCGGCCAGGTCGGTCGCGGCGGCGAAACGACCGGTTTCGAGCGCGGTCTGCCAATCCTTGGTGCTCAGCATCTCCTGCGTCACCTGCACGCCGATCTCGCGCCAAGCACCCACTACGAAGTCGCCGGCAGGGCCGTAGGGGATCGGAACGTCGTTGCGGTTGGTGAGTGTGACGGCGAGGCCGGGTACCCCCGCCTCGGCCAGAAGCCGCCGCGCTTCGGCGCGCGAGGCCCCGATGTCCCGCGAAAAACCGGGGATCGTGACAAGCTCAGCCTCGGGAATGCTCATCGCGGTCCCCGGCCGCATCAGCCCGCCGACATATTTGAGGAATGTGGTATCGGCGAGCGACTCCGCTCCGTGCCAGCGGTCGATGGCGAGAGACAGCGCGCGCCGCACCCGCGCGTCGTCGAAGGGCGGACGATGGGCGTTGAAGACCAGGGCCAGGTAGGTGATCCACGGGCTTTCTCGGACCACGACGCGGTCGCCGGCGGTCTCGACCATCTCGTCGCGCTCGGCCGGGGTAAAGCTGCGGAACTGGGCCATGATGCGGCCGCTTTCCATTGCCTTCACCGCCGCCGCGCCGGCCACGAAATCCGCGCGGTAACCATCGAGATAAGGCTTGCCGGCGAGGAAGTACTTATCCCAGCGCTTTCCCGTCCAGTGGTCTTTCTTCACGTGCTCGACAAAGGCGAAAGGTCCGGTTCCGAGGACGTGCGTCTTTGGAAAAAGCGGGTCCTCTTTGAGCCTCGCCGCACTGTAGATGCAGTTCCACGGGGAGGCGAAATTCGCCAGCATGGCGGCATCCGGCCATTGTAGATGAAACACCACGGTGGCCGGATCCGGACTGTCGATGCCGGCGATGGCGGCGTAGTCGGCCTGGCGGACCGAAAGGACGCCCTCCGGCGGGTGGATGATGCGCTCGTAGCTGGCCTTCACGTCGGCGGAAGTGAGGGGCGACCCGTCGTGAAACAGCACATTGCGGCGCAGCTTGAAGGTGTAGATTCGCCTGTCGGCCGAGACGCTCCAGGATTCAGCGAGGTCGCCAATGATCTGCGGATAATTGGCCGTGTCGAATTTCAGCAATGTCGAGTAGTGCGGAATAATTGGATGAATGAAAACGAAGGAGAAGTTGGCGTGACAGTCGTAGTTGGGCGGTTCGGCATCGACTGCGAACACCAGAGTGCCGCCCCGCTTCGGGGTTGGCTCGCCGCTGGCCGGGCTATGAAAAGCGACAAAAATGGCGCAAACGGCAAAAGTCACCGTCCGGCAAATCGCGCGCATACCGGTCGGCCTCTCAATAGGCGCGCGAATGCGCTGTTGCTTCATGAAAATCTCCATCGATAGGTTGCCCCAGGGGCTCGTGGGCGGCCGGCTACCGCGGCTGACCACTTTCCCAGCGATTATATTTTTGGAAGAGATCGTCTTTTTCTTGCTGCGTCATTGGTGCTCCGCCCGTCGAACGTCGGCGCTCGTCGATATATTGGGTGAACATTGCCTTCAGATCCTCCGGGTTCGGCGGCCGGGCCACCTCCATGTTGCGCCGCAGCCACTGTTCGGCAGGCGCGTAGCGACGCCAGCCTGGAAGCTCCGCCGAAATATTTACTTCCTGCCACTTCGGATGGTGACCGGGTTCCAGCAGCGACTGGAACCCGGTGAAAAATGCATCGACGAAATTTGCGACGTTGCGATAACGCTCGGGAATTTGCTCGAGGTTCGCGGCAACCAGTACGACGCCTACCGCGACAGTCTCGATCGGCAGATCCTCCTTCACGAGACCCGGGTAATCGGCAGCGGTCAGGCGGGTTGGCACATAGGCAGCAGCAAAGCCGGAGTTGAACGGCACAGCGAGGAAATGGAGCCCGCCATCCGCTTTGAGGTTGTAGAAGAACGGGGCGGGCCGTCCGGCCACGAAGGCCAATGCCACGACTTCGCCTCTCTTCAGCTTCTCGAGCGCCACCTCCTGGCGGTCGTTTGTCATCGTCACGGGCAGCTTGAGCATGCTGAAAAGGCGGCTCGCCGTAATCGCCGTCCCGCTGTCGCGCAGATCGACATTTACCTTTTTATTGGCGAGGTCCGCGACGCTCTGGATCTCGCGGCGCGCCAAAAGATGAAATTCCTCGTTGTGGAGCTTGGCGATGTATGTGATGGACCCTTCGATGCCCGGCGAGAGCCTTTGCTCCTTTGCATAGTCGAGGGCGTCCATCTGCAGGATCGCCATATCGATACCGCGGAGATGCTTCAGGTCGGCGAGGTTGGCGAGCGATCCCGCGCCCACGACCGGAACCATACGCCGCGTTGCCCCATCATTGATCACACTCGCGAGGTCCTCGGCCATCCGCACGGAGATACCGGCAGAACCGGCCGTCTCGAGCTCGACAACTCCCCGGTTGACATCGTTCGGGTCCGCAGCCGGTATCGCAGAGCGCGCGATGACCGTGGCAGGCGCCATCAAGACCGCCAAAAACAGGGGAACGGCAACGGTTCCAACTGCGGTGATCGATCGCATCATCGGCGCTTACTATCCCTATTTGGCTTCTAGGCTGTTGAGCAGGATTTCGGCCTCGGCCGCGCCCATATCGCGGGCCCGTCGGTACCAGGACAAGGCCGCCGCCAAATCACCGCGCGCACTGCGCAAATGGGCGTGCTCGAGGAACACGGGGTCAAAAGTCTCGCCCAACCTCAGCGCCGCTTGCCCGTCTCCCGCATTGGCGGCGCGCCCGTAATAGAGTCGCGCCGAAGCAACATCGCCCGAACTCAAAGATTTATCGCCGCGCGCCAGCAGCACCGAAATCTCTGCCACTGAAAGAGTGGCGTCGGCCGGAGGGATTACTGGAGCCGAGGTCGATCCGGTCGTAGCGGGTTCTGCCGTAGCCACGTCGGATGATGCCGTTGGCGCTACCGGCATGGGCGCGGCCAGTGATGGTTCCAAAGCGCCTATCTCACCGGCGGAGGTCGATCGTGGCGACAGAGCGGCAAGGCGGTTCCCTTCGGCGGGTAAAGGCGCGTCTGCGGGCGTTGCTGCCACCTTCGCCGTATTGGTCTCCGGCAGGTTTGTCGTCGGAGGAGTTGCGGTTGACGTGACGCTCGCAACCTCTCGATCCGACGACCGCCCCAATGTCGGACCCGCCTTCGGCCATGTGGCTTCAGTAACCCGCTCGGACGCCTCGCTGACGGAGGCGCTCGTGGACATGAAGTTCTCAGCAGCTGGGCGAGTGAACAAAAACAAGCCCACGCCGACACCTACCGTCGCCGCAATCCCGACGGCAATGGTGCAGAAGCGCCTGAACAGCGACAGCTGTTTTCCGCCCCGCGACAGCGGCTGTTTTCCGATATTGGAAAACTGTTCGGAGATAATTTCGGGAATATCGGGTAAGGTAGAGGTCGTGCCGGATGACTGCAGTTTTACCCTCAGCACATCACCGCTCCACGCCCGTTCGAATTCCTGGCGCGGCACGAAGAGTGGTTCGGTATCGCGATGCAGCGGATCCCAGACGGCCACTTCCTCGGCACCGTCGCGCCGATCCCCGGTCAAGATAACCACATTGGTGTTCTTGAGCAGCGCCAGGATCGGATCGGCGAACCCGATTGTCAGCAACCCCTGCCAATCGACCCGGGAATGCTCGGCCTGGAATTCGAAATCGCCGGCAAGCTCAATCAGCCTTGCGACCGGCAGGATATCACCGTCGAGGACGTCGCCCCGACGAGCAGCAGCAACCGTCGGATCGAGGCCATTCCGCAGCCCCAACTTCGCGAGGCAAGCCAGTGCAGTGTCGCGGGACGCCACCGGTTCCCCCGGAGCTGTTTTGCTGGCGTCGATGTCCATAACCATTGAGTCCCAACGAACCAGGCGAAGCTTGCGCGATCGAGCGGAAGTGATCCACATCTCAGCGAAAATCATAAATTTTCTACTAAGTGCGGACTCGGTTTGCGACGCAACTGAATTCTAAAAATACTTGTCAAAATTTTACTGATAACAAGTCGACCTTTTCTCAATTAACGTTATAACGAAAATGCTGAACTTTAGGTATTCTTTAAGGGAGAGTTCCGAACTATCATAGGCGGGTGCCGCGTTGACGGACACGTCGACCATGAAGAGCTGGAGAGAGTGGTGAGCGATCTACCAATAGATTCCGCGCAAGACGCCAATGAAATCGAGATGCTGGAGGCCAAAGAAACCTGGAGCGTATATCGACTAGCCGACGGCACTACATTGCGGATAAAGCCGGTGATGATTGCAGTATTTCGCGCGGAAGGCCAACAGGGCGCAGCAGGTGAACCTGTATATAATATGAAATCTACGATAATCACGGACGTGAGGGTCCCAACTTCGTCGAATAAACCAAACTAAAAAATGAGTAGAGTAAACATCGTGCCATCGAACGGATGGCAGCCCTCTGTCTCTTCTTCATTACGGTCAGAATTCACGACGGGCGTTTCGATGATAAGTACCGGCGCCGAGGCAACCTTCACCACAGGCGCTTCGGCTACAACCATCATGATCAGCTCAAATCGAAATGCCGCCTCACAATGGCCGAGCGGCCGTCCTCCAGCCGCCGGCGTTCAAAGACAGGTATATGCAAATTTCGAGGCGCTGACGCCAACGAGTGGCTCGCTGGAAGGGCCGGACATCGGTGTTCAAAATCCGAGCGGTCCTGTCGAGGCGGCGGCACCCGTCATAGATCAACCCAAACCACCAATCCGGACCGACAAAGTCGAACTGACCATCGACTCTCTCCAAAACTACGAGCTCCTAAAGCCGATCCGGGTTGTCGTCGAATCCCTCGGCGACAAAGTATTTGTCGCTGAAGCACCGGAACTGAATGTTTCGACGACCGGCAACAGTGTCGGAGGTGCATTGATTCTATTGAAAGATCATATTTCTACGGTCTACGAAGGCTACACCAGCAAAAAAAACCTGGATGCCGAACGGACACGGCAGTTTAAAGTGTTCGAGACGTATATTGGAAGGCCGAGACGGAATTGGATGTGAGCGTTCCACCTTAAAGGCCGCGAGCCCCGGGAGCCATCGACAGCTCAATGCGTGTCAAAGACCGCCTGATACATGGCCAGTTTCTCCCGAATGGCGGCGGCTTCCGCGGAGGTGGGATGATCCGGGTCCACCGCCGGAGGCAGGCTGCCGAATTTCATCAGGCAGGCCATCAGTAGCAGCCGGGCCTTGGTTGCGGTCAAGTTCGAGCCGCCGATGAAGTAGGGGTCGTGCAATGGCACGAACCCCTCGGTGTTGCCGCGCCCGACGCGGACGACCGGAAGCCCGCTGTGCACGGCTCGCAGCATCAGCCGGTGCCGGGTAGTCGAGGCAGTCCGCCCGTAAGGAGTGAATCCTTCGACGACAAAGCCGGCGAGCGGCAGCGATTTCAGCATGTGTCCGATCAGCGCGATAAGATCAACCTCCGCCTCGGGGTCGGCCGTGCTGTCGTCGTCCCAATAGCTGGCGTCCTTGGCGATTGCCACCTTGGGGATCGCTGTGTCGAGCAGCGGCCTCATCGGGCCCTTTGATCGGGACGGGAACGGTTGCGATCCGCGAGCCTTCGCGGCGCACCCCGATAACCTGCGAAGGTAGCGAGTTGAGGTTCACTTCGGACCGCCAGGTGTGGCGGGCGGTTGGCAGATAGTGCAGGAGAGGCGGGCCGTCATGGCCGGCTGCCCCGAGGATCCCGCCGTGACCGCCGGTCGCCACATAGCCGCCGGGCCGCGCATCGGCCTTTTGCACGGCGCGGGCGGCAAAGACCCGCTGCTCCTGGATCAGCACCGCGCCGGCCTGGTTGCGGCCCTCATGGTCCTGCCAGACCCGAGAGGCGATGTATTCGACGGAATCGACAATGTTCTTCGGCCCGTCATTGCTGATCATGCCGTGCGGCCGCTGGGCGGCATTGCCGCAGATCGGCACGGTCGTGTCGATCAAGAGATTGAGCCAGTAGATCGTCTCCTCGATCCGCGGGCTGCCCTCGGTCCAGATCGCGCCGTCATATTTGCCGCTCGCGAGGATCTCTTGGACGGCGTTGGTCAATCGCGCCAACGCAGAACGCGGCGCCGAGGCG
>Ga0210407_10004963_pt1 | contig 10361 bp, 10 predicted proteins | sample IncBWC27MmetaG_FD_150860 | JGI IMG/M metagenome (GOLD analysis project Ga0210407, IMG submission 150860) | Forest soil microbial communities from Barre Woods Harvard Forest LTER site, Petersham, Massachusetts, United States - Inc-BW-C-27-M | ecosystem: Environmental > Terrestrial > Soil >... | reverse complement strand
CCGGAGGGCGCGCAAGAATCTAACCCCAACCGTCTGGCCTGGGAACAGGAGTCCACACACCGCGACCGCCCGTAGGCGCGAGACTGCGCATCCACGTTTCCTGATCGCTGATTGCTGATTTCTGATTTCTGATACCTCCTATCGCTGCGCTGGGACTCACGCTCTCGCCTCCCAACCAAAAAAAACATTTCGCACGCTCCCCTCCTCCAAAAGACAATTTGGCTCTTGCACCAGTCCAATTCCTGCTAAAATACCCTCAGGGTGAGAGACAATGCTGCCAATACACCTTCAGCCCGAAAGCCACGTTCCCCTGTATGTCCAGCTTCGCGATCAACTTCGCTCCCTTGTTCACGCCGGTGACCTTCACCCCGGCGACCGCATTCCCGCCAGCCGCGAACTCGCGCAAATGCTCGGTGTCCATCGCACCACTGTGGCCAACGCCTACGCCGAACTCGAGTCCGAAGGCCTTATCCAGGGACACGTCGGCCGCGGCACCTTCATCCGCGGCAATGGCAACGGCTTGAAAATCACGCCGCCACCTCCGCCTTCCCTGAATGGCCATGATGGCCTCCGCTGGGAGCTTCTTTTTGCCGACGAACGCAGCGAAGAAATTCTCACCCGCCTCACCGCCGATGCTCCTGATGACGCTCTTGATTTTGTGATGGCCCGCCCCGACCCGGAGCTTTTTCCTGTCGAGGAGCTGCAGACCTGCGCGCACGCCGCGCTCCGCCGCGACGGCCAGGACATTCTCAACCTCGGTGCCTCCGACGGTTTCCCCACGCTCAAAGAAGCTGTGCTCGAGCTTCTGCGCCAGGACGGCATCCCGGCCAAGGACGACACGCTGCTGATCACCGACGGCTGCCAGCAAGCGCTCGACCTTATCGCCAAAGCCTTCGTGCGCACCGGCGACACTGTCATTCTTGAAAACCCCACTTATCCCGGCGCTTCCGCTGTCTTCAACGGCGTTCGTGCCCGTTGCCTCGGCGTTCCTGTTCGCACTCATGCCGAACCCGGCAGCGCTCTCGGCATCGACCTCGAAGCCCTCGAAGCCACGCTCGCCGCCAATCGCGTCAAGCTTCTCGTCCTCACTCCCGATTTTCACAATCCGACGGGCATGTCCATGCCGCTGGCCTCGCGCCGCCGCGTTCTGGAACTCGCTGCGCGTTATCAGGTTCCCATCGTTGAGGACCACATTTACGCCCGCCTGCACGCCCGCGACGAGCGCGTTCCTTCGCTCAAGCAACTCGACCGCTCCAATCTCGTCATTCACATTGACAGCTTCGCCAAAGTCGCTTTCCCCGGTCTGCGCGTTGGCTGGATCGTTGCTCCTCCCGCCGCCATCGAACGCCTCCGCCTCGTCAAGCAGATGACCGACCTGCACACCGATCAACTAGCACAAGCCACTCTTGCTGAATTCCTGAAGCGCGGCCTGTTTCAAAAGCATCTAACTCGCATGCGCAAAACGTACGCTCTGCGCTTACTCGCTCTCGATGAAGCTCTCCGCAAGCACATGCCCGAGGGCACTCGCTGGACCCGCCCCGAAGGCGGTATGTGTCTCTGGCTCGAACTTCCTCCCGGCTTCGACGCCAGCGAGTTGATGATTCATGCGCGGGAACGTGGCGTGCTCTTCGCTCCCGGCCGCTACTTCTACGTGCAATCGCCATTGCCCAACACGCTCCGCCTGGGCTTTGCCAGTCTCGACGAAAAACAGCTTGCTCGCGGCGTCGCCACGCTTGCCGATCTTCTTCGCATTGAAATGCGCAAGCGCCAGCGCGGCACTCGTCGCGCCGAACGCTCCCGCGTGGCACTGGTCTGAACATGGGTCGCACTCTCAAACTCGATCCGAATCCTAGCAACCACTGCTTCGGCTGCGGCGCCGCCAATCCGGCGGGCATGAAGCTGCCATTCGAACTCGATCTCGACGATCGCCGAACCCGGGGCAAATTTTCTCTGGGTCCAAACTATGCGGGCGGTGCTGGCTTCGCTCATGGTGGCATCATCGCGGTTGTTCTCGATGAAGCGATGGGCAAACTCTCCAAGCTGACCGGTGAACGTGCTGTCACCGCGGAGATGTCCATCGCCTATTGCAAGCCCGTTCCTGTCGATCAAGAAATTCTTGTCGAGGGCTGGCAAGAAGAAGAGAAGGGAAGAAACCGCTTTCGCACAGCGGAAATTCGCGATGCGCGCGGCACCGTGCTCGCCCGTGGCAAAGGAAGATTCGTGGTCGTCGGCGAGACTCATTTCGCCAACGCCCCTGCGGTCAAACAGGTTTCTTGAATTTCGTCTGGGAGGCACACTCTTGGCGTTTGGGAGAAAATTCTGACTCTGTCATTCCGAACGGAGTCTGCGGAGTGAGAACCTCTCTTGGGTTTGCGCGGCGCCGGTTGGCGGATGTCACGCGGGAGGGCACAGCTTCAGCCGTGCCGTAAGCGCGCCCAGACACTCAGGGGTTTTTACCCCTGCGGTCGAGAGAAGAACTTTTGGGGATTGGTTCAAGGGAATTTCAAAATTTGATAGGAGAAGTATCATGGATTCAAAAAAAGCAAACGGTAGCGGTCAGCACGCCAAAGGTTCCAACGAATGGCGCGTTAAGGTCGGTCTCGCCGAAATGCTTAAGGGTGGAGTCATCATGGACGTCACCAACGCCGAGCAAGCCAAAATCGCTGAAGACGCCGGCGCCTGCGCCGTCATGGCTCTCGAGCGCGTGCCCTCCGACATTCGCAAGGAAGGCGGCGTCGCTCGCATGGCATCCATCAAAATCATCCGCGAGATCATGAAGACCGTCACGATCCCGGTCATGGCTAAGGTCCGCATCGGCCACTTTACCGAAGCGGAAGTTCTGCAGGCGCTGGAAGTCGATTTCATCGACGAGAGCGAAGTCCTAACTCCCGCCGACGAAGAAAATCACATTTGGAAGCACGACTACCGTGTCCCGTTTGTCTGCGGCGCGCGCAATCTCGGCGAAGCCCTTCGCCGCATCGCGGAAGGCGCAGCCATGATCCGCACCAAGGGTGAAGCGGGATCCGGCAACGTTGTCGAAGCTGTTCGTCACATGCGTACCATCGTCAGCGAAATGCGCGCCCTCACCACCATGCGCGAAGACGAACTCATGCGCAAAGCCAAGGAACACGGCGCTCCGCTCGATCTCATTCGCTCCGTCGCCAAAACCGGCAAGCTTCCGGTTCCCAATTTCTCCGCTGGCGGCATTGCTAGTCCCGCCGACGCGGCTCTCGTACGCAAACTCGGCGCTGAAGCCGTCTTCGTCGGCTCGGGCATCTTCAAGAGCAGCGATCCCGAAGCGCGCGCCAAGGCCATCGTCAAGGCCAACACGCATTTCGAAGACGCCAAAGCCGTCCTCGAAGCTCATGAAGAACTAGGCGAAGCCATGCCCGGCCTGGACGTCCGCCAAATGGAAGCGAAGGATCTTCTCTCCACCCGCGGCTGGTAGGTAGCGCAGACTTCCGTCTGTGCTCCTGGGTTCCGCCGAATTTCGTGTGTCGGCTTTCGATTTTCTCTTTAGGAGGTCGGACCTTTAGGTCCGACTTTGAGCTCTTAGCGATAAATGTGCTTTAGCCCGTGAGGACTCCCGCTTTTTGTACTGGCCGGTCTTTAGACCGGTTCCGTTTTTGTAGCGGCCGCCTCCTCAGGCGGGCGCCGTTCGGTTTTACGAATTTCGCTTTTCGTTTTTTTTTGAGGTTCCAGGCACCGTGAAAATCGGCATCCTCGCTGTCCAAGGTGACTTCGCCGCCCACGCCGTCACTCTGCAATCCCTCGGCGCAGACACCGTCGAGGTCCGCACCGTCCACGATCTCGAATCCTGCGACGGCCTCATCCTTCCCGGTGGCGAATCCACCACGCAGCTGCAATTTCTCCGCGAAGAGGGGCTGTACGAGGCCATCCGCAAATTCGCCAACTCCGGTCACGCCGTCTTCGGCACCTGTGCCGGCGCAATCCTTCTTGCTACTCGTGTCAACAATCCTCCGCAACCCTCGCTCGGCCTTCTCGACATGACCATCCTCCGCAACGGCTATGGCCGCCAGCTCGCCAGCGATGTTTTCTTCGGCCCTTGCACCCTGAAAAAAGATCCTCTCGAAATGGTTTTCATCCGTGGCCCGATCATCGAAAGCGTTGGCCCCGGCATCGATGTGCTCGCGCGCCATTCCGGCCAGCCCACACTCGTCCAAAAAGATAATCTTCTGGCCGCTACCTTTCATCCCGAACTCACCGACGATCCCACCGTCCACCAACACTTCCTCTCCGTGGCCGCATCTAACTCCAAGACTGCTCATGCCCACTAAAAAACTTCGTGTCCTCTTCGTCTGCATTGGAAACGCCTGCCGCAGCCCCATGGCCGAAGCCATTGCCAAGCGCGAAGCCGCCGATGTCCTCGAAGCCTCCAGCGCCGGCCTCTATCCGCTCGGCGAAATCCCCGACGAAACCCAGGAAACACTCTCGCGCAATGGCTATTCCGCCGTCGGTCTTTCCTCCAAGCCCATTACCAACCGTATTTGGAACGAAGCCGATCTGGTTATCAATCTCAGCGGCCGCATTCGCGACATCGCCTTCGACGATCCCTCCAAGGTCGAGGATTGGGACGTTGCGGATCCTTACGGCGCCAACCCCGCCTTCTACGAAACAATTCTCGAGCAACTCCGACAGCGCATCCGTCTCCTCGCCGATCGCTTGCGTCAGCAACGCAAATCACAGTAACCTCATCTTGTCGGGAGGGCACGATCTCCGTCGCGCCGGAAACGGCGCTGGTTTCACTCGACGGTGCCCCCACGCAGTTTTACGTGTGGGTTCTTTGATTTTCTTGATGGGCTTTAGCCCCTGAAGACTCCGAATTTCTTCCGAAAAGGTTTGGCACACAGCACCATCAGGAGAAACCTTGCAACGCAATAAAACCAGCGTTTCGCGCGAAGACTACCTCAAAGCCATTTGGGAAATGCTGGAAGAAAACCAGGTGCCCATCAGCGCTCGCCTCGCCGAAGAACTCGACGTCACCCCGCCTGCCGTCACCGCCGCCATCAAGCGCATGGCTCGCGATGGCCACGTCAAAGTTCAGCGGGGTGGACGTATTCTTCTCACCGCCAAGGGCCGCAAAGTTGCCCAGCATCTCTCGCTACGCCACCAACTCGCCGAAATGCTTCTCACCGAAGTCATCGGCCTATCTTGGGCCAAAGCGCATGCCGAAGCCGAACGCATGGAACACGCCATCTCCCCCGAAGTCGAAGCGCTCCTCATGAGGCGCTTCGCGGGACACAAAACCTGTCCTCATGGCGTTCCCCTTCGCGGAGGATTCGCCCAGCTTCGCAAGGAAGGCGCGGTCCTTCTTTCCGAACTGCAACTTCACGATTCCGCCGAAATTGTTTGTGTCTACGAAAAGGAAGAAGGCTTCCTCGAATTTCTCGAGAACCTTCGTCTTCGCCCTTCCACAAAAGTCGAAGTCCTAAAGCGCGAGTACGACGAGACCATGACTCTTCGCGCCGCCGGCCGCACCATGCACCTGGGCAAACCTGCTACCAGCCGCATCTGGGTCCGCCGCTTAGCCGCCTAGCGCAGTTTTGTTCTTGCCTCAATTCTTAACTTTCAACTTTTAACTTTGAACGCGCAACTCTCGCCACTCTTGCCGCCCCTCGCAAAATCAACTACCATGACCCCCTCGACGCACAGCCAGGGGTGCGTTTTCGAGAATTGCTCTACCCATAGCTCAAACCATTCTTTCTTGCGGGCTCACCGGTCACGCCCTGTCCAGCGGGACCAGTGCAACCGCCCATTCGAGAGGAGACCCAGTGACCACGTCGAACGATAACGCTTTCAATCGTCGCGAATTCATCGCTGGCGCGCTTGCGGGAGTTACCATCAACTCCTTGCCAATCCCCGCCTTCGCTGCTGCAGACAATTCCGATCTCCAGTCCGTCCTGAGCCAAATCCCCAAGCTCCACGACGAAAACGTGAAGCGTCTCCAGGACTGGATCGCTCTGCCATCCATCGCCGCCGAAAACCGCAATTTTCCCCAAGGCCCCGAGTACATGGCGCAACTCGCTCGTGACGCCGGATTCTCCAACGTCGAAATTATTCCCACCTCCGGCAAGCCGGGTGTCTTTGGTGTACTCGACTCCGGCGCGCCCACATGGGTGGGCATCTACTTCATGTACGACGTGAAACAATTCGACCCTTCCGAGTGGTCTTCGCCTCCGCTCGAAGCTCGCCTCGTCGAGAAGGAAGGCCTGGGCAAGACTTGCGTTGGCCGCGGTGCCGTCAACCAGAAAGGTCCGGAAACCGCATTTCTCGGCGCGCTGCACGCGTTCAAGGCAGCAGGGAAGAAACCTCCCGTCAACCTCGCGCTTGTCTGTGAAGGCGAAGAAGAGATCGGCTCTCCCCACTTTCCCGAGGTTGTCCACCAACCCAAAGTCACCGCCGCGCTGAAAAAATGTGTGGGCGTTTTTATTCCGGAAGCTGGCCAGGATGCTAACGGAGGCGTCGAAATTTCACTCGGCGCGAAAGGTGTCGTCGAACTCGAACTAGTCTCTACCGGCGAGCGCTGGGGACGCGGCCCCAAGCACGACGTCCATTCCAGTCTCGAAGCGCAAGTCGATAGCCCCACCTGGCATCTCGTGCAAGCTCTCAACACCCTCATCGAACCCGACGGCCACACTCCCGCCGTTGCCGGCTTTTTCGATAAAGCCACGCCGCTCACTCCCGCGCAAATTAAAATGATTCAGGATGTTTCCGCCGTTCGCAGCGAAGCCACGGTGAAAAGACAACTCGGTGTCGAACACTGGGTGCAAGACACCAAATGGCTGGACTCCCTGATTCTTCTCGAGTCCAAGCCCACCATCAACATTGAAGGACTGGTCGCGGGCTATACCGGTCCCGGTGGCAAGACTGTTCTCCCTCACCGCGCCGTCGCCAAAATCGATATGCGCCTGGTTCCTGACATGACCGCCGCCGGCACTCTCGCGCTTCTCAAAGACCATCTTGCCAAACACGGCTTCGGCGATATCGAAGTCAACATGACCGGCGGCTACGATCCCACGCAAACTTCCCCGGACTCCAAGCTCATTCAGGCCCAAATCACCACGTACCGCAAACTCGGCCTCAATCCCGTGCTTTGGCCCAGATCCGCTGGCTCTTGGCCGGGATACATCTTCACTTCCGAACCGCTCAATCTCCCCGCCGGACATTTCGGCCTAGGTCACGGCACCGGCGCCCACGCTCCCAACGAGTACTACCTAATCGACTCCACCAATCCAAAGGTCTCCGGAATCGATGGAGCCGTCGGCTCATTCGTCGAATATCTCTACGCCCTAGCCTGACCCGCGTATTGTGTCGATTGCCTGTGTAGCGGCCGCCCTCTGAGGCGGGCGCTTTTGGAGTGCTGCGGCTCGCCGCTGCACTCCCTTTTAGCTCTCAACTTTCAACTCCCGTCCACGAGTCTTCCTTCTTCGATGTAGCGCTGGCTTTTATGCCAGCCCTGATTGTGTCCGACTGTCGCACGCCGCTAATCCTTCTCCCCCATCACCTTCCTCAACCTCTCATACCCCGCCCGGCTCACCGGCAATTTCACTCCGTTCCTCAGCACCGCCACTTTGCTTTCCTTCCCGTACGGCTCAATCCGGCTCACCCGCTCAAAATTCACCACAAACGATCGATGTATCCGCACAAACACCGCCGGATCCAGCGCCGCCTCCAAGCTCGAAATTGTCTGCTGTTTCAATAATTTTTTCCCCTCCGTCGCCAACGAGACATAATCATCCAGCGCTTCCACATAGTCCAAGTTCGCCGTCGGCACCAATGTCACCTTGGTCCCATCCTTCACCACGATCCGTTCCAGAAATTGCCCCGCGGGACGCGCCGTTGCCGCCAGCGCCGCTGGGTCCGGCGCTTTCTCTGCTTTCTGGCTCTTCGCTCGTTCCAGCGCCGCCTCGAATCGCTCCTTGCTGTACGGCTTCAGCAAATAATCCACCGCGTGCACATCGAACGCCTTCATCGCATATTGATCGAACGCCGTCACGAAAATCACCGCCAGCCCCGCGGGATCCACCAGCTCCAGCACATCAAAACCGCTCAACTTCGGCATCTGTACATCCAGAAACAGTAACTCCGGTTTGTGCTCCGCCACCGCCTTCACCGCTTCCATCCCGTTCCCGCACTCCGCTACAATCTCAATCTCCGGATGACCGGCCAGCATCTCCAGCAACAATTTCCGCGCCAGCTCTTCGTCATCCACGATCAGGGCTTTCCACTTCCGATTCCCACTCACGCCTTGCCCTCCGCCTCTGCCGGAAACGACAAGCTCACCCGGAACACTTCCTCCTCCGCGTTCGCTTCCAGGCGTGCTTCCGTCCCGTACCGCGCTTCCAGCCGCCGCTGCACGTTCTTCAATCCCACGCCATTCTTCCGCGACGGCCCGGCTTCCGGATCCCACGAATTTTCCACTGTCACGCCGATTCTCCCCGCGTCTCGCGTCGTTTTCAGCCGGATCCATCCGCCCTCCGGCAATTGTGCAATTCCATGCACCACCGCATTCTCCACCAGCGGCTGCAGCAGCAACGGGGGCACCGTGCACTCCTTCGTTTCCTCCTGAATCTCCTCTTGCACCGTCAAGCGTTCCCCGAATCGCACCTTCTCGATCGCGCAGTACTTCTCCAGCAGCACCAACTCCTCGCGCAACGGGATCAGCGCCTTCTCTCCCATTCCCAGCGTCATCCGCAAAAAATCCGCCAGCAGCACGCACATTTCCCGCGCCCGCGCCGGATCGATGCTCGTCAGCGCGCTGATCGAATTTAGGCTGTTGTACAAAAAATGTGGATTGATCTGCGCCTTCAAAGCAGTCAGTTCCGCTTCGCGTGCCCTCATGCTCGATTCCAGTGCCCGTCCCTGCGCATCGCTCGAGGCTTTTTGCGCAATCGCCGCGTAGTTAAACGCCACGCTCAGCAGGTAGTAGAAAACTCCCGCCCCGTACAGCAGTCCCGTCTTTCCCGCGTATTCGTTGTACAGTCCTGCCCATCCCTGCATGGAATCAAACCCGCGTGCGACAAAGTCCCCGATACTCACCCAGAAGTAAGTCAGCACCACGGCTGCGGTCACATGCGTCAGCAGCAGCCGCCACAGCGATGTCTTTGTCAGCGGTGTGGTCTTGCAGGAGAAGCCCGCCGACATCGCACTGACTTGCGCCATTCCCGAAAGTGGCGCCGCCAGTGCCAGTGCGTGCTTCCAACTGATAGCCCCTGTTGACCGCAACAGTGCCGCCAAAACCAGCCCAAAAAACACCCAACCAACCCAGAACACCACGTGATGCGTTTTGCTTAGCGGGATTATTTTCATCGCCCGGCTCAGTTCTTCACGTTGATTCCGCCGAAAACCGCTTTGCCTCGCAGGATCAGCGCCTTCCTCGGCGCGCTTCCAGGCGTGTCAGCCAGTGGCGGCCTCGTTTCATCGCTGTAGCCCCCGAAGATGCTCTGGCCCTGGAACACCACCTTCCACCGCTCCGGCACTCGCAATTCAATTCCGCCGAAAATCGCTTCCACATAAATCACCGCTTCCTGGCCCTCGATGTCCGCCGACAGGAAGTCCACTTCCACTCCTCCGAACACCGACACGACGCTTCCTCCTCGGAAACTGTTGGTGTGCATCCGCCGCTCGATTCCGCCAAACAACGCATACTCGTTCAACGTCTCGTAACCGCTGGTTCCGCTTACGGTCCCCATGCCTGCGACGCCAGCGTCGACCGGGGGTGTCGGAAACTTCGGCATTTCAAACCGGCTCCAGATCATCGCAATCCCCGCCGCAATTAAAATCAGCGGCCACATCGACCCCCAGCTCAGCTGCAAATATCCCAACTGGCTCAACTGCAGCATTACGCCAACCACGATCGTGATTGCGCCGCCGACTTGTCTTCGCTCTTTGAAGAATTTCACCAGCCCTACCACCACGATGATCAGCGGCCAGAACTTCCACAATCTCGCCGTGTCGACGAACCCCATGTGACCCAACAGAAACAGTGTCCCCAGCGCAATCAGAATCAGCCCCGCCGCCATCCCAGGCGGCCGCGTGCGCCGCTGCAAGGCTTCCTGCGCGCCTTGGTGAATATCCCGATGAATCCTCTGATGGATCTCGCCCTCGAGACCGCGTTTGAATTTGTCTTTGTATTGGTCGTCCATCTCAGCCTTTGTCGTGGCCAGCCTCAGGCTGGTCTCACTCCCTCTCGTCAACCATTACCGCGTCGTGCGCTTTCCCAATGCCAACCCCACTCCCACCAGCACGAACGGCAGCGTCACCAGCGGCATTACCCGCAGCGTGCCCTCCACGCTCCCGCAACTCCAGAACGCCTTCTGCGCAACGCTCAGCACCATCAC